>Ga0209023_10000308_pt1 | contig 80023 bp, 64 predicted proteins | sample LakOneMetagenome_FD_187468 | JGI IMG/M metagenome (GOLD analysis project Ga0209023, IMG submission 187468) | Freshwater and sediment microbial communities from Lake Erie, Canada (SPAdes) (version 2) | ecosystem: Environmental > Aquatic > Freshwater > Lentic | place: Lake Erie, Canada... | reverse complement strand
TGATTCCTGGCGGTACCGGTCTGGCCTTCCATCGCGCCAAGAAGGAAAAAGAAGCGTGGGAAGTCGAAGAGCGCAAGGCACTGCTCGATGCGGAGAAAGCATCGATGTCGGCTGACCTGCAATCGCTCGAAGACAGCACCGCGATTCAGCAACACGGCGGCGACGAAGCGTAATTCGTTCGTCACGCACATGAAAACGGCACCGAGGAGAAATCCCGGTGCCGTTTTTTTATCGCTACTTTTTATCATGATGAACTTTTGCGCAAACGGCGGCGGGACAATGTACATTGGACCCGCTATGTCCGCCGGTGGCTCTTTGCGGATCGGTTTCTGATGGATCCTGGCGACCGCTACGCGCACCCGGACGCCGGAGAAGACGAGTGATGCCCTGTCCGCATCCACCGGAAAAGCAGCGCCGGTTGTAAACTAGCCCGCCGTTCACTCTCAGCATAAGGCCATTCCATGCAATTCCGGCTCGCCGTACTCCTGGCTCTCTGCCTGTGCTTCCTCGCAGACGCCGCCGCCACCTCATGTTCACCGTTTGAGAACCGTTTCCTCTTCGCATGCGAAACAGAGCGGTGTACCGGACTTTTCAGCGTGCGGGACGTTGCCATCGCTGATGGATGCGCGCGCTTGCCGCAGGTGGAAGCAATCGACCCGCGTGCTGCGCCACTGGCATTGCGGCTGGTCGAAGCGAATCGACCGCGCGGGTCCACCGGCATTCTCGCACTGACAATGAGAACGAGTTTTTGGGACAATCCTCACCGGGGGCCAACTGATTGGTTCGAGGACAATGTGAGTAGCGCCGTGACCCTCATCAGCACCGATGCGTCACCTGCGGCGATCGCCGCTGTGCGCGCCAAATTCGAGGCCGCTGAACGTGCACAATACTGGGCAGCGATGCGATCTTCCATCCTGTCTTGGGGCAGTTCGGTCATTGCGGTTCTCGCGCTGATTCATTCAGTGCACGTCTACTTTAGAACGCTCTACAACCCCGTCTCGCCTCGGAGGTGGCTGCCGTTTCTGCTGCCGTTGGCAGTCCAGTTGACCTTGGGCGGCGTCGCGGCGGTGGTGTTGCTAAGGACGATCATCGGTCAATTCTGGCCTGGCCTTGTGCTGGTGCCCGCTGTGCCAGTGATATTGGTATGCGAAGGGTGGGCACTGTTTTTTAAGCTTCGCGACGAGAAACGCAGCGCTGTCGCGTGCGATGGAAGCGGCACCAAGGAAAAATCCCGGCGGCGTTTTCTTAACTAACCCGAAACGACGGTCCTGAACAATGAATGTTGAAATGCTCGGTGGTGTCTTTATCGTGGTCCTGGGTGCTGCGGCGATGTTCTTATGCCTGCGCGGAATGATGCTTGCCTACACGAGCGCAGGCTGGCCGCAAGTGGAAGGTGTCTTCCGCGAAGTAGACCTTGTGCCGGACGAAAACGAGCACGACCACTATCATGCGACTGTCACCTACACCTACCGCTTTCAGGGGCAGGACTATGCCGCCTCCAGGCTGCGCTTCGGTGACACCGGCAGTTTCTCGGACAAACCGGAAGCGCCACTAAAGTTGAAGCAAATGCGCATAGGCCATCCTTGCACCGTCTACGTCGATCCGGCCCGGCCAGCGCGGGCCGTCCTGCTGCCCGGGCTCACCGGTTGGTCGTTTATCCCACCGATCGTTCCCTGCATTCTCATCGGAGTGGGCGCCGAAATCTTGTCGCGCATGCCGTGAAGGACAATGCCTGCGTGCCACGTGGTTGCCCGCTTCGCAACGCGCTGGAACGGCGCTGAAATGTGTTGTGATGCAACTCAATTTCACTAAATGCAAGATTTTTGTTCAAGATCCCGGTAAAATGTCGGCGCGACAGATGGTTGTCGCGCTCGGGTACTGTTCGTAAATGTTGTGGATGAGGATGTTATGTTGGTGTTTCGTGTATTGGTCGGCACTCTGCTGACAGTGTCGCTGCTCACGGGCTGTGGCGGCGGCAGTAGTGGCACTTCGTCGATCAAGATCAGCAGTCCGCCGCTGGCGGCGATTTCGGCATCGAAAGGTAGCGGTCAAGCGCTCGCCGACATCGATTTCAGCGGTACGATCAGCGGCGATGTCAATTCGCTCGCCGGCAAGGCCGTTTTTGTGGTGGTGGAAGATCCGTACAGTCTGTTTTCGGCAAGTCCGTCCCTGAGCATTGACCCGGCTGGAACGAGCTATCACTTTGTCATGTTCGGCAAGCCGCTCACCACGCCCGGCCACTTCCAGGGCAATTTGCGGATCAGCGTTTGCCTCGACCGCACCTGCCAGCAGCCCCTGCCCCGGACGCCGATCGTGATCCCGTTCGACGTGACCGTGCAAGCCGCCGTCACACTGAGCCGTACCCAGGTGAACGTGACCGTACCTTTCGGCACACTGCCGCCGTTGGAAACCGTCGGTGTGAGCTACTTCAGCGCCTTCCCGGGATGGTATGTCGGCCGCAGCGCTAGCTGGCAGCAGCCGCCCGATCTCAATGTGTTCGTTCAAGCTGGTCCTCAGCCATTGAACACGGGTTCGGAGTTCCAGATTTTGTTGAAGCTCGGCCGGCCCGGCATTTACCGTGACGAGTTCCGGGTCAACACGATCGGCGTGTTCGCACCGAATTCGACCGTCGACCCGACCGTGGCCGTCAGCTATACCATTACGCCCAACCCGGATCTCGATTATGTGTTCTACCCGGCCGCGATGGACTTTGTGCAAAAGCGCTCGACCACGCCCGTCAACCACAGTGTTGAACTGATCACCAATACCGGGGTCAGTGCGTCGTCGGTGGGGGTGGAATATCTGAGCGGTGCCGGCACCACCGGCCCTGCCACGAATTGGTACTCGGGTTCCACGGCAACATGCTCCAACCAGGTATCGGACGCGACTTGCCTCGCCACCGGCGTCTACAAGGCGCAGATTCGCTACCGGGTCACGACCGCCGCCGGCACGCGCGATGTACTGTATCCGATGACAATGACTGTCATCGACTAAACCACCTTGCTGCCCGCGGGACGCACGGTGCTGCGTCCTCGCGGTTGGCGGGCCTGATGCGGCGCCGTTTTTATTGATGCTAACGGAAACGACATGCATTAGAGCCACCTGCAGCAGGTCGCGGTGATCGTTTCGCCCGTGAAGGAAATCTACCGCGAATACCGGCTGTTTGTGGTCGGCCGGGAGATCGTCACGGGATCCGTGTACAAGGTCGCTGGCAAGCCGCAACTTTCCTCCGATGTCGAATCCTACGTGCTCGAGTACGTGCGCAGCCAGATTGTGCGCTGGACGCCGGCCGCCTCGTTTGTGATCGATATCGCCCTGACCGACGCAGGCTTGAAAATCATCGAATTCAATAACATCAACTGTTCCGGCTTTTACGCGAGCGACGTCGCGCGTTACGTGCTGGCCATCGAGGCATGCCACGGCGACTGAAGGCCTGGACTGCCTTCACGGGGCGCCGCCTGGCACGCTCCAGGTCGATGCTGGTTTCGATTATGATGAGGCACACCGACTGCAGGCATCAGGCAAGGATAATATGGGATACGACTTTCACATCGCGCGCACGCAGAACCCGCGATTGGCGCGCTTCGATCGACACGAGATCGTGACCGACCCGTGAATTTTCTGGCACATATCTTTCTCGCGCGCTACAGCGATGACGCGATGCTGGGCGCCTTGCTGGGCGACTTCGTGAAGCCGCATAGTGGTTTCGCATTCAACGCGGAAGTGGAGAAGGAAATTGTGATTCACCGGAAGGTCGACGCCTTCACGGACAGCCATCCACTGGTCCTGCATGCGAAGTCCTTGTTCCTCGGCCCCAGCCGCCGCTTTGCCGGCATCTTGCTCGACGTGTTTTACGACCACTTGCTGGCCGCGAACTGGGCGCAGTATGCCGACGTGCCACTGGCGCCGTTCATCGCGCGCTTTTATCAGACCTTGCACAGCAAGTCGGACTTGCTGCCGCCACGGCTGGCCTCTGCCGCCCCGTACATGATCGCGCAGGATTGGCTCGGCTCCTACGTCGACTATGCCGGCGTGGAAACGGCGATCCGCCGGATGGCCACCCGCTTGTCCAGAAACGGCGATATCATGTGCGCCGGTCTGGACGACTTGCTTGCAAACTATGACGCGCTTGCCAGCGGTTTCCATGTTTTCTTTCCGCAACTTATTTCATTCGTGAACCAAACGCGGGCCGATAGCGGCGACAACGCAGTCTAACGATATGGCGCGATCCACCACAACCCACCCTTTCCACGGCATCACGAAGGCCGTCTCGGAAAAAGCCGACAAAGCGGCCTCGCACCGCAAACTGCGCAGGGTGACGCGGCAGATGATCGAACCGGCCCTGGAGACGCCCTTGCCGGTCGATCGCGAGCTGACCAATACCTATGCCATGTCCAAGGATGGAAAGCGCCGTTTCGATCCAGTATTGATTCCACGCCTCATGCGCAAGTAAGCGGCGACTATGCTGGCCACCATCCTCAGCGCGCTCGCGGCAATCGGCCTGTCCGCGGGGCTGATCCTGTTTGCACGGCGCAAGCCCGGCTATCGCCATCGTCAGCACACTATTAGCGAGCTCGGCGAATGGGGCACGCCCGACCAGCGCCTGGTTGGCTATGCCTTATTTTTGCCGGTGGGCCTGGCCATGCTCCTTGTCGGTGGCCAGCTATACGCAGCATCTCCTCCTGCTGGCGCGCTGGGCCTGTGTATCGCCGTCGGCTATCTGGGCGCCGCGGCATTTCCTTGCGATCCAGGGTCACCCGTGTCCGGCAGCGCGCGCCAGGGCATGCACAATCTGGCGGGCGCTATCGAATATCTCGGCGGCGGCGCCGCGCTGCTGACCCTGGCGCGGGCGGGCGGCGCGCCGTTCCAATGGGCCGGTGCGGCCGTCATCGGCAGCGCCGTCGCCCTGACCGTGCTGCCTTCGACCGCCCCGCGCGGGCTGGTTCAGCGGGTGGCCGAGGTCTGCCTGTTCGGTGGGCTCGTGTGCGCGACAAATGGCTTGGAGCATGCCCTGTTCTAACCCTGGGAACAATGGGCAACTTGGTGTCACTTTACTAGCGGCAATATGGCTTCACTAAATGCATGATTCCGGTTCAATATTTCGGTAAAATGTTGGCGCGTAATGTGCTGCATCCGATGACGATGTCATCGGTCGAAGAAGCACTGCGGACCAAGTTCCGCCATTCCACCCTTTACCGAAGACGGAACAACATCATGCACAATCCCTACGAAGCGCCAGGTAGTGCGCTGCAGGCGGTCAGCGTGCGGCGCGCCTCGCGGCCGCTAGCGGTCTGGTCGCTTGCCTTCTTGCTGGCTGCCCTTGCGCTGTTCTGGACTGTCGGCCTGATCGGGCTGCTCGCGGCCATCGTCACCGGCAAGACAGGCAACGTTGCGCTTCTTTTTCCCATTTCATTGCAGGTTTTCCAGCTGGCAGTGGTGGTGACCGCCGTCGCCGGGATGTTGCGGCGGCGGCAATGGGGCCGCTGGCTCGGCTTGCTCGCGATTGGCGGGTTTACGGTATTAATGATCCTCCGGCCCGACACGACTTACTACGCAAATAGTGCCGAGCAAACTGGGGGATTCCTCGGGCGCAATATTATCGTGCCATTGCTCATGCTGTGGTGGGGCCGCCGTTTCGGTTTTTCTGACAAGGCGAAACAGTATTTCGCCGGTGCGCCCCACGCCAGTTGAAGCGAAAGCGCACCCTAGTGAACTTGCCGGCGTCGACCAGCGGCGTTAAACCAGACTGTCCGTGATCCGCACATGGGCATCGGTCACGTGCCATCCATGCTGCGCAATATCGTCGAGGCAGGCATCCGCATCCACCCCCGGGGTGGGAACGCCGCGGGCAAGCTCGACTGACTTGAACTGGGCCCAAGGGGCATATTTCGGCGGCAAATTCGCGCCGCTCTGGTCTGATGTGAAGCCGAAAACGCGGTCCGGACCGCGGAAAATGTGAATCAGCATGTCGGTCAACTTTCAGGCATGAAAAGGAGAGGCGCGATCGCGCAAACGGCAGGGAAATAGTAACTCAGGCGCCGCAGGAACGCCCACAAGCCCGGTCGGGCTTGTGGTAGAGTCACTCGATGCAAGGCCACGATCTGGCAATCCGCCCGGGTCGGCATGACGGGGAGTTCAGGATATGGACAACGCTCAATTTTGGCGCATCATCAATCTCCTTGACTGGGAGCGCAGCGGCGACGATCAGGCGATCCTCGAGCCAGCCGTCGCAGCCCTGTCCCAGCTGCCGCAGGGCGAAATTGCCGCTTTCCAAGAACTCCTGAGCCAGAAGCTGTACGCGCTCGACACCCTCGGTCATGCCAGCAATGTGGGCGAGGATGCCTACGTCGACAAGAGCGAATACTTTTCCGTCGATACCTTCCTCTATGCGCGCTGCTGCGTCGTCGCGAACGGCGAAGCCCTGTATACGTCGGTCCTGGAGCACCCGTCCGAGTTTCCCAAGGATGTGGACTTCGAGGCTTTGCTGAGTCTGGCCAGCGCAGCCTGGGAGCGCAAGACGGGCGTTGCGCCGGAAGGCTTCGATACCAGCGTCAGCTACGAGACGTTCAGCAACGAGGCTGGCTGGGCACCCGCCCCGCGGCCGCCTGCCTCCCCCTTCTGGAAATTCTGGTCGCGCGCCTGAAGCCGGACGCGCGTTCAGATTGTTGCCGCAAGAACAATGGTAATGTTATATAAAAATAAAGACTTTTCAAGTTCATTAAAATAAAATAGGGCGGCCCAACACCACCCAACAGATGACTTGAAAGGACTCTCATGCGGCTTCCCTCGACCACCCTGCGCACCGCGCTGTTTTGCAGTCTGCTCTCCCTGGCGGCGCTTGCCACTGCGGCGGAACCGCCCGCCGATACGGCCGCGCCGGCCGCCGAAGCAACATCGCACGGCAAGCTGGCGGCCGGCCAGTTGCCCAAACTGGTGCTGCGCTGGGACTGTGACAAATGCGAACAGAACGCCAAGGTGCTGCCGCTGATTGAACAAGGCTATGCCACCGAAGCGGCCGCCGCCGGCTACACCATTTCCGACAGCGAAACGGCGGAGCTCGCGATCACCGAATACCGGCAGCGTCCGCCCGGCATGCGCGTCATGTTCGGCATGATGGCCGGCAAGGACAAGCTGACGACCCGCGTGATTTTCCGCGGAAACACCCTGGTGGCGAAAGACTATTCGCTCAACGTGTTCCAGGGAATGAACAGCCTGTGCAGCGCGGTGTCCAAGAAGGTGACCGGGCAGTTGCTGTCCAGCCTGAAGTCCAACTAAATAAAAGGAGCTGCAATGGGAGCATGGTCGCACGAACCGTTTGGCAACGACACCGCTGCCGACTGGGTCTACGGTCTCGATGACAGCGAGGACCTGAGCTACATCGAGAACACGCTCGACGAAGTCGAGGGTGAAGACGAGCTCGACGCCAGCGTGGCCGAAGAAGCCGTCGCGGCAGTCGATGTACTGGCCAAAGCGCTGGGCAAGGGCACGCCACCGGACACCTATTCCGACAGCGCCACGCAATGGATAGAACGCGTGAAACCGGTGATCGGCCGCGACTTGCGCGAGAAAGCCATCCGTGTCCTGAACCGCGTCATGGAAGACGATTCCGAACTGCGCGCTTTGTGGGAAGACTCGGACCACTACGATGCGTGGCAGCAGTCGGTGGCCGACCTGCGCCTGGCGATGCACGGCTGAACAGGGTATCGCAATGGAACAGACCGTCATTCCCCAATTGCGCATCACCAACGCCGCGCGCAGCCGCGCCTTTTATGTCGAGGGACTGGGCTTTAGCGTGGACTGGGAACACCAGTTCGAGCCCGGCTTCCCCTTGTTCCTGTCGATCACGCGTGCCGGACAAACCCTGTTCCTGACCGAACATAGCGGCGATTGTCAGGTGGGCGGGGCCGTATATTTCCGCGTACCCGATGCGGCGGCCTGTCATGCGCAATTTGCGGAACGGGGCATCGGCGCCGATGCGCCGCCGCAGGCAACACCGTGGGGCACGCTGGAGTTTACGCTGAGCGACCCGGACGGCAACCGCCTGCGCTTCGCGCACGAGCTACCAGTCTGATCGCGTGCGCCCCGCCGCCACAGGGAAGTCGTCATGGTGCAAGGCGGTGATGAAAAACCGCATGCTCACACGAGGACAGCATTCACGCAACTGCAATGCGCGTCAGCGCTTCATGGCCAGTTCCACCGCTTCCATTTCCTGATCCTGGCCGGCGGCGCGCGCCGCGAAACGGCGCTCGACGACGATGTCGGGCGTGATGCTCGCGTCCGGCGTGGTGGCGGTGTAGCTCTGCGCCAGCAGCGGAATGTCGACCGCGACCCCGGAATTGGGCAAGTTCACCCAGGCCAGCTGGCCGGCATTCAAACCGCGCTCGTTGCCGCCGGTCGGTTGGCCGACCAGCGTGGCCACGCCCAACTGCTTGGCCAGCTTGGCCAGCGCGAAGGTGGCTGAACTGTTCTCGGGGCCGACCAGCAGCCACACCTTGCCGGTGAAGCGGGTCGCGCGCGGGCTGATGTCGGACACCTTGTTGGCCTTGGGGCGGAAGCGGTAGCGGCCCGCCTGCGGGCCTTCGGTGATCCGGTCGACGTTGCCGCTGCGGTCGTAAAAGCCCGTGTCCCAGGTGTCGAGATAGCCGGCCAGCGCGGCCGGGATTTTTTCGTAGCTCGTCACCGACTGGTCGGCCACGTAGGTGGCCGGCGCCTTGACCAGGTAGGACAGCAGATCGAGGGCGATCGCGGCATCGCCGCCTTCGTTGTCGCGGATGTCGATGATCAGGTTCTGGACTTGCTTGCGCTTGAGCTCATCGAAACTTTCAACGAAGAAGCGCTGCCAGTTGAACTTGCTGCGCGGGACCGCGAAGCTGGGCAGCGTCATCACGGCGCGCTCGCCGTCGACGCGGAAGGTCCACGCTTCGCTCTTGCCGGGCACCGGCTGCGCGGCCAGCGCGGCCTCGCGCGCGGCCAGCGTCATGGCCTTGGCCGCCACCTTGCGCACGCTGCCCTGGCTGTTGCGCACTTCCAGACGGTAAGTGCCGGCAGCCGGCGGCGACAGCAGCGGCCACACGATGTCCATCATGCTGTAATCGGGGCGGTCGTGGCCCAGCTGGCGCAGGCGCTTGCCGTCGCTGCTGCCGTCGGCGCGCAGGTAGGGCATCATGGCGGCGACCACCTGGGCCGCGCTGCGCCCGTCGATGGTCACGATCTCGTCGCCGACGGCGATGTCCGGCACCGCGCTGCCAAGGACCAGCCAGCGCCCTTCGACCAGGGTGAAGATCAGCGGCAGCTTGTCGGCCGCCTCCAGGATCTGGCGGCGCGCCGGACCTTGCTGGTTCAGTACATTGGTCCAGGTGTGGCCGCAGCGCACCGAGGCGGCCAGTTCCGTTGCCGCCAGATACATCTCGCCTGGCGTGCGCGCCGCGCCGGCGCGGGCCTGGAAGCGGTCCATCGCCGCTTTGATCTCGGCCGGCGTGCGGTATTTGTCGAGCGCCGGGTGCAGCGTGCCGAGCGCCTGGATCAGGATGGCGGCATCGGCCCTGGCCTTGTCGGCAGTGAAGGTGGCAGCGGCGCTGGCGGTGCCGGCGGCCAGTAATAGAACGGCGTACAGAGAAAAGCGTGACAAATGGGCGAGCATGGTGCGCCTTGCTTGTTAGTGCTTCGATCGGATGCAGCCACCGGGCCGGACAGCGACGAGGTCGTTGTTTTGAGGCGCCAGAGTTGGTAATAATTCTAAATGGCTACTGAAGTTGATAGTTGGAAAATGTTCCTAAAATGTGGCCATTTGACGACGAACGGCGCCCTAAATCGCGCAAACAATAAATAGAGTGTGGCTGTGCGTGACATTTTCTATCCTGCGCGGGCCTTCAAACCGATACCCAGCCGGCATCACAATTGCAAATAGAACCAATCGCGGTCATACTCGGCCACGCCCAAAAACGGCCCAACCACCTCTACAGGCTGATATGACGACGCATACTTCCGCTCTCCCAGCCAACGATACTGCCGCCGCGCCTCTGGTCCGACATCCGGAATTGCGCGAACTGGTGCGCGTGGCGCGTGCCTATCTGGCGGGGCAGGCGCATGTGTCGCATGTGTGCGCCACTGCCGGCTACTTCCACGAAGCCGCGCGTTTCCTGCCCATGGGGCCGGACCTGAAGCAGATGGCCAGCGAATGGTCCGACCGGGCTGACCGCGTATGGCCGGCCTCGGCCCTGCTGGCCGGTTCCGTCGCCGAAGACGTATTCCGGCAGTGGGTGGCCGAACAACTGCGCCCCTTCGACGCGGTCGAGCTGCCCTCCCTGCTGTAAGCGCCGTATTCATGATCGAAAAAAACGAGAAGTTCCCGAATGCGCTCGAAGGCATCCTGCTGGCCGTCGCGCTGATGCTGGCCGAGTATCTGATCGGTGCGGCGCTGTTCGACATGCACGTGCTGTCGACCATGAGCGCGATCGATGCCGGCGGCATGGTGATGGTCATCGCCAATGCCATCATCTTTACCGGCGTGATGGAGTACAAGGGCCTGAGCTACCGCGAGCTGTTCCATGCATCCGCGTCGCGCGCCGGCCCCTCGCTGGCGCTGATTGTCCCTGCACTCTTGCTGACAGTGCCCATGCTGGTGCTGGTGGTCAGTTTCTCGCTCGAGTTCGTGGTGCGGCTGTTCCCGCTGTCGCCGGAGCAAACGGCGATGTTCAAGGAAATGGGGGCGGGCAGCGTCGGCGCGGTCGTGATCGCGTGCGTGCTGGCGCCGGTGCTCGAGGAAATGCTATTTCGCGGCATCATCCTGCGCAGCTTCCTGCTGCAGTATCCGCGCTGGCTGTCCATCCTTGGCTCCGCCCTCATTTTCGGCGCGGCCCACATGAATCTGTACCAGTTCACGGCCGCTGCGATGCTCGGGATTTTCCTCGGCTGGCTGTACCAGCGTTCGCGCTCGCTGCTGCCGTGCATCATGCTGCACGGAGCCTATAACGGGACTTTGCTCCTGCTCAATCACGTCGATGCGCGCTGGGCCGCGGAGCAGGGCGCCAACCGGACCGCTCTGCTGCTCACGGCCGCCGTGATCGTCGGCGCGGCCGGCCTGTCCCTGCTGCGCCGCCTGCTGCCGGCCAAGGAATAATGCGATGGCCGCGCCGCCGTTGACGGTGCCAGCGTGGTTCGGTCCGGCTTACGCGGCGCTGGACCCGGCGCTGCAGCGCCTGCACCGCGACGGGGGCATCCTGGCCGGTCCGGTGCGCATCGAATTTCCGCCTGGACTGCGCGGCGTCATTGGACGGCGGATCGCGCGGCGCATGGGTATCCCGTGCGACGGCGGCGTCCATCGGCTGCAGGTGACGGTCCGCAGCGCGGCCGGCGCCTTGCATTGGGAGCGTCGCTTCGACGCTGGCGAGCGCTTCCGTTCGGTATTCGTTGCGGTCGGCGCCTATCCGGACGGTTACTGGGTCGAATCGACCGCCACCCTCTCGCTGCGCCTCGGCGTGGACATCGTCGACGGCGCCTGGCACTGGCGGCATCGCGCCACCATGCTGGCCGCTCTGGCGCTGCCGGCCTGGCTGGGGCCGCGCCTGCATGGCGAGAAGGCGGTGGTCGACGGCCGTTACCGCTTCGGCGTCGCGCTGTCGCTGCCCTTGCTGGGGCAGGTGATGGCCTACGCGGGCAGCTTGTCTTTGGAGAAAGCATGAACAGTATGGCAAACGCGCACATGCGGCGCTCGAGCGGGAGCTGCTGCCGGCGCGCGGCCACCTGATCGACGCGCGAAAAGTTGTCTATTAAGCACGACTTGGGTGTACCATGTTGGTCCTATCCAGCTATCCACGGAGATCACCATGAAACTGCTACCCGGCATCCTGTCCGCCGTTTTCCTTTGCGCCGCTGCCGGCGCTGCCACGCCGCCGCTATCGGTCACGATGAACAGCGTCTCGGCCGCCGGTGTCGGCGCCCCGCTGGGCACGGTAACCATCGAGGAAACGCCCTACGGCGTGGTCTTCACGCCAGCGCTGACCGGTCTCGAACCAGGCATCCATGGCTTCCATGTCCACGAAAAAGGCAATTGCGGGCCCGACATGAAAGATGGCAAACCGGCCGCGGCGCTGGCGGCGGGCGGCCATTACGATCCGGACAATAGCAAGCAGCACGGCTTGCCATGGGGCACCGGGCACCGGGGCGACCTGCCTGCGCTGGTGGTCGACGCCAAGGGCGAGGCGAATCTGCCGGTGCTGGCGCCGCGCCTGAAGCTGGCCGAGTTGAGCGGGCGCGCCCTGATGATCCATGCGGGTGGCGACAATCATGCCGACCACCCGATGCCGCTCGGCGGCGGCGGCGCGCGCATGGCTTGCGCCGTGATCAAGTAGATCAGCGTTCGCGGCCATCCTGGTCCGGAATCATCACCATCTGGCACTTGCCTTTGACGATGTCGCCGCGCGGAGTTTTCATCTCCGCGGCGCTGCCGGGGCTCTTGCCGCGGCAGGCTTCCAGCGCTTCGGGCGGCGGCCCGCGGCGCGGATGGTCGGCGCCACCCTGCTGGGGGCGCTGTTCATCGCCGCCCCGCGGCGGGCGCTGGTCGGCTGCCAGCACGCTTGCGCTGGACAATAAAACGAAGGCTGCGATCGTTGCTCTCATGGTTCCTCCTGGTTAGGTGAATCCATCTTGCGCGACGATTGTGGAGCAAATTTGAAGAAGCAAGAATTTACTTCGCCGCGCGCGCCTTGCCGAAGGCGTCGCCCGCCTTCCAGCGCGGCATGGCCGGCGCGTCGGCAATCGCGCGCCCCAGGTTCAGCGTGAACTGCGCCTGCTGCACCATGCCGGACAAGTCCCATGCCGGATCGTATTCGTCGCCCACCTGGTGGTATTTGGCGCGGTAGCTGGCGGCCTTGCGCTTGGCGCCCTCCGGGTCCGTCACGTAATCCTTGCCGCCCTTGACCGAGAACGAGGGCACGCCCGCCTTGGCAAAGCTGAAATGGTCGCTGCGGAAGTAGCCGCCTGCCAGGTCCGGCTCGGCCGGCGTGACCGTCATGCGCATGCGCTTGGCGGCCGCTGCGGCCAGCGCGCCCAGATCGCTGCGTTCGGCGCCGCGCGTGTCGATGTCGCGCGTGGCGCTGATGAAGTTGAGGCTGTCCAGATTGAGGTTGGCGGCCGTTTTGTCCAGCGGCCACAGGGGACTGGCCGCGTAGGCCGCGCTGCCGAGCAAGCCCTGTTCTTCGGCCGCCACGAACAGGAACATCTGCGATCGTCTGGCCGGCGCCTTGACCGCCGCTTCGGCCATGGCCAGCAGGCCGGCGATGCCGGACGCGTTGTCGACCGCGCCGTTGTAGATGTTGTCGGCGCCATCGCCCTGCTTGCCCAGATGGTCCCAGTGGCCGGTGTAAATGACGACTTCATCCTTGAGTGTGGGATCGGTGCCCGGCACCACGCCGGCCACGTTGAATTGCTCGACCAGGCGCACCGCCGCGCGGCTTTCGCCCTTGACCTTGGCGTTGAGCGCGACCGGCTTGAAGCCCTTGATCTCGGCCGCCGCGCGCAGCGCGTCGAGGTCCTGGCCGGCGGCGGCGAACAGCTTGCGCGCGCTCGCTTCGGTCAACCAGCCTTGCATGCCGGTGCCGGCCTTGTCGCTGGCCAGCTGGAAGGTTTCATTGACCCAGCTGTTGTGCACCACGCTCCAGCCGTACGAGGCTGAAGCGTCGGTGTGAATCAGCAGAATGCCGGCCGCGCCCTGGCGCGCCGCTTCCTCGAACTTGTAGGTCCAGCGGCCGTAGTAAGTCAGGCCCTTGCCGTTGAAGCGGTTCGGCTCGGCTGCAGTGGGCATGGGATCGTTGACCATGGCGACCACGATCTTGCCTTTGACGTCGAGGTCCTTGTAATCGTTCCATCCTTCTTCGGGCGCCACGATGCCGTAGCCGACAAAGACCAGGTCGGCGTCGAACTGGTGCACGGCGCTCGCGTCGCCCGGCCCCCAGACCCAATCGCTGCCGAAGCTGAGCGCCTGCACCTGGCCGCCCGCCGTCAGCGCCACGCTGCTGGCGCCGGGATCGGCCTTCACGCCCGCGATCCGCACCGGCTGGCGGTAGCTGCTGCCGTTGGCCGGCTTCAGCCCCACCGCCATCGCCTGCGCTTCCAGGTAGGCGACGGTCAGGTCGGCGCCGCGCTGGCCGGTGCCGCGCCCTTCGAGCACGTCGCTCGACAAAAAGGCCAGGTGGGCGCGCAGCGGCGCCTCGCGCACCGCGTCCGGCATGGCGTTGGCGTGGGCTGGCAGGACGGCGGACAGGCTGGTAGCCAGGGCCGCCCCGGCAAGGGAGGAAAGCATCTTGTACATGGGTTCCGATTCGGTTGGGGGTGAATAAAGGCTCAGGGGACTTTGAGCTCGAACACGCGGCGCTTGCGGCTGTCGATTTCCGCCTGCGCCGCGCGGAAGGCGGGGATGCTGTTGAACAGTTTATCGGCGCTGCCATCCTTGAGTGCAATGCGCAGTCCGCGTTCGACGCGCTTGCCCAGCGCCGCGTTTTCCTTGCTCACGAAAAAATAAAACGGCACGTGGTAATGCAGGAAGATGGTGCGTTCGATGGCCAGCTTGTCGGCCGCGTTGGCGCGCTGTTCGTTGGCCGCTTCGTACACGCCGCGCGGCATGTAGTCGAAGCGCTTGGCGCGCAGCATGGGGAACAGGTATTCGTAGGCGATCGAGGTGATCACCGGCAAATCGTTGGCGCGCAGGATGTCGGTGGAAGGCCAGTTCACGCCGGCGCCGGCCTTGAGCTGGCGCAGGTCGTCCAGCGTTTTGATGGCGCTGAACCGGTCCTGGTCTTCGGCGCGGATCAGGAACAGGCGGTAATCGTTCAGCTCGCGCAGCAGCGAGATCTTGACCGGCCACAGCTCGGTCTCGCGCTGCTTGTTGGAGCCATCCCACATCAAGGTGATGATGCCGTTGTTGCGGATCTCGGTGGCCTGGCGCGGGCTGGTCAGGTGGGCGTCGGTCTGCACGATCTCGAACGGGCCTTCGTTGGCGGTCTTTTCCAGCGCCAGGCGCAGCAGGCGCGGGAAATACACGGCGTGGCCGGCCGCGCTCGCATGCAGGCCGGGGATGACCACGCGCACGACGGGCTGGGCCGCGCCGGCGGCCGTGCTCAGGAACAGGGTCAGTGCAAAAAGAAGTCGCCGCATGCCAGAAGAGAAGAGCTTCGCGAAAAAGAAGCTCCATGGTAACCCAGCGCGCGCTAGTAGAACACCAGCATGTCGGAGGCGACCGTCATGCCCGTGTGCGGCGTGTGGCCGGGGCGCGGCCGGCCCGCCTCGTCCGGCAACCCGGGAATGCGTTCCTGGATGTAAATGCGGGCGATGCCCTCCGTTTCGATCTCCAGTTCGACCAGGTTGACGCTGGTGCCGCTGCCATGCAGCGACAGCGACCACAGGCTCGAGCGCTTGTTGGTGACGAGCTTGCCGTTCAGGCGCGCCGTCAGCGTGGTCGCGTCGGCCACGCGGATGTGGATGGTGGGCGCGTTGTTTTTCGAGCGCACGGTAAAGGCGATCCGGCGCCGTCCGTCCACTTCGCTGTCGCGCACCGCCATCACGTCCGGGAACGCGATCGCATTGCGTGGCGCCGGGGCGACCCACAGTTCATCCTGGCTCATGCCGAACACTTCGCGCAGCGTGCGCGGGCCGTTGGTGGCGCCGAAGTAGGGGCGGCTCCAGGCGTCGAGCGGGGCGGCCGGCATCAGCCACCACGCCTTCCAGCTGTAGGTATCCTTCAGATAGGTCATGGGATTGGGACGGGTCAGCGCGCGGTCGTACTGCGGCATGCCGGACGCGGTCACCAGCGAACAGGCGCAGCCGGCCAGCAGCAGTGGCGCCACGAAGCGGCGGCGCACGGTCGCCAGCAAGGCGCCGCCCAGTCCCAGCAGCGCCGCCAGGCTGAGCGTGAGCAGGGCGCTGCGCTGGGGCGTGTACAGCGTGGCCACCTGCACGATGAAGGGCGTGAGCAGCAGCACGGCCGGCGCCACGCCGGCCAGCAGAATCAGCAGGCGCGCGGCGGCCGGCCATTCCGTCACGCGCGGACGGTACAGGAGGCCGAAGGCGAACAGGGCGCCCAGCAGCGGCCAGGCCAGCAGATAGCTCGCGCCCGGCAGCAGGGCGGTGGTGACGATCAAGCCCAGCAGCATCACCTGCAACGCGCCCAGCACGGCGGCCGGCATGCCGATGGCCTTGACCAGGCGCCGCTGCGCTTCGAGGAACACGGCCACGCCGAGCGCGAGGTAGGCGCACACATACCACGGGTCGCGCGCGCCGGCGCCGTTGGCCAGCGGATCGTAGGCTGCATGCAGTCCGGGCAGTTGCTGCCACAGCGTCACCGCCGCGAAGGCCATGGCGCCGGCGATCGTGACATAGGTCAGGGCGCCCGCGCCCATGGTGCGCAGCGCCATGCCGGAGCGGCGCACCGCCAGCCCGCACACGATCGTGAAAATGAACCCGATCAGCAGCGTGAGCGGCCAGGCCAGATCGCCCGCGTAGCTTACCTGGCCGGCCAGCGGCAGGTCGACATGGATGCGGTCGGTCTCGCCGAGGTCGGTCAGCGGGCGGCTGCCGAAATGGCGCACCAGGCCCAGCATGGTGTCGCCGGTGTGCTGCAAGGTGCCGGGCGCGACCCGGTCGGGGCTGTCGAGTCCGCCGTGACTGCCGGGCGCGCCGTCGATATTGGCGAAACGCAGGCCGGCCGTGCCGAGCTGGTCGAGCGGACCGGCTTCCTGCATGCCGGGCGTGAAGCGCGCCAGCACTTGCAGCGCCGAGCCGCCCAGCGGCAGCGGCGCCGCGGCGGACCAGCCGGCGACCAGCTGACCGTCGCCGCCGCGCGATCCGGTCAGCAGCACGGGGCCGCTGTTGCCGAGCGCGTCGAACTGCAGCACCAGGCCCACCTTGCGCGCCCAGAGATGTTGCTGGGCAAAGGCGCGCGCACCCAGCGAACCGGCCTTTTCGCCGTCGGCGAACAGGAAGATCACATCGTTGTCCGGCGGCGCACCGTGCTGCATGGCGCGCAGCGTTTCCAGCATCGCGGCCACGGCGGCGCCGGCATCGGCCGCGCCCACCGTGTCCGGCGCGCTGTCGTAGTGGGAGGCGATCAGCAGCGCCGGACGGCGGCCCCGGTCAATGGCGGCGCCTTTGATGCGCGCCAGGACGTTGTGCGTCATGCCGATCGATACATCGTAGCGGTGGTTCAGGCCCAGGCTGACAAAGGCGGTGTGCTGCGCCGTTGCCGATTGCACTTCATGCTCGACGCCCAGGGCCGCCAGGCGGCCGACCAAATGCGCGCGCGCGGCGCCATTGGCCTGGCTGGCGATCGGGCGCGGGATGGCGGTCAGGATCCTGAAATCGGCGCCGGCGCGGGTGGCGGAAAAGACGGCCGCCGGCGCATCGGCGCCCAGCGGCGCAGGTGTGCGGTTCGCCTGCAGCGAGAGCCAGGCCAGGGCGGCGATGGTCAGGATGGCCGCGGCCAGACCCGCCAGACTGGATTGCTCCAGCTGGTGCGGCATATTCAACATAGCAGCTGTCTCGGCTAGCGCCCCCGTCATCGCGCGGGCGTCGTTGTGAAGAAAAGACCCGCAGGCCGGAGCGCGCGGGTCGGGGCAGGGCGGGGGAAACTTAATCGAGGCGCCAGACGTAAGCCATCTGGCCCCAGGCCGGCTGGGCGACGCCATTGTTGGTGGCCGGCTTGAACTTGCACATGCTCAGGGCGGCGATGGCGGCGCGGTCCAGTTCGCGGAAGCCGCTCGACTTCTGGACCTTGCTTTCCGTGACCTGGCCGTTAGTACCGATCAGCAAAGCCAGGCTGACGGTGCCGGTGTCGCCGTTACGCAAGGCGTTTTTCGGATACTCGGGCAGCACGCAATCCTTGGCGTTGGCCAGTGCTGCCGTGAACACCTGCTGTTTGGGCGCGACGACCTCGGTAGCGGCGCCGCCGTTGCCGCCACCGGTGACGGTGCCGGTGCCGCCGGTGACCGGCGGGCCGGCATCGTCGGGGCCCGCTTTCGGCGGCACATAGAGTGGCGGCGGTTCGGTCACTGTGACCGTTTGCGGCACGAATGGTGGTGGCGTAAGGTCAGGCAACTTTTCGACCGGCAACGGGGCCGGCTCGGGCGGCACCGGCGGATCGGCCGGGGTCGGCAGAGGGGCCAGTTCCGTGATCATGGTCGGCGCGACCGTGATGATCGTTTTCATGTTGTACAGGGCCAGTACGGCGCCCAGGTGTAAGGCCGTGACGATGGCAATCTTGCCGAATTTGCTGCCCGTGTCTCCGTATGTCGCTTCAGCATGCATGGTTTTTCTCCAGGTTATAAGTGTGTTGTTCTCGGCCTTGGATCAAATATATGCTAGGACATAGCAAAAGAAAAGCTATTTAAAAGTAGTTTCTTCTTCCTGTTGTTTTTCGCAACAGGCGAAAACGGTGCGCCCACGTAAAAACGCCCCGCCTGGCTGCAGCCGGGCGGGGCGTGGTTGTGCGTGGATCAGATTATTCGAGCGTCCAGACGTAGGCGATCTGGCCCCAGGCCGAGGTCGGCGTACCATTCGCCACTGCCGGCTTGAATTTGCACATGCGCAGCGCGGCGACGGCAGCCCGGTCCAGGTCGCGCGAACCGCTCGACTTCTGGATCTTGGAGTCGCTCACATGGCCGTCGGGGCCGATCAGCAGGGCCATCTTGACGGTGCCGGTCTCGCCATTGCGCGCGGCGCTGGCAGGGTAGTCCGGCTTGGCGCAGTCGCCCGCATTGGCCAGCGCGGCGGTGAACATCTCGCCCGTGTTGGCCGAATTGGACGGCGCCGCCTCAGGCGAGGACGGGCCCGGATCGGCCGGCGCCGGATCGGCGATGGTGGTCGCGGCCACGGCTTCCGGCGGCGGCTGTTGCGCCACTTCAACTTCGACTGGCGGCGTGAACACTTTCGTCGGAGTAACGGCCTTCTGCTTCGGCTGTGGCGGTTCCGGCGGCGGTGGCGGCGGTTCCGGCGCTTTCACGTCGAACATGATGATTTCTTCCACCGCTTTTGGCATGGTGAACACTTTCGCGTCCATGTTGTGCACAATGGCGGCGCCAACGGCCAAGTGCAGCGCGCTGACGATGGCGATCTTGGTGAACTTGCTGCCTTGGCTAGGATTCGTGGTCGAAAATTGCATGGCGATCTCCTTTTTTGTTGCACATCGGGCAACGAGGGGAAAAACTGGCGGCTTTCCCCTGCTACTTGCGAACCACTATATGCTATGAGCTAGCAATTTATAAGCGCGTAAGTAGCAAAACTTGTTGCCAAATGTATCTGGTGTGGGGCGTCGTGTGGTTCCGGCCCCGGAAGGCGGGACGCTCGCGTCGCGCTCCGATGTGTGAAATAATCTCATTCGAGCTTCGGCCCTTCCGTTCGCTCCCACACATTGATGCCATTCAATGGTAAGCAGATGTAAGCAAGCGCGGCCGTATCCACAGGAGTATCAAAGTGCAGACTGAGCAAAAATCGATTCGCGTCATGCTGGCCGACGACCACCCGATCGTCATGACCGGCTTCGCGATGTCGCTGGCGGGCGTGGGCATGGATGTCGTGGGCCAGGCCAAGACGCCGGATGAAGCCGCTTCCATGTTCGCCGAACTCAAGCCCGACGTGATGGTCATCGACATCCGCTTCGGCACCGAGCTGACCGGGCTGGACGCTGCGGAAGAGATCCTCAAAAAATTCCCCAAAGCAAACATCGTTTTCCTCAGCCAGTTCGACCAGGACAGCCTGATCAAGGAAACCTACCGCCTCGGCGCGCGCGCCTTCGTGACCAAGGATTGCGACCCGGCCGACCTGGCCACCGCCGTGCGCCACGCTGCCGAAGGCAAGCTTTATTTCCTGCCGCAAATTGCGGAGCGCCTCGCGAATCTGTCCGTGCGTGGCGATGCTTCGCCGCAATCGCAGCTCGACCAGCGCGGCCTGGAAATCTTCAAGCTGATGGCCGAGGGCTTGACCAACGCCGAGATCGCCGAAAAGCTGAACCTGTCAACCAAGACCATCAGCAACATCAGCCAGTCGGTGAAAGAAAAACTGGGCGTGCACCGCCAGGCCTACATCACCAAGCTGGCCGTCAAGCACGGCCTGATCGAGCCGTAGTGAGCCTGCCGCGCAGCCCCTGGCGGCGCAGGTTCGCCCTGGCCCTGACGCTGGCGCTGCTGGCCGGCGGCGCTGGCGCCGCTCCCACCGAGCCCGAGACCACGGGCTTTCGTTTTCAGATCGTCACCGCCGACGAGTCGAGCGTTACGCGCCGCATTGCCGAAGACCTGTACAAGCGCCTGGTGCCGATCTTCGGCGGCTTTCGCACCGAGCTCGCGCAAAAGCGGCGCCTGGTGTACGTCACCATCGGCCCGGTCGCGCTGCGCAACACGGCCGCGCGCAAGTGCGATTGCGTCGTCATCGCGGCCTACACCTCGAGCCAGGTGTGGCGGGCCATCACGGCCGAACTGCCGGCCGCGCGGCGCGCCAACATGACCGCCATTTACGCCGAGCCGTCGCCGGTCGACCAGCTCAAGCTGGTGTCGCTGCTGTACAAGCGCCCGGTGCGGGTCGCCGCCATCGTCAGCGGCGAAACGGGTTTTCTCAAGCCGCTCCTGGACGGCACCAACGCCGTCGAAATCGAAGACTACTTCGCCGGCGCCGACATCAACTACGCGCTCAATCGCGTGGGCCAGGCCCAGGTGCTGCTGGCCATGCCCGACCGCACCGTGTATTCGGCCGAGAACTTCCGCAACATCCTGCTCTCGACCTATCGCCACAACCAGGGCGTGATCGGCTTTTCGGCCGACATGGTGCGCGCCGGCGCGCTGGCCACCACCTACTCCAACATCGAGCATATCAATGCCCATATCGCGGACCTGGCCAACGACTTCGTGAACACCGGCGAACTGGCGCCGCCCCAGTTCCCGCGCTATTTCAGGACCATTGTTAACGAGGGTGTCGCCCGTTCGCTGCAAGTGGCGGTGAGCGACGACGCCCGCAAATTCGGGCGTGACCCGCATCCGAGGCGTCCATGAAAAAACTGCGATTCTGGCAAAGCTGGAGCATCGGCACCCGCATGGCCTTCATCACCATGCTGCCGGTGGCGTTCCTGTTCACTTCTTTTGTGGGCTACTCCTGGTATTCGCACCGCGCCCAGGTGGCAGAGGAGCTGGCCGAGCGCGGCAAGATCCTGGCCAAGGCGCTGGCGGAGACGAGCGAGTACAACGTCATCTCGGGCAACCTGGCCGACCTGCGCCTGACCATCAATGGCCTGGTCCAGTCGGACAAGAGCATCTACCGCATCGACGTCGTCGACGCCAGCCAGAAGGTGGCCATCACGGTCGCTTCGCAGGCGGCGGTGGATGCCGAGAACCGCTATTACGAAGCGCCGATCATGAAGCAGGTCACCTGGATCAACCTGTTCTCGGACAATGGCGTGCCGCACGTCTCCGGCTCGTCCGACACCAAGCCGCCCACCTTCCCGACCGAACTGGTGGGCTATGTGCGGGTGACGATGTCGCCTTCGAACATGCTCGACAAGCAGGCCCGCCGCTTCCAGATCGAGCTGGCCATGGCCGCGCTGGCGCTGATGATCTCGGGCGCGCTGGCCTACTTCCTGGCGCGCAGCCTGACCACGCCGCTCAACTCCTCGATCGGTGCGCTGCGCGAAATCCGGGGCGGCAATTACCGCGTCGCGCTGCCGGTGACTACCGGCGGCGAAGTGGGCGAGCTGCAGGAATCGATCACCGAGATGTCGGTGGCGCTGGGCCAGTCGCGCGAAGAACTCGAGAACAAGGTGGCCGAGCGCACCAAGGACCTGGTCGAATCGCGCAACGAAGCGCTGCGCGCCGACGCCGACAAGCGCAAGCTGATTCAAAAGGTGAACTCGATTGTCGAGGACGAGCGCAAGAGCATCGCCATCGAAATCCACGATGAACTGAACGCCTCGCTGATCGCCGCCCGCCTCGAATCGCAAAGCATCCTGCACCTGGCCAGCAAGGCCGAGCCGGGGCCGGCGATCGAAGAGATCAAGCTCAAGTCGCAAGCGATCACCAAGCTCACGCTCGACCTGTATGCGAGCGGGCGGCGCCTGGTGCGGCGCCTGCGCCCGGAAGTGCTGGACATGCTCGGCCTGCACGGCGCGGTGGAAGAAATGATCCGCCACTACGACACCAGCCATCCCGAATGCCATTTCGAATTTCACTCCGAAGGCGACTTCTCCGGGTTGGGCAACGAGCTGGCCATTTCCGCCTACCGCATCATCCAGGAAGCGCTGTCGAATGTGCTCAAGCACGCCGGCGCGACCCATGCCGAAGTGTCGCTGATGCTGTCGGACGCGGGCGACATGCTGCACATCGAGATCGACGACGACGGCGCGGGCTTCAGTACCGGCACGGCGTCGTCGGGCATCGGCATCATCGGCATGCGCGAGCGCGTGTATGCGCTGGGCGGCAAGATCGCCTTTACTTCCGAGCCCGAACACGGCACCGTCATCTCGATCTCGCTGCCGATCGAAACCGAAGTCACGACCTAACTTTTAATCCGGATTACCATGACCGACGACCTGCGCACACCCTACGAACGGGGCAACAAGAACCAGACCACCACCCACGCCGAATGCATCGCGTGGTACCAGGACCTGGCGCGCCGCTATCCAACTATCCTCAGCTTCGGCGAAGTGGGCGTCTCCGACGCCGGCTTGCCGATTCACGCGGGCGTGGTGACGGCCGACGGCGTGTTCGACCGCGCGCAGCTCAAGCGCGAAGGGCGGCCCGTCTTCTTCAACAACAATGGCATCCATCCTGGCGAACCGGAAGGCGTGGACGCCTGTATGGCGCTGGTGCGCGACTTTTGCCTGGAGCCGGCGCGTCTGGCCGCGCTGGGCAAGACCGTGTTCCTGTTTGTCCCGCTGTACAACGTCGACGGCAGCATCAACCGCGCCAACACCTCGCGCGTGAACCAGGACGGACCAGAGCAGTTCGGCTTCCGCGGCAACGCGCGTCACCTGGATTTGAACCGCGACTTCGTCAAATGCGACACCCTGACCGCGCAGGTATTCAATCGCCTGTTCACCGCCTGGGATCCAGACGTGATGGTCGACACCCACACGTCGAACGGCGCCGACTACCCGTACACCATGACGCTGATCCACACGCAGACCGACAAGCTGGGCGGCGCGCTGGGTGGCTTCCTGCAGCAGACCATGCTGCCGCACATGTTCGCGCAGATGGCGGCGCGCGGCTGGCCGACCTGCCCGTACGTCAATCCGGTCAAGGACAGCCCGGACCACGGCATCGCCGAATTCCTCGAAACGCCGCGCTTCTCGACCGGCTTCGCGGCCCTGCACCACACGATCGGCTTCATGCCCGAGACGCACATGCTCAAGCCTTTCGCCGACCGCTACGAATCGATGCGCTCGCTGGTCGAAACGGCGCTCGACTTCACGGTGGCCCATGCAGCGACGATCCAGCAGCTGCGCCGCGCCGCGCGCGACGAGGGCAAGACGCGCCGCGAGTGGCCGGTGCATTGGTCGATGAACGAAGCGAATCCGTCGACCTTCCGCTTTACCGGATACGAGGCCAAGTACAGCCCGAGCGAACTGGGAAACTACACGCGCCTGTCGTACGACCGCAGTGCGCCGTGGGAGCGCGACATCGCTTACTTCAACCACTTCCCGGCCGATATCACGGTCGCGGCGCCGCGTGCCTACGTGGTGCCGCAGGCGTGGCGCGAAGTGGTGGAGCGTTTGCAGTGGAATGGCGTGCGCATGGAGCGCGTCGACGCCGACCAGGTGATGGAAGTGCGCACTTACCAAATCAAGTCGGTGAGTTCGCGCCCCGGCGCGTACGAAGGCCACATGTTCCACGACGACGTGCAGCTCGAGACGCGCACTGAAAAGGTGCTGGTGTGGGCCGGCGACTGGATGATCGCGCTGGACCAGGACCAGGCGCGTTACGCGGTGGAGACGCTCGAACCACAAGGGCACGACAGCTTCTTCCGCTGGGGCTTCTTCAACAGCGTGCTGGAAAAGAAGGAAGCGTATTCGGACTACGTGTTCGAAGACCACGCGCTGGAATTGCTGCGCGACGAGCCCGGCCTGCGTCAGAAATTCGAGCAGTGGAAAGCGGAGCACCCGCAGCTGTTGAGCAGCCAGGAAGCCGTGCTCGACTTCATCTTCGCCAACTGCCAGCGCTACGTCGAACCGGAGTGGCGCCGCTACCCTGTTCTGGCAGTGATGTAAGCCGCCTATGTTTCCTTGAAACCAGGGTCAGACCACTTTTCCTGAAAAGCAAAAGTGGTCTGACCCCTGTGTGGGGGCAACAAGTGGTCTGACCCGGGTTTTACTGCGCCTTGGTTTTTTCGATCCAGCGGTCGACTTTCTTTTCGAGCAGGGCCAGCGGCAAGGTGCCGTTTTCCAGCACGACTTCGTGGAATTTCGGCAGGCTGAACTTGTCGCCCAGCGCCGCCGTCGCCCGCGCCCGCAGTTCGGCGATCTTGAGCGCGCCGATCTTGTAACCGAGCGCCTGACCCGGCCACGCCATGTAGCGCTCGATCTCGCTCTTGGCCAGCGCTTCCGGATAACCGAGCGTGTCGCGGTAGTACTGGATCGCCTGTTCGCGCGTCCAGCCCTTCGCATGCATGCCGGTGTCGACCACCAGCCGCGCCGCGCGCAGCATTTCGTCGTTCAGGTGACCGAAATAATCTTCCGGCTTGTCGAACAAGCCCATTTCTTTGCCCAGCGTTTCCGCATACAGCGCCCAGCCTTCGGTGAAGGCGTTGTTGCCGCCGAACTTGCGGAAGTCCGGCAGGTTCAGTTCCTGCAGCAGCGCGATGTGGAAGTGGTGCCCCGGCTGGCCTTCATGCAGGAACAGCGTGACCATGCCGGTGCTGCCGTACTGCTTCGGATCGTTCACCACCGACCAGAACACGCCCGGACGCGAACCGTCCGCCGCCGGCGCCGTGTAGTGGTCGGACGCGGTCGCGCGGCTCAGTTCCGGCTCCAGCCGCAAGTCCAGCGGCGCTTTCGGCACCAGCGTGAACAGGGCCGGCAGCTTGGTGCGCAGCTGCGCGTCGAGCTTGCGGTAGACGTCGATCACTTCCTGCTCGGTCTTGAACGGACGGTATTTGGCCTGCGCCGCCACCCAGGTCGGCAAGCCGGCCGCCGGTCCCGTATAGCCCATCTTGGGGCCCACGATCGCATACTCGCCCTGGATGCGCGCCACTTCCTTCAGGCCGATTGCGTGGATCTGTTCGGGCGTGAGGTCGGTTGTGGTCTGCGCTGCCACGTCCAGCTGGTACCACGCGGCGCCATTCGGCAGTGCGCTCCAGCCGGTGCTGGTGCGCGCCTTGGGCAGGTAGTCCTTCTCCAGGAAGGCCGCCAGGCGCGCCAGTGCCGGATTGAGCTTGTGCGAAATGGTGGCGCTATACGCGCTCGTGAGTGCCGCCTTGTCCTTGGCGCTGAAGGCGGCAGGCAGCTTCTTGATCGGGGTGTAGAAGATATTCTCTTGCGGCGTAGCGCTCACCAGCTTCTGGAACTGGGGCAGGGCCGAGACCACCACCGCCTTTTGCAGCACCACGCCGGTGCGCATCCCCTCGCGCATGTTCGCGATGGCCTGATCGATCCACGCGGGCAGCTGATTGAGGCGGTTCAGGTACGCCTTGTATTCCTTGACGGTCGTCAGGCGCTGGCCCGCTTCGCCGCCGGCGTAATTGGCCAGCGTGACGGGCATGCTCGACATCTGATTGAGCGGCAGCAGATGCTCGGGAATATCGGCGAAGCTGAGTATGGAGTTCAGCTCGAAATCGAGCACGTCGTAATTGGTCTGCGCCGCCAGATCGAGCTCCATGCGGTCGATCGCGTGCAGGCGCTTCTGGAAGCCGCGGTACAGCGCGAACTGGCGCGCGCGCACCTTCGGCGAAATGCTCATGCCGATCTGGTCGTCGAAACGGTTGTCGCCGTTTTCGGTGGCGCCCACCGGATCGAACCGGGCCGAGGCCTGGTAATACTGGTCGGCGATCTGGTCGAGCTGCTTGCGGGCCTGGTCGGCCACCGCGCCGGCGACTTTGCCGGCCGGCGGCGCGCTGTTGGCCAGCGCCGGAGCGAAACCGAGGACGAGGGCGCTGCACAGCGCGGTGAGGGTCAGGCTTTTTTTCATTCGTGGTTCCGTACTGAAAGATGGAAATGGCGACAAGGATACGCGATTCCGCGCGAGGAGAGCACGATAGTGTTGGCATATGGAGACGCCCGGATTCGATTGAAACTCTCTCTGTCACACCAGGCGCGGCAGGGGTAGAATTTGCTGGCTTTCTTCCCTCGCCGGCAAAGCAGTTCACGATGCTGTCAGGGCAGGCATGCCGGACTTTGTAGCGCGCCGCGCTGAAGCCATGCGCCTCTGCCATTAAAGCCGCCCCCTTCTGGAGCGGCTTTTTTATGCGCGCGGACGTCGTCCTCGCGAAGGCGGGGACCTATGGCACGTTACCGAATTCGGTCAGGCGCTATAGGCCCCCGCCTGCGCGAGGGCCACGTATCGGCGAATTAGTAGAAGCGCCAGCCCGGCTTGAAGTCGCGCCCGATCTTCTCGCCCTTCAAACGCGCGCGCACCAGTTCCTGCGGCAGCATCCCGCCCATCAGGATCCGGTCATGGAACTCGCGCAAGCTCATTTTCCCGGAGTCGACCAGCTCGCGCTTCATCGCCCGCAACTGCAGCGCACCGATCATGTAGCCGGCCTGGTACAGGGGCGGATAGTCGCCGTTGAACGAGCGCCGCACCTCGGCCCGCGCATTGTCCGGCTCGTGGCCGACGCGCTCGACCAGCATGGCCACCGCCTGCTCGGGCGTGATTTTCCCCATGTGGAAGCCGAGCGAGAACAGGATGCGCGCGGCGCGGTGATTGCGCCAGAACATCATGCCGATCCGGTCTTCCGGCTTGACCGCGAACTTGCGCTCGTACAGCAGCATCTCCCAGTACACGGCCCAGCCCTCGACAAAGAAGGGCGAGTCGAACGCGCGCCGCTGCGGCTGATAGCGGTCGGCCATGAACATCTGCAGATGGTGGCCGGGGATCAGTTCGTGGTGCACGGTCGCGCGCGAGAAGTGCGGATTATTCCCGCGCATCGTCATCAGCTTCTGCTCGTGCGTCATGGCGTCGGTCGGGTAGGACACCAGGATCGTGTCGCCGCCCAAAAAGAAGGGGCTCACCAGCTGGCGCTCGGGCGAGAGCATGTCCATGCGCCAGCTCTGGCGCGCCACTTCCGGAATCGTCACCAGCCCGTTAGCGTCCAGGTAGTCGATCGCCTCGTATGCCAGACGCCGCACCATCGCGGTCTGCTCGCCCGGCGGCACGTACATCGTCTTGACCTTCTCCATGGCCGCATGCCAGTCGTTCCCGTACCCCATCTCGGCGGCGGCCGCGCGCAGTTCCGCTTCGCCCCAGGCCAGTTCCTTCTCGGCCAGCGCCATCAGTTCTTCCGGCGTGTACGGGATCATCTCGCGCTGCAGGGCGCTGACCAGGCCTTCGCGGCCGATCGGGTCACCCGTCACATTCAGGCGCGTGGGCGACTCCTTGCCCACCAGGCGTTCCTTGAGGCTGGCCGCGTACTCGGTCAGCGCCTTGTCCAAATCCGTGTACGGACGCTTGACCCACCAGCTCAGGGCCGGGTCATAGCCTTCGTAGTACTCGTTCCATTCTTTCAGGTCGCGCTGCAGCAGGGCGATGCGCTGCAGCGCGCGATTGGCCACGCTGCGCGACGCCATCGGCCTGGCGGCGCTGATGTCGCCTCCGGCCAGCAGCGCTTCCTGCGCCTTCTTCACGCTGCCCAGGCTCTTTTGCAGCAGTGCGGCGGAGGTCGGGCCGTCCTGCTGCTGCATCATGCGCCGCACTTCGGCCATGTCGGTCAGCGCCGGGGCGAACGGCACCAGCGGCGCCGCTTCGGCCTGGCGCTTGCTTTGCGCTGCCAGTTCGCGCAGTTCGAAATCGATCTGGTTGCGCAGCATGACGAAGTCGATCCGGTCTTCCACGCCGTAGCTGTCGAAAGGCAGGGTGTCGAGCGCGGCGCGCCACTGCTGATAGAAGCTGCGCATGGCCGCTTCGCGCGCGGCGCCACCCGCCACCGTGTACTTGTGATCGAGGCTGGCGTAGTCGAGCTGGTAACGCGCGATCACGGCCGGCATGGCTTGCGCCTGCACGGTGAACTGCGCCATCGAAGGAGCCAGCGGTGCCGAAGGCGCGGCGAGCGCGCAAGGGAAGGCCGCGGCCAGCGCGGCCGCAAGGATCAAGGGCGCGCGCATCAGAAGGTCGCCAGCGCGACCGGGGCGCCATCCTTGAAGGTATAGATCGTCACCGCCGACTGCTTCATATTGCCGGCCGCATCGAACGCATAGCTGCCCACCACGCCCTTGTAGCTGCTCGCGTGCATGGCCGTGCCCACCACCGACGGATCGATGGAATTGGCCGCCTTCATGGACTGCGCGATGAACATGGTCTGGTCGTAGAACGCGGCCGCGTAGACGTCCGGCGCCTGCTTGAAGCGTTCCTTGTAGCGCTTCTGGAAGGCGGGGCCGGCGGCCTGCTTGTCGAGGATCGCGCCGCCCTGGGCGCACAGCACGTTGGCGCCGACGGCGTCGCCGCCCAGCTTGGCCATCTCGGGGCTGCACAGGGTGTCGCCGCCCAGCAGGCGCACGTCTTTCAGGCCCAGCGCGCGCATCTGGCGCGCCATCGGGGCGCCTTGCGGCGCGTAGCCGCCGAAGAAAATGGCGTCCACTTTTTTCGCCTTGAGGGCGGTCAGGATGGAGGCGAAGTCGGTTGCCTTGTCGGTCGTGAATTCGTGGCCGGCCACGGTCAGGCCGGAGGCCTTGGCCTGCTTGAGGAACTCCATCGCCACGCCCTGGCCGAAGGCGGTGCGGTCGTCGATCACGCCCACCGTCTTGACCTTGAGCTGCTTGGCCGCATAGCTGGCCATGGCCGCGCCGAGCTGGTTGTCGCTGGCGACGATGCGGAACACGTTCTTGTAGCCGCTCTGGGTCACCTTGGGATTGGTGCCCACGGTGGACATGATGATGCCCGCTTCATTGTAGATGCGCGAAGCGGGGATCGCCACGCCCGAGTTGTAGGGACCCAGCACGAAGCGCACGCCGGCATCGGCGAATTTTTGCGCGACGCTCACGCCCGCCTTGGGGTCGCCCTGGTCGTCCTCGGACATCAGTTCGAAGCGCACCGGCTTGCCGCCGACCGTCATCTTTTTCGCGTTCAGTTCGTCGAGCGCGAGACGCACGCCGTTTTCATTGTCCTTGCCGGCGAAGGCGTTGGCGCCCGACAGCGGGCCGCTGACGCCGACCTTGACCACTTGTTCCTGCGCGCTGGCAGCCTGGGACGCGAGCAGCATGGCCGCTGCGGCGATTGTCATGACGGTTTGTTGCGACGGCATACGGTAGGTCTCCTGTGTTCTTGTGCAAGCGGCAATCATCGCATGATTCGGGCGACCTTTTGTGCGGTTTTAGGCACCCGGACCCTACGAAATCTGAGCATGTGGGATTGCTGCGATGAACTATATTCGCTCCCGGAATGCCCCGGATGCCTGTCGGTTACAATTTCGCTTGCCATACCGGCCTATTTTTACGCAAGCAGGAAAGCAGTCCGATTTATGCATATTCGCCTTTCGAAAGCGGCAGCGCTGCTTGCCATTGCCGCTTGCACTGCTGCCTGCTCTCGCCACGCGCAACCGGTGCCGCGTCCAACACAGCCCGTCGCCGCGCAGGTAGCGTCTGTGGTGACACAGAAAAAAGCGCTGGACACCACCGACATCGCGGCGCTCCCATTGCGTGAACAGGGGCTGGACCGGTTGACCGGCATGATGATCGAACTCTTCCATGGGGAATACGATCTTAACAGCGCGCTGATCGGCATCGGCCCCTATACCAATCGGGATTTCTACCTGGTGTCGCCCATCTCGGCTGTGGAGTTGCCCGATGGCCGGGTGATCATGGTTACCAACGGCACCCCTACCAATGCGGCCCGCGCCGACTTGGTCAGCCACAGCACGGAGGGTGTGCTCAATGTCTACATCATGCGCTTCGAGCAGGGAAGGTGGAAAGTGGTGGCACGCCATGAAGATATCGCCAGCATGGGCGCGGATGGCCACATCGGGGAGGTTCGCTGGGTGACCGTGGGGCCCAACCTGCCCGGCTTTATCGTGTCTTCGGGAGGCACCGAACAAGGTGTCAGGACCACCCAGGCGACTATTTTTGCGCTCGATAACGGCGTAAGGGAACTGGGCGGCTTCCCGCAGTCGTTTTCGTTCAGCGGCGAATGCCCGCAGGAGGCCGGCGGTGACTGCGAGAACGTCGACAGCAGCATCGAGTTCGTCACTGGAAGCAAACAGCAAGCCTACGGCGATGTCATCGTCCATTTCTGGAGCAGCGTCAGACAGGTGATCGAGGGTAAGACTGTCGAGGTCTCGACCCCATCGGAAAGCGCTCGCTACCAGTTCGACGGCGAAACGTATCGCTTGATCGAGGGGAGTAATCCCGTATCGGGCGCGTGAACGGGGGGGCGGTTTCAGGCACCCGCACCGTGCGAAATCAGTTCAAGCGGCAGGGCCGTGGTGAACTTTATTTGCTCCATGGAAAATGCGGACGAGACCCCGGACAGCTTGGCCGCCTTGATCAGCTTCTTGTAAAAGCGATCGTAACCCTCGATGTCGGTGGTGACCACCTTGAGCAGGTAGTCCACGTCGCCGCTCATGCGGTGAAATTCCTGCACCTCGGGCAGCGCGACCACGGCCGCGGCGAAGCGGTTCAGCCATTTTTCGTCGTGCTCGGTGGTCTTGATGCTGACAAAAACGGTGACCGGCAAACCCACCTTGCGTCGGTTGACGATCGCCACCCGGCTCTCGATATAGCCTTCGTCCTCCAGCCGCCGCAAGCGTTTCCAGCAGGGGGTGGAGGACAGGCCCACCTTCTCGCTGAGCGCGGCGATCGAGAGCGTGCCGTCGGTCTGGAGCGCGGCCAGGATCGCGCAGTCGAATTTGTCTAGATCATGCATGCTGAATAATCGCAGTTTAAAGAATGAACATGCTGATATTAGGATAAATTAAAGAATATTTGGCATATATTTTCTGCCCATGGTCGCTACCATAGTGACCATCATGAACGAAATTTACCTCGACGCAAACGCCACCTCGCCGGTCCTGCCGGCCGCCATCGCCGCGGCCGACGCGGTCATGCGCGACGGCTTCGGCAATCCCAGCAGCACCCACTGCACCGGCCTGCGCGCGCGCGCCACGCTCGACGCCGTGCGCCAGCGCGCCTGCCGCCTGCTCGGTGTGGGCGCCGGCCGGCTGACCTTTACCAGCGGCGCCACCGAAGGCATCCAGACCGCCGTGCTGTCGGCCCTGTGCGCCATCCGCGACCGGCGTGCGCGCGGCGAGGCGACCGGCGACCTGCTGCTCTACGGCGCCACCGAACACAAGGCCGTGCCCGAAACGCTGGCCCACTGGAACCGCCTGCTGGGCACCGGTCTCGAACTGCGCCAGCTCCCGGTCGACACCTACGGCCGCCACCAGCTCGATGTGCTGCGCGCTCTGGCGCCGCGTGCCGCGATGGTGTGCACCATGGCCGCCAACAACGAGACCGGCGTCATCTCCGACCTGGACGGCATCGCCGCCGTGCTGTGCGCCAGCGGAACCGAGGCTTACTGGATGGTCGACTCGGTCCAGGCGCTGGGCAAGCTGGAACTGAACCTTTCCGCGACCCGCATCGACTACGCGCCATTCTCCGGCCACAAGCTGTACGCGCCCAAAGGCATCGGCATGCTGTACGTGCGCCAAGGCGCGCCCTATACCCCGCTGATGTGCGGCGGCGGCCAGGAAGCGGGCCAGCGCGCCGGCACCGAAAACATGGCCGGCGTGGCCGCCCTGGGCGCCGTGCTCGAAGCGCTGGAAAACGGCGCCATGCGCAGCCACGCCCAGCTTGACGCCTACCGCGCGCGACTGGCCGAAGCCTTGCGTGGGGCGCTGCCCGGCATCGTGTTCAATGCGCCGTTCGGCCAGGCGCTGGCTACCACGCTCAATTTCTCCGTGCCCGGCTTGTCGGGCAAAGAGCTGCTCGACCTGTTCGACGCGGCCGGCGTGCGCGTGAGTGCGGGGTCGGCCTGCTCCTCGGCCAAGGCCGCGCCCAGCTATGTGCTTGAAGCGATGCAGCTGCCGCACTGGCGCTGCGCGGCCGCCGTGCGCATGTCCTTCGGCCCCATGGCCGACGACGACTTCATCGACGCCGCCTGTGCGCGCATCGCCCATTGCGGCGAGGCGCTGCGCAAGGCTGGTCTGCTGCCGTCGGATGGCCAGGCGCTGGCCGGCGACGGCATCGTGCAGATGAGCGTTGCCGGTGAATCGACCTGGCTCATTCTCGACGCGGCCAGTGCCAGCTGCGTGATCATCGATCCGCTGGCGGCACTGGCGCCGCGCATCGCGGACTTGATGCGCTGCCAGGGCTACCGCGTGCGCGCCGTGCTGGCGACCGGCGCCGATACGTCCGGCCGCGAAGCGCTGCTGGCACGGCTGGACCATCAGCCCGATGCGCCCACCATCGCCGTGCGACTGGCCAACGGCGCGCAGGCCGAGGCGGTTGCCATCGGCGGCCAACTGCTGGCCACACTGCCGCAGCCTGCAGGCGCGCTCTACCTGCTGGGCCGCGCGGACGGCGCTGTGCTGGCCGCGGCCGCCATCGGCTTTGCCTTTGTCGGCGCGGCCCGCACGCCCGACCTTGCCGGCGTGGCCGCAGCCGGCACCATCCTGTGCGGCGCGCACGATGCCGGTGCGGTGGCGCTGCTCGGCGCCGCGGCGGACGACGGCACCGCGCTTGGCCATGCGGTCGACGCCGCCGCCCTCGACGACTTTCTCGCCGCCCACCCGGGCGCCATGCTGATCGACGTGCGCGAGCCGTTCGAACACGCGGCCGCCGGCGCCGGCAGCTGGCACGGCCGTCCGGCATGCAGCGTGCCACTGTCGCGCCTGGCTGGCCAGGCCGGGCAGTGGCTGCGCAGCGAACGCCGGCCCTTGGTCTTCTTCTGCCGCAGCGGCGCACGGGGAGAAACGGCGGCCCGCTGCCTGCACCGGCTCGGCTATCGCAATGCTTGGCATGTTTCGGGGAACTTTTCTTTGAACTAAATTGTCTGAACCGTCTATTCCGTTCGCGGTCTGCCTGTCGAAGGGCAGACCGCTTTTTTTTTGCCCAATTCCATTGAAAATTTCTGGGTGGATAAATCGGTGCTGGCGGTGATTCTTACCTGCGTCAGATTGCGCTGTGTACGTTGGCGCACAGTCGGCGCGGTGTGATCGTTTTACTATGGAAACAGCCGTCCCGACCCGGTCGCAACTCGCTGTTACTGCAGCGTGTTGGCTATCCACGCCCACGCGAGGTCCCTGTTGAACGAAGATAAAACCATCCTGGCGGACACCCTCTATTCCTGGCGCAAAGCGCTGGATGAAGATGCTGATTCCGCCGACGAATTCCCCCTGCGCTCGGAATTGTTCAGCGCAGCCCAAATGGCTGCCCACGGCAAACACCTTGCCGGCCGCCACAAGCTCAGCAGCAAAGGCGGCCCCGACAAGCTGCTCTCGCGCCTGAGCGAAAACGCCACCATCATCTGCGAGACCTGCCACGAGCTGACCGCCGCCCTCAAGTCCGGGCGCCAGATCACGCCGGCCTCCGAATGGCTGCTGGACAATTTCTACCTGATCGAAGAGCAGATCCGCACCGCGCGCCGGCACTTGCCGAAGGATTACAGCAAGGAGCTGCCGCGTCTGGCCAATGACGATGCCGACGGCACTCCGCGCGTGTACCAGATCGCGCTCGAGATCATCTCGCACGGCGACGGCCGGGTCGACCCCGAGAGCCTGACCCGCTTTGTCGACGCCTACCAGGACCACGCTACGCTCAAGCTGGGCGAACTGTGGGCCATTCCGATCATGCTGCGCCTGGCCCTGATCGAAAACCTGCGCCGCGTGGCCGCGCGCGTGTACGACAACCGCACCCAGCGCGACCGCGCCAACAACTGGGCCGACCAGATGATGGAAACGGCCGAAAAAAATCCGAGCGACCTGATTTTACTGGTGGCCGACATGGCCCGCTCCGGCCAGCCGATGAACAGCGGCTTCGTGGCCGAACTGGCGCGCCGCCTGCAGGGCCAGAGCCCGTCGCTGACGCTGGCACTGCAGTGGGTCACCACGCGCCTGGCCGACGCCGGCCTGACCATCGAACAGCAGATCCAGGCCGAGATCGGCCAGCAGGCGGCCGACCAGGTCTCGATCAGCAACAGCATCGGCAGCCTGCGCTTCCTGAGCACGATGGACTGGCAGGAATTCGTCGAGACCATGAGCGTGGTCGAACAGACCCTGCGCCAGGACCCGGCCGACACCTACGGCAAGATGGATTTCGCCACGCGCGACATTTACCGCCACGTGATCGAGCAGCTGGCCAAGCATTGCCAGTTCACCGAAGTGCAGGTGGCCGAGCAGGCGCTCGCACTGGCGCTGGAAAACCGCGAACCGGCCGCCGGCGGCCTCGATGAACGCACCCGCCACATCGGCTACTACCTGATCGGCAAGGGCCTGCCCATCCTGCGCCGCAAGCTGGCCGTCAAAAATTCGCCGGGCGAAGCGCTGCGCCTGCGCGCGCGCGGCGCGCCGCTGCTCACCTATCTGGGCGCGATCACGCTGTTCACCACCCTGTTTACAGCCAGCGTGGTGCGCCACGCCTATCTGTCCGACGTGGACGGCATCCTGCTGGGCGTGATCGGCGTGCTGGCCGCCTTCGGCTCGAGCCAGCTGGCGCTGGCGCTGGTGAACCTGATGGCCACCCAGCTCACCTGCCCGCACCCGCTGCCGCGCATGGACTTCAAGGACGGGATTCCGTCCGACGCCTGCAGCATCGTGGTGGTGCCGACCCTGCTCTACAGCCGCGAGAACGTGGCCTCGCTGGTCGAGGGGATCGAGGTGCGCTATCTGGCCAACCGCGATCCAAACCTGCGATTCTGCCTGCTGACCGATTTCGCCGACGCGCCGGCCGAGCACATGCCGGGCGACGACGACCTGGTGGCGCTGGCGGCCTCCCTGATCCGCGAACTCAACGAAAAATACGGCCAGGTGGTCCAGCCCGATGGCCTGACCGACAGCGGCGAGCCGCGCATCGCGATCCAGCGCTTCGATCCCTTCCTGCTGCTGCACCGTCCGCGCAAGTGGAACGCGCGCGAGAACGCGTGGATCGGCGAAGAGCGCAAACGCGGCAAGCTGGGCGACCTGAACGCCTTCCTGCGCGGCGGCGCGCGCGATCGCTTCTCGTGCATCGAGGGCGAAATCGACGGCCTGTCCGCCATCCGCTACGTGATCACCCTCGACACCGACACCCAGCTGCCGCGCGACGCCGCGCGCAAGTTCATCGCGACGATGGTGCATCCGCTGAACCGGCCCCAGATCGATCTCAAGCAACGGCGCGTGGTCGAAGGCTACGGCATCCTGCAGCCGCGCGTGGCGGCGGCCCTGCCGGGCGAGAACGCCTCGCGCTATGAAATGCTGTGCGGCGGCGAGCCGGGCATCGACCCGTATACCCGCACCGTGTCCGACGTGTACCAGGACGTGTTCTACGAAGGATCGTTCGTGGGCAAGGGCATCTACGACATCGACACCTTCGAAACGGTGCTCGGCAACCGCTTCCCCGACAACCAGATCCTGTCGCACGACCTGCTCGAGGGTTGCTATCTGCGCGCCGGCCTGCTGTCCGACGCCCAGCTGTACGAAGAATACCCGGCCCGCTACAGCGACGACGTGGCGCGCCGCCACCGCTGGACGCGCGGCGACTGGCAACTGGCCGGCTGGCTGTTCGGCGCCGTGCGCTCGGCCAGCGGCAAGCGCGAGCCGAACCCGCTGACCGCGCTGTCGCGCTGGAAGCTGTTCGACAACCTGCGCCGCAGCGTGGTGCCGGTGATGCTGACCACCATGCTGCTGGTGTGCTGGTCGCTGATGCCGCGCCCCCTGTTCTGGACCACGGCGGTGCTGTCGGTGATCTTCCTGCCGACCCTGATCAGCGCCATCTGGGACCTGGTCGAAAAGCCGCACGATGTCCTGTGGCGTCAACATGTATCGACCTCGCTCAAGAGCACGCGCCTGATGTTCGGGCACTCGATCCTCACGCTCGCGTTCCTGCCGTACGAAGCCATGTTCAGCATGGACGCCATCGGCCGCGCGCTATGGCGCATGCTGGTCTCGCGCCGCCATCTGCTCGAATGGAAGGCTTCCGGCCTGCAGCGTTCGAGCACCGACATGGCCAGCAACTGGCGCAGCATGTGGGTGGCGCCGCTGATGGCGCTGGCCACCGGCGGCTTGCTGGCGGCCTTGCGTCCCGAAGCGCTGCCGGCCGCGCTGCCGGTGCTGCTGCTGTGGTTCCTGTCGCCGGTCATCGCCTGGTGGATCAGCCTGCCCGTGGAACGCGCGGCGGCCCAGCTCGAGTCGCTGGAAACGATCTTCCTGCAATCCCTGGCCCGCAAAACCTGGAGCTTCTTCGAGACCTATGTGGTCGAAGAAGACAACTGGCTCGCGCCCGACAACATGCAGGAGCATCCCACCAAGGTGGTGGCGCACCGCACCTCGCCGACCAATATCGGCATGTCGCTGCTGGCCAACCTGACGGCCTGGGATTTCGGCTTCATCACGGCCGGCCAGGCCCTGCAGCGCTGCGACGACACGCTGCGCACGATGGGGCGCATGGAGCGTCACCTCGGCCACTTCTATAACTGGTACGACACCCAGACCCTGGCGCCCCTGCATCCGATGTACGTCTCGGCGGTCGATAGCGGCAACCTGGCCGGTCACCTGCTGACGCTCGCGCCCGGCCTGTCGGCGCTGGCCGACCAGCCGGTGGTCAGCCGGCAGACGCTGGAAGGCGTGTCGATCACGCTGCGCGTGGTCCAGGAACACGCTCTCGAGGCGAACAGCGCCGTCAAGAGTGCGATCGCGACCATGCAAGGCTTGCTGGCCGACGTCAAGCCGGAGCAGGCCGCCTCGCTGCCGGCCATGGTGGCGCTGCTGGCCAAACTGGCCAGCGCGGCCGCCGCCATTGTCGACGCCATGAAGCCGGCGGGCGAACCGAATTTGCAGTGGTGGGCCGACAAGCTGGCCGACCAGTGCCGCAGCGCCTACGACGAGCTGATCGAACTGACGCCGTGGATGCAAACGGCCCAGGACAGCGTGGCCGACTCCGCGCTGACCCGCATTCCGACCCTGCGCGAACTGGCCAGCTTCGCGCTGCCCAGCAGCGCCCAGTCGGACCTGGCGCCAAGCGAACGCGAACGCCAGCAGGCGCTCGGCGAGCTGGTCGCGCGCGGCAGCGAACGCGCCCAGCGCCGCATGGAGCAAATCGCGCGCCTGGCCGCCGAAGCGCGCGCATTCGCGAACATGGATTTCCGCTTCCTGTACAACACCACCACCGATCTGCTGGCGATCGGCTATAACGTCTCCGACCGCCGCCTCGATCAGGCCTGCTACGACCTGCTCGCGTCCGAAGTGCGGCTGTGCAGCTTTGTCGGCATCGCGCAGGGTCAGTTCCCGCAGGAGCACTGGTTCGCGCTGGGCCGCCAGTTGTGCATCGTCGGCGGCGAGCAGTTGCTGCTGTCGTGGAGCGGCTCGATGTTCGAGTACCTGATGCCGCTCCTGGTCATGCCGACCTACCAGAACACGCTGCTCGACCAGACCTACCGCTCGATCGTCAACGCCCAGATCGAGTACGCGCGCCAGCGCGACGTGCCGTGGGGGATTTCCGAATCCGGCTACAACACCGTCGACGCCAGCATGAACTACCAGTACCGCGCCTTTGGGGTGCCCGGCACCGGCATGAAGCGCGGCCTGGCCGACGACCTGGTGGTCGCCCCGTATGCCACCATGCTGGGCCTGATGGTCCATCCGGAAGCGGCAGTCGCGAACCTGCAGCGCATGGCCGAACTGGGCTTCATGGGCCGTCACGGCTTCTATGAAGCGATCGACTACACCGTCAGCCGCCTGCCGCGCGGGCAGAACTTCGCCGTGATCCGTTCCTTCATGGCGCACCACCAGGGCATGGGCTTTTTGGCCATGAGCTACCTGCTGCACGATCGCCCGATGCAGCGCCGCTTCGAATCCGATCCGCTGTTCCAGGCAACGATGCTGGTGCTGCAGGAGCGCGTGCCGCGCGCCGGCGCCTTCTATTCGAACACCGCCGAACTGGCCGCCATCCGTGCGCCGGAGCAGGAAGCGACGATGCCGATGCGGATCATCACCCAGACCACCACGGTGCAGCCGGAAGTGCAGTTGCTGTCCAACGGCCGCTACCACGTGATGGTCACCTCGACCGGCGGCAGCTACAGCCGCTGGAAGGATCTGGCCGTCACGCGCTGGCGCGAAGACAGCACATCCGACAACTGGGGCACGTTCTGCTATGTGCGCGATGTCGACAGCGGCGCCTACTGGTCCACCACCTATCAGCCGACCATGGTCGAGCCGAAGAAATACGAAGTCATCTTCTCGGAAGGGCGGGCCGAGTTCCGCCGCCACGACCGCGGCCTGGACCTGTACACCGAAATCGTGGTCTCGCCGGAAGACGACATCGAGATGCGGCGCACCCGCATCACCAACAAGTCGAACATCAAGCGCACCATCGAGTTCACCAGCTACGCCGAAGTGGTGATGGCGCCGGCGGCCGCCGATGCGGCCCACCCGGCGTTCCAGAAGCTGTTCGTGCAGACCGAAATCCTGCGCAACGAAAACGCGATCCTGTGCACCCGCCGTCCGCGCACCAAGGACGAGCAGATGCCTTGGCTGCTCAATCTCATGACGGTGCACGACGGCGCGCTGCTCGATGTGTCGTTCGAAACCAGCCGCAGCGAGTTCCTCGGCCGCGGCAACAGCACGGTCAATCCGCGCGCCATGCAGGAACCCAATCCCCTGGGGGGCATGGAGGGCTCGGTGCTCGATCCGGTGGTGGCGATCCGCTACAAGGTCACGCTCGAACCCGACCAGGTGGTCGTGCTCGACGTCGTCACCGGCATGACCGAGACGCGCGAAGCGGCGCTGCACCTGATCGACAAGTACCAGGACCGGCACCTGGCAGACCGCGTGTTCGACCTGGCCTGGACCCACAGCCAGGTAGTGCTGCGTCAGCTCAATGCCAGCGAGTCAGACGCCCAGCTCTATAGCCGCCTGGCCAGCAACGTGATCTACCCGAACGCCACGCTGCGCGCCGAGCCGGCGATCCTGATCCGCAACCAGCGCGGCCAGTCCGGCCTGTGGGCGTATGCGATTTCGGGCGACCTGCCGATCGTGCTGATGCAGATCAAGGACCCGGCCAATATCGACCTGGCGCGCCAGATGGTGCAGGCGCACGCTTACTGGCGCCTCAAAGGCCTGGTGGTGGACCTGGTGATCTGGTACGAAGACCAGTCGGGCTACCGCCAGGCGCTGCACGACCAGATCATGGGCCTGATCGCCTCCGGCATCGACGCCCAGGCGATCGACCGGCCGGGCGGCATTTTTGTGCGCCTGCTGGACCAGATCTCGCCCGAAGACCGTATCCTCATGCAGTCGGTGGCGCGCGCGATCCTGTCCGACAGCCGCGGCACGCTGGCCGACCAGATCAAGCGCGCCGTGCCGGTGATGCCGAAACTGGCGCTGCTGGTGCCGGAAACGCGCAGCGAGTCCTATCAGCTGCGCGCCGAGCGCATGCTGCCGCAGCGCGAACTCGTCCTCGACAACGGCATCGGCGGCTTTACGGCCGACGGGCGCGAATACGTGATCCGCACGCGCGCCGGGGCCCGTACGCCGGCCCCGTGGGTCAATGTGCTGGCCAATCCGAACTTCGGCAGCGTGGTGTCGGAAAGCGGGCAGGCCTACACCTGGGCCGAGAACGCGCACGAATTCCGCCTCACGCCATGGGACAACGACCCCGTGAGCGATTGCAGCGGCGAAGCGTTCTACATCCGCGATGAGCAAACGGGCAAATTCTGGTCGCCGACCGCGCTGCCGGTGGCTGCCAACGGCGAGTACATCACGCGCCACGGCTTCGGCTACAGCGTGTTCGAACACAGCGAGGAGGGCATCTTCAGCGAGCTGTGCACCTTCGTGGCGCTGGACGCGTCGCTCAAGTACTCGGTCATCAAGCTGCGCAACGACAGCACGGTCCCGCGCCGCCTGTCGACCACCGGTTACGTCGAATGGGTGCTGGGCGACCTGCGTCACAAGACCGGCATGCACGTGACGACCGAAATCGACCCCATGAGCGGAGCGCTGTTCGCGCGCAACCAGTACAACACCGAGTTCTGCGGCCGCGTGGGCTTCTTCCACGTCGAAGCGCAAAGCCGGACCATTACCTCCGACCGCACCGAATTCATCGGCCGCAACCGCACGCTGGCCAATCCGGCCGCCATGTCGCGCGCCCGCCTGTCGGGCAAGATGGGAGCCGCGCTCGATCCATGCGCGGCGATCCAGGTCATGCTCGAACTGCAGCCGGGCGAAGAGCGCGAGCTGGTGTTCATGCTCGGCGTGGGTGGACGGCGCAATGCCGACGCCAGCGGCGTGGTCCAGCAATACAACGGCAGCGAAGCGGCCGCGGCGGCCTTCGAGAAGGTGCGTCAGCACTGGGATCACACGCTGGGCGCGATCCGCATCCAGACCCCGGATGCCTCGCTCGACGTGATCGCCAACGGCTGGCTGATGTACCAGACCATCGCCTGCCGCCTGTGGGCGCGCAGCGGCTACTACCAGTCCGGCGGCGCGTTCGGCTTCCGCGACCAGCTGCAAGACGCGATGGCGATGATCCACACCGAGCCGCACCTGCTGCGCGATCACCTGCTGCTGTGCGCGGCCCACCAGTTCGTGGAAGGCGACGTGCAGCACTGGTGGCATCCGCCGTCGGACCGCGGCGTGCGCACCCACTGCTCGGACGACTTCCTGTGGCTGCCGCTGGCGACGCACCGCTACGTGATCGGCACGGGCGACCGCAGCGTGCTGACCGAATCGGCGCCGTTCCTGGAAGGGCGCCTGCTGACCCAGGAAGAGGAATCCTACTACGACATGCCGGCCCGCTCTAACCAGAGCGGCGACCTGTACGAGCATTGCGTGCGCGCCATCAAGCGCGGCCTGCGCTTCGGCTCGCACGGCCTGCCGCTGATCGGCACCTGCGACTGGAACGACGGCATGGACCGGGTCGGCAACGAGGGCAAGGGCGAAAGCGTGTGGCTGGCCTTCTTCCTGTATGAAGTGCTGCAGCGCTTTGCCGAAGTGGCCACCGTGTACGGCGACCATGCCTTCGCCACCACCTGCCAGAACGAGGCGCTGACGCTGGCGCGCAATGTGGAAGAGCATGCGTGGGACGGCCAGTGGTACCGCCGCGCCTACTTCGACGACGGCACCCCGCTCGGCTCGCACACCAACGACGAATGCCAGATCGATTCGATCTCGCAGAGCTGGGGTGTGATTTCGGGCGCGGCCAATCCCGAGCGCACCGCGTCGGCCATGAAGGCGGTCGACGAGCGCCTGGTGCGGCGCGACTATGGCCTGGTGCAGCTGCTCGATCCGCCGTTCGACGACGGCGTGCTCAATCCGGGCTACATCCGCGGCTACGTGCCGGGGGTGCGCGAGAACGGCGGCCAGTACACGCACGCCGCGATCTGGACCGCGATGGCCTTCGCCAAGATGGGCGACACCGAACGCGCCTGGGAGCTGCTGCGCATGATCAATCCGGTGCAGCACGGCTCCACCCCCAACAGCGCCGCCTTGTACAAGGTGGAGCCGTACGTGGTGGCGGCCGACGTGTATGCGGTTTCGCCGCACATCGGGCGCGGCGGCTGGACCTGGTACACCGGTTCCTCGGGCTGGATGTACCGTTTGATCGTCGAATCGCTGCTGGGCATCTCCCTGGCTGGCGACCGGCTGACGCTGGCGCCGCGGCTACCGGCCGACTGGCCCGGCTTCGGGCTCGATTACCGCTACCGCAAAACGCTGTACGGCATCACGGTGTCGGTGGGCGAGACCGACAGCCTGACGCTGGACGGGGTGGCGCAGGAGGGCGGTTTCATCACCCTGGCAGACGATGAACGCGAGCACCAGGTGGTGCTGCAGGTGCGCCGCTAAGTGTTAAATTTGATGGTGGAGATGGTGAAAATGTTCATATATAGACATTTTCATCATTTCCACCACAGGGCTAGAAAATATCCTTTGAGAATTATCACGCAATTCTCACCAGTAACTGCCTCCTTCCCTCAGCACCCGTCCCCGTAAGTGGAATTTCCCGCCAGAAAATATTGTTCCTTTTGACTTAACTTATATCAATTCGATATCAATTCGCAAGGTAAATCGAATTTGTGCGTCATATGCCGGTCACGCATAGTTGGGACAATTACATGTCGTTACAACTCAACAAACTCGGGGAAATCCATGCGAAATAACAACGGTAAAAAGCTTCTGCCTCATTGCGCAGTCTTCCTGGCCTTGGTCGCCAGTAATCTCGCTTACGCGGCGGAAATTGATCACCGTGAATTTGAAGCCACGCTGCACGTGCCTTACAAGGCCGACAGCGGCGCCGCCAAAAGCGAAGCGCGCACCTTTACCCTCGAGTTTGAATATCCCCACGTCGCCACCGCGCAAAACATCGCCTGGCGCCTGGAACTGGTCGCACCGAACGGCCAGGTCGCCAAGCAATGGACCGGCGTGCAGCGCCTGTTCAAGAAGCCGGTGGAAGTGAAAGTGCGCTGGGCCGGCCGCAGCGACAGTGTGAGCATGCCGGACGGCCTGTACCAGGTGCGTCTGCAAGCAGTCGCGCACGAAGCGGGCCTGGGCAATCCGGACGCCTCGGAAGCGGCCATCGCCCAGGCGCTGAGCGCCGGCGGCGACGAGCTGGTCGAACAATCCTGGGATCTGGCGGTGGGCAAGGTTGCCGCGCCGGCCATGCCCTTCTTCCGGCCGCTGGCCACGGGCGCAGCACCGGCCCCGGCCGCCATTGAGCCGCAATCGAAGGCTGCCGGCGGCATGTCGATCCAGTCGGCCGCGCCGGCGCCGGCCTCGCTGCCGTACACCGTTTATTTCGCCAATCTGCACAGCCAGACCAACCACAGCGACGGCGGCTCACCGGTGACCAGCTGCAGCGGCGCCGCCGAACCGCTTTCCACACCGAACGGCCCGGCTGAAGCCTTCGCCTACGCCAAGGGCCGCGGCCTGGACATCCTGATGGCGTCCGAGCACAACCACATGTTCGACGGCTCGTCCGGCACCAACACCTCGGCCACGCCGGCCGCGGCCAAGTCGCTGTACCAGTCGGGCCTGACCACCGCCGCCGACTTCAACGCCGCCAACCCCAACTTCCTGGCCGTGTACGGCATGGAGTGGGGCGTGATCAACAACGGCGGCCACATGAACATCTTCAACTCGAACGAGTTGCTGGGCTGGGAATACAATAGCGGCGGCCAATTGCTGGCCGATACCTTCACCGCCAAGCCGGACTATTCGGCCTTGTACACCCTGATGCGTCAGCGCGGCTGGGTCGGCCAGTTCAACCACCCATCGTCGAGCGGCCAGTTCCTCGTCAACGGCGTGCCGCTCGGCTATTCGGCCGACGGCGACCAGGCCATGGCCCTGTGCGAAGTGCTCAATACCTCGGCCTTCTCGACCAACACCACCGAGACCGAAACCAGCCGCAGCACGTATGAGGGCGCCTGCCACAAGGCGCTGGAAGCGGGCTTCCACATTGCGTTCTCCACCAATCAGGATAACCACTGCGCCAACTGGGGTGCGTCGTACACCAACCGCACCGGCGTCATGATACCGACCGGTACCCCGCTGACCATGGACAGTTTTGTGGCCGCCCTCAAGGCGCGCCGCGTCTTCGCCACCATGGACAAGAATTCGCAGCTGGTGCTGACCGCCAACGGCCACATCAACGGCGAGCGCTTCACCAACAGCGGCCCGCTGAACCTGGTTGCCAATTACGCCAGCACCGGCGGCCAGACCGTCTCGACCGTGTCCATCGTCGAAGGCGTACCGGGCCGCAACGGCACCCCGACCCAGCTGGCGTCGACGGCCACCGCGACCGTCACCCCGGCCGTGGGCGAGCACTTCTACTACGCCAAAGTGACCCAGGGCGACGGCAAGATCCTGTGGTCGGCGCCGATCTGGGTGACCCAGTCGAACAGCAGCGACACCGTGCTGCCGACCGTGTCGGCCAGCGAATCGGGCACCAGCGGCACCATCACCTTCGCGGCCAACGCCAGCGACAACGTGGGCGTGACCCTGGTTGAGTTCTATGTCGACAATGTCCTGAAAGCGACCAGCAACGTCGCCCCGTACAGCGCGACGTTCAACTCGGCCACCCTGGCCAACGGCAGCCACACCCTGGTCGCGCGTGCGTATGATGCGGCCGGCAACGTCGGCGTCTCGTCGCCGCAGACCTTCAGCGTGAACAACACCGGTATCGACAATGTGCCGCCGACGGTCTCGGCCAGCGAGAGCGGAACTAGCGGCACCATCACCCTGTCGGCGACGGCGGCCGACAATGTGGGCGTGAGCAAGGTTGAGTTCTATGTGGACAATGTCCTCAAAGGCACGGACACCGCGACCCCGTTCACGATGACGCTCGATTCGCTCACGCTCAGTAACGCCAGCCATGCGCTGACGGCCAAGGCCTTCGACGCGGCCGGCAACAGCACGGTATCGGCGCCGGTGAACTTCACGGTCAACAACGTGACCTCGACCCAGCGCCTGCTCAACACCGGTTTCGAATCGGGCGCGGCATCGTGGACCGCCAGCAGCGGCGTGATCACCAGCGACGCCAGCCAGGCGGCGCACGCGGGCGTATGGAAAGCATGGCTGAACGGCTATGGCGCTGCGCACACGGACAGCGTGTACCAGACCGTGGCGATTCCATCGACCGTGACGGGCGCCACGCTCAAGTTCTGGCTCAAGGTGGATTCGGCCGAAACGACGACCACCAACGCCTACGACACGCTCAAAGTCCAGGTGCGCAACACCAGCGGCGCGGTGCTGGCGACGCTGGCGACCTATTCGAACCTGAACAAGGGGACCACGTTCCAGGAGAAGAGTTTCGATCTGAGCGCCTACAAGGGCCAGAGCGTGCGCATCTACTTCGAAGGCATTGAAGGTTCGACGGTAGCGACCTCGTTCATCATCGACGACGTCACCCTGACCACCCAGTAATCCCCGCGCCCCGTCGCAAACCGGGGTCAGACCTCAATTCTGCAATTCTTGCAGAATTGAGGTCTGACCCCGGTTTTGTTTTGGGCCCTTGGTCTTGCCGACTATGTTGTGACGTTGATCGCACGCGCCTTGGGCCGCAATGCGCGGTTCTACGATGAGGCAAATGTTTTTCAATCGGGGTCAGACCTCAATTCCGCAATTGTTGCGGAATTGAGGTCTGACCCCGATTTTGCAACTAGAAGCCGAGTTTCGCGCCAGCGCCCAGCAGGGTCGCCACGCCCAGCAGGGCAAAAATCGCCGCCGCAATACCGTGCACCAGCTTGAGCGGCACCTTGCCCGCGATCCGCTCGCCCAGGTACACGGCCGGCACGTTGGCCAGCATCATGCCCAGCGTGGTCCCCGCCACCACCGAGACGATCGCGTCGAACCGCGCCGCCAGCGCAACGGTCGCCACCTGCGTCTTGTCGCCCATTTCGGCCATGAAGAAGGCCAGCAGCGTGGCCAGGAACACGCCGTAGTGACCGAGCTTGGCCTCTTCATCGTCGATCTTGTCGGGCACCAGCGTCCACGCCGCCATCGCGATAAACGACACACCCAGGATCCAGCGCATCGCATTCGGCCCCAGCACGCTGCTGATCCACGCGCCCACTGCCGCGGCCAGCGCGTGATTGGCCAGCGTGGCGACCAGGATGCCGGCCACGATCGGCAGCGGACGGCGGAATTTGGCCGCCAGCAGAAACGCCAGCAGCTGGGTCTTGTCGCCGATTTCGGCCAGGGCCACGATACCGGTTGAAAAAAGGAAGGCTTCCATATGCATATGTGGTCTGATGAAGCGCCGATCATAGCAGAGGGGCTCCCGTCAATACGGCACCCGGGCGCTTTCGCTGGGATCCCTAAAGTGCTATTCTCCGTTCGCCTAATACGGAGACCTCATGTTCAAATTCACCATCCTGCGCGCCGCCGCCTGCGTCGCCCTCGCGCAATCCAGCGCCCTCGCATTTGCCCTCGATCCGCTCAGCTACGCGCGCTACGATCAGGTGAAAACCACTGACCTTCACATGAACCTGAAGGCCGATTTCAAGACCAAAACCCTGGCCGGCTACGCCGTGCTCTCGCTCGACTGGCTCGACAAGTCGGCCCGCACCCTCGACCTGGATACGCGTGAACTGGCGGTCAAGAGGGTCGAGGCGCAAGGCGCCAACGGCAAGTGGAGCGCCGTCCCGTTCGCCCTCGACAAGGCCGATGAAGAAAAAGGCCAGGCCCTGCATGTGACGCTGACCGGCCAGCCGTCGAAAGTGCGCATCTTCTACCGCACCGCGCCCACCGCCAGCGCCCTGCAATGGCTCACGCCCGCGCAGACCATGTCGGGCAAACACCCGTTCATGTTCAGCCAGTCCGAGTCGATCGACGCCCGCTCGTGGGTGCCGGTGCAGGACACGCCGGCCGTGCGCTTCACCTACAGCGCCCACATCGACGCGCCGCGCGGCCTGCGCGTGGTCATGAGCGCCGATAACGATCCCAAGGCGACTGGCAAGGGCGGCTGGAACTTCAAGATGCCGCAGGTGATTCCTGCCTATCTGCTGGCCATCGGCATTGGCGAAATCGAAGCCCGCTCGCTCGGCGCGCGCAGCGGCGTGTACGCCGAACCGAAGCGCATCAAGGCGGCCGAATACGAATTCGGCGACACGGAGCGCATGATCAACGCGGCCGAAGCCTTGTACGGCCCGTATCGCTGGGGGCGTTACGACATGCTGGTGCTGCCGCCATCGTTCCCCTTCGGCGGCATGGAAAATCCGCGCCTGACCTTCCTGTCCCCGACCATGATCGCGGGCGACCGCAGCTTGAATGATCTGATCGCGCACGAGCTTGCGCACAGCTGGTCGGGCAATCTGGTGACCAACGCCTCGTGGAAGCACTTCTGGCTTAACGAAGGCTTTACCGAATACGTCACCATGCGCATCACTGAAGCCCTGTACGGCGCGGACGTGGCGGCCATGAAGACCCAGCTGGAACAGGAAGAGGCAATTGCTTCGCTGGCCCGCATCGAGCCAGCCAAGCAGGCGCTCGTGTCGCGCAATCCCGATACCTCGTCGGCCGACTACGCCGACGAAGGCCTGGTCTATCCGAAGGGCGCGTGGCTGTTGCGCACCCTGGAACTGCGCGCCGGCCGTGCCGTCTTCGATCCTTTCCTGCGCGGCTGGTTCGACCAGCACGCCTTCCAGAGCGTGACAACCGAGCAGTTTGTCGACTACCTGCAAAAGAACCTGCTGGCCGCACACCCCGATCTGATGAGCGCCGCCGAACTCGATGAGTGGCTGCACGCGCCCGGCATCCCGGCCAGCGCGCCGCGCGTGACCTCGCCGCGCCTGGCCGCGCTCGACGCCGTGCGCACGTCCTGGCTCAAGGGCGAGCTGCCGACCGCCAAACTCGATACCAAGGGATGGACCGCCACCGAGTGGATGAAATTCCTCAACGATATCGACACCAAGGCCACCGCCGCCCAGCTCAAGGAGCTCGACGACGCCTTCGGCCTGGGCAAGACGCAGAACAATGAAGTCGCTTTCCGCTTCTACCGCGCCTCGATCGATGCCGGCTATCGCGGCATCCGCGCACCGCTGAACGATTTCCTCATGAGCGTCGGCCGCCAGAAGTTCGTCGTGAGCCTGTACACGGCGCTGCGCAAGAACCCGGACGACAAGGCGTGGGCCGAAGCGGTCTTCAAGAAGGCGCGCGAGCGCTACCACCCGGCCACGCAAAAGACGGTCGGCAAGGCGATGGAAGGCTGATCGTGAAACTGCATGCACTGAACCGGCTGGCGGCGGCGATGCTGCTGGCCTTGAGCAGCGCCGGCGTGGCGGCGCAAACTACCATGCCGGCGACCGCGCCGACCGCTGTGGCCAGTGCGCCCGACATGGACGCCGACGTGGCCCGCATCCTCAAGACCTTCGACGTTCCCGGCATGGCGGTCGCTATCGTCAAGGATGGCAAGGTGGTCGCCGCCCGTGGCTTCGGCGTGCGCAAGCTGGGCGAGCCGGCTCCGGTCGACGGCAAGACGCTGTTCCAGATCGCGTCCAACTCCAAGGCTTTCACCGCAACCGCGCTGGCGATGCTGGTCGACGAGGGCAAGCTGGCCTGGGACGACCCGGTCACCAAGCACCTGCCGGACTTCCAAATGTACGACCCGTACGTCACGCGCGAAATGACCGTACGCGACTTGCTGGTACACCGCAGCGGCCTGGGTCTGGGCGCGGGCGACTTGCTGTGGTGGCCCGATACGGCCTTCACGTCCGATGACATCATTGGCCGTCTTCGCTACATCAAGCCGGCTACCAGCTTCCGCGACAAATACGCCTACGACAATCTGCTCTATATCGTGGCCGGCAAGATCATCGCGCAAAAATCCGGCAAGCCCTGGGGCGAGACCGTGCGCGAGCGCATCCTGACGCCGCTCGGCATGACCGCCACGACCACCAGCGTGGCTGCCAACGCGGGCAACCCGAACGTGGCGACCGCCCACAGCAAAATCGCCGACCGGGCCGCGCCCGTCAAGACGATGGCAGTGTCGAACGCGGACGGCGCGGTCGGCATCAACTCGAATGCCGAGGACATGGCGCGCTGGATGATCGCGCAGATTGACGGCGGCGTAATCGACAAGGAGCACCGCCTGGTGTCTGCCAAGCAGGCCGCAGAAATGTGGACCGTGCAGACGCCGATCGAGATCAAGGAGCCGCCCGCGGCCCTGGCTGCGATCAAGCCGAACTTCTTCGCCTATGGCCTGGGCGTGCAGCTGCGCGACTACCAGGGCCGCAAAGTGGTCACCCATAGCGGCGCGCTGCAGGGCTTTTATTCGCGTGTGACGATGGTGCCCGATGCGAAGCTGGGCATCGCGATCCTGACCAATGCCGAAAACGGCAGCGCCATGCAGGCGCTGCAGTACCGCCTGCTCGACCAGTACCTGGGCGCCGCGCCGAGCGACTGGATCAAGCTGTACGCCGACGATGACGCGCGCAAACATGCAGAGGAAGTCACCGCACAGAAGAAGGCCAATGCAGGCCGCGCTGCCAAGTCGGGACCTTCACTGCCGCTGGCCGCCTATGACGGCGAATATGAGGATGCGTGGTACGGCAAGGTCTCGATCAAGCCGGTCGGAAAAAAGCGGGTGCTGAGCTTTACGAAGACGGCCGATCTGACGGGGGAACTGGTGCACTTCCAGCACAATACCTTCATCGTGCGCTGGGACCAGCGCAACCTCAATGCCGACGCTTACGTCACTTTCGATCTCAACCCGGACGGCAGCATCGAGCACATGAAGATGGCCAAGGTGTCGGACGAGACGGACTTCAGCTACGACTTCCAGGACTTGCTGTTCACGCCCGTGAAGAAGGCGAAGTAGTATCGCTGAACACGAACCGGTGGCCCTCGAAGAATCGGAAATGGGTCGCCGGCAGTGTGCCGAGGTCGATACTGAGCGTATCCGCCAGCGGCTCGGGCGCCGGATCGTCGGACGCCCAGGCGTCGATGCAGTCCAGCGCCGCCCCATTAGCGACGATGGTGCGGAAAGCAGTCACTGCCTCCATCGTCGCAGTCACGTATTGCTCATCCTCGGGGAACCAGTCTTCCGGTTCGCCGAAGCCGAGCGACGCGCTCGATCTTTCTAGATGGCGGAAGCCGCAGCTGCAGCCCTCGCACGACCCAAGATACCAATGATGCCGATGCTGCAGAAATGCGGTCTGCCCCACGTTCGGCATGGTCTTCGAAAACGCCACCAGATCGCTGTTCAACGCGGTCAGGTCGCGCTCGGAATCGGTACTTAGAACAATCATGTAGCACATCTCGGATTCCTAAAGGGCGCGCCGCGCCAGCAAGCCTCCGAGCAGAAATGCTGGCATTGGAATGATCCATGAAAGCACTTCCGACCACGGAGCGGTTGGCAAAGAATATGGCTGCAGTGAGAGCACTAGCTCACCCAAAAGGAAGACAAGCCCGGCAAAAAAGGCGTGCATCAAACTGACTTCGCGGCCGAGCCGCGTGGCCCAGTAGCCCCCTGCGGCGAGCGTGACAAGCGCTATGATGTGAAGCGGAATCAAGAATGCGGGCTCGGTGTACATAAACTTGTACATCTGATTTAGCGGGGTTCCTCTCTGCTTCAAAGTCCACATGATGAACGCGCCCATGCACTGCGTGGCGAAACTGTACAATCCAAACGCAACGGCGGCACCAACGAAGATCGGTCCAAAACGATAACCGCCGTCTCCATTCAGCTCTCCTTTGGCTGCGGGGGGTGCGTAGGGATTGACGTGGCCCGTCATTTCTTTTTGTCCCAAATTTCCATCATGTCCTTCGAGCCCTGCGTACGGATCCCGTTATCGGACAGAATCGCGTCGGTCGCTTCCAGCATGTCCTTGCGGCGCAGGACCATGTTCTCGCCGCCACGCTGGTCGAAGTGGATCACGATCAGTTCATCCTTGGAGTCGCGCAGCAGCGTAACCAGGTGGGCCAGGCTGCGTACAGGCACCTTGTTGATCGACTTGATGACAGCGCCAAAGCGGCTGCTGTAACCGGTCACCAGCTTGTGCGGGAAGAAGGGCGAGCTGACCACGACCAGCTCCTCGTGTTCGGCGCTGGGCGCATCGGCGCGATGCGTCACCAGCGGGCTGCCGATGAATCCGTAGGCATTGAGCGCCCCCGGATTGCTGGTCATGAAGGACAGGAACTCGGACGTCGCACGCGAGAACACAATCGGGCCGTACACGAAGTAAGACGGGTAGCCGCCGTCCAGATCGGGGATGAGCATTTTGCGTCCGGTCGATACCGGTACGTCGACTTTCATCTCCTTGCCGCCGCGGACGATCGTCAGCGGCACCTTGCCGTTCTTGGCCAGCTGCTGCACGCGGTACTGGAAGCGCACGCGCAGGTTCGATCCCAGCGCGATCATCGATTGGTTGTCAATCGGCGAATCGCCGATTTTGGTGATCACATCCCATTCCTTGAGCGGATAAGCGGCGTTTTCGACGCCGGGGCTTTGCACGACCGCGCCGGCCACCGATTTGTCGAGCTTGAGGAAGTTGCGCAGGACGGGATTCTCCAGCGTCTGCGTCTCGTCGAGCAGCGACGGCTTGCCGTCGTAGCGGCCATCCGCGACGTCTTTCAGGAATAGCTCGACTTCCTCGTTGGGAATGATGTAGCCGATATTCTGCGCGTTGGTCGCGGTGCCGAACGCCAGGCCTACCATGGTGTCGCCCGCGATCGCAGGGCCACCGCTGTTGCCGGGGTTGATGGCGGCGTCGATCTGGATCCGCAGTCCGGCCGTATCGAGGCTGTAGTTGACGAATTCGATGCGCGAGACGATGCCCTTGGTGATCGAGAGCGAGGTGCCGCCGGTCGGGTAGCCGTAGGCGAACACCTGATCGCGCACGTTCGGCAGCACGCTGGCGCGGGCCACCGGCGCATGCGTGTCGAAGAACGATTCGTCGTCCAGCTTGAGGATCGCCAGGTCCATGTCGCGCGCGACGGCCACCACGGTCGCCGATACCTTGTCGCCGGCCTGATTGGCCTGGATCTGCACTTGGCTCGCGTAGTTGACCACGTGCGCATTGGTCAGGATGCGCTTGCCCTCGATGACCACGCCGGAACCGGTGATGTCGGCGGGCGCCGATTTGCTCCAGGGCTTGAACGGGTCCGGCCGGCGCAGGGTCGAAAACACCTTGACCACCGAATTTTCGAGATTGGCCGGAATCGGTACTGCCGCTGCGGGAACGATTGCTTCTTTGGAGGCTTCCTGGGCGCTGGCGGAAAGGCCGGCAGCGGCCAGGGTCAGCGCCGCGATGAGTCGCAAAATGGTCATTTTTTTCTGAGGGGGAGGGAAGGTACCGCAAATATACACGCTGCGGCGTTCGTCAGGGCTTAAGCTGGAATTAAAAAGGCCGGCCCGTTGCGGGCCGGCCTGTGATGCGCGACTGGCTTACTGCTTGACGAATTTGAGCGTCATGCGGTCGCTCTCGCCAATGGCCAGATACTTTTCGCGATCCACGTCCTTGTTGGCCAATACGGGCGGCAGCGACCATACACCCTTGTTGTGATCCGCCGTATCTTTTGGGTTGGCGTTGATCTCGGACTTGGCCACCAGCTTGAAGCCAGCCGCTTCGATCATCTTGATCACTGCCGCCTCGTGCAGGTAGCCGCTGTCGAACTTGACCGGCTTGGCGGCCGGCATGCGGTGGTCTACCACGCCGAAGATGCCGCCCGGTTTGAGCGCAGTGTGCACGCTCTTGAAGATCTTGGTGACCTCGCCGTCCGCGCCGCCAGCCCAGTTATGAATATTGCGGAAGGTGACGACCATGTCGACGCTGCCCGGCGCGGCGTAGTTGTATTCGCGCGGCGGCTCAAACACGCCGCGCTCCACTTTGCCGAACAGGGCGGGATTGGCGGCCAGCTTTTTGCCGAAGTTGTCGGCGCTGCGGCGCGCGCCGTCGTTGGGCGACGTTGGCGAGTCGGCGGCGGCAATCAACTTGCCGTTCTTGCTCAGATACGGCGCCAGGATTTCGGTGTACCAGCCGCCGCCGGGCACCAGCTCGACCACCGTCATGTTCGGCTTGATGCCGAAGAAGGTCAGCGTTTCATAAGGGTGGCGCGCACCGTCGCGTGCCACGTTCGCGGGTGTGCGGTCCTTGCTGGCGATGGCCGCCTTGAGTGCGTCGTCCGCGTGCGCGGCGCCGGCCATACCGGTGGCCAGCAATGCGGCCAGGATCAGTCGTTTCATGTATGTATGCCTCTCTGTGTGATGGGTTCTCGCCCCGCCGATGATCGGCCAAGCCCCGCCCCCGGTCAAGCCATTTTCTCATATGTACATTGTGTCCGCTCGAGGCGCCGGACAGCAATTCGGACACCGCGGACACGTCCGCCGGACAGCGCGCGATGCGAAAATCAACGACTTAGCAAATGGCACAAACTTTGCGTATTCAACCGCTTGTTTTGCTGATATCGTTTCAGCAGATTTTTTCGGCCGGATGTATGTATGGGCAGTTCCGGACAAGGATTCAAACATGCGCGGCTACCTTTGCTGGCGGGGCCGCCTTCTTCGGCGTGAGTGTTAGGAGATACAATGGAACGACGTGCTTTTCTCAATATCAGCGGTCTGGCTTTAGGCTCGATGCTGATCCCGGTTTTCGGCAATGCGATCGCAGCTGAAGAACTGCTCAATCCCCTCGCAGCAAAATTCAAAAAGACGCTGGCCGACACCGCGCTGACGGCCGCCACCCAGGCCGGCGCCAGCTACTGCGACGTGCGCATTGGCCGCTACCTGAACCAGTTCATCACCACGCGCGACCTGAACGTCGAGAACGTCGTCAACACCGAGTCCGCCGGCGTCGGCGTGCGCGTGATCTGCAACGGCGCCTACGGCTTTGCCGCCACCAGCGACATGTCGCCTGATTCGGTCGCTGCCGCCGCGCGCCAGGCCGTCGCCATCGCCAAGGCCAACGCCAAGCTGCAGGTCGAACCGGTGCGCCTGGCGCCCGTCAAGGGCGTAGGCGAAGTGTCGTGGGCCACGCCGATCAAGAAGGACTGGCGCAATGTGCCGATCAAGGAAAAGGCCGATCTGCTGATCGCCGCGAACAAGGCCGGCCTCGATGGCGGCGCGAGCTTCATGCAGTCGCTGATGTTCCAGGTGAACCAGCAAAAATACTTCGCCTCCACCGACGGCTCCTACATCGACCAGGACGTGCACCGCATGTGGATGCCGGTGTTCGCCACCGCGGTCGACAAGGCCACCAACAAATTCCGCTCGCGCCAGGGTCTGTCGACGCCGGTCGGCATGGGCTATGAATATCTCGATGCCAATCCGAAGGACAAGATCAAGGCAGCGGGCGGCGTCGCCACCCTGTACAAGAATTCCTACGACCTGATCGAAGATGCGCGCGCCTGCGGCCGCGACGCCAAGCAAAAGCTGACCGCCAAGTCGGTCGAACCGGGCAAGTACGATCTGGTGCTCTCGCCCGAACACATGTACCTGACGATCCATGAATCGGTCGGCCACCCGACGGAACTGGACCGCGTGCTCGGCTACGAAGCCAACTACGCCGGCACCAGCTTCGCCACGCTCGACAAGTGGGAATCGAAGAAATTCAAATACGGTTCCGAGCGCGTCAACATCATTGCCGACAAGGTGGTGCCAGGCTCGCTGGGCGCGGTCGGCTATGACGACGAAGGCGTCAAGTGCAAGAAGTGGGACATCATCAAGGACGGCATCCTGGTCAACTACCAGGCCACGCGCGATCAGGCCCACATCATCGGCGAAAAAGAATCGCATGGCTGTTCGTACGCCGACAGCTGGAGCAGCGTGCAGTTCCAGCGCATGCCCAACATCTCGCTCGCAGCCGGCAAGAAGAAGCTCTCGCCGGATCAAATGGTTGCCGACGTCAAGAAGGGCATCTACATCGTCGGTGCCGGTTCGTTCTCGATCGACCAGCAGCGCTACAACTTCCAGTTTGGCGGCCAGCTGTTCTTCGAGATCAAGGACGGCAAGATCGGCGCGCCGCTCGAAGACGTGGCCTACCAGTCGAACACCCAGGAATTCTGGAATGCCTGCAGCGCGATCTGCGACGAGAGCGACTGGCGCATGGGCGGTTCCTTCTTCGATGGCAAAGGCCAGCCAAGCCAGGTGAGCACCGTGTCGCACGGTTCGAGCACCTCGCGCTTCAACGGCATCAACGTCATCAACACTGCACGCAAAATCGGCTAAGGCGGAACACACATGAAGATAATGACTCAGGAAGAAACGCGCCGCATCTGCGACAAGGTAATGTCGCTGACCAAGGCCGACGAATGCAGTGTCACCATCAACGGCGGCCGGACCGGTAACATCCGCTACGCGCGCAACAACGTGTCGACCGCAGGACTGGTCGAGCAGAATCAGCTGGGCGTGCAGGTCGCCTACGGTAACAAGCAGGGTATCGCGACCATCACCGAATTCGACGACAAGTCGCTCGAAAAAGTGGTGCGGATCGCCGAGCAGCTGGCCAAGCTGGCGCCTGAAAATCCGGAATTCATGCCGGCCGTGCCCAAGCAGGCATACAAGGAGACCGCGACCTTCAATAAGAAGACTGCCGCCATCGATCCTGACTTCCGCGCGCAGACCGCGGCTTACAGCATCGAAGCGAGCCGCAAGAACAAGCTGATCGCGGCCGGCTTCTTCACCGATAATACCTCGTTCAACACCATCGCCAATTCGAACGGCGTGTTCGGCCACCAGGAAAGCACGGGCGTCGAATTCACCTGCACCGTGCGCACCGAAGACGGCCGCGGTTCGGGCTGGGTCAAGCGCTCGGCCACCGACGTGTCGAAGTTCGATGCGCGCGAAGCGTCCGACGTCGCCATCGAAAAGGCACTGCGTTCGGTCGAAGCCAAGGCGCTCGAGCCTGGCCGCTACACCGTCATTCTGGAGCCGGCCGCCACGTCGGACCTGATCGGCTTCATGCTGGGCGGCTTCGACGCGCGCCAGGCCGACGAAGGGCGTAGCTTCCTGTCCAAAAAAGGCGGCGGCAACCGTCTTGGCGAAAAGCTGTTCGACCAGCAGGTCAACATCTGGTGCGATCCGTGGAATCCGGACGCCGCGGTCCTGCCATGGGACGGCGGCAGCGGCCTCGCGCGCGAGCGGATGGACATGATCAAGGACGGCCGCGTGTCGGCACTGGACTATTCGCTGTACTGGGCCAAGAAGCAAGGCGTGCGCGCCATCGGCTCGCCAGGGAATATGATCATGGCCGGCACCAGCAAATCGACCCAGGAACTGATCGCCAATACCAAGAAGGGTGTTCTTGTAACCCGCACCTGGTATATCCGCCTGGTCGATCCGCAGTCGGTGCTGTTGACGGGCCTTACGCGCGACGGTACGTTCTACATCGAGAACGGCAAGATCAAGCATCCGATCAAGAACTTCCGTTTCAACGAGAGCCCGGTGACGATGCTGAACAATATCGAGGAAATCGGCAAGCCGGAAATCATCGCCGGCGACGAGGTGCCATACTCGATGCTGATCCCGCCGATGAAGGTGCGCGACTTTAACTTCACGTCGCTGTCCGACGCGGTATAACAAAAGCTGGGGAATGAGTGGAACGACGTACTTTTCTTAAAATCGGCGGCGGCGCCGCCGGCGCCATTCTGGTGCCGGTGTTCGGCAATGCCGTCGCCGCCGAGTCGCTGGCCAACCCGGCCGGCGTGGTCGCCAAAAAGGCGCTGGCCGACATCGCGCTGGAGGCTGCCACCAAGGCCGGCGCCAGCTACTGCGACGTGCGCATCGGCCGCTATCTCAACCAGTTCATCACCACGCGTGATCTGAACGTCGAAAACGTGGTCAACACGGAGTCGAGCGGTATCGGCATCCGCGTGATCGCGGGCGGCGCCTACGGCTTCGCCTCCACCAACGACCTGTCGCCGGACAGCGTGGCATCGGCCGCGCGGCAGGCGGTGGCCATCGCCCGCGCCAACAGCAAACTGCAGGCCGAACCGCTGCGCCTGGCCCCCGTCAAGGGTGTCGGCGAAGTGAGTTGGGCTACGCCGTTCGTCAAGGACTGGCGCACGGTGCCGGTCAAGGACAAGGCCGAGATGCTCATCGCGGCCAACAAGGCGGGTCTCGATGCAGGCGCGAGCTTCATGACGTCCAACCTGTTCCAGGTCAATCAGCAAAAATACTTCGCTTCCACCGATGGTTCTTACATCGACCAGGACATCCACCGCCTGTGGGCGCCAATGACGGCTACCGCCGTCGACAAGGCGAGCAACCGTTTCCGTACGCGTGACGGTCTGGCCTCGCCGGCCGGCATGGGCTACGAATACTTCGATGCGCGCGCCACCGACAAGGTGCAGGCGGCGGGCGGGGTGGCCACGCTGTACACCGGCTCGTACGATATCGTCGAAGATGCGCGCGCAGCGGCCAAGGATGCCCGCGCCAAGCTCACCGCCAAATCGGTGGAGCCGGGCAAATACGATCTGGTACTCAGTCCCGAGCACCTGTTCCTGACAATTCACGAATCGGTCGGCCACCCGACCGAGCTGGACCGCGTGCTCGGCTACGAAGCCAATTACGCCGGCACCAGCTTCGCCACGCTCGACAAGTGGCAAACGAAGAAATTCAAATTCGGCTCGGAGCTTGTCAACATCATCGCCGACAAGAACGAACCGCGCTCGCTGGGCGCGGTCGGCTATGACGACGAAGGCGTGGCGGCCAAGCGCTGGGACTTGATACGTAACGGTATCCTGGTCAACTATCAAGCGACGCGCGATCAGGCCCACATCATCGGCGAGAAAGAATCGCACGGCTGCTCGTACGCGGATAGCTGGAACAGCGTGCAGTTCCAGCGCATGCCTAACGTGTCGCTGGCGCCGGGCAAGGACAAGCTCACGCCAGATCAAATGATCAAGGACGTCAAGAAGGGCATCTACATCCTGGGCCGCGGTTCGTATTCGATCGACCAGCAGCGCTACAACTTCCAGTTCGGCGGCCAGCTGTTCTTCGAGATCAAGGACGGCAAGATCATCGGCCCGGTCGAGGACGTAGCTTACCAGTCCAACACTCAGGACTTCTGGAACGCCTGCAGCGCGACCTGCGACAAGCGCGACTGGCGCATGGGCGGCTCTTTCTTCGACGGCAAAGGCCAGCCTTCGCAAGTGAGCGCGGTTTCGCACGGGTCGAGCACGACCCGCTTCAACGGCATCAACGTGATCAACACAGCCCGCAAGATCGGGTAAAGGAACCATTCGATGAAATTGCTGAACCAGGAAGAAGCAAAGCGCATCTGCGAACGTGTGATTGGCTTCTCCAAAGCCGACGAGTGCTCCGTCAACGTAAGCGGGTCCCGCACCGGAAATATCCGCTACGCGCAAAACAGCGTGTCGACGGCGGGCCTGAACGAGAACATGCAGATCGCCGTCACCGTCGCTTTCGGCAAACGCCAGGGCACGGCGACGATCAACGAATTCGACGACAAGTCGCTGGAAAAGGTGGTGCGCCGCGCCGAAGACGTGGCCCGCCTGGCGCCGGAAAATCCGGAGTTCATGCCCGCCGTGGGCAAGCAGGAATACCGGCCTTCGGCTGAATTCGCGGAGGCCACTGCGGCCATCGATCCGGAATTCCGGGCCCAGGTGGCGTCGCACAGCATAGTGTCGGCGCGCGAGAAAAAGCTCGTCACCGCCGGCTTTTTCATCGACACCACCGGCTTTGAGGCGATCGCCAATTCGAACGGTGTGTTCGGCTACCGCAGTTTCACGGACCTGAACTTCACCTGCACCGCGCGCACCGAAGATGGTCGGGGCTCGGGCTGGGTAACGCGTTCGGCCAACGATGCGCGCCGCTTCGATGCGCGCGAAGCATCCGCTGTCGCCATCGAAAAGGCGCTCGGTTCGGTCGACGCCAAGGCGCTCGAGCCGGGACGCTACACGGTGATCCTGGAGCCGGCCGCAGCATCGGGCATGCTCAGCTTCATGTTCAATGGTTTTGATGCGCGCCGCGCCGACGAAGGCCGCAGCTTCCTGTCCAAGAAAGGCGGCGGCACGCGTCTGGGCGAAAAACTGTTCGACGAACAGGTCAACGTGTGGGCCGACCCGTGGGACAAGGACGTGCCGGTCAGCCCGTGGGATTCGCGCAGCATGCTGCCGCGCGAGCGCATGGACATCATCAAAAACGGCAAGGTCGCCTCGCTCGACTATTCGCGCTTCTGGGCTCAGAAGCAAAAGGCGCGCGCCGTTGGAACGCCGGGCAACATCATCATGGCCGGCGGCACGCGCTCGCTGGAAGAGCTGATCGCGTCCACCAAAAAAGGCATTCTGGTTACGCGCACTTGGTACATCCGCTCGGTCGATCCGCAGTCGGTGCTGCTCACGGGCCTCACGCGCGACGGCACCTTCTATATCGAGAACGGCAAGATCAAGCATCCGGTGAAGAACTTCCGCTTCAATGAAAGCCCGGTCACGATGCTCAACAACGTCGAGGAGCTGGGCAAGCCGCAGATCATCGGCAGCGAAGGCGATGGCCTGAACATGGTGATCCCGCCGATGAAGATCCGTGACTTCAACTTCACGTCCCTGTCCGACGCGGTGTAAGCAGCAGTGGCAAAGCCCGGCTACGATTTTTACTTCACGCGCCTGATGTACGACTCGGGCGACTGGGACGTGGATATCCGTATGCCCAGCAATGTGCTCAATTCGCTGGTGGAGTACACCACGCTCAAGGTCGATCCGGCCGAGCGGGTGGTGGCGCTGTCGGACCCGAAGATGCTCGAAGCGCCGTTCTGCTACCTGGCCGGGCACAAGCTGGTGCAGTTCACGCCGGCCGAGCGCAAGAATTTCGAGCGCTACGTGCGCGGCGGCGGCTTTGTGTTTGTGGACGACTGCAATCATGACATCGACGGCCTGTTCGCCAAGTCGTTCGAAGCGGAGCTGGCGCGCATGTTCGGCCCCAAGGCGCTGCGCAAGATCCCAAATAACCATCCGGTATATTCGAGCTTCTTCCACTTCGACGGCCCGCCCAATACCGGCAACGAACTCAATGGCTGGGGCGACGATCTGGTGCACGACTACCTGAAAGCGATCGAGTTCGACGGCCGCGTGCGGGTACTGTATTCGAACAAGGATTACGGCTGCGAGTGGGACTACGATTTCCGCAACAAGCGCTGGCTGGTCATCGACAACACCCGCTTTGCGGTCAATATTATTCAGTATGCTTTGGGAGCTTGATTGTGTCGGAACGTGATGCGGTAGCGTGGAATGAAAACGAGATTGCCGACCTGACGGCCAAGGTCGGTGCGCTGCGTGCCAGCATGGCGCGCGTGATCATCGGCCAGGACGAGGTGGTCGAGTCGCTGATCATTTGCCTGCTGGCCGGCGGCCACGCGCTGGTCGAAGGCGTGCCTGGGCTGGGCAAGACGCTCCTGGTCAAGTCGCTGGCCCAGGCCACCGACATGCAGTTCCGCCGCGTGCAGTTCACGCCCGACCTGATGCCGTCCGATATCGTCGGCACCGAGATCCTCGAAGAAGACACCACCACGCGACAGCGCGTGTTCCGCTTTCAGCAGGGCCCCGTGTTCACCCAGGTCCTGCTGGCCGATGAGATCAACCGCGCGCCGCCCAAAACCCAATCGGCCCTGCTCGAAGCGATGCAGGAGCGCTCCGTCACCTTCGCCGGCCAGACGCACAAGCTGCCGCAGCCTTTCTTCGTGCTGGCGACCCAGAATCCGATCGAGCAGGCCGGCACCTATCCGCTACCGGAAGCGCAGCTCGACCGCTTCCTGCTGCGTATTGACGTCGGCTATCCGACCGAAGACGAAGAAATGATGATGGTCTCGCGCACCACCCACGCGGGATTGCAGGACGCGGTGCCGGCGATGGACGTGGCCAGCCTGTTGCGCCTGCAGCTGCTGGTACGCGACATCGAGATTGGCGAACACCTGCTGCGCTATGCGACGCGCCTGGTGCGCGCCACCCGTCCGCAAGATTCCACCGTCGCCAGCGTGGTCAAGCACGTGGGCTGGGGCGCGGGGCCGCGCGCCGGCCAGGCTTTAGTGCTCGCTTCCAAGGCGCGCGCGCTGATGCAGGGCCGCCTGGCGGTCACGCGCGACGATATCGGCGCCATGCTGCTGCCGGTGCTCGCGCACCGCGTGCTGCGCAACTTCGAGGCCGAGGCGGATGGCGTGGCGATTGCCGACATCCTGTTCGCGCTGCGCAACGACATCAAGGTCGATTGAGACTGCTTTGCCGACGCTGGACACACCCGCGCTGCTTGCGCAAACCGCCGATCTTGACCTGATCATCCGTCACGTGCTGGCCGGTCTCGGGCATGGCATGCATGCGGGCCGGGAGCGGGGCGCGGGAGTCGAGTTTTCCGAATACCGGGCCTATGCGCCCGGCGACGAATGGCGCCGTGTCGACTGGAAGCTGATGGCGCGCGCCGACCGCTACTACGTGCGCGAAGCGGAGCGCGACAGTCATGTCGCCATCTGGCTATGGCTGGACGCGACCGCTTCCATGGCGGAACCTAGCCGCAGCATCGAAGGACTAACCAAGTTGCAGTACGCGCGGGCCATTCTGGCTTGCGTGGCCGGGATCGCGCAGCGCCAGGGCGACGCCTTCGGCCTGGTCGTATGCAGCGGTGGCCGGATGCAGTTCACGCCGGCCTCGCGCGGACCGCGCCAGATGCACCGGGTGCTGGCCCAGTTGTCCAAGGCCGAGGCGGCAGGCAGCTTGCCCGACACCGATGCGCTGCGCGCCAGCCTGCATTTCGCGCGCGCGCCCAGCCTCATTTTTGCGGTCAGCGATTTTCTCGACTGGCCATCGGCGCAGTCCGAGGCCTTGCTGCGCCTGCGCCGCATGCGCCACGATGTGCGCGCACTGTGCCTGCAGACGCGCGCCGAGCGCGACGCCAGCTTCCCGCTCGATCAGGCATGGCGTGATCCGGAGCAGGAAGAGGGCACTTACCGGCTCGCGGCCGACACGCTCGCGCATTACCGCAAGGCGCGCGACGAACACTTCGCGCGCGTGATGGGGCAATGCCGCCAGAATGACTTGCCGGCGCTGACAGCCTGTATCGAAGACGCTCTGCCGGGTGTGCTGCGCGGCTGGCTGCGGCTTGCGGGGCGCGCATGATCAGCCTGTGGTGGCTCGCGCTCCCCGTTTTGCTGTTGCCAATTTGGTGGCATCGGCAAAAGCGCGAGCGCGCCGCCTCGCGTCCACTCGCGACAGCGCGCTTCCTGCCGCGCACCAATCCGCGGCACCAGCGCGTGTGGCGCTGGCATGACCGTACGCTGCTGGTGCTGCGTTGCCTGCTGCTGGCCACCGTGATCGCCTGGCTGGCCGACCTGGCCCTCCCATGGCGCGGCGACGCCGTGCTGGTGGCGCCGGGAACCAGCACCGCATGGGCGGCAAGGCAGATCGGTGACGCCGGGTTCGCGGATGCCACACGCATGCAGCTGCCCACGGCCGACGCCTTCGGCTGGCTGGCGCAGCACGAACGCGAATGGCGCCCAGGTGCGCGCCTGATGGTGGTGGGGCCGGTGTCGATGCCTGCATCCATGCCGCGCCTGGCGCACAGCGTCACTGTGCGCGTAGCCCCGCATCCATATCCCAAGTCGGAAGTCCGGGTCGCGGTGGTGAGCAAGCGCGCCGACAAGTGGCGCGCCATGCTGCTCGCGGTCGACGGGCCGCAGCGCTTTGTGCTGCAGGAGATGCCCGACGCGACGTCCGCGTTGATCGTGTGGGATGTGGCCGAGGCGCCGCCGGCGGCCTTGCGCGCGCCGCTGTGGTGGGTCGGCAATCAGGCGGCATTCCCGGAATTGAAGAGCGCGCCGGTCGTCGACGGCATCGCCTATGCCGACAGCGCGCGCGGTCGCCTCTGGTCCAACCCAGCCTGGCCGGCGGCGGATCCGGAGACGGCCCGTGCCCAGTTCGAAGCGCTGCACCGTCTGCATTTCACGCCTGTCGCCTGGCCGGCGCCGCCGCAAGATATCGCCGCGTCGACCCAAGTGGCAGCCGCGCAAGCGGGCGGTCCGCTGCGCTACCTCATGACCATTGCGCTGCTCGCGCTGTTTGCCCTGGAACGGATACTGACGCATGCAAGACGGCGCTGACATCATCGAACGGCTGCTGCGCGGCGCGATGAAGCGCCGCGCGCCGCTGTGGTGCGCGGTCGTTCTGCCGTGGCTCCTGCTGTTGTCGCCGGTGGGCGTGGCGGCGGCGCTGGCCTGGGTCGCCTGGGATTTCTGGCGCATGCGCGAGCGCGTGCGGCGTGAATGGACGCGCTGGCTCGACGGCACCATACCGCAGCTAGAAGACAGCAGCGCCTTGCTGGTGCGCGCCGAGTCGCCCATCGCCCGTCTGCAGCAGCAGCGGCTGTTGCAGCGCGCCGCTACCGCATTGCGGCCCGACGTGGTCGCCAGCGTTGCCGCCGAGCGGGTTCGGTTTGATTGGCGCTGGCTTGCCGCCAGCGTGCTGCTGGCCTTGGGCGCATTCATGATGCACAGTTCCGGGGCCGTGCAAGCGCTCGCGGTTCCCACGCGCGCGGCTGCCGAACCCGTGCAAAGTGCCGGGCTGACTGTCAAGGTGACGCCGCCGGCCTACACGGCAGTTGCTCGCTTCTCGTCCGCGCCGCGCGACTTGCAGGTGCCGCAAAACAGCACGATCCAGTGGTGTCTGGATGCGCCGCAGTCTGGCGCCGCACCGGTGGAGCTCAGTGACGGTCAGCGGCTGGCGCTCGACTCGGGCTGCGCGCGCTGGAACGCCGGCGAATCGGTGTTCTGGCGCTGGCAGGGCAAGCGCTACAACCTGAAGGTGATCGCCGACGAGCCGCCACAGGTCTCGTTCGCTGCGCCGCGCGACATGCTGTCGCTGCTGCCCGCGGACGCCAAAGGCGCCGCGATGACCATTTCGGTGACGGACGACTATGCGGTCAAGCGCGCGGTGCTGCACATGACGCTGGCCCGCGGTAGCGGCGAGAACATCCGCTTCAGCGACCGCGAAGTGCCGTTGCCGGAGTCCGGCAACCCGCGCGTGCGCAATTGGAGCAAGCAATGGTCGCTGTCCGATCTGGGCATGGAGCCAGGCGACGAGCTGTATTTCTTTGTACGTGCCGCCGACAATGCCGAGCCCGCGCACGTCACCACGTCCCCCACCTATACCTTGCGTCTGCCGGGACCTGTAGCGGTTGATGACGAATCGACTGCGCTGCCGATGATGGTCAAACCGGAGAACCTGCGCAGCCAGCGCCAGATCATCATCGACACCGAACAGCTGATCGCCGACGTGAAGGCCAATCCCGCTCTGCCGGCGGCGACGGTACGCTCGCGCAGCGAATCGATCGCCAGCGACCAGGCCATGCTGCGCCGCCGCTACGGTCAGTTCCTGGGCGAGGAATCGAGCCTGTTCGGCGGCGAGGAACACGAACACCATGGCGGCAAGGAAGATCTGGTCGCCGAGTTTGGCCACGCCCACGACCAGGCCGAGAACGCGACGCTGTTCGACGAATCGACCAAGAAGGTGCTGCGGCGCGCGCTGAGCGCGATGTGGGACGCCGAGAAGTCGCTGCGGGCGATCATGCCGAAAGCGGCGCTACCGCCGGAATACAAGGCGCTGGAGGCGATCAAGGAACTGCAGCAGGCCGATCGCATTTACCTGCACAAGACGGCCTTTACGCCACCCGCCATTAAGGAAGAGATCCGCATGACGGGCGACGTAGTGGGAACCAAGAGCTACCGCCGTCTGCAGGGCGGCCCGGGCGAGGGCGTGCCGCCGGAGGTGCGCACGCTGCTGCAAGCCCTGTCCACGGATGGCGCCCTGCCGGCGCTGTGGAGCAGGACCGCGCAGGACTGGATCCGCAGCCGTATCGCCAGCGATGACGACCGGCTCGAAGCGCAGCGCGCGGTGCAGGACGTGGCTGACGGCTGCAGCGCCTGCCGCCCCGTGCTGCGTGCCTGGCTGCGCGGCGCCATTGCGTCGCCGCCGGTGCTGCTGCAGGCGAAGCCGCAAGCCGACACGCCATTCACCCGCGCCTGGCGTAACGGGGGCCGCCCATGAACGCTCTCATTCTTGTCATGCTGCTCGGCGCTGGCAGCGCCATCGTGTACCTGCTGCGCCGCCAGTGGCTCGACGCCGTGCTGGTGCTGATCGCAGCGGCTGCCCTGGGCGGCATGCTGGGTAATTACACTCTGCCCGGAGCGGCGGCGGCTGCCAAGCTGCACTTGACCGGCGACGGCCTGCGGGCGGCACAATGGGACGATCAGCCTGCACGTCCATTGGACTGGCAGCAGCCCACGGACGACACGCTGCGCCTGGACTTCCCGCGTGCGATTGCGCTCGGGCGCCAGTTCAAGCTCAGTGCGACCCTGTCCCATGGCGCGCCGCGCAAGCTGCAGCTGCTGGCCGAGAATGGAAAGATCATCGCCGAGACCGCCGCCAGCGGCACCACGCTCACGGTCCAATGGCTGCCGCCGGTCGCCGAAACGTTGGTCCTGCAGGCGCGCTTGCTGGACGCGGCCGGAATGACCATTGCGCAAGGTCCTGTCCCGTTCGAGGTGCGTGACGCCGTGCCGCTGCAAGTGCAGGGCCGCTTCGGCGCGCCGTCCTTCGATACGCGCGCACTTAATCAGCTACTGGCGCAAAGCAATGCAGTGCTCGACTGGCAAGTCACGCTGGGCAAGGTGGTGACCCGCAGCGAAGCGCCACGCACAGCCATCGCCAAGCCGGATCTGCTGGTGGTCGATGCGGCCTATCTGGAACGGCTGCCGGAACAGGCGCGCGCCAGCCTGCTGGTACAGGTGGGGAGCGGCACGCCGCTGCTGATCCTGGGCGCGAGCGCAAGCGAACCTGCCATCTGGTCGCGCATGCTCAAGCTCGAGCTGCGTGAGCAACCAGAGTCGAAGCCGACCGGCACGCCGCTGGCGATGGCCGGCGCAGCATGGCTGCCTGCGGCGAAAAACACTGGCGGCTGGGTGCCCGCCGGCGACCGGATCTGGACCCGGCCTTGGGAAAAAGGACGCATTACCTGGCTCGGCGTGGCGGACTGGCACCGCTATGCGATTACCGACCCGCGCGCGCTCGGCTTGTGGTGGCAGGATGTGCTCGATGCCGCCGGCGTGCGCCGTCAGGAAGCGGTCAGCCTGGTCGACCCCGAAGAGATGCCGCTTCCCGGCGAGCGGCTCGCGCTGTGCGCACAGGGAATGGCAGGCGACGTGCAGTTCCCGGCGCTGAAGCAGACGCTGACCTGGCAGCGCCGTCCCGACCGCGCCGATGCTTCGTGCGTGGCAGTCTGGCCGGCGGCGCCGGGTTGGCTCGCGTTACAGTCCGGTGCGCAGAGCGCGCGTGTGTACGTGTTCGCGAAGGACGACTGGCCGCTGTGGCAAAAAGCGCAGCGGCGCGACGCCACGCTGCGTTATGCCGCGCGCACGCCGTCGGCGCCGGCCAAAACGGAAACGCCGCTGCCGGCCTGGCCGTTCGCACTGTTCTTTGCCGCGGCCATGCTGCTGCTGTGGTGGCGCGAGCGCCGTTAATCCTGGTGGTCCTGCATCCAGGACTTGAGACCGTTGACCCACTTCTTGGCCGGCAGGTTCATGCTTTTCTTGATGGCGCCGGCCCGTTCATACAGCACACTGAAGTCGATCTGTGGCGCGCTTTTGAAGGCGACCACGACGATGTTCGCGTCGTGCACCTCTGGCAGCCACACAACGGCGTCGAACACCAGCTCCATGTTCTGCAGGTTCTTGTCATAGTTCGAGAAATCGCCGAACACGTTGGTGGTCATGATGCCGTTGCTGGTCAGGCAGTCGAAGCAGCCTTGGTAGAATTCCTGCGAATCGAGCACCGGCCCGCGCGCCTCTTCGTCGTACAGGTCGACCTGCAGCACGTCGACCGTGTTGTGGTTGCGCTTGTCGAGCACGAAGTCCATCGCATCCATTTCGCGTACGTCGAGCCGCTCATCGTTCGACGGCAAGCCGAACATGGCGCGGCAAATGGCGATCACGTTGGGATTGAGTTCGGCCACGGTCACTTTGGCACCGGGGAAGCGGCGGTAGCTGAACTTGGTGAGAGCGGCGCTGCCCAGACCGAGCTGCACGATGTGCTTCGGCTGGTCCAGGAACAGCATCCACATCATCATCATCTGGATGTATTCGAGCTCGATATTGTCCGGCTTGGACAGGCGCATTGCACCCTGCACCCAGGACGTGCCCAGGTGGAGCGAGCGCACGCCCTGGTATTCGGTGGTCGTCGCCGGCGGATGGCCGGGCGCGGAAAAGCGGGCGGAATTTGAATCGGACATAGCGCGATTTTACAGCGTCGGCAGCAGCGGCACGATCATGGTGACCATCAGACCCCCGCCGTCGCGGTTGCCCAGGGTGATGCGACCGCCATGCGCCTCGGCGATTTCGCGTGCCAGCGCCAGGCCCAGGCCGGTGCCCGAGCGCTTGGTGGAATAGAAGGGCACCAGCGCGTTGGTCAGCACGGCGTCGTTCATGCCCTGGCCGCGGTCGAGCACTTCGATGCGCAGCATGCCGAGCGCGGACTTGATGTGCAGTTCCACGTCTTGCGGCGGCGAGCCCGATTCATGGGCATTCTTCAACAGGTTGAGCAGCGCCTGTTCCATCTGGGCCGGATCGAATTGCGCCGGCTCGTCCGGCAGCGGCTCGGCCAGCCGGAACGTCACTTCCGCCGCCAGCCGTTCGATGAATTGCGGCCAGGGGCACACTTCCACGCGCGGCGTGGGCAGCTTGGCAAAGCGCGCATAGCCGAGGATGAAACTCTCCAGATGGCGCGTGCGCTCCTCGATCGTTGCGAGAATTTGCGGCAGGCGTTCGGTCTGACCGCGCCGCACCAGCTCCGCGCCTGAATGCGCGAGCGAGGTGAGGGGCGCCAGCGAATTGTTCAGCTCATGGCTGATCACGCGGATCACCTTTTTCCACGTTTGCACTTCCTGGCGCCGCAATTCCTGGGTCAGCTGGCGCAAGAGCAGCAGTTCGTGGCGCCGGCCGTTGAGCATGAAGGTACGGCGCGCCAGGTGATAAACCTCTTCGTCTTCGCTGTCGCCGGCGGTGAACAGGCCGTCGCCACCGCGGGCCAGCGCTTCCCCCAGCGCCGGCGAGGAATGGGCGACGATGTCGGCCAGGGCGTGGCCTTCCAGGCGGCGTCCTTCGTTGAGGAGCTGGCGCGCTGCCACGTTGGCGTAGACGATGGCGGCGTCGCCCACCAGCAGCATGGCCACCGGCGTGTTCTGCACCATCGTGTCTAGCAGCAGTTCGCGCTGCACCAAGGCCAGGCGCTGTTCGCGCAGCACGTGGCCAAGGGCGTTGTGGGCGCCGACCAGGTCGGCCAGTTCATCGTTCTGGGGCCAGTGCAGGCTGAACGAAAAGTCGCCATCCTTGTAGCTGGTGACGGTCCCTTCAAGGGCGCGGAACAGCGACAGGATGGGCTGGATCTGGGCGCGCATGGTGATTACCGCAATCGGCACCACGAGCGCCAGGCAGATGCCAGAGACCAGCACCGGGCGGCCCGGCAAAAAGTGGTCGAGCGCGAGTGCCATGATGATCCCCAGCGCCAGCAGTGTGGCCACCAGCGCCGTCCAGCGGGTCACCAGCGACAGGCGGATGCCGGATACGGGCGCCATCAGGGCCGCGCGATACCGAGCCGTTCCATGCGCCGGTACAGCGCCTGGCGCGACAGACCAAGTTCAGCAGCGGCCTGGGCCACCACACCGTGCGCGCGGGCCAGGGCCTGGGCGATGGCGTCGCGGTCCGGTTCCGCTTCGGTCGGCGCAACGGGTGCCAGCGGCAGCCCCAGGTCGGCGGCTTTGATGTCGTCGCCTGCGGCGAGCAGGCCGGCGCGCGCCATCACGTTTTTCAGTTCGCGCACATTGCCGGGCCAGGTGTGCGCCAGCAGCGCCGCCTGGGCGTCGTGGCCCAGCCGCTTGCCGGCGGCGAGGAAGCTATGCGCCAGCGGCAGAATGTCGGCCGGCCGCGCGGCCAGCGGCGGCAGGCGCAGTTCGATCACGTTGAGACGGTAGAACAGGTCCTCGCGGAAGGTGCCGGCCCGGATCATGGCCGACAGGTCGGCATTGGTGGCGCTGATCACGCGCACCTTGACCTGGCGTTCCCGGTTCGAACCGAGCCGCTCGAAGCGCCCCGTCTCCAACACGCGCAGCAGTTTCATCTGGCCTGCCAGCGGCAGATTGCCAATCTCGTCGAGGAACAGGGTGCCGCCGTCGGCCGCCTCGAACTTGCCTTCGCGCGCCTTGGACGCGCCAGTGTAGGCACCGGCATCGGCGCCGAACAATTCTGCTTCGATCAGTTCGGCCGGCAGGGCGCCGCAGTTGAGCACCACAAAGGGGCCGTCGCGCACGGCTGAGTTGGCCTGGATGATCTCGGCGATGCGTTCCTTGCCGGTGCCGTTCGGCCCGCTGATCAGGACCGCGACGTCGGCGCGCGCCACCTGGCAGGCCAGGTGCAGGATGCGTTCGGTGGCGGGATCCTGCCACACCATGCCGCGCAGGTCGAAACCCTGTTCCAGATCGCGCCGCGCACGCCGTTCGCGCTGCGCGTGCTGGGCCAGGGCGCGGTTGGCTTGCCCCAGCTCGATCAGATTGGTGACGGTGGCGATCAGGCGGTCATCTTTCCACGGCTTGGACAGGTAGTCGGCGGCGCCCGACTTGACCAGGTCGACCGCTGCGTCGAGATGGGTCCAGGCGGTCAGCAGGATCACCGGCAAATCGGGGTAGCGCGCACGGATGTCGTGGAACAGCGCGGTGCCCTCTTCGCCCGAGGTGGTGTCGGCGGTGAAGTTCATGTCCTGGATGACCAGGTCGACGCTGTGCCGGGCCAACAGGGCCAGGCCTTCGTCGGGCGAGGCGGCGCGCAGGGAGTCGATGTCGTGCAGGGAAAACAGCACTTCGAGCGCGATCGCGACCGCGGCGTTGTCGTCAATTATCAGTACGGTAGGCATGGCGCTAGCATAGCATCGACGGGCGCCGTCCGGGGCCTGCGCCCCGGGCCAATGCGGATGCGTCATGCACTGCGGGTGGCCAGTGCCGGCGAGATGGTGGCCGCTTTCCAGGCCGGGCCATAGACCGCGATCACGCCCAGCAGATAGAACACGGTGGCGCCGGCCAGCAGGTAGGGCAGGGGCAGGCGCGCCATCTCCAGTTTGGACACCAGCAGTTGATTCAGACCGATCGCCAGCAGCACGCCGCTGACCACGCCCACGCTGGTGATCATCACGTTCTCGGACAAGAAGTAGCGCAGGATGTCGACCCGGCGCGCACCGAGCGCGCGCCGCACGCCGATCTGCTTGCGGCGCTGCGTGACCCACAGGCTGGCCATGCCGACGATGCCGCTCGCGGTCACGATCAAAAGCAGCACGCTGACCGTGATCAGCATCCAGGACAGGGCGACGTCGGCGCGGTAGCGCTGCTTGCGGTCTTCCGCGGTGGTTTTGCTCTTGATGATGACCGGCGTGGCGGTGGCCTTGCGCAGGATCTCTTCGGCTTCCTTCATGATGCGGTCGCGCTGGCCCGGCTCGGTGCGCACCGCGTAGTTGCTGCCTGGCGTGGTGCCCAGGCTGCGCACGGGCAGGATGGTGGAATATTCACCGGTTTCGCCCACCTGGGCCCACGGCGTCTGCAGACGCTCGACTACACCAATGATCTGCGTGGCGTCGGCACTCTCGCCGGTCCCGAACAGCATGGTCTTGCCGATCACGCTACTCTGGCCCGGCCACAGCTTGTCGGCCAGGGCCTGCGTGATGATCACGGTTTTGGGCTGCTCGGTGCTGGTGACCAGGTCGACGTCGAGCACTTCGCCGGGTGTGAAGTCGCGCCCCTGCACCAGGCGCAGGCCCAAGGCCGCCACCAGCGAGTCGCCGCCCTCATACATCGCCGTGCTGGCCGATTCGTTGACCTGCTTGCGGTCGATGGCCACGCTGGTGCTGCTGCCCGAATTCGCCAAGGGCATCTGGTTGGTGTTGGCCACCCCCAGCACACCGGGTATCGCCCGCAGCAGCGCGATCTCGCGCTTTTGCACGGCCAGGTCGAATGCCGCATTCTCTTTGCGCAGCCAGCGCGTCGTGATACTGAAGGTCGAAGCTTCGTCGGACAGGCCGCTGGGGCGCGCCGCCACCGCCTGGCGCACATTGACGATGTGGAGCGCGTTGGCCAGGATGGCCAGGCTGATCGCCACTTGCAGCGCCACCAGCACCGCGCCGGTCTTGTTGCGCATCAGCGCAGACACGATAGGGTTCATGATTGTCGTCCCTTATTGCGATTTGAGTTGGATGGCAGGCGTGACCTGGCAGGCGCGCCAGGTCGGCAGCAGGCCGGCCACGATGGCGGCGGCGACCGACATCACGAAGGTAAAGGCCAGCATCGACCAGTCCATGTGGGCGATGGCGGCCATCTGCTTGGACTGCATCGCGATCAATGCCAGCGCGCCGAGCGCCAGCAGCAGTCCCAGTACGCCGCCGGCCAGGCCCACTACCGCGCTTTCGACCACGAATTGGCGGAAGATTTCGCGGCGCGAGGCGCCCAGGGCGCGCCGGATGCCCACTTCGGCCGCGCGCACCGAGAACTTGGCCAGCAGCAGACCGATGGTGTTGACCAGGCAAAGCAGCAGGAAGCCGAATGCCAGCCAGGCCGACAGGCGGCTGTCGTTGCTGACCACTTTCATTTTCACCAGCCACTGCGACACGTCGTACAGTTTGTTGGGGGCGTTGCGCTTCATGCGGCCCAGCTTGCGCTGCTCGCTGGCGTAGCTGTCGATATAGCCTTGCAGCTGTTCGCGCTCCGACGCGGAAGCAGTCTCGAACCAGAACTGGATCCAGGTGCAGTTCGACGCCAGGATGCCGGCGTAGCCGGGGTCGCGGTTGCCGCTGCAGTTCATATTGCCCTGCGGGTTCGCTTCGAGGCGGATCGCCGTTGCGAACGGGATGAACAGTTCATCGCCATCACCAAAGGCGCCCGAGCCGCCGATCAGGCGGTAGTAGCGCGGCATCGGCGCCCACTTGTCGAGCACACCGACGATCTGAAATTGCTGGCTCATCATGGTCATGCGCTGGCCCACGGGATCAGTGTCGCCGTACAGCTTTTCGGCCAGCGCGCGGCTGAGCACCACCACCTGAGCGCCGGCGGCATCCTCGGCTTCGCTCCAGGCTTGACCGTGCACGAATGGCGCTTCGAACATGCTGAAAAAATCGCTGGTGAGCGCCAGGCCGTTGGCCGGGAACACGCCGATATCGCTGCGCGCCGGCTCGATCGGGGCGGACACGCCGAAAATGGCGGTGCGCCGCGCACCCTGTTTGCTCTTGAGCAGATTGGTCACGTCGATGTAACCCATCTGGTAGTCGTTCGGCTCTTCGCCGGGCGTGAAGCCTTCGAGCGGACCGACATCCATCACCGGCACGAACAGGCGGTCGCTCTTGTGCGGGATCGGGTTGCCCGACATGACCTGCAGGATGGTCAGGGTGGAGATGCTGGCGGCCACGCCGATGGCCAGCGTCAGCACCATCAGCGCGGTCAGCGCCGGGTTGCGGCGCAGGCTGCGCAGGCCGAGCAGGAAGTAGTACTGGAACATCGCGCTCTCCTCAGGCCGGTTGGGCGGCGGCCGCCTTGGCGTCGAACAGCGTCGGCGCCTTGCGCACCAGGTCCGACACCTGGCCGTCGATGATGTGCACATTGCGCTGCGAGCGCACGGCCAGCTCCGGGTCGTGGGTGACCATCAGGATGGTGGTGCCCTGGGCGTTGATCTCTTCGAGCAGTTCCATCACGCCGCGCGCCATTTGGGTGTCGAGGTTGCCGGTCGGTTCATCGGCCAGCAGCAGCTTGGGCGAGCCGGCCAGCGCGCGCGCGATTGCCACGCGCTGCTGCTGACCGCCCGACAGTTCGGCCGGATAGTGCTTCATGCGCGAAGCCAGGCCCACCTTGGCCAGCGCGTCTTCGATACGCTCCTTGCGTTCGGCGGCGTTGAAGCCGCGGTAGCGCAGCGGCACGTCGACATTGTCGAACAGGGACAAATCGGGAATCAGGTTAAAGCCCTGGAAGATGAAGCCGAGCTTCTCGTTGCGCAGGCGCGAGCGGGCATTGTCGTCCATGCCCTTGACGTTGATCCCGTCGAGGATGTACTCGCCGGAGGTGAATTCTTCCAGCAGACCGGCGATGTTCAGAAAACTGGTCTTGCCCGAGCCCGACGGCCCGGTGACGGTGACGAACTCGCCCTGGTTGACCTGGATCTCGAACCCGCGCAGCGCGTGGGTCTCGATCATGTGGGTGCGGTACACCTTGCTCAGATTGGTCATGCGCAGCATGGAATGTCCTTTCGGTGGTTTTATTTATTGATGGAGACGCGCGCCGCGTTGGCGAACGTGTCGGTGCCTGCAATGACAACTTTGTCGCCCGGCTGCACGCCGGACAGAATTTCGACGCTGCCCACGCTGGTGGCGCCCAGCGTGATCGGCGTGCGCACGGCTACGCCGTCGCGCACCACATAGGCGAAGCGGCCGCCTTCGGATTCGACGAACGGGCCGCGCGGCACCAGCACCGTGTTCGGCTTTTCTTCGATCAGCAGGCGCGCGGTCACGCGCTGGCTCTGGCGCAGCCCTTTCGGCTGGGCGCCGTCGAAGCGTACGCGCGCCAGCACCTGGTTGCGCACCACTTCGGGCGACAGGGCCGACAGCTTGCCGGTGGCGGTGGCGGTGCCGAGGTTGATTTCGGCGCTCATGCCCAGGCCCATGTCGGCCACGTAGCTTTCCGGGACTTCGAGTTCGACTTCCAGGCGCGACAAATCGACCAGCGTCATGAGGGCGGTGTTGGCCGCCACCACGCTGCGGTTCTGGACCGACAGGGTGCCGATGAAGCCGTCGACCGGGGCGCGCACGGACAGTTCGTCGACGCGGCGCTGGGCGTTGGCCATCGACAGGCGCTGACGGTCCAGTTCATTGACACGGGTTTTGAGGGCCAGACCGACGTCGTCGCTTTCCAGCGCGGCCGCCTTGGAGGCATGGCGCGCGCGGATCTCGGCCGAGGCCAGCGCGTCTTTCGCTTTCTGGAAGTCGATCTTGGCGATCACGCCTTCGTTGACCACGGCCTGGTAGCGTTCCAGCGTGCGCTGGGCGGACAGGCGGTCGATCTCGGCGGTGTCGGCTTCGCGCTGGGCCAGCAGTTTCTGCTTGCGCGCCAGGATCTGCTGACGCGCGACTTCGGCTTCGAGCTGCTGATAGCTGGACTGCTCGCGTTTGAGCGCGTCCGACAGGTCGGGCGACTCGAGCAGGGCCAGCACCTGGCCGCGCTTGACGGTGTCGCCGGCCGCGACCTTGAGCGTGACGGTCGATGGCGCGGTCGAATACAGCGTGGGGCTGACGGCGGCGACGATGCGCCCGTTGACGGCGGCGTCGCGCACCAGGGTGCCGCGCGTGACCTCGGCGATGCGCAGGCGCGCGCCGTTGACCGAGGACTCGCTCGCGCGCCAGCCGGAAATGAGCAGCACGGCCACGGCCACGGCGCCGAGCGCGGCGCCGCCGGCGAGCAGGCGGCGCTTGAGCGTCTTGCCGGGTGCGGCCTGGATGACGGCATCCTGTGAAGAGGTATCGCGGATCATGGTGGTGTACGTTGATGACAATGCGATCATTAATGCAGGAACCGTGCCACTAGCCAATTGCTTGATTTTTAAGGGATTTGGGGCGGACGATCGGCTGTCCGCAGCGTCCGGCGGGCAGGACGGCGGACACCTTGTGTTTTGTCAAAAAGGCCACATCTGGCTGTTCATGATGACCTCCGCCCTGACCTCGCTGCGCAAGCTGCTCCTGATCCCCGATCGCGATCCGCTCGATTACCCCTTCGTCGAAAGCGACGTGGCCATGCTGCAGCGCGTGCTGGCCGATCCCGCGCGGCACGCGGTGGACGATCCGACCTGGAAGGATTTGATGCTGTCCGCTTACTGCGCCGAGCTCTCGCAAGAGGTGAGCATCTTCGGTCAGCATGTGCTGTACCGCCGCCTGCGCGAAGGGGGATGCGAGACGCTCGCGCCGTCAGTGGCCGCGCTGGCGGACGATCCGGAGCAGGCCACCGCGCTGCATCTGGCCTGCAAGCCGCTGCGCAAGGCGGACAAGGAAATCGCCACGCTGCTGTACCGCGACGCGCCGCCGGCCGAGCCGCGCTGGCTGGGCAAGGCCTGGATGCTGGCCCCAATGCTGCTGGCGTCGATCGCGGCGGCGATGCTGGTCTCGCCGGCCGCCTGGCTGGCCACCTTCGCGCTGCTGTACTTCCTGATGGCGCAGCAGGTGCGCTACGGCCACCTGATCGAGGAATGGGACCGCTCGATGCGCTCGCTGCAGATGCTGCTGCGCGTGGCCAGCCAGCGCGGCGGGCCCGATGCGGCCGCGGTGGCGCGCATCAACCGTGATCTCACGCGCACGCCGGGCGGCCCACTGCAAGGCCATCAGGATTGGTTCGCGCTCAAGAACATCACCCATTACTTCCACTCGGCGCGGGTGGTATTCGCCAATCTGCCGCTGCTGCGGGCCACGCTGCTCGACATCGGCAACCTGGAAGCGGATCTCGCCCTGGCGCGCCACCTGGCGCGCACGCCCGTCTATTGCCCGGCCGTGCGCAGCGAAGGGCGCGCCGTCGCGTTGCGCGACACGGTCCATCCGCTGCTGGCGGCGGCGCAGCCGCTCACACTCGCGCTGGACGGCAGGGGCGCGTTCATCTCCGGTCAAAACGGGATCGGCAAAAGCACGCTGCTGCGCACTGTGGGGCTGAACCTGGTGGCAGCGCGCGCCTTCGGCTTTTGTTATGCGCGCCAGGCCGCCGTGCCCGACCTGCCGGTCTACAGCAGCATGCAGAACGACGATTCGCTGCTGGGCGGCGAAAGCCTGTACGTGGCGGAGCTGCGCCGCGCCCGGCAACTGCTGGCGGCGGCCGATGGGCCGCATCCGGGCGTGTATTTGATCGACGAGATCTTCCGGGGCACCAATCACCTCGAATCGGTGTCGTCCGCCGCGGCGGTGCTGGATTTGCTGGCCGAACGGGGCCTGGTGCTGGTGTCGTCCCACAACCTGGTGCTGGCCGGTTTGCTCGAGCACCGGATCGACGCTTTGTGCGTGGCCAGGGATGCGGCGGGCATGCTGAGACTCTCGCCCGGGCTGCTGGTGCACACCAACGGCATCGCGCTACTGGCCGAGCATGGGTTTGGCCCGCGCGTGGAATCGGGCGCGGGCAAGGTCTTCGATTGGTTGAACGGCTACCTGGCTCACCCGGCCGCCAGCGCCGGCGTACTGGCCTGAGCGCGCCAGCGCGTCCACGCCAGCGTCAGGCCGTACATCAGGGCGAGAATCGCGGCCCAGGCCAGGTACACCACCGGCAGCGAATGCACATAGCCGTCCGGCCAGTGCGCCACGCCGTTGGAGAACTCGGGACCGCCGCCGTAGCGCAGGTCGAAGTACAGATTGCCCAGGAAGTGGATCAGCGCGATGTGGATCACGTAGAAGAACATCGGCGTGCGCCCGAACAGCATCAGCACGCGGTTTTCGCGGATGCGTTCGAACAGGGACAGCAGCAGCATGCCGATGCCGATCGTGACCAGCAGATACAGCAGCGATGGCGGATATTTGGTGACGCGGACAAACGACATCAGGTCGAACATCCATCCGCGATGCTGGACGGCCCAGTGGTCGGCGTCGCCGTAGAGATTGAAGGCGCGCAGCGCGACGAAGGCGACCAGCAGCACGCAAGCCGACCCTTGCCAGAAGCGGATGCGGCGCACGGCCTCCCATTGGAACACGGGGCCGAGCGCGTAGCCGGCCGCCATCAGCCCCACCCACGGCATCAGTGGATACTTGATCACCAGGCCTTCGATGCCCAGCCTTTCCCCCATCGGGAAGAAGCCGCCCTGGTGCCAGGCGCCCCACAGCAGGCTGGTCGAGGTATAGCCGTCGAAGGCGTTGTGCGTGAGGATCAGGGCCGCACCGATGGCGCCGATGGCCCAGCGCGGCAGCCACACCAGCAGCGACAGGATCATCATCGAAGCGCCGATGGCCCAGATCACCTGGAAGATCGCCACCTGGTAGCCGAACTGCCAGCTGAAACTGATCCAGGTCGCTTCGAGCGCAATCAGCATGGCGCCGCGTAGGGCCAGGTAGCGCGACAGGGCCGCGACACCGGTCTTTTCGCCGCGCAGGAAAGCCGAACTGCCGGCCAGCAGCACGAAGACGGTGGCGCACAAGTGGGTGATCCAGCGCGTCCAGAACCAGGCCGGCTCGGTGTGGGCCAGGTCTTCCGGGTTGAAGTGGGTGTAACCGAAATAATCGCGCGTATGGTCGAGCGCCATGAGCGCGATCACGAAGCCGCGCAGCATGTCGATGGCGGGGACCCGGGCAGGCTTGATCATGCGGAGATTCCTTTTTTGGCACTTGTGAAGTTGCCAAGAAATATACGCCAATTCCACCCCCACCGCGACGCTATATTTGATGCATATACGGCGCGGGCAGCGCTTACTTTTCGCGCTTGAGCGGTGTGCCCTTGTCGATCACTTCGCGGCAATCGCCCTTGAAGGTGGCATTGTCGTAATTGGACCAGCCATAGCTGTCCACGTAGCGCTTGTGCGGCTGGAAGGCGGGATTGACGAAGCTCCAGTCAGGCCGCTCGCCCGGGTAATGGATATCGGCCAGATCGAGCAGGGTGTGGAACATGTTTTCGGTGCCCAGATGGGCCGTACGGTGGCGCGCCAGCTCGGCGATCTTTGCGGGGCGCCTGGCCTGGTACTGGTCCGAATACCAGAGCAGGGCCGGCACATGGAAATCGAACTGCGTGTTGTGGCCGTGGAAGGCCAGCTTGCAGCTGTTGTCGTACAGCGACTGCCCATGGTCCGAGACATACACCATCACACTGCGCTGGGCCGCGCCCTTGAGCTGGCCAATCACCTGGGCCAGGAACCAGTCTGTATACAAGACGCTGTTGTCGTAGCTGTTGTTGAGCTGGGCCTTGATCGCCGTGTTGGTGACGACCGGCTTGTCGATGCCGAACAAAGACGGCTGCCAGCGGTCGAATGCTTGTGGGTGGCGCTGGCTGTAGTTCCAGTGGCTGCCCAGGGTATGCAGAACAATCAATTTCTTCTTCGCGCGGTCGGCCAGGGCAATGCGCAGCGGCTGCAGCAAGATCTCGTCGAAGTTCGAATTATTGGTAAAGCCGCCCAGGTTCAGAAACTGGATCACCTCGGCTTCCTTGGCGAACACCGAGACCGGGGTGTCGAATTTGCCGAAGGACACTTGATTCGACAGCCAATAGGTCTTGAAACCGGCCTCTTTATAGGCGGTCAGGAAGGATTTCTCGGCGAAACCGTCTTCTTTCAGGCTTTGCATGGGGGGCTTACGCGAAATCATCACCGGCACCGACAGGCGGGTGGCCGAGACCGGCGTGATCACGTCCGGCAGCACCACCAGGTTCGCTTCCTGGCTCAGCAGGGGATTGGTGGCGCGCTCGTAGCCGTTCAATTGCCAGCGGTCGTAGCGCGAGGACTCGCCGATGACCATGACCATCACCTCCGGTTCGCCATCCGGGTCACGCTGGCGCGCCTGGAAGTTGAACTTGCTATTGCGTTCGCCCAGGGCGGCCAGATGCTGGCGCTCCTTGTAAAAGTCGACGCCGCGCCAGACCAGGCCGAACGGCCAGGAGCGCGCCACCGCCTCGAGCTCGACCGGCAGGCGCGCCGCATACGGCAGCGGCGGCAGCGACGCGCCCGTATAGTGGGCCGCAGCGACCGCCTGTTCCGATTGCGGCACGCTGCCCTTGGCCGACGCCGGTTTGGCGGCAATGCCGAACTCGACTCCATAAGCGAGGACGGCGGCGCCGACGGCCAGCCCGGCCAGCGTGATCCAGCGCGAGGAATCGCGCCACGCCAGGTCGTGCTCGGCCCGGGCAATGCGCCAGGTGGCGATCCACCACGCCAGCACGCCCACGGTGACGGCCGCCATCAGCCAGACCGTGTTGCCCAGGAATTCCATCGCCTCCTTGGGGCTGGTCTCGGCGATGATCCCCAGGTGGTGGGTGGAAATCGCCTGACCATAATAGATATATAGATACAGCTCGGTCGGCAGGGCCAGAAAAGCGGGCAGCAGCAGCCAGTGGAACCAAGCCGGGCGCTGGAAGACGGCCCATACGCCCACCCAGGCGATCGTTTCGACCCCCAGCAATTGCCATGGCTGCTCGACACTCTTGCCCAAAAGATAAGGAACGAAGGGCACGGCGGACAGCGCCAAGTAAGTCAGCACCAGAAATAGCCTGGCAGGGCGCATCACAGCGGTCATGGACGAGGGGCAAGAAGTGGGAAGCCGGTATTATCACGGCGTTTGGCACCGCCGGGCATTTTTTTAAATCGGGCGGAAACGGCCACAAGCGGGTAAACAAGTTGACCCCCGGCCCTATCGGGCTTATACTCGCGAGTTCTCGAATTTATTCTGCACATCGTGTGCGCACCACAGCCGCTCCCTTGCGAGTGGCTTTCGGCGCCTCTGCTGTCAGTGAACGCGGGACAAAAGTTTCAGTTTTAGTCCCCGGGCTTCTGCCCGGGTTATTCATGTTGTAATTTTGTTGGATTTATAACGATGCCAACCATCAATCAACTGATTCGCAGCCCACGCGTCGCTCTGACCGTGAAAAGCAAATCGCCGGCGCTGGAAAACAGCCCGCAAAAACGTGGTGTTTGCACCCGTGTTTACACGACGACCCCAAAGAAGCCTAACTCGGCTCTGCGTAAAGTCGCCAAAGTTCGCCTGACCAACGGTTTCGAAGTCATTTCGTACATCGGCGGTGAAGGCCACAACCTGCAAGAACACAGTGTCGTGCTGCTGCGCGGCGGCCGTGTGAAAGACTTGCCGGGTGTGCGTTACCACATGGTTCGCGGTGCACTGGATACCCAGGGCGTTAAAGACCGTAAGCAAGCTCGTTCGAAGTACGGTACGAAGCGCGCTAAAGCTGGTAAGAAGTAATTTTCTTACCCATTAAAAGTTAGTTGAACCGACCAGAACCGGTCGAGTAAGTGGATGGCTATGATGGCCACCGCGAGTGCGCATAGCGCGCTCAACTGAAGACTGAAAGGAATTGAAATGCCACGTCGTCGTGAAGTCCCCAAACGCGAGATCCTGCCTGATCCAAAATTCGGCAACACGGATGTCGCCAAGTTCGTCAACGTTTTGATGCTGTCCGGTAAAAAATCGGTCGCAGAAAACATCATCTACGGTGCATTCGAGCACATCAAGCAAAAGTCCGGCAAGGACCCGCTCGAAGTGTTTGCAACCGCGATCAACA
>Ga0209023_10000306_pt1 | contig 80393 bp, 93 predicted proteins | sample LakOneMetagenome_FD_187468 | JGI IMG/M metagenome (GOLD analysis project Ga0209023, IMG submission 187468) | Freshwater and sediment microbial communities from Lake Erie, Canada (SPAdes) (version 2) | ecosystem: Environmental > Aquatic > Freshwater > Lentic | place: Lake Erie, Canada... | reverse complement strand
AAAATTCAAACGTAGCGGTTTGCCCAGGAGCCACTGAGGCTTCCTTCATGCGAGCAGGTCGATTTTGTCCAAGCCACGTATCGTCGAAGAAGGGACTGTAGCGGTCGGTCGGCTGAGATATACCAAGATCGACCGGATTGGGTCCTGAATTAGTCCAGGTGACGTTACCGTTATTACGAGCAGTGAAGCCAACGTATACACGCTCTCCGGGCTCCAGGTTAATTAACGAGCGCCCTAACGACTTTGTATCATCAGTGTAGGCATCCTGTGTGAGCAACTGCCAAGAATAGTTGGGCTGCTGTATGTTCATATTAAAGTACAGTCCAACATCAGGTAGCCATGCTTGACCTTCCGCCACAAGTGTGAAGTATTCTTTGGTGTTTCCACTTCGGTTTGCCGGTGCCTTCATCCAAAATTCAAACGTAGCGGTTTGCCCAGGAGCCACTGAGGCTTCCTTCATGCGAGCAGGTCGATTTTGTCCAAGCCACGTATCGTCGAAGAAGGGACTGTCACGAGCTTCGGGACGTGTTGTTCCGAGATCGATTGGGTTCGGACCTGAATTACTCCAAGTAACGTAGCCGTTATTCCGCACTGTTACGCCGACAAACGCCCTTTGACCAGGAGCAAGATTGTCAAGTGCTGCGGGGGTGGTTTTACTTGCGTCAGTATAAGCATACTGCGAGACGACACTCCATCCGTAGCTTGGGGCGTGTGTTGATCCAAACCAATCATTAAATAAGCGCCAAAAATTACGATTTCCATAAGCACCACAGCCATCTCCAGTGCCATATAGGTTACTGAGTGCTGAAGCATTCGGTTGGTACGGAGTGTAGTTATAGAGACCGGCGGTCGCTTTGTTCTCTATGACTACATCAGTTCCTCCACAGCCAGTATTCGGGTTGTACTGTATATAGTTACTCTGGTAAGGTTTGTATCTGTAGTCATTAGAATAAGTGGCGTATCGTCTAAACTGGAAAGCAGCTTTTGATACTTGATTAGCGAACCCGTAGTATTCGGCGTCACAAGGCGCTGTATCGGGACATCCATAGCCAGTCGCTGATCGATATTGGCTAGGCCATGGCCAGTCATCTGTTACGAGTGTTTGTTCCTTCTGTAGAAGTACAAGGAGAGTTTTGGGGTTAATGCTGTATGTATCGGCGGCATTCTTAATTATTTGAGCCGCACTGGCTCCATTTTGAGAATAATCTTTCAAGCATGTGTAGGGTGCTGGATAGCCTCGACTTGCTCCATACTGCGCGCGCGTTTGACTACCGCTGTAAGTCTTCGTGCCGTTTGTATCGCAGGAGGGTACCTTACTATTGAGAAAGTTTTGAATGTCCCCGGCGGACATATCACTATTATTATAGAAAAGACCGTCATCGATTATGTTTCCTGCTCGCCAGTCACCTCCATCAACAGCATGCACAGGACTTGTGGGTAGTAGAAAAGTGGAGACAATTGCAACTAATACAGCAAAAACGAGCACTGGTACTTTTCGGCCCGTCAGATTAGTTGATGGTAACTTCATGATTTGCCTCTCCTTTTGAATCAGTCGTATAAAATGTAGCGTTTAAGTTCCACGAACCGAGTCTAGTAAATTCAACCTCAGGAACACCAACGGTACAATACTGTGATTGATCTTTTGATGCACTAACAACTTGCCTAATCACTGGTTTCTCATCTTCTTTTGTGAACGTGAAGACGCAGGTGCCTTGTGCTGTGCTTCCGCTGACTGATGTCGTGACGGTAACTATGTGGTTCGCCTGAGAAAAAGTGGGGCTACCAACGGTGAGCTGTGATGATACTGGAACTTGATTTGAGGTTGTGGCAGAAGGACTAGCTGGGGCAGTCTTGGTCGTAGCGGATACATCACCATCGGTACTGACTGCGTTTTGCTTCGCACTGTTAGTTTGTGCTTCATCTTTAGTTTTCTGTGCCGCTTTCTCATTCTCGGCCCTGTGGTTAGTCACCACTGCATAGACACCGTATAGAGCACTGACTCCCACTATTAAAGCAACTATAATCACAAGAAGTTTGTGCTTTTTGTGCTGCGGAGCTTTGAGTTTGAAGTTAGTTGATTTCATTTTTATTTTCATTCATTTATAGGTATAATCTACCATGAGCACAAGCAATTTACAAGGGTAGGGAGAGGAGTTAACAGGAGTGATTGTTGTAATTATCGCAGGAGGCTCCGGCACGAGACTATGGCCTCTTTCTACCCCAGAGTATCCGAAACACCTACTGAACTTAGTAGGTGAGAAATCGCTACTACAGTACGCGTACGACCGTGCTGAGCAACTATCCGGTCATATCTATGTTGTTACCGAAGTTGGACATGTTGGACATGTCAGATCACAGCTTCCAAAACTAGCGGAAGATGCCTTCATAACAGAGCCAGGCAGAAGGGGAACGGCGGGTTGTATCGTAGCTGCGCTTCACCATATACAATCTCGTCACGGCACCGAAGAACCAGTAGCCTTCCTTCACGCTGACCACGTTATTCGTGACACTGAAGGTTTTTCCTACTCCTTCAAACTTGCCGCGGAAGCAGCGGTGGAGTACGACAAGATAACCCTAATCGGTATTGAGCCCGCAAGTCCCTCGAGTGCCTTTGGATATATAGAGAAAGATATAAAGGTCAAGGACGACGCACTTTTATATAACGTAAAAGGATTCAAAGAAAAACCTGAATTTGAGTTGGCAAAACAGTACCTTAAAAGTGGTCGCTATCTCTGGAACTGCGGATATTTTGTCGGCTCAGTTAATACCTTTGTTGACGCCCTCGAAAAGTTCTCGCCACTATGGTTTGGCTACTACAAACAACTCATGGAAACAACCGATGATGAGTCGTATAAAAAAGTATACTTATCATTTGAGAGTGATGCTATCGACTACGCACTTATCGAACAGGATACAGAGCTGCTAGTTGTACCGGCAAGTTTTGACTGGATGGATGTCGGGTCATTTACTGACGTACACAAAGCCGTAGAGAGTGATGCGCTCGGAAATCACATTAACTGCGACCGTATAGCGACTGAAGACGTAGAAAACTCACTGATTATTAACCACGAACCCGAAAAGCAAATCGGTATCATTGGTCTCGATAACGTGGTCGTTATCAATACGAAACACGGCCTACTAATAGCTAGAAAAGATCAGGATCAAAAGGTTAAAGATATTGTGACCAAACTAAAGGAGAATAAATGACCAAAAAACTGATAGCTTTTGACCTAGACGATACGCTCGCTACTACAAAATCACCAATAGCAGACAGAATGGCAGAGTTACTGGCACGCTTACCAGAGAAGTACGAGATATGTATCATTTCAGGCGGTAAATTTGAGCAGTTTACACTTCAGGTTACAGATAGACTAAAGATTTCCGCTGAGTTACTCGGGAGATTCCACATGATGCCAGCCTGCGGCACTAGATACTATCGCTACGACATTCTAAAAGAGGAATGGGCTCTCCAGTATGCCGAAGATTTAACGAAGCAAGAGAGAGATGAAATCATAGGAGTTCTTGAAGATGAAGCTTCAAGAATTGATCTTAAAAATGCTCAGACCTGGGGGTCGATCGTTGAAGATAGGAAAAGTCAGATAGCATACTCTATTCTCGGTCAGCAGGCACCACCCGAAGAGAAGTATAAGTGGGTAGAGCATAACCTAGAGCTCAAAAAAGACTTTCATGGTAAAGTTTCTGCTCGTTTACCAGGGTTCGAGGTTCGGCTTGGTGGTACAACCACGATTGACGTCACAAGGCTGGGAGTAGATAAAGCTTACGGCATGAAAAAGCTTATGGCAGAGCTTCAAATTTCAAAAGACGAAATTCTCTTCATCGGCGATAAGCTTGAAGAAGGTGGCAACGATTACCCGGTGAAAGCCATGGGCATCACCTCAATCGCTGTTGAAAAGTGGCAAGAAACGGCCCTAGTTATTGAGACTCTACTTTCCCTCTGAACTTACTCTTATAAAGTGCCCATCCTGCGAGAAACGAATAGTTTTTCATTTCCCCTGTCTGGATTAACTTTTCAATCTCAGCTTCTGAAAACCAGAAGTTTATAAATTCTTCTTCGTCGTCCTTCTCACCGATCATTTCTGTAAGGTTTGTTGCTACATACACGTAAAATTTACTCGATTTGCGCCGGTTATCTACATAGAACCACCCAAGTTCGTGTAAATTACCGGTTAGGTTAGCCTCTTCGGAAAGTTCTCTTATCGCGCCGTCTTTTGGTGATTCCGAGGGTTCAAGCCCCCCGCCAGGAAACTGGTAGAGCCACTCGTCTGGCGGGTAGCTGTACTCTTTCTGTACGAATATCTTCCCTTCGGTATTAACAGGGATGATCATGGCAACGTCTTTAATTTTATCGATACGAATATAGCTAGTTTTGATGCCGCTAGGTAACTCAACCTCATCTTCGTATACGGCCATTCGTGCATGATCGAGGAGTAGCTTTGTATTTATTCTCTTCCACTTTTTCAAGATACAGGCTCTTTTCCTACGCTGCTCAGTAATGTGGTCATATGAGCTACAAAAGACGCACGCGAGAATGCTTTTGCGGCAGTCTGAATATCTTCCTTCTTGAAGTTTCTTTTTTCAATGCCTTGAATTGCAGATGCTAGCGACTGGACGGTCTGCTCTTCAAAAAATGTACCAGTCTTATCTTGTGTCACATAATCAAGCGCACCACCAGACCTGTACGCAATGACCGGCAATCCCAGCGCCATTGCTTCGACTGGGGCAATGCCAAAATCTTCCTCTGCTGGAAAGAGAAAGGCCGTCGCTTTTTGAGCAAGTTGAATCAGTGTCTTTCGGTCAACAAACCCAGTGAAAGTAAGAGTCGGGCCAGCAATTTTCTTCAGATTTTCTGTTTCGGGTCCGTTCCCGAGGATAACTAGAGGGAGCTTAAGTTCGTTGCAGGCTTCTATCGCAAGATCAAAGCGCTTATATGGGACATGACGGCCCCAGGCTATGAAGAGGGGCGTAGAGGTGGCACCAGCTGTAGATAACTGAGAAGCAAGAGCCTCGGTATCTACTGGTGGGTGGATAACGGTACTCTCTCGGTTGTAAAATTTCTTGATGTCTCTTTGAATATGCGACGAGTTCGCAATAAAATAGTCGACCGACTGCGCTGCTTGATAATCTCGTTTTCTTAGCGGTTTTACGAGTATTTTTAGTCCAATTCGTATAAGCCATTTTGGTTTGAACCCGGGATTCTTCAGATACTCTTCATACTTTCGCCAATAAAAATGCGGAGGTGTGTGACAGTAGCATACATGCTGAGCGGATTTTTTGACTCGCACGAATTTTGCCTCACCGTTGCCTGAGCTACTAATAACTAGATCAAATCCAGATAGATCAAGTTTTCTAAACCAGCGTTGCCTCAGTACTGGTAAGAACTTACGGAGTTGTGAAAATGGCCACATTTGCAGGTAGCCAGTTATTACTTTGTCACCAAGTTTTTGTCGCCACTGCTCTGTACAGTATGACGTATAGATAGGCGCGTCGGGAAACATCTCGTGAAGTTCCTGAACAACTAATTCCGCACCACCACCGTACAGCCAGTCATGGACAATCGCAACTCGCTGCTTCTTCATGCTACTTTGCTCCACGCCCAGTTATCACTGAGAATATGGTACGGATGATAATCTGGAGATCCATCCAGATACTCCAGTTCTGCACATAGTACATATCGAGTTTGCGCCGTTCCTCGAAGCTGATATCTTTCCTACCGGAGATTTGTGCAAGTCCAGTGAGTCCAGACTTTACACTGAGGATCAGGCTCTTGAATTCGTAGTCTTCGAGTTCTCTCGGAACAAGTGCTCGTGGACCGACTAGGCTGATATCGCCTTTGACTACATTGATAAGTTGTGGCAGTTCATCAAGGCTTGTGCGTCTCAGTAAACGCCCAAGTTTGGTCTCTCTCGGATCATCTTTAAGTTGATCTCCACCTTTTCTGTATGCTTCTAATAAATCGGGGCGTCCCATCTTCGCAAATGCTTCCTCGGGTAACATGCCGTTATAGGTACTATTGTGTGTGCGGAACTTAAAGATATAAATCGCTTGATTGAAGCGTGACAGACGTTTTTGTTTAAAAAACACCTTTGCTCGAGGTTCGGAAATTTTCATAATCACCGCGATGAATAACATGAAAGGCGAGAAGAGTATCAGGCTCAGGCTTCCCGAAACAACGTCTACAGTCCGTTTTACCGCTCGACCGTAGCCGATGAGCGGTGTGGTGTGAACATTGATGATCGGGAATGCACCAAGAAGTTCAACTGAGTGCTTTGAAGTAAAAAGTGCACTGTGGCTAGGAATGAATTGATAATCGAGATGGTTCTCGATTGCCTGGTTATAAATATTTGCTACATCTTCACTGTCAGTTTGGATAATAGTGTGAGGGGAGGCTTCTTTTATGGCAGTAGCAAGTGAACGATATTGCTTTTCCTGGAGCGGCGCATAAACATGTGATTTATTTGCAACAACGGCGACTAGCTTTAAGCCAGATTGAATGTTTTTGTACAGGTATTTACTGAGAAAGTAAGTCGTTTGACTGTTGCCCACTAAGATAACTCGAGTGGTGCCATAACCGTGCTCGTAAAGGTATAGTCTCAATGAACGGAGTATGGTTCTCATTGCCCAGAGGAGCACGAAGCTGATAAAGGCGGCATAGATCGGGACTAGCTTAGCGGGGAAAATAGTGGCCGTTGAAAAGAAGTCAAAGGTAACCATGAGTAGGACGCCGGAAATAGCACCGAAGAATAGCCGTATTGCCTCCTTGGGGCGGCGTTCGTAGTTTCGTTTTGCATATAAGCCGAGTACCGAAAATACCCCCAGCCATAACGGCAAAAGCGTAACAACGAGCATGAGGTAGGTTAGTGCTGTGACAGGTGCCACGATAGGACGTGGGTCGAGCGTGACTCTGAGTATATACGCCAGGCTAAACGCGAGAATCAGTGCGATTGCATCACCAGTGAGGAGCAGCAGCTTATAGATAAAAGAAAAGTTCTGTTTCATGACGTATTCTTACCAAGCATTGTACCATTTTCCCGAGTGTTCCATAATAGGCGCTAGGTATGAAATCATCTGAAAAACGTTTCAGTAAAATAGCAAAAGTCGTAGGTTTGATTGTATTCGCGGTCATTGCTTTAGTGCCATTCCATGCTTTTTTTACCACCTGGATTGGCTCAAATACAGGTGGACTGCTCTTAGTGAGATCGTGGAAAGAGGTGTTGGTATTGGTTGCTACCGTACTGAGTATCTGGCTGCTTATAAAGGACACATCTCTTCGTGCAACTATTTTTAACCGGACGATTAACAAAGCTATAGTGTTGTTTAGTCTGTACCTCCTCTTGGTGTCAATCATTCTTGTGCGAGATCCTGACGCACTAGCATTGGGACTCGTTATACAACTTCGTCTCTATGTAGTATTCTTGCTTGCCCAAATTGTAACTTACTACAAACAACCCTCACGTAAATTTCTGCTCGCACTAATTCTTATACCATCCATGGCCGTCGTAGTATTTGGGCTACTGCAACTCTTTGCTTTACCTGTATCCTTTCTAGCACATTTTGGCTATCAAAAAGAGCTTACGATTCCACCCTTCTTCACGATCGATAATCAGCTCAACAAGATTCGTATAGCGAGTACACTTCGTGGACCGAACCCACTGGGTGTGTATCTCATCATACCAATCTCGTTGCTCTGTGCACTTATCTCTAGGCATGTGCGACGGGCAATACAAAAAGGTTTCAAAAAACCCCTGGCTTATCAAACTGTTTTGGCGGTCTTATTCCTAGCCGCTTCATTGGTCGTACTCTACGGTAGCCAATCTCGTAGCGCGTGGCTGGGCTTAGTCGCCTCACTCGCAACAATGTTGTTTTTGGTGTCTCGCTCAAAAATACGGTTTCTGCTAATTGGACTGAGCGTAGTGATAGTTTTAAGTACCGGTATATCTGTGTACCACTGGCGTAATACCACCTTCGTACAAGACATCGTTCTGCACGATAACCCCATAGAAGGTGGAAAGGTTAGCTCTAATCAGGGCCATATCAGCGCGCTTACAGATGCCACGAACGATATAAAAAAACATCCTGTGGTTGGCTGCGGAGCAGGTTGTGCCGGACCAGCATCGGTGCATAACAAAGCCGGCACTAAACTTGCAGAGAACTATTTTGTGCAAACTGCCCAAGAAGGTGGACTGCTCGGCCTTGCATTTCTTCTCGTGATCTTCGGCATGGTATTCAGAGAGTTACTCAAAAAGTTAGACATGCTCTCGGTCGTTATGCTCGGAACCTTTGTGGGTATAGGAGTTGCCAGTCTCCTTTCCCACGCATGGGCTGACGACACGATTGCTTATCTGTGGTGGGGCACAGCAGGCCTGCTGGTCAACTCTTATAGCCAGTTGGGTTCTGCGACTGCCAACGCCAAGAATCCTCACACATCTGTTCAAGCGTCTTCTTCGCCTTCCACTTAATTTCTCGCATAGCCTTTTTTGGATCAGCATAACATACGGCGATATCACCCGCTCTCCGATCAGTAATCTCGAAAGGAATTTTTTTACCAGATGCCTTTTCAAAGGTCTGGATAATTTCTAAAACAGAATATCCTTGGCCAGTTCCAATATTATAGACATCTGCAGCACCATCGGAGGGGGTGTGTTCAAACGACTGTAAGTGAGCTCTTGCCAGGTCAGTCACATGTATATAATCTCTGACACCTGTTCCATCCTTAGTCTCATAATCCCCACCAAAAACACTTAATCGAGAACGTCTTCCAACTGCCACCTGGCTAATATAGGGGATCAGGTTGTTTGGTATGTCATTCGGGTCTTCTCCGATTAGGCCACTCTCATGTGCACCCGCCGGGTTAAAATATCGAAGCAAAGTGACCTTGAAGTCTTTATTCACTTTCGCGTAATCTGTTAGTATCTGCTCGCACATTACTTTCGTGTGGCCGTATGGGTTTGTGATACCCACCCCAACCCGGCTAGACTCCAGTAGGGGTATCTGCTCAGGTACCCCGTAAACGGTTGCGGACGAACTAAAGATGAGTCTATTGACGTGGTGTGCTTCCATAGACTCGAGAACATTGAGCATGCCGATGACATTATTGACGTAGTAACGCAGTGGATGACTAACAGATTCACTTACGGACTTTAGCGCCGCGAAGTGGATAACTGCGTCGAAGGAGTTTTCTGCAAATACTTTTTTCAACTCTGCCAAATTCGTAACGTCTATGTCAATGAAAGCGGGCCGCTTACCGGTGATCTGCATTATCCGATCCAGGCTGACAGAAGAACTGTTTACTAGATTATCTGCAACCGTTACATCGTGGCCATGATTGAGTAGTTCTACTACCGTGTGCGAGCCAATATAGCCAGCACCACCTGTAACAAGAATATGCATGGTGTTCTACTGACCAACCTTTAATTTTAAGTAGGCTTCAAAGTCTTTGCTTAACTCTGGGTTTTTGAGCGCAAAATCAACAACTGTTTTTAGATATCCAAGCTTACTACCCGCATCGTAAAACGTACCCTCAGCAATTTTTAGGGCAGTAACTTTCTCTGATTCATCAATCATTGACTGGATAGCTGTTTGTATTTGTGTCTCTACGCCTTCGGTACGTTGTTCAAGTTGTTTATGGATATGCGGGAATATGCCGGGAGTAAAAAGGAACCCACTAACACTCGCGAGATTGGAGGTGGCATTTTCTCGGCCTGGCTTTTCGATAATAGTATCGATATTGAAGACATTCGGTATTATCTCAGTACCACTCACAATGCCATACTTTTCGTAATCTTCGTTCTCAGTTGCTTCAATGCAAGAGACGATTGATGTCCCGTAGGTTTCATACGCCTCAATCATTTGCTTAAAACGTAGTGGGGAAGCGTGAATAAAATCATCACTCCATGTATATATAAACGGTTCATCACCAACCCAGTTTTCGGCATAGAAAACGGGTCCAACATTTCCAAGTAGTTCCTTTTGCCGTACGTAAGCAATATTTGCAAGTTCTGAGATACGTTTTAGATCCTCTAAGCGATCGGCTTTTCCACCCTCCTCTAGTAGTTGTGCAAGTTCTGCATTCGGTGCATCAAAGTGGTCTTCGATAGCGCGTTTATGGTAGTTAGTAACGATAATGATATCTGTGATGCCGGATGCCACGAGTTCTTCCACAACATATTGAATGACGGGTTTATCTATAATAGGTAGCATTTCTTTGGGCATCGCCTTGGTTTGGGGCAGAAATCTAGTGCCAAATCCGGCCGCTGCTATGACTGCTTTTCGTACTTTTATATTACCCATGTCTCCAGCCTAACATAGCGTATAATATGAGCAATATGGCCAGGCAGAAACAAAAATCTATCCGCGTACAAGTCATCGAGTATTTTGTTGCCGGAGGCGCTTTCTTTTGGAGTGGCTATATTGCATTTGCGATCTTTGACGGCATCTTGCACTGGCCTCTTTTTATAGCAAAGCAATCAGCTAATGTTATCGGGCTTACTATAAACTACATTTTGGAAGACAGGTGGGTGTTTAAGCATAAAAAAGCTAAGACGACACGTGATCGGAGATCTACTTCACGCTACGTTGTTATCACCATTGTAAATTTCGGCATCGACTATCTTATTGTTGTGGGCCTGAAAAACATCGGCATCTCTCCATATATAGGCCAGTTCGTGAGTGCTGGATTCTTCACAGCCTGGAACTTCTTTTGGTATAAATACTGGGTTTTTGCACAACACCCATCCTTCAGAAAAGGTCGACGTCGTGTCAGGAGGAAAAAGAAATGAGCGCAGTTCGACCTACAAAGAAACAACGTGAACTTCTCGCGTTCATTGAGCAATTTGTTGCAGAACATGGGTATGGACCTAGTTATAGAGAGATTATGCGAGGCTGTGAGTATAACTCAGTGGCAACAGTTGCACTGCATGTTAACGGTCTGATTGCACGTGGTCACCTCACAAAGCGAGACAACAGCGCTCGCTCACTTGAAGTAGTAAAACAAGCAGGCGACGTATCGGCTACTCCGCAGGTTAAAATTACCGCCGGCAATGAAAAATGGCTAATAGACTTGGTAGAATCAAAGTTTAAACACCTCGAAACTGCCAAAAAAATAGATCAAAAAGACATTGATCAGCTCTATGTTATAACTGGTGCACTTTCTGTTCTCGGTTTTGATGGTGCCGCCGTGGCCTATAAAAGTCGGCTCAAAGAGCTTGAAAAATAGTATATTACGTTTGACTACTGTTAATTAAAACCATATAATCTATTCACGTTCGTCAGAATATTCCGGCGTAGCTCAGCGGTAGAGCAATTGACTGTTAATCAATGGGTCACTGGTTCGAATCCAGTCGCCGGAGCCAAATAGAACTATCAAGACACGAAGCGAGAGTGCTGAATGGTTTGTAAAGGGTTATTTGTACCATTTTACCATCGAGTAAGAGGTTCGAGCCTAGCAAACCAATCAACTCTCGTTTTTCGTTGGGTGAAGCGTACTTAAATAGCTCCTTACCGTGTGCCGCAATTTCCAACAGATACGAAACGGTGATGTAATACTGTTCATCCGTCTGCGATAGGCGGGATAGCTTACGTTCGTGGAGCTTCTGTTGTGACCGCCATTTACTTCTGAAATTGTCATACTGAGCCTGAGTAATACTACCGTCGCACTTATCTTCATACGCAGCTTCAATACGTTTTTGCAGTTTAGCTATTTCGGTATTGTGATAGCCGACCTGTTCTTTGTTGAACTTTACCTTGCCGCCGTGAGCTTCCTTAAGGGTTTGCTCAAGCCGTGGTAGCTCGCTTTCTGGTATTTTACATTCGTCGAATAGCTGACCAAGTATTTCGTCCAGCTCCTTTTCTTCAAGGTATTCCATCTTCTTGTGCTTGCTACGCTTATTGGTGCAGTGGTAGTAGGTGTAATTATGCTCATTACCATTCTTCTGCTTTTTCTTCTTTGCTTCGGGCGTGATGGCACAGCCGCAGGATTTGCAGTGCATTAAGCCACGATAGGTAAACGGCAAGCCAGCGTACTTTATCTTTTTCTTGCCGTGTCCAGCAATTACATCCTGAACCTGCCAGAACAGCTCATACGGCACAAACTGCTCGTAGTGATGCGGGAAGTAGTTATCGGTTGCCTTGTCGTATATTTCGCCGATGTAAAAACGGTTCTTTAGAATAGTGCCAAAGCTGCTCCAAGGCATATGCACGTCATAATCCTGCTTCATACGCTTAGCCAGCGATTTGTAGGAAAACGTGCCTGTGGCGTATAGCTCGAAGGCTTTGAGAGCGATGTTTGATTTGAATGGTACAACGACGACAGTTTTGTTACGTTTATCAAGTTCTTCGTTCTTGTAGCCATATGGTGCTAGCCCAGGTATCTCGCCATCACGGAGTTTGGCATAGCGTGTGTTATGAGCGTCTTCTTTAAGTCGGTTGATGAGCTGCTTGGCTAGGTAAACCTTGGTATCCCAGTCAGTTATATCTCGACCGACAGACTGCTTGGTAATTACTAGGCGGTCGTGAACAAAGTGCAGTTCTTTATTATGCTCAAGCCGAAGGTTATCCATCAATACCGCATCGGCGAAGTTGCGGGTTGCCCTGTCAACACGATAGGCGATTATCGCTTCAATATCTTTGTTTTTCTTGGCAAAGTCCATTAGCTCATTGAACTTCAAACGGATGCCACGGTCGGCACTTTCGCTAAAAACGTACTCTTTTACAATCTCAAAGTCGTGCAGCTCGGCGTATTCACGCATTTCGGGAAGCTGTATGTCTTCGAGCGATAAACCTTCTTGCTCTTGTCGTTTAGTCGATACTCTTGCTAGTATGATTGCTTTACGCATAATTAACTCCTATTATAGCTTACATTTGTCATCATTTTAAGAAGTCGCTAACTCGAACAGGCTCGAACTTGTCTAACTGTTCGTTAAGCAACTGAAATACTTCGGGTTGTTCGTGTCTATATACCAGTTCGTGGTTTATTTTCTTTGCCTGACGTAGCAACGCTGGGCTACGACGTGAGCCGACAATATCTTTGAGCTTGCGTGTGCCAAACTCTTGATTTAATGCCCGCATACCGACCGCAGACAGCAACGTGGCGACACTGCGGTTAGGGTTCTGAACTACCAGCTCACTAAACAGTGCGTGTAGGTCAGGTGCTTGGGCATCGCTGATTTTTGGATAGCGTGAATACAGTTCAGCTAGCTGTTGCTTTAATACAGCCTGCGACACATCTTTTTGGCAGAGCGAACCAAAGGTAACTTCTTTACCTTCAAAGCCAGCATTTTTAAGTGCGGTTTTAATTGTTCTGGCGTTATTCAACCGTGCTTCCATTCGTATAAGCTCGAAAGGCTGAACCGTTTCCTTATCGCCAAACAAATCCATTTGAACCTGCAAATCTTTGTCGAATACGGGTTGGTTTCGTTTGCCCTTGTTATGCTCGGCGAGCTTATCGTAAAAAGCCAACTCGTAGTATTTAGAATGGGTCTTGAAGCCGTGACCATTGTTGACGTAGTCGCTTTGGCTTACATCACGCCACGTCGTAACATCGCACTTCTGTATCTCGGTTATCGCTTCGTGTGACGACATATAGTTATCGAGCGGAAAGTTCTTTGCAAAGTGAATGCAAGAAACCCGAGCGTTCCTAATTGCATCCATACCTTTGAAAAATCGAATGCCGTAGTATTTCAGCCCATCGAACAGTCGCTGGTAGACCAATTCAATATCGGCTTCCAGCAGTTCATCAACGCTATTGCCGTATACCAACTTAGACGCTGAAAACTGTACCCGAAGCTCGGTTGTCGTGCCGCCAGCCCGTAATGCCCTATAAAACGTAATGTAAGGTAAATAGCCGTGCGTAGCCGTTTCCTGCTTGGTTGGGTTGCGTTTGGCGGGCATATATTTGCCTTTACCCATATCCCTTGGCTCTAGTGCCGTAATACGGTTAGTATTGGGCGTAAAGTCGCCAGGTCGCAGGATGGCAAACTCATTCTGGTAAAACGTCAGAGTGACTGTGTCTATGCCCAGCATTGTTCATTACTTCTTCATATTTAGCTGTTACTTCTTGTTCAATGAGCCGACCAACCACGCCTGATATTGGGTGGTACATATCAAGTTGTCGACCTGCAACTTCTTTGGTTGGATATACCAGCCTATAACCGCCATTCGGTCTGGTAAAAATACCAACCGAACCGCAGTACAGAGCATCGCCAAACACAAAACTAGCAAAGGCTACCAAGCCGCCTTGCGGTTTAACGGGCGTAATTTGTATTTCGGTAATGTTCATCACAATCCTTTCCGCACTCTTCGGACTTGCAAGGTGCTTCGAGTAACAATTGGATGTAGGTTTCTAGCTTCCGAAGCTCAGGGTGTTCGGAGCGATGGCATAGCTCACGAAATGCCGCATCCAAGCTGCGGTCGCTTACCATAAATAGCTCACGGGATTTTATCTCGAACCGTGGCAAGTCATTAGCTTCTATGTACTTTTCAAGAAACTCAAAAGGTAAACGACCTAGCACTTCGTCGAATAACTTTTCTAGTTCGTCAACTTCTGCGTTCCAGACATAAACCAACGTAGGCGTTAGTAGCTCCTGGTGCGTAAAATCGAACGCTATACGCTTTACCACGTCAGGGTTCGTGTTTAGGTATTTCTTGCTCTGTTTCCGCTTCTTCATCACTTTTTCCTTTCTTTAAGCGTTTATCTACACGGATAAGCAGCTCAAAGACCCGAGAAACACGCCGCAATTCAGCATCAGACCACGGCTTAGCCTGGCTGTCTTGTGATTTATTACTTGGTGGCTGCTTGTCCATACAGCCAAACTACCTAATAAGAACCGTCTGTACGCTCAGGCGGGCAAAGATGGGGATATTTGGGAACGACTAAATCAGTTGAGCTTAATGCTGCCCAAGCCCATATCGTTTAGCTCGTCACGGGTTATTGGGTTTCTAAATAAAATGTCATTTTTAGACACCGAGAAACAAGCCTTGGCTAAATCGCCCTTAAAGCCGAGGTTTTCAACTATCTTGTGCAGCGTCTTACTTATCTTCTGACCAGTAGCAGTTTCTAGTTGCTGCCTGGAAAATGACTTGCCTGGATTTTGATACAAGTGATTGAATACAAGGTCGTTAGTACCGTTAAGCGTCGGCTTTGCGAGCTGGAAGATGCCATTCAGCATAACTTGGCGTGAGTTAGTATAGGTTATCTTTAACACGGCTTTGGTGTCGTTCTTGTCTTCTTCTTTCTGTCGCTCAACAAGCTGCCTCAACAGACCGACGGACTGAGCCTGATAATTTGTTGGCGGGGCGATAGCTACTGTGTTGGTTTTCATAACATCACCAAAGTTGATTTTAGGTATCATATCCCTAAGTGCGGCATCAGCTTTCTGCTTAAATACCTTACTCGCTTCTTTTAAGCCATCTTGAAACTCGGTAATGTCATCAAGGTGTTCTTTTGTCAGGCTGTGCTTTTCAATTTTTGCCCGCTCATCATCGGACATTTTCATAAGTTCTTCTATCTGACCGACAGAAATATACTTGTCCTTGTTTTCTTCCTTGGACTTAGAAAAATCAACACGTCGCTCTGGGCTAAAATAGTTTTTGGGTTTAGGCTTTTTGCCTGACCATTCAAGGTACTCTGCGTTTTCTTCCAGCTTTTCAACATAGGCATCAAACCCTGGCAGTAACTCTATAAGATATTTTTCGTAGGTTTGGTCTGTTGGGAACTGGTTAAGCAGCTTAGCGACGTTGTCTTGTTCGAGCGTTTCAAACAACTCAGGAAAGTCTGGCTTGGAGTAGTTATTATTAAGGTCATTCATAGGGTGCAAAGCCACGGGCTTACCCTTGGGCGTAACCTTACGCTCTTTATCTAGCGTGTTTACCAAAAACCAGATTTTTTCTTCGCCGTGTAACATCTTCGCTCTTTCACTACATCTTTAAGGCTGTATAATAATGTTATCAAGAGTGAGTAAATATGTCACAGGAATTACCAGAACTACTAACCCTAAAACAAGCAAGTGAGCTACTACAAGTTCACGCTAATACGCTGCGTGCCTGGGATAAGAAGGGTATCTTGAAAGCAATCCGGATTGGCGAGCGAAAATTAAGACGTTACAGAAAGGAAGATTTAATGAAGTTCACGGAGCATAAAAAATGATTGTTATTACAGGTGCAAGTGACGGACTAGGCTATCAACTGGCAAAACTATGCAAAGAGGCTGGTAAAACGGTCGTCAATATATCACGACGAAAGTGTGAGTACGCAGGCGTAAATGTCTTGCACAACTTGCGTGAGGGTTCTGAGATTGAAAAAGCAGCCGAAGAAGTTGCTGCCATTGATGAGCCGCTTGAAGCAATCGTGAACTGTGCGGGTGTAATGTCTATCCAGCCGCTAGGAAAGATTACGGAAGATGAGATTAAGCGAGTTATGTCTACAAACGTAAAGTCGGCTATCTTGCTCGTTTCAAACCTTGCAGACCGTATAAAAAAGGATGGCACAGATATTGTGAACGTTGCCTCTACTGTCGGCTTGAAAGGCTACGTTGACCAAGCCGTATACGGTGCGTCTAAATGGGCTATGCGTGGCTTTAGTGCCAACTTGCAAGTTGAGCTGAAAGACACGCCGTGCCGTGTGATTAGCTTTTGTGTAGGTGGCTTTAATTCGGATATTGCTAAAAAGGTTACTGGTCAGGAAATAGCAGACCCAGAAAACTGGATGAACCCCGAAGATATTGCAAAGTATATGAAGCAAATACTGGACTTACCTAAGAGTATGGAAGTATCAGAAGTTGTTATCAATCGAAAGCAGGCAAAATGAAAACGATTTTAGTAGATGCGATAAACGGTTTTGTGCTGGAAGATGGCAGCATTCTTGAGCCAATGCACAAGCTGCTGGAAAGCTATCCAAACAGCAAGCTGGTTCTAACTGGTGCAAATGACGAACAATTCAAGCACTTCAAGCTAGACCAAGTGCCATACAAGGTGTTTACCCTAAAACACAACCCCGAAAAAACTGACCCTGAGTATTTCAAGATACTTCTTGAAAAGTATGGGCTGACTGCCGAAGACGTAGTTTATTTTGAGCATAATGCAGAAGCTGCTAAAACTGCTCAATCTGTCGGCATTACTACATATTTCTACGACCATACCAAAGAAGATATGGACGCACTAAAGCAGTTCTTGGACGAAAATCTGTAATGAAAAACCTGCTGACCATCAAAGAACAAGATATTGTGCCTGATAGCCCAGTTATTGATACTTCTACTTTCAGAAAAAGGGGTGCTGCCAGAGCAGTCTTGTTTGATGATGAAGGTCAGGTATATCTGCTTAATGTAAGTAAGCACGGTTATCACAAGTTGCCTGGCGGTGGCATAGACGAAGGCGAAGATACTAAACAGGCATTAGAACGTGAATTGATGGAAGAAGTTGGCTGTATAGCCGAGCTGGTAGCCGAGGTAGGCACGGTTATTGAATATCGCAATTACGATGATGGTGGTTTAGAGCAAACATCCTACTGTTATCTTGCTAAGCAAGTCGGTGAGCAAGTTGCTTCGGCATTAGAAGAAGGCGAACTTGCCGAGGGTATGTTTGAAATTAAAGGAAAAAACATAGACGATGCAATAACGTTGCTGTTGCAAGACAAACCCGACAATCTAGAGGGCAAGTTCATACAGAAGCGTGACTTGGCATTTCTGCAAGCAGCGAAGGAACTGCAATGAACATTGCTGAACAGTTACCAGAACCGCTAAATAATTTCGTAATTGATGTGCCAGCTAATGAGTATTACGATTTTGAACTGCCAGCTGACAGTACATATCCACTAAGAGGAGTGACTTACCCTGTTGACTATGGTCATATTGACGGCTACACAGGTGAAGATGGTCACGAACTTGACCTTTTCATAGGTACAAATCCAGAAGGCATCATAGGATACGTACTGGTATTTCGGGGCAGCGACAGACCGAATGAGCATAAGTTCGTGATTGGGCTAACTGAACAAGAGTGGCAGACTGTGCAAGACGAGCTAAAGCCAGTGCTTAAAAGTAGTGGTCAGTTTCCAGACCCAAACAGCTTACTGGACGCTATTAAAAAGTACAAAGACGCAGTAGATGAGTAAACACGTAATCGTATATTCACACGGCTTTGGTGTTCGCAAAGATGACAGAGGTTTATTTACTGACATTGCAAATGCTCTACCAAAAGCAGAACACGTGATGTTTGACTATAACCTGATTGACAACCGAACAAATACGCTCACAGTTAGTCCGTTACAAGAGCAGGTTCGTAAGCTCAAAGAACAACTTAATAAAATTGATGGTGGTACAGTAGTTGATTTAGTAGCACACTCGCAAGGATGCGTAGTTGCTGCACTAGCGAAACCCCAAAACGTTAGGAATTTACTTTGTATCGCTCCGCCAGATAATGTGGATACTGAACGGCTAATCAATTTCTTTGGCAGTCGTGAGGGGAGCGATATTGATTTAAACGGTCAGTCAAGGATACCAAGGCGTGATGGCAGTACAACGATAATTCCTGCTACATATTGGCAGAGTTTGAAGGGGCTTAATGTTATACGTCTATACAATCGCTTACCTGATTTAGCCAAGGTTAAGTTCCTGGTAGCAAACAACGATGAAGTGCTGGGAATGACTAACTTTGATAAGACTGATGAACGTATTGAGCTAGTACAGCTAGAAGGTAATCACGATTTTACAGATGAAGCACGACAGTATTTAGTTGAGTATGTCAGAGAGGAGTTAGCAAATGCCTGAACAACAAAAACCCACCGACAGATTAGCGTATGCTGGCGACCTAGAGCCTGTTATTGATAGGCTGTGTGCGGCTTATAACGTAGGCACGCCTGCTAGTTCTAGCGTTGTTGAGGTTGGGTACGAGGATTGTAATGTCGTAGTAGAAACCGACCAAGACAAGTACCTTGCCAAGATGTTCGCCAAAACACGGACAGCTGAGGAAATAGCACGTTATGCGACCACAATGAAGAAAGTCGTAGAAGCTGGTGTACATCATCCTGAACTACTAACGACTAGCTCAGGCGAAGCTGTATACACGGACAGTGGAATTACGCTTGTACTGATGCGATTTATTGAGGGTAAGACGTTCTTTGAACTTGACCAAGCACCAGATGCCCAGGAGCGAAAGGCAGTCTTAGAGCAAGCGGCAAAAGTAAACAGCATTGACTACAAGCCAGACTACCTTTTTGATAGTTGGGCAATTCCTAATATCAGAGCGATGTTTGATAAAGTCAGGCAGTTTGTTGAGCCTGACGACTTGGAGTTGGTTGAACAAGCAATGGCTGGCTACGAAGCAATTCCTGTTAATGACCTGCCACATAGTTTTGTACACGGCGATTTTACAAAGACCAATGTACTCAAAGGCAATGATGGCAAAATATATATTTTAGACTTTTCGGTAGCCAACTGGTATCCACGCATTCAGGAACTGGCAGTTATAGTCGCTAACTTGCTACACGATGATAGTGACAACAGCTCGCTTGAAGATAAATGCAAACAAGCTACTGACGAATATAGCCAGTTCAACGTAATTACCGATGAAGAACGCCGACATTTGCCAGCTTATACACTTGCAGGTATTGCGATGGAATTTATGGGTGCTCATCAAGAAAAACATATCAACGGCAATGACACAGAAGAAACTGACTACTGGCTTAATCTAGGGCGTCAGGGTCTGCGAAAGGCACTTGCGTGACTAAGAGTAAGTACGTCAAACCCATAGACAATAGCCAAGATGCGTACGCTAGGCTAAAACCCATAACTGATGCTGCACAGGCAGGTGCTTTAGAGCCGTGGAGCCCGTCTGTTATTGACCTGCTTGCCCGATATAAGGTAAACGTGCAGCGTCTTGAAGACGTAAAGGCACAGGCGAATTTATCTTTTCCAACTTCCATAAAAGACCACAAATCAATGGCTATTGGTTTCAGATACGCAAAAGAAGATGGTAGCTTTGCCGAGGATTTATTCGTATTTGTTGAAGACGTTGGATTGACCTGCTACTATCGTGGCTCGCAAGAAGAAGCCCTACCAGAGTATGCAGGTAGTCATCACGCCGAGATTGTACTTAGTGAATTGCTTCCTGACTTTCAGCGAGATATGGCGGATATGCAACAACAAATCAACGACATTAAGGCTCAACCAGTTCCCAGAACAAACACTCACAATGTTGAGATTATCACCGACGAAGAGTTTGTTAGGCAGAAACAGGCAATAATAGCCAAGCACGCACAAGCGGCTCGTTCATTTCAAATTAGGTTTAGTGGCTCATCGGCAGCACAAGCAGCTGGTAACGCCGTTAAGATTGAGGCAGACCGAGAAGTTGCTGACCTTGTCGCAAAGAAAAAGAACAGCGATAGATTTTATGAACTTGAACAAATGGACGTTAGAGATGCCTTTGACAAAGAGTACAAGGATAAGCAGAGCGACCTTGGGCGGCGAAATATGCTCACATCAGGGTTTGGTCAGCAGGAGCTAGAAGAGATACGAGAAAGACGTGTTCGGGAACTTGAAAAGCTAGCGTTGAAATACGGAAAACCAAAAGGAAGTTAGGTTTTTATAAACAGCCAAATACGCTTGGCTTTTTCTGCTCCCATAAATTGGGTATTTAGACGGCGGAGTGTTATTCGCCAGAAGTAAGGGCGACTACCCCCTAGTCGTTCAGGTGTGCGATAGCGTAGTCTGCTTCTGAAACAGTGAACTTACCGCCATTTTCCGATACTAACTGGTCGTGTACCCCAGCTGGTGACAGGTGCAAATCATTTTGATAGGTTTTTGCTTGGGCAAGAGCGTTTGCATTCCAGTCAGCCTTAACATTATCAATTGCATATTGTGCGGCAGGTGCAGTGAACTTACCGCCGTATTCTGAAACTAGCTGGTCATATACGCCCTGCTTTGATAGGTGCAAACTACTAGAGTAAGTAGTAGCTTGTGCTAGTGCTGATTTGTATTCGGCAGGTACAGCGGGTTGCTTCGTTTCTTGTGCCGCAGCTGGCTCGGTTTTACTAGAGGTGCTGGCTGTTGAGTTGCTATTGGTCGTGCTAGTGCCAGATTTATTACCACCAGCCGCACCGCCGATAATTGCCAGTAGGATAATTACACCAATTACAGTCAGTACCTTATGTCGCCCGAACCAGTTACCTTGCTTCTTAACTGCCATTACAAATATCCTTCCTTGATTACATTAAGCATCACTATATACCAATTGCTGACATTTGTCAGTGGTTACTTACAATTGTAATCAATACGCTAAATATGTGAAAGCATCATCTATTGACCATATTTACACCGAACTTGGCAAACGTATCGTAAAGGCACGAAATAGTAAGGGTATGAGCCAGGAAAAGCTAGCAGCAAACAGTGGCATTGACCGCTCGCATATGGGCTTTATTGAGCAAGGTCGTCGTAAACCAACATTATCCACGCTCTTTAAGATTGCTAAATCGCTAGATATTTCGCTAGAACAACTGTTCAAGGGGCTATAAGCTAACCCGTTAAACAGTAGCACCAGCCAGTAAAGTACGCCGTAACCCTAGTCGTTTAGCCAAATCCCGAAGATAATTGCCATCAACGTGACATTCCAAGGATAGGTTGCTGATTGAGTTGTGTAAGGGGAGCCACAGATTAGAACCAAAACAACAGAGGTAAAGAGCCTCTTTTTTCAGTCTGGGGTATACTTTGGTCATGGCTATAAAACACATCTGGTTAGATTTTAGTGAAACAATCGCCCATATAAATGTCACTGAACACGACAAAGTTAAATACGAAACTTATGCTTCGGTAGTTGGTAAACCTGTAGACGAACAACTCAAAAAAGAATTTGAAAAACAATACGAGCAACATCATCACAGCATTTCCGACATCTTTCACTCACAAGGCAAGCCTCCTGGTTGGTGGTCATCACAACTTTCAGCAATTGAACCCTCTAAATTATTCATGCTAGCCGATAAAGACATTCCTGAAATCCTCCAAAAGATAAAAGCACATGTGCCAGTTTCTATCTTCTCAAACATAAACTTAGATACAGTTCTTCCAGCCGTCGGTATTGATGTAGAGATCTTCTCTCATATTTTAAGCTCAGGGATGGTTAGTAGACCAAAACCTGCTCTTGACGGCTTTTACAAAATAATAGAATTAAGTGGACTTAAGCCAGAAGAAATTTTATATGTAGGCGATCATGTTACAAAAGACATAGTTCCCGCTAAAAAGGTTGGATTGAAAGCGGGTATTATTTGGAATAGCGCAGAGGAAGCAGATTATAGCTTTAGTTCGTTCCAGGATATTCTTGATTTTGTAGAAAATTAGTTCTAACTTCCTATACCGCAGAGAGCCAAGACAAGAAAGTTGAACTAAAGTCCAGCAAGCATTGACGCTAAGGGGCTTTTGTATTGTGTAAGATTTTCAGTTGGCGACCGATGAGACTACAGTTCTAACCTTCATGCCCCAGGCGCCACGGGTTTGAATTGCTCATCTAAGCCACAAACTATTACAAATCTTGTCTCTTTGCGTCTACGAAAAAATCCCACTACTACTTCTACTTCATATTCTCTTGGACCTTTGCAATTATCAGATTTACACCATAACTCTAGTATCTCAGAAAGCGCAACATCTGGATGAGCATCCTCGCGAAACCCTTCTTTAATTAAAGGTATGGTGGGGCAGCTTAAAGCACATTCTTTAGACATAAATTAAAAATACCATAAAAAGTGATATTTGTAAATGATTACCTCATTCATCTCGTTTATAGTTGTTAAAATTAAATGCCAGCATAATTACTAATCCATAGTCAAGTGTTGAAATCTCGTTTAAGTAAGCTTATGCTTAGTGCAAGACAAGTGAAGAGGAGTACATATTGGATACCGCCGCAGGTAGACATAGTAAGGTTGTGTTAACAAAGACTTTATTCTTTGTTGTTCTTCCAGTACTACTAGTATTACTACTGTTTCTTGGCCGCCAAAGAGCAATTTTTGCTACTGCTGAAATTAACTACAATGGCATAAATACAAACCTAAGCGGAGATGACAACGTAGCTGGTCCTTTCCCGTTAGGCTTTAACTTTACCTATTACGGTAATACATATACTCAAGGTTCGACGAGTACGAACGGTGACTTTTCGTTTATCAGCAACACTCGTAGAGGATTTACCAACACTTCCCTCAGCGATCCTGAATACGTTGATCCATTTCAAGACCCCAACTTTCCATTTGACATGTCAGACAATCAAGGGCCGTGGCTTAATATGCTCTATCCTTTTTGGGATGATCTCATTACCCAAGGTGCAGTGACTCCACCATACACACAGAAACCCACAATTTACTACACAACTATTGGTACCGCACCCCACCGCCAGTTTATTATGCAGTGGACGAATATGTATTTTTATAACCAACCCGATCTGCCAATGGGGACCTTTCAGATGATTCTCGATGAGGGCACAAACGTAATTCACTTCCAGTACCGTGATTTGTTGGGTGGAGCTGCATCGCTCGGTGACAGTGCTACGGTGGGGATTAAGGGTAATGATGACACACAATACAGCCAAGTCTCATTTAATACCGCTTCCTTAACGCAAGGGCAGGCTATCACATTTACACCTGACGGAGACACTTCATACACCGTTGATACCAGCGCTTCCTACCTTCCTGTTTACGTGTTGCCTGAAGGTGTGCCAGCCAGCCCTTTGGTTATTAATCCTACGGATGGGCTAATGGGAGCTATTGCCACGCCGACTTTTGAATGGGGTCCTGTTGACTTAGCAACTAGTTATAGTTTGCTCATTTCCGATACACCAGATTTTTCTAGCACAATTGTGAATCAAACCGGCTTAACAGACACTACTTACACGCTTGGAAGTCCACTAGATTACAGCACTACATACTACTGGAAAGTAGCGGCAGTGAACGACCTAGGCAGTAGTTTCTCGGTGACACGGTCTTTTACGACGGCTGCACAATCGTTCCCGGTGCCAGGAATCAGCCAGCTGAGTGGAGGTGCGTTACTTGCGGGCGGGCGGGTCAGTGCAGCTACGCTTCATAGCACCCCTATTAAAATGCAGTTAACTGATTCTGATCATACACAACAGCTGAGGTATCGGTTACAGGTTGCTAGCGATCCTGACTTCAACACAGTAGTACTTGATTACCGTTCACCGTATGACACCGAAGGTGGCACGCGTAGCTTCATCGTTGCTAGCGCCAGTGGAGGTACTTATCTTGTTGGTAGTAACGCTACGGATTTAACTGACGGCCAAGATTACTACGTACGGCTGGTGGCTGAAGATCAACACGCTCAAAGTAGCGCCTGGGCGGGGTCAAGCAGCGTTGCGTTTATATATGATACAGCAGCACCAACAGCACCCGAGGCACCTAGCTTAGAAGGGGCAGCGAGCAAGTCTGCGACAAAACTCACATGGATTGCGAGTAACGATGAGTATCCAGCGGTGCCATTCTATAGATTAGACTATTCGACTGACGCCAACTTCTCGAACTTAAATACTGTAAGTACTAGTAGTACATCAGCCACTCTCGTTAACTTAAGTTCCGGTACATACTATGCACGATTGCGCACGGTAGATAGTGCGGGCAATATATCTCAACCAAGCACAGTACTGACTTTTGTAGTTCCGAATCCTCCAACAGCTACAAGCAGTAACCCAGTGAATAACGCAGTTACAACAACTGCGCAGACTTCACCTGAGGCAGCAACTAGTCTTGTAATACACATTGTTGATAGCAAGAACCACCCAATAAAAGGAGCGTTGGTTACGCTACACTCCGTGATTCGAACTGCCTACACTGATGATCAAGGCAACGCTACATTCACTAATGTTTCTGCTGGCACACATAGTGTCATCGCAGAATACGGCTACATGCATGCTCAGACTAGCGTGGAGGTAGCTCCTGCTTCAACTACAAGTCCAGAGGCAGAAGTTGTTAACGTATTTTTGCAACTAAAGCAACCTGCTGCAACCACTACCAGAAGAGCTATCAGTTCACGCTTGAACACTCGATACTGGGTAGCTGGAAGTATCGCCGCAGTTCTCTTGTTCTCAGTAGCAATAGTCAAGAAGTATAAAAAATAACCAAAAGTGAGAAGATCACTGACGCCCAAGCGCTTTTGTAAACACTGTCATATTGTCTCACTTGTCTCGTTCTCTTCTAGAAAGTTCGCGCCTCGTCCATGATTATAGGAATGGCGTTTTTAGACTATGTATCGTCTTTTAGATCTGATTGTGTGTCTTCTTTGTCATTTGATTTCGGCTCAACTGATTTAACATAACTTTTTTTGTAAATCTTTGTTAGGATTACCGCGGGTATTATATACCTAAATAGCTTCATGAGCCTCCATATTCTAGACTCAGCTTAGCACGTATATGCGACTTGGATAAATTAGACACAGATTATTCTCAGTCTTTGCTGTTATTATTGATGTAATATGCGAACAAAAAAACTAGCAGGAATAGTACTAATCTGTGCTGTAGGGATTGCACCTATCCTACTCTGGTTAATATTTAGCCCTATCAAGTTGTCTTTAACAGATACAAATCAAAAAATAGATGCCCTTGCAAAAGTTGCGGCCTTGAGTGGTCTGGCCTTACTGTCATTTAATATTATCCTCAGTGCAAGATTAGCAATGTTCGAGCGATTGTTTTTGGGGCTTGATCGAGCCTACAGAGTACACCGTATTATCGGCGGATCGGTTTTAATTTTGCTTATGTTGCACGGAGCATTGATCACGGCCAAATACAGTAACATTTCACTACTGAGTGGATTTGAGTATCTTAAGCCTAATTTTGATGTTGCGTTGATGCTAGGCAAGGTCACTTTAGTAGTGATGATAGTGCTTATTACGATAAGCGTATACATTAAAGTTAAGTATCAGTGGTTTGTGACAATACAGCGAATACTTGGGGCAATGATCTTTCTTGGGGGCTACCATGCATTGTTTGTATCAGGATCTGACATTCGGATTAATCCTCCCTTATTTGCCTACTTTATTTTACTTGGGGGTGCCGCGGCAGGATTGTATGTGTACCGGTCGCTTTTTCATAAGTCAATTAAAAGAAAGCTCGAGTTTATTGTGCACTCAGTTTGGCATGGTGAAGGAATTACAATAGTTTGGCTGAAGCCCGTACAAAAAGCCCTCGCGTTTTATGCGGGACAGTTTGCGTTCTTTCAGTTTAGTTCAGCCGCAGTTGATACTGAGAGCCACCCGTTCTCAATGAGTTCAGGTTCAGATAACAGCTATATTCGCATCGCCGCGAAAGCATCTGGGGACTACACCAGCGAAGTTAACAAGTTAAAAACAGGAGACGGCGTACAAGTAGAGGGGCCATATGGTCGTTTTTCGTTCACAAATATTCGCGGTATCAAGCAGGTCTGGGTAGCTGGCGGAATCGGTATTACGCCGTTTCTTTCTATGGCACACAGCTTATCTTCAGATTACCAAGTTACACTCTACTACTGCGTCCGCACGGCAGCACAAGCAATTTTTCGAGAAGAACTTGAAAAAATTATGGTAGAAAAACCATACTTAAGGGTTGTGATAGTTTGTGATGATCAGAATCAACGAATTACGGGTAAGGAGATGACTTCGAATTCAGCCGAAGACTACCTGCTCTGCGCACCGCCAGCGATGATGCATAATCTAGAAAAACAACTAAGAATATTGGGCGTTCCAAAACACAATATTCACTATGAGGACTTTGCACTAACATGAAAAAAATATTAGCAGTTTCACTTACATTATTCACGATATTTATGTCCTATGTTGTCATTGGGGGATTTATCCAAAAGCAACAAAAGGAAAGTGACTCAACTTCTACAGCACCAACCGCTACCACACCTGTCTCGAACACCTCTTCCACAGATACATTTACATCCGATCAAGTTGCTACTCATGATACAACCACCGACTGTTGGCTAATTATTAACGACAAAGTCTATAGTGTCGGAAAGTTTCTGGGTGAACATCCAGGAGGTGCATCTACAATTACTCCATATTGTGGAAAGGAGGCAACCAGAGCCTTCGACACTCAAGACAGAGGGCCAAGAGCAGGCCACTCATCACGCGCATCTCAGATGCTTGCTGACTACTTGGTAGGTAGTATGAAGAGCAATTAGTACTATGCAGGTGTATAGTGATCTATATGAGCAAAACTTTTACACTTGATGAAGCGCGAGAGGTCGGCAACAAAATCGGAATTGACTTCACAAAGTACGATCTTGAACAATTCAGAATGGGTCTTTCTGTCGAACTCGAGCATGGAGCCAACGATCCAGAGACTAATGTTACCAATGGCGACGTATACATTACTGGAAAGATTGCATGGGCGCACCTAAAAGAGATCGCTGACTACTATACGCGACTTAAAAAAATGGAATCAGAGGCCGGAAGCTAAAAGATTTATTAGATTATGCATAAACATACAGATTTTAGCCTGAACAGTAGATTTAAGCTGGGTTTTTTAATTAACACATGCTTCATGCTCTTTGAGTTTCTGATAGGACTGGCCACAGGTAGCCTGATATTAATTGCAGATGCTGCCCATAATCTTACTGACTCTGTCACTCTTGCGATATCTTTTGTTGGTAATAAATTTGCACTCAAGCCGGCTGATGATGATCACTCACTTGGTCACGGGAGGGTATCAGTACTTGCGGCATTTATAAATAGTGTAATCCTGGTGCTTGTTGCCGGTTTCATATTTTTTGAGGCCTACCAAAGATTACATAATCCAGAGCCTGTTGCAGGCGGTATTATTGCCATAGTCGGTGCGGTAGGTATTCTCGCTAATGGTGCTGTCGCCTTCCTATTTAGAAATAACCGTGATGACCTAAACGTTAAGGCCGCATTTACTAATATGCTATTTGATGCACTGTTTTCTATAGCTGCACTGGCAGCTGGCGTCCTGATTGTCATTACTGGCAAGACATGGATAGACCCTCTCATAAGTATTGGCGTTGGCATTGGACTACTCTATGCGGCATTTGGGATTTTGGCACAAGCTACACATATTTTTCTTGAAGGCGTACCAAGAGATGTCAACCTAGAAGAGCTAAAGAGTTCAATTCTTGAGAATAAAAATGTCATGGTAGTAAGCAATGTGGTTGCATGGTCGCTTTCGAGCAACGAGTACATACTATGCTGCACAGTTAAATTGCGAAGCACAGACAGTGAAACCTATAAAGAAACGCTGAGAAGTGTAAAGAGCGGGCTCAAAGATAAGGGTTTCTCGCAGGTGTTTATAGAACTACAGTAGCTATAGCAGATATACATTCATACAATTACAACATCCGACGCTAATTTATGGATGTGCTAACTATAAATTTATTTCTAACCTCGTCCAACACGTGCATCCAAGACAAGTTGATGAACCAAAATCCAGTCAGTACTGATGCTACTGGTTTTTGTCCACTAACATATTATGAGGCTTGTCCTTCTTCATTTGGGTCGAATTCAACTGTCCACTCAATCCCAAATTTGTCTCTAAACATTCCGAAATACGTACCCCACGGGCTATCGCCCATCTCCATTTCAACAGTTCCTCCTGCCGAAAGACCAGTAAGTATCTTCTCGGCTTCTGCACGGCTTTCAGTACCGATAGAAATTTTAGATCTATTTTCTTTTTCATTTACAGGACCCATACTCTCAGGAACATCATTGGCTATTATAGTATTCTTTCCGATAGGCAAAACAATACGCATGATTTTATCTGCCTCACTTTCTGGTACGGGGAACTCAGAGCTTTCTATATCTTTAAACCGTATGATCGATTTGAACTCTCCCCCAAATACAGATTTGTAAAAATTGAAGGCTTCTTCGGCGTTTCCGTTGAAGTTAATATAGGGATTGATAGTTGTCATTTGATTACTCCTGTAGCATATATTTGGTTCATTTCTATTTTAGCAGACATATTTTTTGATTTGAAACACCGAAGACATGCAGGACGTACAATTGACTTATTACTATAATTATGATAATATTTTTTTATGCAAAATGTAGAGCATGTAACACCGCAAGAACATCCCGAATCTTCTGCTGCACTGCAGGCAGTGCGAAGGGATGAGACTCGGGCAATCCTAGGGAAAGGTGCTGTCTTTTCTGTGATTATGGGCGTAGCAGGTGGAGTTGTAACTGAGCTTGTCCCAGGCACTGATATTAAATCTGGTGTTGAATTTGCAGTAGGGGTCACAGCGTTTTTCATGTCCCTTACTGGTCTTTCTGCCGTTTACATGAGACATACAGAGCCAACAGAAGCGACCCGGCATATTCAGGTCAGTGAAGATTCTTAGCCGGAAAATCCCCTTAAAATCAGTCACAGTATCTCATTCAGGAGCTATACTTGTATATATGAAACCTCTCAAGCTCGTAGCGTCACTCAGTATATCTTTTTCCGCCGCTGCACTTGGTAGTATAGCTACTGTCCATAACATACCGATTTGGTACGCAGCACTAGACAAACCGTTTTTTAACCCCCCTAATTGGGTGTTCGGCCCTGTGTGGACTGTACTCTACGCGCTCGTAGGGGTTAGCCTCTACCTGGTCTGGACCGGTAAGACAGACGGTAATGCGAGATTAGCGTACACTGTATATGGTACTCAACTTGCGCTCAATGCGTTATGGAGTATTGTCTTTTTTGGACTACATCAACCAGAATTTGCACTCATTATCATCATTTCGCTTATTGTTGCTACGACCTATACGATGAAACTATTCCGCCCATATTCAAAGTTAGCCGGCAATCTTCTCATCCCGTACCTTGCGTGGATTAGTTTCGCAATGTGTTTGAATTTAGCGATAGCAATACTTAACTGATCACACAGATCCTAAGGCTTGATAAACGAGGGCACAATATGAGACCCTATTATATTCCCATAAAATCACACAGCTATGCGCTGATTATCATCAAAAACTTACGATCTTAGTTAACTATCGGTAATTCCTCGACAGGTAATTTGAGTATGTGGGCCAAGCGTTCAATCTGTTGAAATTTACAGTATTTTATTGGTTCACCATCGACATCATAAATGCGGTAATAGTATGGGTAATGCAACACTTGGCCTTTGAAGTTCTTTGCGCTTGTCAGTTCTTCTACTTTTCTAATAGTCCAGGCCTCGGTCTGCAGATCTAGTATTCGTTTAATCTTTGCATAGTGATTAAAAGGCATGCTTCTATTATATACCCTCCAACTACAGGTATTCCGTCTTCAGCAGTGTAATTTTATCTGGTTTGGTATCATAGAAGTGTTAGGTTAATAAGAAAGAAGAGTAATCATGCCGACAATTTCTTTCAGCGCTCAATTGCATAACCCCGATATAAACTCAAAAAGTAGCCCCGCAACTCTTCTTACCTTGCCAAGAGAGGTGAGCGCGAAGCTTCCGTCACGAGGCACTGTGATGGTCGAGGGTACTATTAATGATTTTCATTTTCGTGGTGCAATGGAACCAGACGGCAAGGCAAGTCACTGGTTTCGGATTCCGAAAAAAGTGCGCGAAGTCATAAAGGTAGATACAGGTGATACCGTTTCTTTAAAGATCATGCCGACAAAACTCTGGCCGGAGCCCAAACTACCTGCGGACTTAGAAAGAGCCTTAGCGACTGATCCGCAGGCGCAGGTCCTATGGATGGATATCACGCCAATGGCACGCTGGGAATGGATTCGTTGGGTGGAGTCAGTAAAACTAACCGAGACACGAATTGAGCGACCAGAGAAGTTACGTTCAATGCTCAAGGCAGGCAAGCGACGACCATGTTGTTTCAATCGCGCCGTCCTCTCGGCTCCCAAAAGCATCGAGCTGATTTAGCTCACTTTGTGATTCATAGAGTTACACCACTTCTCTACGCTAGTAACAAAATTACGCCGACAATTCCAGTAGAAACTTATGAAGCAAGAGTGTACAGTTAAGTGGTAGAGTAGCTAAATATATTACTGCAAAGGGTAAGCAAGTAAAGAAAGAGGGGCTAAATGCGCGGACCAATCGACTATATTGTTGTCGGATTTGAACAGGGGGGTACATTTGACGGTAGTATATTAACTTCGTTAATTGCTCCAATCGATGAGGGTGTTATTAAGTTAGTGGCGCTCGCATTCGTTTCGAAAGACTCAGAAGGCGTCGTTACGAGCGTGGATGTTACTGAGATGGGTGATGATGTCATTGTCGAATTTTCACAAAAATATCAGACAGACAAAGGTGTGGTAACGAGCGATGATCTCGAAGAAGTCGGTGACTTGCTTGAAAACAATACCTCAGCAGGGCTACTTGTTGTGGAGCAGTTGTGGGCCAAGCCACTCAAGAAAGCTTTGAAAGATGCAAGGGGTGTTTTAGTTGCCGAGGGCCGTATCCACCCCGAGGCAGCAGAAGAGCTTGAGACTAGTGAAGACGAAGAAACCAAGGAGGAAGCGTAATGCCAGGATTACTAAGGGGAATTGCGCGAACAGCAGTCATAGCTGGGACTGCGACGCATGTATCGAATAACGTCAGCCGCCGACAGCAACAACGCTGGGCAGGGAATCAAGAAGAACAAGAGTCTGTGCAACAACCTACGGAGAGCATGGATGATCAGATAGCCCAACTTGAAAAGCTAGCTGAGTTACAAAAGGCCGGTATTCTAACGGCGGATGAATTTACAGCAAAAAAGAGTCAGATTCTTGGTCTCTAAGACTGACTCGGAAAGATGGTTATTCTTATGATAATGTTTTTTGGAATGTTTATGGTGTTCGTTTTACCACTCGCATTGGTGGTAGGTGCATTATCTGTTCATCGAGGTGATTTTGGTAAGTCCATACTAGGAAAATTTGTAGAAGTAGCACTCTACGCCGCTGCTTTACTTTCGATACTTTGTTCATTAATCTTTATATTTAAGATATTTTAACAAAAGAATATAGCATCTACGTTCTACGCTGTCTTCTTTTTGTCTCTCGCTGTCAGATAGCGCTGTAAGCCTGCCTGTATAGTCGATCCAACTGGAATAGCGATGAGTGCACCAAGTAACCCAGCAACAGCGCCACCAATACTCACGACTACTAGCACGGTGAGAGGGGAAAGTTTATTAGCCTTATTATATACAATCGGGCTTAAGATTTGGTTTTCAAATTGCTGGTATATAAGAACATATAAAACAGAAATCATTGCCGCATTCCATCCCAGAAAAAGGAATGAGAATAGGCCAAGTACTAGTCCAAATAAGTACGCGCCGAACATTGGCACAAGGTCGCAAATGGCCACCGCAATACCCATCAGGATCGGGTAGGGTAGGCCAATAATGAGACAAAATACCACGCTGACTGCACCAGCACAAAGGCTAATAAAGAGGTTACCAGTTATGTAACTGGTAACTGAACTATATAGGTTTCGACAGGTCCATAGGACATCTTCGGTGCGTTTTTTTGGTAACGCAGACTGGATAGCCGTTACCATACGCGGGCCTTCCATTAAGCCGAAGAAGACGAAGCCAAACACCATTAATTGCGCGAACAATCCGCCAAGTAGCGAACTAATAGATTCAAACAAGAAGTTAAGTATGCCCGGCACTGCTTTTGCAACGTACGGTAGGAGTGCGTTTAGACTGTTTGTAGGGTTATTACTTGCAATAGCTTGGGATAATGACTGTCCTGTACTCTGTGCCTGGATCGCTGCCTTATTGAGTGCGTCAATCGCTTCACTAAACTGGGTTGTCAATATGGGAATTAGTTGACCAAGAACGAGTAATACGATCAGTGTTAGGAAGCCAAATGTTGCGAGAATTGCTAAAAAGCGACTCTTTTTTGGCATGTAGCGCATGAAATACTTCACGAGAGGGTCAAGGATGACCATGATAAGTATGGCAATGCCCAGTCTTGAGAGTACGAGACGGCTTGCATATAGTAAATACACACCTAGTGCGACAGTAAATACTACCACAATCTTTCTTTTGAATACTGCTAGCTGAAGCTCTTCGTTCATATGTTCCATCAATCTATTGTTTTTCATAATACTACTGTTCGGTTGAATCACCTAACAGGCTTATAGCACTTTCTCAAGTTAGTATTCGTAAGTATATTGTGGGTTACCCTCTTTAGCCTGCAATATTGACCATCCAGAAGGTGCCAAATTCGTCGGTTAACATGCCAAATGTATCACCCCACGGAGCTTTCTTAAGTGGTTCGGCTACGGTGCCACCCTCGACAAGTTTGTTGTAGTAGCTTGTAAGTTCTAATTCGTCATCACCACTGAGTGAAATACTGATGTTAGTACCCTGGCTGTATTCCATCCCATCAGGTGTGTCAGCGCCCATTAGAGTCATGCCATTATCAGTTATGAGCATGGCATGCATAATCTGTTCTGCATTTGCCTGGTTAGCGGTCATACCACCTTCGGCATAGGTAGTTAAGTCCAGTTTGCCACCAAAAACACTTTTGTAAAATTCCATGGCCTGCCTGGCATTCCCTTTAAAACTGATGTAAGGGTTGAGTTTTGTTTGCATAGGATTCTCCTTATAGTTTCTTTCTTCGTATTGTACTCCGAAAATGCAACAGTATAATAATGTGTTATGGTGCGAGATATTGTCTATAGGTTCAACGGACGAGTAGCTAGTATATGTAGCTGAAGCTAGTAGATGAAACTGTTCGACTACTGATCACATAGAGGCCTTTGTAGTTCATCTCACTTATGGTGACGGTACCGTCGCCATTAACGCTTTCGACATACACTACGTGATTGCCCTGTTGTCCGATTGCACCCGCTTGAGGCGTACTTCCCGTGGCAAATCCTTGTGAGGCGGCATTAGCTACCCATGCACTCGCATTACCAAGTCTATTTGGAAGATCGGGTCGTCGGTTTTTTGCATACCAGGTACAGTAGCCAGCCGAGTATGTATTACCCGAGGAACTAGTTCGAATTTGTGTAACACTAGCACCTGCCGACCGCGTAGTGTTCGGGGGTAGCTGAACTGACATCAGCACTGGCTCTGGCGTCGGTAGTGCTCGTTCTGTGAGTTGTTCATCAGGCGTTGGGATGGTGATAACTTCCCCAACATTTACGATGTCGGGGTTCACTATTTGCACATTCTTCGCATAGAGGCGCTTCCACTCGGTCTGATGTGACTCGGCAATCTTAGTGAGTGAATCACCTGGTAACACGGTGTATTGCACAGGTTCGGGTAGTACTGGCTTGACTACTTCTGCAGGTTTTACTTCCTCAATCGGTTGTACTGCTTTAATAACTTTCGTTTCACTCTCTGAGCTCGCTACTTTTCCGTCCATTAAGTGAAACGGATCGTTGTTTACTGCCTTCAGGTTGGCACCAAGTGCATTGACGTGGTGGACCGATAAGAAAATAAAAGCACACAAAAATAACCCCACCTTGATAACGGTGTTACGCATAATATAAGTTCCTCCTAGTACGTTGCTATGTTCATAAATAATTGAATAGGTTTTGGTCGATTGACAGCACCTATGGATGATGACTTTGATCTCCTAAAATCAAAGGCACAAGACTTAATACTACAGCACTAATTTGCTATGTCAACAAAATCTGCTTGCCCAAAAACACCACATGTAGCGTTACAGGGAGCATTCAATGTAATATCCACTATGTAAATTAGACAACGTAAGCGGTTTTAGCTGACTTCACAGCCTAGTAGCGGAGTAGAAGGATGGAGAGTAGTATATGTCGACAAATTCCCATACAATACTAAGTTGAAATAAGAACAAATTAGTCCTCAATGACTAATAGAGGAGTATACAGTGATGGACAAGGTGCGATTTTCGGTAAAGTACTACAACAAGATTGTTGCAGTCTCTCTTTTTTTCATTGGCCTGGGAACAGTTTTTTATCACCTTGTAGAGCACTTTGCTTGGATTGACTCCTTGTATTTTACAGTGGTCACTCTAGCTACTATTGGTTACGGTGATTTTGTGCCGCATACAACTGCAGGCAAGTTGTTTACGATCTTCTACGTAATTATCGGCATCACAATCTTTATAGCACTTGCTCAGACTATACTTGCCAAGATAGTAAACAGAAGAGTAGAGCATGTTCAAAAACGCAAGAAATCCTAAGGGTATAGTTGTTTATCTTGTTGGACCGAAAGGATAAATATTACTCAACATTTGACATTTATCAATCACGGTAGGACTATATAGTTGTATAAATAAAGGAGGAGTTTCATGGCACAAAGTCAATCATCAGGGTGGGTTGGCTGGGTATATTTTGCTGGCTTTTTGATGCTAGCACGAGGAGTATTCCAAGCATTCTTGGGAGTATTAGCGCTGGTTAACAGCACGGTGTATATAGTTGGCGAAAATAGATTAGTATCTCTTAACTTCACTGCCTGGGGTTGGATTCATATTGCACTTGGAGTGATCTTACTCACTGGAGCAGCTTCAGTCTTTTCCGGTCGAGCTTGGGGTAGAGCAGTTGGCGCGGTTATGGTGACGCTCGCAATATTTGCGAATCTTGCCTTCCTACCAGCATACCCACTCTGGTCGATAACGCTAGTGGCGATTGATTTGCTCTTGCTGTATGCACTATTAGTGCGTGGTGGCGAAGCGAAACTTAGTTAGTTATTGCCGAGCAAATAGCTCAGGTATCAATTAAATACTAAAATATATACCATGGCTGGTGTACTATGGACCTAAGCTTAATTAAAGTTTGGGTCCATTAGTTTTTCCGGAACGACAGCATGAAACAGTTAAAAATAGTATTACTCTCGGTTCTCATTGGTGTAGGGGTGGCAATCACCTACTTTTACTTCGAACTTGCTGTTCGACGAGGTATACAGTTTGTTTGGGAAGATGCACTCAATACCACAGCACATCGTTGGCTTGTGGTGCCACTTTGTTTAGTACTAACAGTCGTTTTTTTTGGAGTACAACACTTGCTTGATCCAAAAAGCGAGAAAGTGAAAAGCAAAGGGCTTGGCGAGGTGCCCACGCCAACGGTTTCAAACTTCGTTAAAGTATTGGTACTCGGGTTTTTGTCTCTCGTAGCGGGGGCCTCGCTTGGTCCAGAAGCAGTCTTAGTGCCTGCCTGTATGCTTCTAGGCAGTTATATAGGTATAAAACTATATGATACAACTAAGCCAACAGCCTTCCTCTTCGGTGTTGCCGGATTTATTGCGTTATTCGTAGCATTCTTCAATTCATTTTTAGTAGGGATGCTCGCGATTCTCTTGGTTAAGAAGCAGTTCAAGGCAAAAATTACTCCGCAGTTGTTCGTGGTAGCACTGATCTCTGCTGCAAGCGCTGCACTGATGCTGAAACTACTTGATAGCAGAGCTTACGTTACAATGCCTCATTACTCTTGGAAACTTAGCGGTGCGAGTATTCTTATGCTGGTAGTTCTAGCAATAGGCGGATACTTCATGACATACATTTTGGGTTTTGTGCAACGGATAGCAAGCTTCTTACTTAAAACTGTAAGTAAGAAGCAGTGGTGGCTCCAGGGTTTGATTGCAGGCGCTGGTCTTTCACTTTTATACCTCGCCGGAGGCACGCTGGTTCAATTTACGGGCAACGAATCAGTGGCACCACTTTTAAAGGACGCAACAAGCCTTGGTGTCGTTGGGCTTGTCTGGATTCTTTTGGTTAAACTGGCTGCTATTGGCTGGTCAAAAGCAAGCGGATATCGCGGGGGACTTGTATTCCCTATGTTGTTCTCTGCGAGTGTGCTGGTGGCTATCGCTCAGCTATCTATGAGTCAGCTTAACTTTATCTACGGATTGATTGTTGTGATGGTAGGTATTATCGCTGCGGACGCAAAGGTTAAAACCTTGTTTTAGCATAAAGTTGCTTTTTCTGTTGCCATAATCTTATTTCAGAGGTAATCTCATAAGAGAGGAATCATATGGCTCAGCGACAAAAAATATACAAATATCTCACAGTAGCTCTCCTGCTTACAGGTGCAACACTGTTATTCTTCGCACAGTCTGCATACTGGGTTAATCACACAATTTTCAACCAGGAGAACTTTTCGCACATTACTACAACGGCTCTTGAATCTCAATCCAGCCGAGATGCAATTGCAACTTCCGTGGTAAATACGGCTTTGGAGAATCGGCCAATACTGCAGAAGACAATAGGTAGCCGAGCGATTTCGCTCACTAGTGGACTGCTGGGAAGTGATCTAGGTAGTCAGGCAATTTCCGCTATCACGGAAAAAACATATGCCTATGCAACTGCGAAGGACCGAGAGGACATAAAGATTAACCTACAGGCAGTAAAGAGCTCGCTATCTCGTATTATTTCGCTTGTCCAAGGAGACGATGTACAGTCAGCTCTCAGTCAGTACAAAATCCCAGATGAAATCGTATTACTCCGTAGTAATGCATTTCCAGATCTCTCAGGGGCCGTACAGTTAATGCTCTGGATAGGTCCGCTACTATGGCTCGGTGCAATTGGGTTACTTGCCCTATACGTCTACTTGGGGCGTGATAAGTATGCAAAACAGGTGTACGTAGTTGGTGCGGCTATAATCGTGGTTTGTTTTATTGGTTTGGCGACGCGACCTTTTATACCTCCACCTGTTGCAGCTGCAGTGCCAAGTATTGCTCTACGCCCAGTGGCTGAGAATATTACCGTAGGTTTCTTGACACCATTTCAAACACAGATGTACTGGATGCTCGGTTTCACATTGGTCGCATTACTCGTGTTTAACCAGCGATTTAACATACTTTCTCTACTCAAGTCATTCGCAACAAAAGTGGGCCCTCAAGAGAAGGCAGAATCTACTTCACGGTCTAAAACCAAAAAAGCAAAAGTAGCTTCGAAGTAATTTTCTATCATACAACTTCTAAGAAGAGTCGGCTTAGTACCACCGTTGTGGTTATTGTTGTAATTTTGATGCATAATTAGCCATAAGAACTTTTTCTGTATTACCAGAGAACATACTGGTATCTGAAACTGGGCAAGGAAGGACCAAAATGGCAACTAACAACTCCAATAAAAAACAAGTTAAGAATCAAGTTCCGAAGCAACATCATTACGCGAGGACACTCATCGCCTCATTCTTTGGGATTTTAGCGCTTTGGCTCGTGTTGGCAAGCATTATTATTGTATGGTTCAATAGAACTGTCACAGATACGAATACGTATGTGAGCACAGTATCACCAGTTATTACGCGCCCTGAGGTACAGAATTTTTTTGCTGACCGGCTGAGTGATCAGATTTATAAAAATGCATCAGTCCAAGATGTTGCCCAAACTCTACTACCCGCAACTCAAACAGCAGGTCAGTCTATGCAACAACTTCAAACCCAGGTAGATGCAACCGTACATACAAGTGTTGTGAGTGTCTTGAACTCACAGAGTTTTAAAAAACTTTGGGAAGATAGTAACCGAAGTGCTCACCAACAACTTATTTCACAAATCCGTTCAAATAATACCGAACTTAATCTAGACCTTAATCCTGCATTGCTTGGATTGATTGCAGAACTGAAGCAAACCAGTTTATCTCCAGTTACCGACAAGCTGACCGTTACGACTGATACTGCCAGAGTAACTCTTAAGGGAGAGGGAATTGTAAAAGTTCACAGAGCCTATGTATCGCTACAGCAGGCAACAGTGTTCGTACTGTTACTGAGCCTGATCGCGTTTGCACTCGCGGTTGTCATTTCGGTACATCATGGAAAAACAGTAAGACGGATAGCACTAAGCACAGGGATAGCCCTGCTTCTCATCGCGCTGTTTATGCAACTAACCTCTCTGATTACCTTTAGTGGTGAAGATAAAAACACGCAGGCATTTGCTCTCGTACTTGCTCGGACGCTTGGACACAACCTACAGCTTGCTAGCTTCATCATCGGGCTCTTTCTGGTTCTGGCTGCAGTGGGTAGTAAGGTGTATACAATAGTCCGCCCTCGCACCTCGTAAGGTGCCTTATGGCGGGACTCTTAGTTCGAACTAGGCTGATTTTCCGCTGAGCATTGCGTAGAACAATACTAGTACGGCGCTGAGCATGATCAAGAAGGATAGCCTAACAAGTGTGTTGGAGAGCTTTCCGTTCTTAAATTCACCCATAATATTTTTGTTGTTGCCAACTTTGGCAAGCATGAAGAGTAGTGGAATTGCGGCGATACCATTGAAGACAGCCGTAAAGATGAGTGCTTTGATCGGGTCGACACCGATAAAGTTAATAAGAAGGCCAACGAGTGTAGCGCCACCGATAACGCCGTAAAACGCTTTGGCGCGTTTATACTTCCGGTGGAGACCCTGCTTCCAGCCAGCCGCCTCACAAATCGCATACGACGACGAGCCTGCAAGGACGGGCACTGAGAGCAGACCGATACCTATGATACCTACCGAAAATAATAGTTTCGCGATTAAACCGGCGTGAGGAAAGTTCTGTACAAGTGGCTGCAGTGCCTGTGCTGCATCTGCTGCAGTATTGATTTGAGTGACACCACTTTTAAAGAGGACTGAGGCGCAAGTTACGACGATGAACCAAGCAGTTACGATTGTCAGTGTCATTCCCACAAAGTTATCAACACGGATGCCATGGAGAAAGTGCTTAGTTACTTTTGGTGCGGTATTACCCGATTCGGTAGCACGATGCGTTACAATCTCATTCTCAGCCACTTCAGACGTGTCCCAGAAGAAGAGGTACGGAGAGATAGTTGTACCGATAATACCGACCAAAATGTATATTGTCGTGAAATTAAGGCTAATGTGTGGGATGAACGTAGTCTTTAGAATACTCAGCCAGGGTTGACCAACCAGGAAGGCGGTAATCGGATAAGCAAATAGCACGATTGCTAGCCATTTAAGAATTTTCGCATACGACTTGTAGTCAACAAATACTTCAAGTAGCACTACCAGTACTGCAAAAGCTACCGCCAGTACACCAAACGGTATCGGTACTAAGAGTCGCATCGCTGCGACCATGGCCCCTAAGTCTGCCCCTATGTTAATAGTATTGGCGATGACGACTAGACCAACGGACATGTATAGGAGTTTCTTGCTGTAATTTTCCTTAATAACAGCAGCCAAACCTTTGCCAGTTATTGCACCGATACGTGAGCAGGATTCCTGCACAGCCAGCAGTAGTGGATACATGACTGGGAACACCCAGAGTAAACTAAATCCAAAGCCAGCCCCTGTTTGGGAGTAAGTCGCGATGCCTGATGGATCATCGTCGGCAGCTCCCGTAATAAGTCCCGGACCCAGTACACGAAGAAATCGATTAAATCGTTTTCGATTTAATTTATGCTTTGCAATGTTGAGGGCAACTTTCTCACCGTGATGAAGTTCTTTTCGGAGTAGGTGTTTTTGGTGGTGGGAGTGTTGTTTTTTAGTATCCATGAGTTTGATCTTCTTCACTACCGTTTTATATATCATACCACTTACGGATACTTTCACATATTAAGAACAAACAGGGCACTCTGATAAGCTAGAAGTAGCGTAAACCTAAAAGGAGTTTCGTAGGATGCAAAAGATCACAACATTTCTTACATTTGAAAGCAAAGGAAAAGACGCGGTAGACTTCTATACGACCGTCTTTAAAAATTCAAAAATTAACAGCGTAATGACTATTCCAGATACGGGTATGTTGCTACATGCCTCGTTTACGCTCGACGGCCAAGATTTTATGGCAATGGACGGTGGACCAACATTTCAGTTTGGACAGGGAACATCTTTGTTTGTAACCTGTGAAACTCAGGAAGAAGTAGATTTCTTCTGGGACAAGCTGGGCGAAGGTGGTGAGTACCAGCAGTGCGGGTGGCTCAAGGACCAATATGGTGTCTCATGGCAGATTATTCCAAGTACGCTTGGAAAGCTGATGCAAGATCCCGATCAAACAAAATCAGGAAGCGTTATGAAGGCAATGCTCAAGATGACAAAGATTGAGATCCAGGAGTTACAAGATGCCTACGATCAAGCCTAGTGCTATGCATCGGGTGTATACTACATAGTACTAATAGTGACTGAATTTCTACGGTCAGTAAGTGCAAATAAGGAGGTAGATAATGCCGTTCATTAAACCAGTTTATGCTCACTGTGATCTATTCTGTGGTGTCTACGATCCTGCTCAGGCTCGTATTGAGGCACAGGCGGTATATAACGCTGTCCATAAGTATAATGAATCTGATGACGAAGTCTTCCGCCAACGATGCGTCATTATAAAAGAAGAGCGTGCCCAACTTACCAAAGAACACCTCTGGGTGCTCTGGACAGACTACTTCAAAGAACCACATGTTGAGCAGTTTCCAGAACTTCACGACCTCTTCTGGAGAGCAACAAAAGCGGCTGGTGAATCAAAAAAGTCGATGAAACAAGAAGATGCACAGAAATTGATAGATTTAGTTGACGAAGTTGGTCGACTCTTTGCGAAGACCAAAGAAGGCTACGATTATGAGGCCATCGTAAATAACTTAAAGTAGCTCTCATGAGAAAAATTTTGATTGTACGCAGAGTGCAGGGTCATAGTATGACCCCTACGCTCATACCCGGCCAGCTTATTGTTGCAACAGGTCTTTTAAAACCAAAAGTGGGTCGTATAGTTATTGCGAGAAAGGATGATAGAGAGATAGTCAAACGGGTAGTAGCGACCAATTCAGATGAAATTAAGCTCGCTGGTGATAACACCAATGCGGCACACGACGTTACCGTTCCCGCCTGGCGGGTATATGCAACGAAACTGTTGTAACCAGAGACTCAGTCGAGTTGTTACTGTGCAACTGAGGCTTTGTATTTGTCGAGCGCTTCCTTATAGAAAGGAGCGAAGTCTTTACCAATACAATCAACTTGCCGTTCGTTGAGTGCCTCTCCTGCATCACCAAGTTCTTTAGAACGCACGGTCAATGCTGACGAGTTCTCGCAGTACTTCGAGTGCACACTGGTGTAGAGTTGTCTATCGAATGTACTAGTACTTGAAAATACTATCAAAGTTGCAAAGAAGAGGACATTCAAGAGAACTGACGCAATTGCTATACTCTTGATGACATCTGATTGCACTAACTTACGAACTTTTTTTGGAGAACCTTTTTTCTGAGTTTTATTGCTTTTAGCCATAGCATAACTGTAGCATAAGCATAATAAATTTCACAAGTAAAAAGCCGATCTTGTGTAGCGAGGTGTTGCACAGACACTACCACAAGCGTATAGTAAAAGTGTTAACAATCTAACCTCAGTTGTAACGGAAGCTTGGTACGATAATTTCAAATCCAGCACTGTGCCGCAACGGTAGTTCAAACATACACACTCGTATGATTTGAAAAGTCCGATACGTATACAACTTAAAAGAGGTCTCCCGCGCAGGAGAAAACAAAAAGCCAAAAATTAGAGGGTTTGTCTTTTTTAAACTTCTGCCGGGTGTACGTAACACTAAAAGCAGGAGTTTTTTAATGGGGGAGACAGCAACTTTGCAGTTAGGCATCGCACGAGACTTGAGAAGGTTCTCTACTCCTTTTGATGCCGAACAGCTTGCCCCGTCTGAATTTGGACATATTGGCGAAATACAGGAACAACTACTAAACGAAGGTTTTGCACAGATTGCTTATCTTGTCGTTGACAGACTGACTCACGGCGAGGTGAGCTTCGGAACTCGTCAAAGGCTGAAGAACGAGCTTGGTGGTAAGGCAGTAGAGGCATTGGGTGAGCCATTTGTAACGCGGTTTCACTACGAAGTGGCAGGGGGCTCGTTAGTTGCCGAAAATGGTGAATCGATTGTAACTCTCAACAAAAGAGGTTTACGAAAAGCTGAGCAAGAGGCAGTAAAAGATACGAGACTTATGTTTCGTACGGCCCGCTTCGAGGCGGATGTAAAAAATGCCGTCTTGATGGAAGAAATGGCTATCGATGAGACCATACCTGTTGGAACAACCCTACTCGGCTACTCGGCATGCCCTGATTTTTCTGAGCTAGGGGTGCCTAGAGAGTTACTAAGTGACCTTAACTACCAACCAGACGTAGATCAAGCAATGGTATGGTGCGCTACAAAGACAGACAGCGGTATAGAGTTCAAAACGGTTAACTTATTTCACGCAGATCCACAAACACTTCAGGAAGTTGCGAGACAAATAGCGGGACATGACTTGCCGACTATTAGCCGAGAAGAAACGCCCCATCAACAAGTTTTGGTCTCAGCCGACACTACGAATGTTGCCGAAGAATTCAGAAGTCGCTTTGATAGTCTCATGACACACAAGAAAGGTCACGCCACGTTTCACGGACTTAATAAAAAACAGTACAAGGGCTTGGGAAGTGAATACGTACTAGAACATCCCGAGTTCATTACCGCTGAGGTTGCAACATACGAGCTATTTGACGCCGCAGCACAGAGTCTTATTAGCGGAGATCTAAAAGTTAACCCCGAGTATCTACAGGCACTGCTTATGATGAAAAAGCCGAATGGAGAATTTGAGCTAGAAGGTGCAAGAAGACAAAATGTCATAAGGGGACTTAACGGTAAAGTCACGTCAGAGCAGATGACTGGTATTGTGAAGACGGTATATATTGCGGGTAGCTCTGCGCTGTGGGCGACCTTGTCTCAGCTTTACTACACATCGCCTCGTGCTATAGATAGCCACGCAAGCCAGGCGCAACATACCCCAGTTGATTATGCAGCACAGTTACTCCCGACAGTTGAGCATGTGCTTGCTTCTGGAAAAAGAGAGGGTGGCTGCCCGGGTGGTGGGGCGATTCAGGATAAGGAACGAAGCATCTTTGATATGACGGATCAGGAACGAATGGATGTGCTGACAGATAAGGGTGACAATTGGAGTTGGAAGAAGGGTATTTGTCGAGTTGATGAGTGTCCAACGAGACCCGGTCAGACCGAGGTAGGTCCCTGTAGTGTCTGTCGAGGTTGTCAGCGTGAATTTGACAAGGGGAAAGATCCTTCCGAAGTCTATTCACATCAGAAGAAATTTGGTGGCAGTATTGTTAAGAAAGTTGTAGCTCAGGCGAGTGCATTAACTGAGTATGTCAAAAATTTCGCAAAACGTGAGAAAATAACTACATGAAGATAGGAATTTTTGCAGGAACGTTTGACCCTATCCATAATGGGCATATTGCATTTGCAAAAGCTGCGGTTTCTCAGGCAGAACTTGAGAGGGTGATACTTGTTGCAGAGAAAGATCCCTATCGCAAGAAGCCATATGCCTCATGGGATCACCGCCAGGCAATGATCGAGAGAGCAACTGAAACTATCGACCAAGTTGACCATAGCTATGAGTTTGCTAATACATTAGCACATCAGCACACGATGAAAGATATGATTGCAATTGCACGGGCACACTACGGAACAGACCACGAATTTTGGTTTCTAGTGGGCTCGGATATATTCGAGCACATGGGGCGATGGCACGATATCCTACAAACGCATCAGTACGGCGGGTTTGTAGTGGCGCTTAGAGATAATCACACTCAGCAGTGGCTTGACGAGAAAATAACCGAGCTGGCCGCAGAAGGTATCACCGTGCATGCAGTGGTTGTGGAAAATCCTCATCCAGAAGTTAGCTCAAGTGTTGTTCGCTCAGCTATCAATGCAGCCAAATCAACTCTCGATGTTTCAGATGCCGTATATGCATATATACAAACCCACGCACTTTACACGAATTAGCCAACTACTCAGTATCGGGCTCTGTTTCCTCGCCGTCGATTTCTTTTAGGTCGTAGCTACTCCTTAGTTGGTTCAAATGACGCTCTTTATTCTTGGTGAAGTCTTCCTTGCTGAGTCCGTGCTTTGAGATAAAGTTGCCTAATTTTTCTGTACCTACAAAATGAGGCACCATGACATAACTCGCACCCAGGCCATATAGCTCAGCTGCTTGCTCAGCTGTGTCTGCGTGAGTGATCATGACTACTTTTTGATTCACCTTTTCTACGTATTCAATGAGTAATCGGTTCGTGGGGAAGTGAGTAATTGAACTGACAATAAGTTTAGCGTTTTCAAGTCCAAGCTCGTCGAGTAGTTCAATATCTGACGCATCGCCGTAAATGTAGTGGATCTTCTTCTGCTCAAGTTGCTCGATTGCTTCAGGATCATAGTCCACAACCACAAGTTTTTTACGAGGCATTTGCTGGTAGGTTTTAATGAGCTCTGCACCCCCTTTGTTATAACCAAAGTGGACAATATCGTAGGAAGCTTTTCGCTCTTTTTTATCTTGCCGACGTGATTCAAAGAACCTAAAGTGCTTTTCTAAGAAATCAAAGAGTGTGTCATCATAAATAATTGCGTAACAGCTGAGGGCAATGGTGATAATCGCAACCAAGGTAATCAGGCTTACAATCTTTTGATCTACCAGGCCACTTTGTTGAGCAAGTATGACAAAGATAAGTGAGAACTCACTGACCTGCGCCATCAAAATACCGACTTTAAAACTGTTTCGTTTCGCGTGACCAAGCAGCCCGAGTGGCAACATAATAGCTATCGGATTCATCACCAGGACGATAGCTGAAAATAGCAGTGCAAGCGGTAGTTGGCTCGTAATGTCACCAAGGTTTAAGTTTGCTCCCATGAATATAAAGAAGACGACGATAAAGAAATCACGCACCGGTCTCAATCTGGAACTTGCCTCCTGGGCATAGGGCATAGCGGCGAGACTGACACCCGCGATCAGTGCTCCAATCTCAAGTGAGAAGCCTGCTCGTTCGAAAAGCGAACCAATACCGAGCCCCCACGCAATAGTGAATAAAAAGAGATACTCAATATTCTCTGATATGAATCGTGTCAGTCGGGGTAGTACCCGGTTGCTTATGTAAAAGAGCGGTACTAAAATAAGGGCACCTTTTAGTATAAGGCCCAGGCTATTTCCAACACTAAAGCCACCTTTTTGCATTGATATAACAAGGAGTGCGAGGGTTGCGAGAATATCCTGTACTAGCAGTACGCCGATGGCAAGACGACCATATAGCCTCGTCTGCTCTTTTTTATCTGTCAGTAGCTTAAGACCAACGATAGTACTACTAAAAGCAAGTGCTACGCCTACTACCAGACCTACCACTAAGGTTTGGCCAAAAAAGAGCATAACGGATGCACCGATAATAGTCGATGCTACAACTTGCACCAGTCCCGTAATTAACGTAACTTTTCCGAGTTCTTTGATAACTTTTGGATTCAGACCAAGACCGACAATAAATAGGAGTAGTGCAATGCCAATTTTTGAGAAACCTTCAAGTGTATCGGTATTATGTACGATTCCGAGGATTGGCCCGGCAATAATACCTGAGAGAATGTAGCCAATGAGAAGTGGTTGCTTTAAAAGCTTCATGACTGTTGAGAGGACCACTGCGAGGGCAATTATGACGCTGAGCTCACCAAGTAACGAACTATGCATATTTATTTTCTTTCTTTATCTCTGTTAAGTATGTCATAAAAAGCTTACGCTTGTCTATTCCAGCTATTCCTCAACCACGCCGAGCAGATGTTTCATGAGATCAGCAATAGTTACAACTCCAATAAATTCGTTTGCTTCATTGCGGACAAGTATCAAGTATTGCTTCTCCCGCAGGATTATTAGAGCAAGTTCGTATAGAGTAGCGGTTTCTTCCGTCCACGAAATGTGACTCGACATCTGTTCTCGTACTTGAGACCTCTGTTTTGCAGTTTGTAAATCTGATAAATCACTCAATTTTAGGATGCCTTCCGGTTCACCTTTCTTTGTAGCAACGGGGAAGTAACCGTGACCACTTTTTTCCAAATCACTCAGTACGATTGGGCCAAGTGTTGCCGAGGGCTCTACCATGACCACGCGTCTTTTTGGTGTCATGATATCTTTGACAGACTTGTCCTCACTCTCAAGTACACTCTCCAGCCTCTGCCGCCGAGTAGGATTTAAGACAGTGCTCGGGATTCGTCTTAGCTGGTCAGTAAACTCTTCCAGAGAGGCGGGTTGGACAATCTCGCGGGGCTTAGATGTACCTACTACAAACCAGATTGGTTGCAGAATTTCTGTGGTCTTCAAAATCAACTCAAGCGAGGGTTCAAATAACTTAATGCTGACAGTCTGCACGAACCGTATTCGAGTCAGTACGTTAATAAGCGCAAATAGGATAAGCGCATATAGTGCGCCAAGGATAGGCTGAACTAACTGGGTTAGGAGAGTCACCGAAAGCACTCCTGCGATGACTAGCTCGAGCCTTTGCAGTAAGCGAACTTGGGGTAGCTTCTTATGTAAGCTCCGACGGAGCTTTGCTATCTTGCCTGTGTACTCGGACATCTGTTCTCTAAATGCAAACTCGCTGAGTTCAAACTGATCTAGCTTTACGCCGGCAATTAAAAGTATGAAAAGTTGGTCAATTCCCGCTACCACCCAAAGAAACATATGCATACTATAGATTGTAGCCTTGAAGTGATGTTTTGCAAATCACCACAGATGCTATACTGAAGGTACAAACATAATACAGAGGTATATACGTGAATAGATTTTGGATTTTTCTTGCAGTTGTCGTCATCGGGCTCGGGGCTTTATTCGTAATAACTAAGCCAAAAGAAGAGGCCAGTAGTAGCTTTAAGGGTGATGCTAAGCAACTCCAGACCGACGATCACATTAGGGGTAACAAAAATGCCAAAGTGATCTTGGTAGAATATGGTGATTTACAGTGTCCGAGTTGTGGTGCTTTTTACCCCATTATTAAGCAACTTGAAACTACGCATAGCGACCAGGTGGCGTTCGTATTTAGACATTTCCCCCTTATTAGTATTCACCCCAACGCTTTTGCCGCTGCGCGTGCCGCTGAAGCCGCTGGTAACCAGGGAAAGTTTTTTGAAATGCATGATAAGCTTTACGAAACACAAGACTCCTGGGGTCAAGTTTCGTCTAACCAGCAAAAACTATTCGAAGGATATGCTGAAGAGCTCGGACTTGATATGACAAAGTTCCGAGCAGATTACGCGAGTGAGGCAGTTGCTGCTCGTATAAACCGAGATGTTTCAAGTGCCAAACAATTCGATGTGTCGGGTACGCCAACCTTTATCCTAAATGGCACCAAGATCGACAACCCGAGTAACGCCGCAGGGTTCGAGAAGATACTCAACGACGCTATTACTAAAACCGGCGGTACGCCGCCAGCTGCTCAGTAGCACTACATCAATCTCACTCCCATTTATCTTGACATCTGTTATACTATCTTCAGATGATACATCTGGTACACAATAATATGAATTTGCGGGCAGGCGCATAAAAACGCTTGGTTTTATGTTTGCCCTAGCCCACCCAAACAAGTATTGCCAGATAACCAAAGGAATTTAAGAGAAATAAGATGAAAAGAACACTTAGCAGCGACATAAAAAAACAGATAGGAGAGCAAGTCTTAGTACAAGGCTGGCTACATAAAAAACGTTTAATGGGCGGGCTCACATTCATAAACCTCCGCGATCGGGGTGGCTTAGTTCAAATCCTAGTTCAAGACAAAGCTGAGGTTGAAAAACTTCGTGGTCTTCAAATTGGTACGGTACTTTCAGTCACCGGAACTTCATTTGAAGATGATCGCGCGCCAGGCGGAGCTGAGATCCACGATCCAGTACTTGAGGTTATTTCACCAGTAACTGATGAATCACCGATTGAAATTGATAAACCACTAAACCATAAGTCAGAAAATCTTGATACGTTATTCGATAACCGAGTGATTGGTCTGAGAAACCTACAAGAAACAGCTATTTTCAAGATACAGGCAAAGGTACTAGAGTCTGCTCGACAGTATTTTAGAGATAATGGTTTTACGGAAATGAATACTCCAAAGCTTCTTGCTGAAGCAACCGAGGGTGGAGCCGAAACGTTCACGCTTGATTACTTCGGTAAAACAGCAACTCTTGCTCAGTCCGCGCAGTTTTATAAACAGATGATGGTTGGTGTATTCGAACGGGTTTTTGAAACTAACCCAACATACCGTGCTGAACTCAGCGCGACAACTCGACATATGAGCGAGTACATCACTATTGATGCAGAAATGGGCTTCATCACATTTGACGAACTAAGAGAGTTCTCGCACCAACTTCTTAAGCACATTATTGATGATGTCTGGGCTGCATATGAACCAGAACTCAAGCGCTGGAATACGACAAAGCCAGTGCTAAGCGATCACGCGGTATCAATACCACTTGCTGAGGTACATGAGCTGTTTGAGAAAAATACTAAAATAATTGTTGAAGATAAAAAAGACCTCACTCCAGCTGAAGAGAAGTGGATCTGTGAGTATGCCAAGAAGAATCTTGGTACCGAGGCTATCTTTGTTACTGAGTGGCCTGCCGAGGAGATGAAGTTCTACCATAAGAAGATGGAGGATAAACCTGACCTTGCAGAACGGTCAGACTTCCTATTCCGTGGTGTTGAGATCATGACCTGCCCAATGCGAGAACATCGGTATGATGTGTTAGTACAGCAGCTGAAAGACAAGCTCGGCGTAGAGCCAGATAATCCTGGCTTTAAGTACTACTTGAGTGCTTTCAAATACGGATTACCGCCACATGGTGGGTTCGGACTCGGTCTCGAACGTCTCACGCAGAAGATCGTAGGACTTAATAACGTCAAAGAAGCTACACTCTTTCCACGAGATATAAACCGACTGAGCCCCTAACTATCTGCCTACGCAGCTATTTTCCAGTAACTCTCAAATATAGCCTTTTGGAAGTCGGCAAACTGCTGGTTATGTATTTCTAGCCCAACCTTTACTCCTTCACCAGTACGATTCCAGTTATAGATCGAGACTACATCATCGTGGATAGTCAGTTCTTGCTGCAGATTGAGCACGTCTCTCTCTAAAAAACGAACGTTATAGATTGTTTTATAGTCCTCGACTTCTGTAGTCTCTAGAACATGCTTGCCATCAAAGTTTTCGAGCACCCGGTGGGGAACCTGCCGTTCTGTTATCTCTGCGCGATAGTTCTCGGCCCATCGTCGACCCGCCACCTGGTCTAGGGTATCGTGGGAGTAGACGCAAAGTTCACCCTTGGTCTTTAGCTCGTTCCAGAGCATCTGCTTTAGTCCTGCGCTCCCTTCGAAAGTACTGATAGTAAAAAACTCCCGAGGGTCACTTGGCTTGCTTGAATAGATTTCTGCCAAAGAAGGCAAAGCCTTTTTAAATATTTGTTTTTGTAGTTTCAGTTTTTCTTGTGCCGTAGAGAGTTCAATTTCAAGATTTGCCGGATCCGTCGCTGTTAAAAATTTCCCGTCATCACGTTGCTTTTCAGTGATCAGGCTACGTGCCATTAAGCTGTCGGCTAACCGGTAGACCTTTGTGCGGTTAATACTGGTTTTTCGTGATAGTTCCAGATAAGTCAGGGGTTTCTCAAGTAAGGCAAAGTAGATCTTACTCTCGTCTGCGGTTAGACCTAAGCGGCGTAAACTAAGTAGAATATTGTTCTTGTTGTTCAACACAATGAACAGTTTATCATTTTAAACATAATATGTCAATATACGCAAGTAATATCAATAAGTAGTTTAAATGAAAGAGATACAATGAGTAAACTAGAGGTTACGATTTTAGATCAACGGGCTCGTCTAGAGTCAGCAAAGACAGAGAGCGTTGGCTTACTGTCGGAGGTTGAGGGCGAAATTCTTGCAGTCGCTACACCCGAGCTGACTTTAGCACTGATTCGAAGGACTCCCGTCCCTGAACGAGAAACAAGAACTAGTCGTGCGCAACAGAGAGCTTTTATGTACGAGAACTCGATCACAAATCGTTCTAGTAAAGGAATTCGGATTGCCCATGGACTTGAAAGGATTAATTTTTTAAAACCAAATCAAGGATATGTTGGTGGACTTATTCTTGACCATGATGACATTATCATTCACGGTGACTCTATGAGTTATGGAGTCGTAGGGGATGAAGACCCAATTCAGGAAGCTATTGGTGAAACATTCTATCCTCCTATGATGTGGGTAAAAGCTCTTCGTGGTGAGTTGTACAAGAAACGACCTGAGTCGGCAGAGAAACTTTCGGTTGCAGAATATTTATCCAAACTTGGCCTGAGTCTGGGTGTAAACGTAACTGAATATGGCGATCTCGTTGGTTCCACTGGATTTATGCCAGCAGAACGATTACAAGGGGAGTGGGGAGGTCAGCTAGTAAGAGAACATATTGTTTCGGAGGAAATCGAAGCTCTTCGTTTATCTGGCCTTTGTGACCAGGCAGTCGTTGAGCCAGATGTTTTAAAGGAAACCACTGAATTTGCTACAAGAATTCTTGAGCTAGGCGGAGCATTAAATTAATTGGATAAACTTAGAGAATAAATTATGCTTAAAGAAGTTATGAGTGAACAACCAAACACGCCACTGCAAGAGCCACATAGATATACAGTCCTAGGCTCTGGAGTTATAGGTTTACTGACGGCTAATGTTCTTGCTGAGCAGGGCCACAATGTAACTGTAATAAGTAAAGAGGGGCAGCCAAATATCGAGACCAGCAATACTTCGGCAAACGCGATTGGTCAATTTTTGCCTTGGGTTCCCGAAGAGCATGCAGAAAGTTTGCTTGGTGGCGTTGATCTCGCTGAAGTAACTGAATTCTCAAGGCAATTTTATGCAGACTTGGCTCGCGACCCTCACACAACTGGTGTAATGGAGGTCAATAATGTTGAGTTAATTCAATCGAGTAAGCCATGGCCAAGTGGTTTACCTGAAGCGATGGACGTGAAGGAGCATCTACTCGATAAGGCTGTACCTTTTGTTGATCCAAACGGTGAGGAAATAGACTTCGATGAAGCAGTTGATTTTGAAACCTTTTCAATCAATGCACGAAAAACTGTTGCGCACCTTGCCGCACAAGCCGAGAAACTAGGTGTTAAATTTGTAGCAGCACATCTTAAGAAAGAAGACCTGAATGAACTAGATGGGATAATTATTAATGCCACTGGGTTCGGTGCTCGTGAAATCGATACAACGCAACAAGTTAACCATTTCAAAGGCCACACCTTCCTATTAAGGCCAAGACCAGGCCAAGTGGTTCCTACTGAAGCACTGAGTGTCGATGACTTAATTTTGATGCCGAGGGAAGACGGTACGATAATATGCGGTGCACTCTACATTGAAGATCCGCTCCGGCCAGTTCCCGAAGCAACTGAGGCGGAGGAGTTATTCGATCGTCTGAGTAAGCTGTGTGCAGCGGCATCTGAAGCCGGCCTAGTCGATGGCCTCGAAGCAGACTTAATTGAAAAATCAGATATCATAGTTCATAACGCTGGATATAGAGTAGAGGTTGAGGGGAGCGGGATTCGTGTGGTGCCAGACGAAGAGAACCAACGCTTGCTTCATGCATACGGATTCGGTGGCATCGGTTGGAGCGTGGGACCTCATTTCGCAAAACGAATAGCAGAACAAGCAAATGCACTGCATGCAAAGATAAAGGAGTAGTATATGAAAGCATTTATTTTCGACCCACTATGGGATGATCTAGTAACTGAGGAGTTAATCACGCAGCTCAAGACGGCGCAAATCGATATCATTGTAACCAAAGCGATCGCACCACTGAGTGATTGCAAGGCACTGTTTGAAGGAAATGAGGAGAGGATACTTTGTCTCAACCCAGATTATTGTAAGTGGAAGCTCGACTCCGAAGACTACAAAGGTATACCAAATCTCAAAGGTATTTTTGGAGCTGCGACTAATACGTCGTGGATTGATAAATTCTACGCGAACGAAAATGATATACCAGTTTGTGATATAAAAAACTTCTCAACCGAGGCAGTTGCTGAGTGGGCAACTATGATGATGATGAATGTTGCACGACAGCTTCCACTTTTGATTAAAGATGGATTCCCGCTGGACTTCGACAAAGATTATATGAAGTATCGTGGCATTGAGTTACACGGCAAAAAAGTAGGTATTATCGGCTTGGGCCATATTGGCTCAGCAATTGCAACTCGTTGTGCCGGTCTTGGCATGGAAGTTACCTACTGGTCTCGCAGCCCAAAGCAGACTGAGTATCGAGCAGTTGAGCTAGCTGATCTCTTATCGGATTCGGATGTTATTTTTCCCACAATGACACTGAATGATGAAACCAAAGCGCTACTAAATGACGATATTTTAAAGACAGTAAAAGATACTGCGATGCTTATAGCCATCGAACATCATTTATTTAATAAGGATCTAGTCCTAAAGTTAGTAAAAGAGAAACGGCTCTATGGATTTGGCTTTGAAGCCGATCCGGGGTCGTTTAGTAAGTTTGAAGGCAATGTGTGGGCTGCACCAGCATATGCATGGGCGACAGACCAGACTATGCTTAACTGCGTCCTGAAGTGGGTTGAGAATATGGTAGATGCGTCTAAGGGAGACTTTCCCAACAGGATAAATTGATATATTTAGAATGGGAATGTACCGATAGGCATAAGGTATCACGATTGAAGATTCGTTAAGACAATGATTGTTCAGTAGAACCTCGAAAGCTAACTATTGGGTATGGCAGGATCATTAAATAGTGGGTACTGTATCGACAGATTTCCAAATATACCAGCAAGCGACAGATTCATATGGATGCCAATTATTCTTGATGGCAAGTGCCTCTATGGTCTGCTGGTCGGGAAGTGTCTCTAGGCTGTACAGTTTTTGGATGCCATTTCTGATACCGAGGTCCCCATATGCGAGTACATCTAACCTCCCCATGCAGAAGATTAAAAACATGTGGACGGTCCAAATGCCGATGCCTTTAACTTTAGTTAATTCGTCTAAGATCTGCTGGTTAGTCAAGCTATCGAAATGATCGAATTTTACCTTTCCATCAACTACATGCTGGGCGAGGTCTAAAATGTAGCCACCTTTTGGTCTACTTAGTCCAACCGAGCGGAATTCCTCGACGCTCTTTTGTAGTATTGCATCAGGAGATGGAAAAGTACCTCCAAATAAATCAATGAATCTTTTCAGGATAGTCGCAGCAGCTTTTACGCTGAGTTGCTGACTGATAATACTCTCGACAAGTTCTTGGTAGTACTTTCCATGGGGTTGGACAGTATATGGACCTGATATTAAGATCACTGGCGCAAGAATTGGATCGTGTCTCGTAAGATGTTTCACTGCTATTTCTAAGGAATTCATATAGGTTTTTAGTATACGCCAAAAAACAAGTCAAAAAACAGTATGAAGTACTGTCTTTATACCGCTTATGGCGTATAATAAGCAACAGGTAATGAGGTGAGCACAAAAATAGCTTAGGTTTGTTGATGTCAAAGAATACAAATCATCCAAAAAAAGGGCACAAGAAAGCTGTAGAAAAAGAACAGCTTGCTGTTGAGGTTGTAGAAAAAGAACCAGAGGACACGCTTGTCCCTACAGAAGCGACCGTAGAACCAACTGAGCAACCAGCGGTACATTTGGTTGAATCAGAAACTCCTATCGAAATTGAGTCAACACCTAAAGATGTTGAACCGCAAGAGGCCGAACCTGTTACAGGATCGGTAATTGCACAGACACATAGTAAGACTAAACCAAAAAAAGAAAAAGGGTCGGCTGCGAAGCTAAACCATATTTCAAAACGAGTCCCAAGATTTGTTGGGCTTGGCATCGGTCTTCTTGCGGTGCTGACACTTCTGACGAGTGGAATACTGAGCCAGTATTTCAAAGGTAAAACGCTGCCCAACGTTTCGGTGGCTGGGGTTTCGAGTAGTGCCGAGACACCTGAAGCGCTCAAAAGCCAGCTACAAAAACAGGTAAAGGGTTTGAAGATTACGCTTCAGACCGAGGGTAAAAAGATCGAGCCCAAATTCGAGGAGATAGGTTTCCAGATTGATGTTGATAAAACGGTGACAAACGCACTGAATGCAAAACGACAGAGCGGTGTGCTCGGTAAGCTTGCATTTTGGCACCGAGTGAATGTGCCCGCGGTTGTGGTTGTTAACGACACCCTGTTAAATCAGTTTTTAGAAAGCCGAGCCCCGGAACTTAGCAAGCCACCGCAGGATGCACAGCTTCAGTTTAGTACGCAGACGAACACCTTTATCATTTCAGATCAAGCGGACGGTCAGGGCGCTAATACGAAAAAACTCACTGACCAACTGAATGCAGTCTCGCATGATCTAAGTTCTAAAACATTGCAGGTTGGCATTGCAAAGAAGGGACCAACAATTACTGTGGCAAAGCTACAGCCTCTTGTAGAACCAGCGAATGAACTTGTTTCTAGACGTATCGTTCTAACTGGACTTGGCTATATATATCAGGCCCGACCTGCCGATATTGCTTCCTGGGTGACACCAACACCAAAAGATAACGGTGAAGTTAAGTTAGTTATTGATCCAGCAAAGATTCAGAGCTATGTGGATGGCCTTGGTAAGAAAATCTCTAATGCTCCAGTAGATAAGAAAGTACTTAAAGACGAAGCATCTGGTACAGAAGTAATTCTACAAGAGGGTCACGATGGCACTGAACTATCGGATAAGTCTGTGCTAGCTGATGCTATCGCCCAATCTTTAAAAAATGGCCAGGACATCACGCAAACGATGAATATTAAAGTTGCTGCGTATCAAACAGTTAACATGAACGCCTACGATAAATGGATAGAAGTGGACTTAAGTGAGCAGCGGACAACCGCTTATGAAAAAGCAACACCCGTTAAAAATTTCCTCATTGCATCAGGAGTTAGGGGTCACGAGACGGTGACGGGTGAATTCTCAATTTGGCTTAAAGTACGTTCCCAAACCATGCAAGGGGGCTCAAAGGCAGATGGAAGTTTCTATAATATTCCAAATGTCGAGTGGGTGAGCTACTTCTACCAAGATTATGCGCTACATGGTGCGTGGTGGCGCAAACAGTTTGGTTCACCTGCTAGCCATGGTTGTGTCAATATGACAAACGCTGATGCGCAGTGGGTATACGAATGGGCACCGTTAGGTACTAAGGTAATTGTTCATGCCTGACGATCATGAGCAAGAATCGCCGGTTGGTAAAGATGACCTAGTGGTTGATGTCGACGATCTTGATGATCAGGACCTAGATGAGGTAGAAATATCTGACACAACGATCGAGCAGGACGACAAGCAAAAAGATAACGCACAGAAGCTCGCAAAAAAGCAGGCAAAGAAACTCAGAACACCTGATGAAAAACGTACACTACTGCGCAAAAAAATAGCTATCGTATCAGGGGGACTTCTAGGAGCAGTACTTATGCTGCTCATTGTTCCAGCAACCCGATGGACCATCCTTAACTTTATTGGTTTTCGCGGAAATCTACAGATAACCATTGAAGAGACACAAACTAAGCGTCCAATCACAAATGCAAATGTCAAACTTGAAGATGGCACATTTAGTCTAAGTGACACATATGGAAGAGTGCAGTTTGCGCAAACCAAACTTGGGAAGCGTACGGTCTTGATACAAAAATCAGGTTACGGTGATCTAACAAAAGTTGTAAGCAACGGCGTTGGTACAACCAAGACAACAGCCTCGCTGAAGGTCATTGGGATTAAGCTCGACTTTGATATCAAAAATTGGCTCTCCAAACAGCCAATTCAAGGGGCGCAACTGACCTTTGGTAAAAGCACGGCAAAGAGTGACCAAAGTGGCCGTGCTAGTTTGGTAATTCCACCGACTGACAAGAACAGTGTGGATGTCGAGATCGTTGCAGACGGCTATCTTACCAAAACTGTCTCTACCGAGCTTGATGCCCAGAGCCGCGAAGTCGCGATGGTTTCTTCACAAAAGGACTATTTCATTAGCAAGCGTGATGGTAAGTTTGATATCTTCTCGAGTAACCTTGACGGTACCGATCAGCACAAGATTATCGAGGCAACTGGTAAGGAAGATGAAAGCCTACTGCAGTTTACAATCAACAAAAATAATAAACAGGCTGTATTGGTTGCAACCCGTGATGGTAAGATTCAAAATGGCAAAGTGATCGCAGGTATATACAGCATCGATCTCGAAAAAGCGACCCTTAAAAAAGTCGATGAAGGCAGTGACATCCAGCTACTCGATTGGGCAGACGTTTCACTCGTGTACACCAAAACAGATCCTAGCCTTAATTATGATGACCCAGCTCTCAGCAGAGTTATGAGCTATAACACCGCATCTACGAAACTCACAGAAATTGCTCAAACAAATTACTTTTCTGTAGCACTGTTAGCACAAAACAAAATATTCTATATGCCGTCAGATCCATATCGAAGCATCCAGGATGCGGCGCTAACAAGCCAAGATATTATTAGCGGTGCTAAAAAAACCTATCTGGCCGGTAAACAAATTGCTTACGCTACAAGGGCAAGCTACAACTCTATCGAATTACAAGATCAGGCAGGAGCAAACTTTGAATTACAAATTGCTGGGGGAGCCACGAAAGCGATAGATCGTCGGCCGAGTACATCCCTAAACATTGCGATGAGTCCGAACGGTCAGCTTGCTGCATGGAGTGATCGAAGAGATGGACAAGGTGCACTTCTGGTTCGAAACCTTAAGACGAATGAAGAGAAAGTCATCGCCAAGTCAGCTGGTCTTACTTCACCTGTACGTTTTGTGTCGGATGATTTGATAGTTGTTCGAGTTGCGACGACCCAAGAAACGGCAGATTATGTAGTAAATATTTCAAATGGCAAACTCAGTAAAATTGTCGATCTCTCAAATGTTGGAGTAGTACGTCAAGGTAGTTTGTAGTCTAAGGAATTTGAAGAAGTTACGGCCCACGCTATAGTAGAACTGATGAAAAAAACAGTACTATCATCACCAGACCTCACCCATATTAAGAGATTCCAGTCACTCGTATATGACTTCTATCTCAATAAGGGCAGAGAACTCGTCTGGCGAATCCCAGAACAAGACGGCAGCTATGACCCCTATAAGGTACTCGTATCTGAGCTTATGCTCCAGCAGACTCAGGTGAGCAGGGTAACGCCGAAGTTCGAAATGTTTATCAAGCTGTTCCCAGACATTCATTCACTTGCTGAGGCCGAGTTGGCGGACGTGCTAATCGCTTGGTCAGGGCTTGGCTATAATCGACGTGCAAAGTTTCTTTATCATACTGCTCGAATAGTGGTAACAGAGTACAATGGGCAGTTGCCGAAATCACAAGCAGGATTAGTAGCGCTACCAGGTATTGGTGTTAATACAGCGGCGGCAATTCTAGCGTATAGCTACAACGAACCAGTTATTTTCATAGAGACGAATATCAGAACGGTCTTTTTGCATCATTTCTTCCCTTTGGAGGATAAAGTAGCCGACAGTCGACTAATACCATATATCGAAGCCACATTGGATAAGGACAGCCCACGGCAGTGGTACTATGCACTTATGGACTACGGTAGCTGTCTTAAAAAAACAGTAAAGAATCCGAGTACTCGTAGCAAACATTTTACCAAACAGAGTCCTTTTCAAGGTTCACTTCGGCAAATTCGTGGACAGGTTATCAAACTTTTAGCTAGCGGTACACAAACAGAAACCGGAATCAAAGATCGTATTACAGACCAACGACTGCCTGTTGTTCTTGAGCAGCTAGAAACAGAGGGACTTATCGGCAAGCGCGGCGCTACGTACTACTTAGGAAAGTGATACAATAGCAGATGTGAAATATCGATTTATTGGCTTCGTGTTTATAGTAACGGTTGCTCTAGCATTCTCTAGTTTTAGTTTAGTACTGCAGGTCTCTGCACAAGAAGATTCACCGACTGAATCAGCCGCAGATAGATGCGTGATGGCTCAAAGTTATCTGAAGAATATTCAGAAGCCACGAGATCTACGTGCCCGAGTCGATCGTCTGCAAGCCTACCAGTATATCTCCCAGCGACTTACTGTGTTTGTTGAACGCCTCGAACGTAATAATCAGCCAGAGGCAGCCAATCTCCGAGCAAATTTAGAGCGGCTTAATACCTCGATAACACTCTTCAAGGATGATTACGAAACCTACGATCAAACGAGAGAAGCAGTCGTAAGCGTGAAAGACTGTCGAACAAATTTCGAAGACTTCAGTACTAAGTTGGCGGTTGCTCGTGAAAAAAGAGTAGCCGTTTCCCATGATGTAGAATTGTTGCAAAGCATTTTAAGCACCAATGTAAAGTCACAGTTAGATAGCTTGTATCAGCAGCTACTCGTTTCTGGAAAGAGTGGGAGTACGAATGAGTAAGGACAACGAGAATGAGCCGCAGGAGGTCTTGGATGGTCATGTGGCTAAAGTGCACTCTTTACCAACAATTACACTGGCCGGTGCACTCGCAATTGCGATAGCAGCAGCTTGCGTAATTGTGGCAATAGCGTACGCGCTTTACTACAATAGCCCGAATCGTAAATACGATATTGTTCGAGGTGGGGAAGAGAGTAAAAATCAGGCACTCAATGTTGAAGACGAAGAAGCTGACACTACTAGTCCCGTGGATGGCCCGACTGCCAAGCGTAAGATAGACTATCTTGAAAAAGAGGTTAACGGACTCAAAGGCTTTAGTACTTTCGATGCTGATGATTTGAGCGACCAGAACATCCGCTTAGCTCCCGCAGACCAACCGTCACTCTAGAATATTCTCAGGTCTTGCTTAGTTTTTTGGGTTCGGTAAAAAAGTCGTTATCACTGATCAGTTTCGCCAATCTTTTTTGGAGTTCTGACGAAACGCGCCACTGCTCGGCTGGAATTGTTTTGGCACGAACCTCAACGGTTACATGATCATTGTCGAATGTCTGAACACCGTGGTAGTACGGTGCTTGGACTATTGTATGTTCCCAGAGTTCTTCTTTACCCATAGTAAGCCCAAGCGCACCGATCGCTTGTTCAGCCGCGTCAAAGTCTGCGCTAATTGGCAATGTTAACTCGATGTTTACTTTGGCGTAATCGAGTGTTTGGTTAGCAGCACGCACAATATTACCGTTCGGGATAAAATGAATCGCTCCGTCGTTATCGCGGATAACAGTTGTTCTGAGTGAAATGCGTACTACCGTTCCCTCTACACTGCCGCCCACTGAAGATGAGAGCGAAACAACATCACCAACACGATATTGATTCTCGGCCACGATAAAGATGCCACTAATGAAGTCTTTTACGAAGGTTTGGATACCAAAACCGACTAAAAGAGTGAGTACTCCTGCGCCTGCAAGGAGCGGTGCCACTAACCTTAAAACGTTGAGCTCAGAAAGAATCAGCAATGTCGCGATTGCATAGGTAGTTATCTTCAAAACTGAATCAACTAAACCTACCAACGTGTTTGCGCGGAGTTTACGATCACGCTCGTTTTCAAATCTACCCGACGCCTCGATATTATGGTTAATGAATCGGCTAATAAATGCCACTCCAAATCTTCGCACTAAGCTGCAGACTCCCAGGATCGCTATTATCCGCCAGCCGTGCGTAGCAAACCAACTGCCTGTCTCTTGTACTATTTGATGTAGATTCATTGCTACTAGTATAACAAAATAGTTACGCTTAGATAGTGCCAATACATCTGTTATCATCAGTATATGAAGATGTTCAAATCATTTACCACGGAAGTTGTAGTCTTACTAAAGAACGGTGCCATTGGTGTAATCCCCACAGATACCGTGTACGGTGTCGTCACTCCACTATTTCAAGAGAGCTCAGTGGCGAGAATATATACTCTCAAGGGCAGAGATCAAAATAAGCCTGTCGGAACAATACTCATTAGCGATCCACTGCAGATTAGCCGTGTGACAGACCAGGATTCTCTCACAAAAGCTCAGCAGTATTGGCCAGGTCCAGTTAGTGTTGTGCTTCCCGTCTCTCACGAACTTTCCTATTCGCATAAAGGCTTGAACTCATTGGCATTTAGAATACCCAATGACCAGGCGCTTCAAAATTTGGTAGCAAAAACCGGTCCGCTAGCAACCTCAAGTGCAAATCCTGCAGGTCAGCAACCGGCGAATACTATCGAGGAGGCACAGAGTTATTTCGGCAACGAAGTCGATTTTTATGTTGATGGTGGTGATCTGAGCTATAGTAAAGCATCGAAGATAGTTCGTTTTGACGAACAAGGCAACACAGAAGTAATACGAGGAGAAACAAAATGACATTTGAAGAATATCAAAAACTCGCAATTTCAACCGATGTATTTGGTGGTAAGCCACAACCAATTGATTCGCACGCGTTCATCTCAAAGCTACTCGGACTAGTGGGTGAGGCAGGTGAGACCGCAGAGAAATTTAAGAAAATATTTCGAGATAAAGAAGGTAAGATGACAGAGACAGATATCAAAGAAATCACTAAAGAGCTCGGTGACGTTTTATGGTACCTGAGCGTTCTTTGTACCTACCTCGATGTCCCACTAAATGAAGTTGCTGAGGGAAATCTTGAGAAAGTTCTTGGTCGGAAAGCTAGGGGTGTTAGTCATGGTGGTGGAGATAATCGATAGATGCACGAGACCATGTATCAGTACTGTCAGAAAATAGTTGTTTTCAGAAATAACAACACAGAAGTGTTACTCGCTCAGCGTACTGGCGAGGATGATTATGACGGCACGTACTCGTTTATTGGAGGTAAACTTGAATGGAAGGACCAAACCCTACAAGCTGGACTCCAGCGTGAGAAAAGTGAAGAAATTGGTGACAAATGTAAGGTCAAGGCATCTCTTGCAGCAAGCTTTAACCAACTCTTTACAAAGAACAATGGCACTCAAATGGTCCTTTCACATTACTACGCCCAATTCATCTCTGGTGACATAGTATTGGGCCCGGAGTATATAAATTATAAGTGGGTTGCGTTGGAGAAGCTTGAGAAGTTTTCGCCTAAAATTGAAAATATAACTGTGATCTCGACAAAGCTGTTAACTCTAAAAGAGGTTTTTCTCAAAGACGAGTTTATTATTCTATGAAAGACTTAGAAGTCGAGGGACTCTATATTACGAGAAAGCGGAAGAAGTGGAAATTTGCCCACTTCGATAGTTATGTAAACTGTTTTTCGCACGCTCGAACAGATAGCCCAGATATAACCAAACAGGCTCTTGAAAGTTACTTACCAGTAGGACAGCCGCTGGTATTGGAAATTGCCGCTGGTAATGCGCAGTTTAGCCTACAACTTGCCAAAAAGTATCCTGACCACAATTTCATAGCCATTGATATTAAGTCTGACAGACTCTATACCAGCGCAAAACAGGCATTAGAAGAGGGGGTGAGTAATATCGCATTTTTACGAATGAGTATGCACGAACTGGAACATATATTTTCAGAGCAATCAGTTAAGGTCATCTGGCTAACCTTCCCAGATCCGTTCATGAGAAAGCGTAGTATCAGAAGGAGACTCAGTCACCCACTATTTTTGCGAAAGTATCGCGATATTTTAAAAGATACGGGACTGTTAAAATTTAAAACAGATAACAGGGATCTCTTTCTCTGGAGTCTCGAACAATTCGTAGCAGAAAATTGGATTTTTGCCGAGCTTACATTTGGTTTACACGAGTCTGCACTTTCAGACGACTACAAGATCATGACCTACTACGAACAGAAATTTACGGCCGAAGGTATCCCGATTAACCTTGTTTCCTTAGCGACTCACAAGCACTAAGCCCACCATTGTGAGTGCAGCGGCAAAAAGTTTAATCCATACTCGATCTCGTTCTTTGAGTAAGATAATCCCTAGTAGTGTCATAAGGACGACATTACTAGCAGTAACGGGTATTACTTTTGTAGCAGGTGCTAGCCTGATTGCCGCAATAGTGCAAAATAATGCTCCGAGATTCACGACTGCCAGAAAGGGTAACTTCCAGGTGTGAATCTTAGCTTCGATTTGTATGTCCTTTAGTTTCACAATGGGTAGGAAGCAAGCCATGGTTTGCGCAAATGCTATAAACAAGGTGTAGACAAGTACCGAGCTAAAACTTGGGGCAACTGCTCGCGAGAGGGTAAGTCCTATACTGAGCGCTGACCCGATGATAAGTGCACCAACAACGTATCGACTAAATTTTAACTTCATCCCCTTTCGCTTAATTACCAACATGGCAGAGGCGATAATGAGTGAATAACCGAGAATGCGAAGTGGCGTGATGGTTTCACCAAGAAAAAGTACCGCCAGCGCAAAACCAACAATACTTGTGGGAGTAACGATCAGTTGCATCACCGATGCCTCAATATGTTGACGGATTGAGAACTGATACCGTTGGAAAATTCCGTAACCGGCACCTGAGAGAATCATTAAGATTACGATGCGTGCATCCAGACTAATAGTTCCAACACCAAAAAAAGGAATTAAGAGCGCAGTAATAAGCAGAATGATAGCGTTGAATAGAAAACTGAAAGTTCGAGGGTTCTTACTATCAAGTGCAACAATCCGGAATAATAACCCGAGTGTACAGGTCAAAGCCACAGTTGCAAGAGCATAACCGAGCCACATAGTTTACCGAGTAACCTTCGTTCTTAGCCAATCATCTAAGTCACCAGCTGACATGGCAACAACTATATCCCCATGGTCCGCATGTGCTTTTATTTTTTGCCAGAGCGTATCATTCATCTCATCATATTCGGTCTGGATATCGGCAGTAACTGAGTTGAGTAATTCAGTTGGTGAAAGAATGGGTAGATCTTTCTTTTCACGACTCAGGTAGGTTGGTAGCCAGTACACTTTTTTCGCACCCGTAAAGCAGTACCTATAGGCACTCTCTCGAATAATTTCATGTTGTCGAACATTTTGATGGGGTTGATAGACGACTACAACGTTTCGGTTTAGTTCTCGTGCCATCTCTATGGTGGCGGCAATCTCTACAGGGTGATGTGCGTAGTCGCTGTAAATACCTGGAGCCAGTTGTTCGAAGCGCCTTCTGCTCCCTGGAAAACCTTTGAGTAAACCAGCGAATGAAGTAACCGAGTGCTTCGGAAAAATTAGGTGACCTACCTGAGAAGCTATCCAGGAATTTTGCCGAACATGTCTGCCAGCCAGCTCAATATTTTGAATACCCGGGTCAGCTTCATCCAGGACCGTGGCATTTGCACTCTGAGCTACGCCAAGAGCTTGTGCCGTATGCTTCCATGCTACAAGATGTGCACTTTGTGCGGCAAAGGTTGCAAAAGCCTGGGTATACTCAGCTTGGGTTGGATAGGTGTCAGGATGATCGTAATCCATTGAGGTGATGGCACTGATATGTGGCTGAAATTCCAGAAAGTTTTTATCAAACTCGTCACATTCATAAATAAAGAAATGAGAGCCTGGTGCGTACTGAGCAGACTCCCCAAAACTAAGGTGAGTACCAACCGAATAGCTGATTTGAATACCAAGCTGGTTACACAGCCAGACCAACATGCTGCTGGTCGTCGTCTTACCATGAGTACCTGCGATTGCAATCATCTGTAGATTTTTCTCCGCTAAAAAGTGATTCAAAAATTCAGCACGCTTACTCATTTTGATATTATTCTCTTTCGCGAATAGAAGCTCTGGGTGATCATCTGGAAGTGCTGACGAGTATACGACCCAGTCTATGGCTTTTTCTTTTTGCACCGCTCTAATTTGCGTGCCGTCTTGTCCTATTTGTACCGTGATCCCACGCGCTTGAAGTGACAGTGTCATTTCAGACTCATGTGTATCTGAGCCACTGACTGCATAGTCGGCGTCCTGGGCGATCATGGCCAAGGGTCCAACGCCAACACCACCAACGCCTGAAAAATATATATGCATAGTAGTAAGTATCAAGTATCAAGTACTAAGTATCAAGTCCCAAGGCGTGTGGATTGTGGTAGCATATAAAGAAGATAAGCATAAAAACTAACAGTAAATGAATACATGATACGAAATTTACTTAGTCGCATACTTGCACCACGTCACCCTTGGCGACGGCTCAGCTTCACTGAACTGAGCGAAATGTATCTGAGTACTTTCCTCAGAGTGCTTGCGATGGGTATGATCGGTATATTTTTACCTATATATCTCTACCAAAACGGGTACTCCCTAACAGTTATTTTGGCCTACTACACGCTCTTTTATGTCTTTGGTTTGCCCCTGGATTACTTTGTTGCCAGATTGGTTGCTCACTTTGGGCCCAAACACATAATGCGAAATAGCTTCTTGGCTCAAGGAATTTTTTCTCTCATGGTGATTAATATTCACCATTTGCCCTTACCGATACCGATGATAGCATTCGTTGCCAGTTTAGCCTCAACCATGTATTTCATACCCTACAATACGAGCTTTTCTAAGGTAAAACATAGCGAGCATAGCGGTAAAGAGGTTAGTTTCATGCATATTATAGAGCGAGTCGGTGGGGTGATAGGCCCAATTGTGGGCGGTGCGATTGCTACCTTTGCTATGCCAACTTTAGCCTTTGGAGTTGCTGCGGTGGCGATGTTTACCGCCAGTATTGTGCTAATGATGAGCCCCGAGCCCGTGAGAACTAAACAACAACTCAAGTTCAAAGGCTTAAAGATGAAGCAACATTGGCGCGACTATATAGCGGTGGGCGCGCTTTGTGGAGAAAATGCTATTTCAATTTTAATGTGGCCTGTATTCTTATCCATCGTAGTTTTTCAAAGTAGTCCTTATCTAAAGCTTGGTTTTGTAAGCTCGGCATCAGTCTTGATTGCAATCATCGTTGCCTTGCCACTTGGCAGACTCCTCGATAGACAAAAAGGTAAAGCCATGATACGGTACGGCACATTCGTGAATGCGCTCGTGAGCGTGATGCGCATTGGTGTCAGTAACTTGTTTGGGAGTTTGTTGGTCGCGGTGGTTAACGAGCCAAATACGTTGGTCTATAGGATAGCATTCATTAAAGGGTACTATGATAACGCAGACGATTATCCTGGATATCGCATTGCATATCTTGCCGCAAACGAGATGGTTGCAGATTGCTTTAGAGCCTTTTCGTTCGCATTCTTAATGATTTTAAGTCTATTCCTAACGCCTTACGCAGTCTGTAGTATCGCCTTTCTACTTGCTGCGGCGTATTCATTTTTGATTCGGTTGGAACGCTTCCCGGCACTAAAGTAGAGAGTTTGCTACAATAACAGTAATGAAAGGGTGGAACCAACAGCACTTTTTGCATCACTGGCGCAAAAAACACATTCAAACATGGCAGCTCTGCGTGCTGTTCGTTGTTTTATGTGTCTCAAGTATCTTCTTTCTCAGGCACAACAACCTGAAGATGGTAGAACTCCGTACCGCCGTTGTGCGTGCTGACGAGTCAAATAAGGACCTTGCCCTTACTATAGAACGGTTAAATCACCACGTCTTTCATCATATGAATACACAAATTGTGCGACCGGTCGAACTTGTGAATACCTATAATCGTCAGGCGCAGGCAGTCATTGAAGCAGCTAACAAGACGAGTAACAGGGATGTATACGCAGAAGCGACAGCCGCATGTGAGCGGCGAGGTATTCCTCTGACAAGCATTGCACAGTGTGCCGCAGACTATGCGGTAGCTCATAATCCCGGAGTAGGTCCACGTAGTATTGTGTTGCCAGATAAAAATCGCTTCATCTATACTTTTGCATCTCCACGCTGGACCCCGGATATGGCTGGGATCTCCATATTACTGAGTACTATAGTTCTGGTGTGGATTCTCGCTCGTTCTGGCGAGTATATAGCGGTTCGTTTGATTATTAGGCACCGTTTAAGGAACAATTTCTAGCATTTCATGGTTCATCAAAACATCTCTCATCTGACAGCGTATACCCCTGGTTTTTTGATCAGCACGATGCTCTCTCGAGAGAGCCGATTTGTCTTCAAGATGAGAATTAGTATTGACAACAGATATCCCCTCTACTACGCTAGGGGTACGCGATAATCTAAGGAGGAGTTAATCAAATGGCACAATATTCGCACACAAATTCAAAAGGGGTAACATACTACCTGTTTACTTCAGTCACAAAACTACGTGGCGGTAAAGAACAACGTATTTACTACTTCAGTAAGTCAGACACCAACGCAAAGGGTGAAGCATGTGATCTTCCAGACGACCGTAAGGTTGAGGAAAATCCACGTAACGGTTTCCTCGTTCTCAAGAAGAAATAACTTTCTTTTATAGGGATATCTTAAATACGGCCTTCGGGCCGTATTTAATTTGTCTAAAGTGTCATGCTTATGCTATAAATAATACTGTATACAAACTTAAAACAAAAATAGCCTCTCAGGATCCCATATGCAAGATAATGAGTCAAAAATTAATCTCAGCGACCTTAATAAATCACCACAGCCTTTGAGCGTAGAGTCAAGGAATCCCCTCAAACGCATATTCAAAAAAACGTCGTACCCTAATCGTGATCTCGCGGGTAAATTTACGGGTGGTTCTGGAGGTGTTCAATCTGTGAGGAAATTAAAAGCAAACCGATTCATTCCCTTTGTCGCTATCATTGCGCTGGTTGGTGGGCTATTTGTTATTAGAAGCTTTGCCACAACCTCAGGCGTTTACGATTTAAGATCTTTCTACCCTAACAAAAATATATTCGCTACAAAATATCTGGAAGGCAATAATTACGCTAGTGGCGCTCCAGAGCGCTCGGTACTTTGGTTTGAACCACAGGACAGATATACGTACAAAATGTATAACGCTGCACCACAGAATGCAGATAGAAAGTGTAATTACGATGTTTTGAGCTGGTGGGATGACGCCACGCTTCGCTATAGTGAAACTTCTAACGATTGCGGTACATATACTGCCAATAAAGTGGTCTATGATGCACCGATCATCTTCTTGCCGGCTACTTGGAATAGTCAAAGTCCGTGGCAGTTAACAGGAAAATCTGCTGTAAAATATTATGAAATGAACCAGGCGGGTGTATATGTGCTTAGGTGTACGGGTACAACGAATTACATTGCGAAGATTTTCGGTATTGAAAACGTCACTCCAGCAGAACCGGCCATCCACTGGCAAACCACCCAGATCACTGACTGGGAGTCGGGGGCAGTCCCAGGCAGGTGCCATCAAGGATATAAAACGAGATGGCAAGAAGACTATTGGATGACCACTAATTCCCTTAAGACACGAGATGGAAATATCGAAAAGGGTATTCGTAGAACAAAGGGGGGTAATCTAGATGCGCCTGGCTCTGGTTGGGACGTATGGTACGACGGTTGGTATAACCTACCAAACTCCGAGCTGCAGGGTGGTTTAAACAAAGCTAGCTCTCACCCCTACCAAACAACACCCGTGGGTATCTAACTGGTAAATAACTTGTTACTCACAGAAGCTCTACAAATTCATAGACAAACATCCACTCCTGTTTTAGAGTAGAAGGATGAGCAAATCCAATATCATTCTCAAAGTAAAAGGCTTAACAAAGACCTACGACGATAAAAATGTTGTTGATGGCATTAGTTTTGAAGTAAAGCGAGGCGAAGTATTTGGGATTTTAGGTCCAAATGGCGCAGGGAAGACAACTACGCTTGAAATGCTCGAAGCACTCAGGCCTATAGACGGAGGAGAGGCTATAATCAACGGGATCAACGTTGCTGATGATCCGTACGCTATTCGCCAAATTGTTGGAGTGCAACCACAAACGCCAAGTTTTCAAGATAAAACGAAACTAGCCGAGCTTATTGAGTTATTTGCCGCTGCCTATGGTGAGAAAGTTAATGTTGACGAGTTTCTTGCAGACGTAAACTTGCAAGAAAAAAAGAACAGCTTTGTCGAAAATCTCTCAGGAGGTCAAAAACAACGATTTTCCATCGCCGCTGCGCTCGTACATAACCCGCTTGTCTTCTTCCTTGATGAACCAACGACTGGTCTTGACCCCCAAGCTCGACGTAACTTATGGGATCTCGTACGCGAAGTTCGCGACAGAGGCGTCACTATAATTATCACCACGCACTATATGGATGAGGCAGAGATACTCTGCGATCGCATTGCAATTATGGATGGGGGTAAAATTGTGAAACTCGACACCCCTAAGAATTTAATCAGACAACTTCTCAAGAGCGGGTTTAAAAAGGAACAGCATGTTGAACAAGCAAATCTCGAGGATGTATTCATCGATCTAACAGGCAAGGGACTGCGGAGTTAAGATATGAAAAGGAAACTATTTACCGTTTATATTTTTTCAAAAATTAACACGAGACGATTCTTTCGTGATAAGACTGCTATCTTCTTTACAGTACTATTTCCCCTTATTTTCTTATTCGTGTTTGGTGGCATTTTTGGTAAGAGTTCAGGCGGTACATTCAAAGTAGCTTTGGTCAACCAATCTGAGAGTAGCTTTGCAAAACAGTATGTCAAAGAAGCTGGCAAAAATAAAAGTCTCGAGATTGACCGAGACGCCAATACTATAGAGACGGGCCAGCAAAAGGCTAGCAGAGGGGAAATTGATGCCATAATTCTCTTACCGAAAGGATTTGGTGATGTTCAGGCAGGCCAGCAAACTCCAAGCGGTACCGCGCAGGTGCTGTACTCACAGAATGATGAGCAGGCGGCTCAAACTTTGACATCTGTTCTACAGGCCCAGTTTAAAGGTATTAATGCTACGTTTGTAAAAACCGCCGAACCGTTTAAGGTAGTTGCTAAACAGACTAATACGCAGGGATTGTCTCGTTTTGACTATACCTTTGCAGGTCTACTCGGTTTTTCAATTATTGGTATTGGCATATTCGGCCCAGTGAATGTGTTTCCGGAGCTTAAAAAGCAGGGGATACTACGTCGCTTTCATACGACCACACTACGAGTATGGCAGTACTTCACTTCAACGATGGTCTCACAGGCCACTATTGGGATGCTTGCAATGGCCGTGCAATTTGCGGTTGCAATATTTATCTTTAACCTAAACGTCGTCGGTAACTATATTGAGCTGGTTGCCTTCTTGATACTTAGCATAGTTACCATTCTAGGGATCGGACTTGCGCTTGGTGGTTGGGCTAAAAATGAGCGGCAAGCGGCACCGCTTGCTAATCTGATCGTGTTCCCGATGATGTTCCTTTCGGGGACCTTCTTTCCCCGTTTTCTGATGCCACAGTGGCTGCAAACTGTGTCGGCTTTTTTGCCACTGACTCCGATCATTGATGGCATTCGTCTGATTGCTACCGAGGGTAAGCACTTGACTCAAATTGGACCACAAGTTGGACTAGTGGTGGCCTGGATGATCGTCATCTATTTCGTAGCATTCCGTGTATTCCGCTGGGAATAGAGTCATATAAGAGAAACAAAAAGCACTTTTTTCAAAGTGCTTTTTGTTTGGTGGGGGCGCCTGGACTTGAACCAGGGACCAATTAGTTATGAGCCAACTGCTCTAACCACTGAGCTACGCCCCCTCGTTAGAAACTAGTACAAGTTTCTATTTCAAAGTAAAACTTTAAATGTTGCCACAATTGCAACAGTAGTAGTATAGTGGAATATTGCCAAAATGGATAGGATTAATTTACTCATCCTCAGTTAAGCGTGCGTTCAGATCGATGCTAATATATAATCAAGCATAAGCTTTGCTAATTTTAAGAAAAAGGAATCCATGGATCAAACTGGCGGAGTGAATCCAACTGCTCCCTTACCTCCTGACTATATGCAGTCAATGGGCTATGCTGGCGCAGCGCAGGTGCCACCGTCTTTCATGCAGCCTACCGTGCCTGTTTCGCCAATGCAGTCACAGTTGAACCCTGGCCCAACCGTGGCGCCATTAACTTATACCACCTCTTCATCGATGCAAGATCAGTTTTATCCGCGGGCAACTAGTGCGGATACTCGTCCTGAGTGGCAACAACAAATTTTAGCTGAAGTCAATGCGGCACAGACATATGCACCCTCTATTCAAATTCAGACACCTACGCCCCAAGTCGAATTATTGAGTTCGAATCCCATGCAGATCTCGCAAAACCCTTATCAAATGGTCGGCTATAGTCCACAGCCTACGCCCCAATTCGCTCCAGCCCAGCAATATCAAAGCACTGTTCCCCCTCCACTACAAAGTTGGCAGCAGCCTGCTCAGCAGTATGGCGCTGGCTACCAAGCCCCTATGGGTGACATCGTAATCCCACTTGACGATGCGCCGGCCAACGGCAGACGGTGGCTCGGAGTCCTAGTTATTGTTGTAGTCACGGCAGTTATTCTGGGTGGGATTGGCCTCGCAGTATACAAGTATGGAAGTAAGCATGGTTCGTCTGCTGCACTTGATCAGTATAAGAGTGACCTGCAGAAACAAGCAGCAGCTAAAGCTAGCGAAGATAAAAATCAAGATACTCAGACTGATGAGCCAAACCTGGATTTCTCCTTAATCACGCCTCAATATAAGAGTGAGGTGGTGACAGGACAACTAGGTGAGCAGTTACAATCTAGCGATGGGTTTGTGCTCTATGTAAAAGACGTTGAACGAAACTTTAAGCTTGAGGACTCTGCACTCCAGAAAGATGACACAACAGAAATGGTAAAAGTTAACTTTCTGGTAGGAAACGCATCGAGTACGCAATCTAGAAGCATCACAGACGCTAGCTTTAGACTTCAAACACTAGACGATAAAAAAATTGAAGCACAGCCTACGGCTGCAGACTACGAAGGTCGAATTGAAACACTTCAACTGGCACCTGGATCAAAGGCACGAATGTCGGTAATATTTACGGTACCAAAGCAGACCACTCCGCTGGTATTAGTGTATGAACAATCCTATACATTAAAAACTCAAAATACGACGGTTGTTTCAAAAATTGCAGTTACTCTCGAATAATTATCAAGAGTTTAGGATTTTAGAATCCATTGTCTATCACATTGACAGGCCCGCAATAGTGGTGATATCATCCAAGCATAAGTATTAATAAGAGGGAAATTGTATATTCTTATGTTTACAAAAGATAAAGATAAAATAACAGAGGGTGCCATTACTGGCCAAGGTGGTTTGCACGAAAAGAAGAAAAGTTCTTGGCATAAGACAGCCATATTGCTGGTAGTTGTGTCGCTGGTGGGTGGATTCTTCGTATGGGGATCGTTTGCATACTCGGGGAGCGACTCAATCATTAACACGTATTATAGTACTGTTTTGGGACATGATGCCGATAGTGGGGGTCTTGCCTATTGGTCGGGCAAATATGATAGTGCAAAAACATCAGATCAGAAAAACCAAGTCATCGCATCTTTAGTGGCGGCTCTGAAAAACACACAAGAGTATAAAAATAAGCAACAGGCTCAAGTCCAAAATCCTGCTCAACCGCAAACTAATACTCAACCGAGCACACCTCAAGTGAGCGCCGAACACGCCTCAAATGTTGCTTTCGTCCGAGACCTGTACACAAACACGCTCAAAACTGATCCTGATAAAGACCAGGCCGGTGTTGACTATTGGGTAAAGCAACTAGATACAAACTCCACTAAGTGGACGAGAGCAGCTATTACTGCATACTTCAAAACAAAAGCACCTGGGGTAAAGCCTGCGGGTTCAGGTGCACCTCAATGTACTCCACGTAAAGCAGGTGAGTCTGCACAGGATTACATAAGTCGAATTTGGGGAGAACTTACTGCAAGAGACACGGTGGATTATGGCGGCGGTCCAGGATACATTCAGGATTGGATAGACAGGCTAGACAATAAGACGTGGACAGACATGCAAGTCTGTGAGCACCTAAGAACACATGGTCAACCGGCTACACACGCAGCTAACTTAAATGATCCAGCATATGTACAAAGACTCGCGAACATTAAAGCCCTCCAGGCTGCCTATATGGATGTGGTGAATAAGTATATACAAGGTGGTGGCCATCTAAGTAACACTAATGGGATGTCAAGTATTGATTGTGCCCAGGAATACCAGAAATATAAAGCGGGAGTGATTGATATAATCTATCCTGTCTGTTTTGGTGGAACAGGTGTCAACGAGTATGATATAGAGTACTGGATAGGACAAATTTCAACAGGCAGAATAGACCTGGCAGAGGCAACGACAGCTATTAAGGACAAAAAAGCTGCTGGAGAGAGTATATGTGAAAATGCAACAGATCTAGTGCTACAATATATACCTTCATGTTCAAGCGGATCAAAATATGCTTCCCAGGCCGATATAGATTTATATAGATCACAACATCCTAATGACATACCAGCAGGCGTTACCAGAACTACCAACCCCCCTGGATCGCCTCGAGGAGACGTAACGACAAATCTTGGCCAACAACAGCCTAGCGCCTCCACTGGTACTTCGGTTGGAGCTACAGTTCCCGAAGTTTCGGATGATTATCAAGCGACACCATACACTGCAACTAGTCAAAAAACGGAACCCATTACTAAACCAGAGGCAGCTACTACCGCCTGTACTGACGACTCCACATGTACTACAGTGCCTCTTGGAGACACCAAAGCTTCAAGCATCACTGCCGCAACACCGACTAGTAAAGTTTCTCTAAAAAGTTCAGAAACTTGTAAGTCCTCCCAGCAAGTACTTTGTAATGATTATGCTCAAGTTTGGAATGACGGTGGCTCAAAAGCAACTTCAGAAACGAATCCACTGCCTGATAAGCAGAAAACCGATGCCCAAAGAGTAGTTAGCTGTGTTGATGCATCTCAGAAACTAAAACCAGGCGAAGATTCTCCATGTATAAAAATAGCACGTCTTTATCTAGGACTATCTGGCTATAGTGCGAAGGTGTCAACAGATTCAACTTACGACAGCACAATGGAAAAAGTTGTAAAGGACTTTCAAGCAGATCAGGGCACAAATGCAACCGATGGAACGGTAGACAAGTCTACGTGGGATTCGCTCAAGAAGGTCGCCGGCAAAGTTCAGCAAGAGAATAAAGCAGTTGCAAGTGATCAGCAGATTGCAGTACAAGTAAGCAATGCAATTCAGCGTTCTACTTACGCAATCATCTTGCCAAAGTGTGAGAATGAGAAAAACCTAAAACTTGGTGCAACAGGTGATTGCGTAAAACGTGCTCAGCAAATACTTAATCTTGTAGAAAATCTAGGACTACCTGTAACGGGAACCTTTGATAGTAAGACGAAACAGGTTCTCACGGACTACCAGAAATCACACAATCTTGATCCTACAGGTGTCGTCAATAGCAAGACGTGGGATTTACTTGAATCTGCAAAAGATTCACCACTTCATCGGTCGCCATTCCAAGCTGCCAGTGGTAGTCTTGCAAGTACACGGTAGTCACTGGGCTGGGTTTAAGTAAACTTAATAATCAAACGAGAAGGAGTTACATTATGAATAGCAAGCGTATCTTAACAGCAATAACAGTAGCTGTGTTAATAGCAGTAACGGGAATTGTTTCCTATAGATTTGGTGTTAGTAAAGTCGTAGTAGAAAATTCAGATGCAACAGCAAAAAAAGCAGCGTCAAGTTTTGTTGATGCACTTGTAAAAGGTGATATAGATAAGACCTACGCATACGGAACTACTGCGTATCAAGCTCGGAATACGAAAGAACGTATCAAGACAATCTCAGATAGTTTAAAATCTGATAAACCACAGGTTTCTGACGAAGAGATCTTTTTTGGTAAAGACCAGGCTACCAACCAGGCCATCTACTTAAGTTCGGTTAGTAACCTTCCTCCCAATAGTTACAATAGAACAACCGGTAATTTTGTTGTACGTCTTGTAGTGCAAGATGGTACCTGGAAGGTAGATAGCTCACAGGTCTACTAGGAGAGTATCTAGCCATTATGCAGAAGAGCTCCTGGTAGTAGGAGCTCTTTGTCTCAATACGCTTAAATTGAGTTTACAGATCATGATATAATAAGCACAACAGAAAAAACAAATATGCAATTACCTCTCAAGAAATACTTTAGTTTTAATGATTTTCTCCTTCTAGGAGCACTTCTTATTGCGCTTGTCCTTGGATGGAATACTATATCAGCCATGCAGCGTAATTATCGGCTACAACAGAAGTACGATCAACTGAAAGCAGAGGTAGATCTGCAAGCACTCCAAAATCAAAACCTTCGCTACAATATTGCTTATCTCAAGACAGATGATTACAAAGAGCTTGCGGCACGTGATAAATTTAGTAAAGCACTGCCGGGTGAAAGTATGGTGTATTTACCAGGGGCCGGTGTTGCGAAGCAGGCTCCAGTTGTAAAGTATGTATCCCAGGTAGCGAAACCAATGGCAAAAGGTTGGCGAACAAATATCCAGGCGTGGTGGAAATTCTTGCAGGGTAAAGATCTAACAACAGAGTCGTAGTTCTCGAACTTGCATAAGCTAACTACATCTGTTAAAATACATATCTGGTCCGACTAGATTTTAAAGAAGACATTCTTTGATCGACGACGCGGGGTGGAGCAGTGGCAGCTCGCTTGGCTCATAACCAAGAGGTCGCAGGTTCAAGTCCTGCCCCCGCTACCATAAGCATTTTGACCTCTGTTAATTCGGGGGTCTTTTCTTTTCACTTGCATTTTTTATGCATAGTAGCATAATACAAGTTAAGCTAAGGAGGTATATGGCAGAAGCACACATAATTGAAAGATACGTCGGTGCAGAGGGTATTCAGCACGTTGCTCAACCTGAAGGAAGTGAACTTTCTTTTGCGGCAACCGTAGCATCTGTTTTGGGTGATGTCCAAATAGATGAAGTTAACGAAGTTCTAAGGGCTGCCTCTGTCTCTGAGGACGACGGATTTACGCTGCCTCCATGGGAACGTAAAGAAGTAACAGTAGGGGGTACGGTTTTAGTAGTCGACCCTATTCTAAGTCCTGGCGAAGATGCCTCGCATGCTAAAGAAGCAGTCGAATTAATTGCAAACCGCTTTGAATACGAGCAGCCAGTTGCACTGCTGTTTGATAGCAATGCAGACAGCACAAACATGGAGGAGGCTCAACCACAATGGGTACTATTGGCTGGTTTTGCCGAATCTTTCCGAGTTGATACTGATCCGCATTGGAGTCAAACCAACGGAGTGTATGTGATGAATCCCACAGCAAGTGAAGGTGAAGTAATAGACCCATACGAGTTTGCTCAGTGGGTAGAACATTCTTTCGAGACACTCGGTGGCGTATATGCATATGCTCTTCTTGAGCCTCAGGCATTTTATGATGAACAAGTTCGTGTGGAGTTAGATCGTCTCGATGGTCAAGGCTGGGATGCAATGGTGTATCAGACAGATCAGGAACTGGATACTGTAACAGCTAGCCTTACTCTCGGTAGCCGAGAACAACCGTGGACATATGAAGAAGTTGAGAAAGTGCTTACCGATGCAGCAGAGGGTGACGAAGATTTCCTCAGTAGGTGCCAGGTTACACCGAGTGAGAGTGATTTTGATGACGTAGATATAGATTATAACGGTCAAGGCTTGGAGGGACTGAAGAAGCTTGTAAATGCTCTGGCAGTGCTCGGTGATCGTCCTATAGACGAAGCACAAGCTGCATAATTTAGTAGAACAATGTTAGCTTAGTTAAAAAAGGGTTGCCAGGATAGAATGCCTCGCTTCGCTACAGCAGTTCTAGTCCTGTCTGCCAGAGTATTGTAACGGAGGTGCTAACCCTGACATCTTCTTCCACCGCTGTAGCTCAGAACAGATAAGGTTCCAATTCGACTGCACCTGGGCTACCATAAGCATTTTAACCTCTGTTGACACAGAGGTTTTTGTATTTTCAAAATTTGCACACCAATAGACGTACTCCTGTTATTTGGTTTCAAGTTTTGTTTGGTGTTTGTTATGATTACACTATGCAATTAATCCAGACCAAGAACTTTCAAATAGCAGCTAACACCAAAGGTGACTTAGATTCAAAAAGAATTGCCATTCTCATGCCAGGTCGTCTGGACACAAAAGATTACGCAAATTTTGTTAGCCATTTGGATTTCTTGGCAAACCACGGATTTTACACAGTTGCGATAGACCCACCTTATAGCTGGGATAGCCCAGGTGAATTAAAAGACTATACAACTAGTAACTACTTGAAAGCGGTTAACGAGCTTATAGACTATTTTGGTAATCGACCCACTCTTTTGTTGGGACACAGTCGTGGTGGTGCTACGGCTATACTTGCCTCTACAAACCCAGCAGTTGCTTGACTTGTTCTTATCAATGCAGCTTATGGTGCGCCTTCTGCTCCAGAACCTGAAAAAATTGTTGATGCCGCACTTCGTGAGTCGAGAGATATTCCACCAGGTGATGTTCGAACCAAAGAGCAACGTAAATTTAATCTCCCGCTTATTTATTTCGAAGATGGCGCTAAGTATGACCCCAGAGCTGTGCTAAAGAATTTCAAAGGACCAAAATTACTTGTTCACGCTACAAAAGATGAGTTCACTAGCTTAGAACTCATAAAGCCAATTTACGATGAGCTTTCTGAGCCGAAGATGTTTCTAGAGATTAATTGCACCCATGATTACCGACTGTATCCTCAAGTTATTCAACAGGTAGAGAAGACACTCGGTACGTTTATTGATAGATATCCTACTGGGTAGAGTAAATCAACCTATTCTCACCCCTAATAACTTCCTTCCATCTAACTAACTCCTCACAGATAAGGTTCCAATTCGACTGTACCTGGGCTACCAAGTGAAATTAAGAGTAGTGAGTCAACAATATAAGTTGGCTCACTTTTTATTTCACCGCTGTTATTTAGGTTCGAGTCTTTCTTGGTCAATACAGATTTCCATGTATCTGTTACAATTGCTTTGATGCGATGACCGAGAATAGGTGGTAATCCGGAAGGATTGCAACGGTAGGTTCATGTCTACCTCGCATCTCCACTTCATTATGACGGCACAAGAATATATCCTTAATCGACTCAATAACCTTAAGACTGGCTTAAAAAAGCCTGTTGTTGAGAACGACGACAAACTGTACAAACTAACTTACTCAAAATTAATGTCTAAGAAGTTTCGGAAACTGAAAGCGACCGAGGCTACTGAAGAGGTGGTAGAGCGTGTAGTTAAGGATGCGATTAAAACCAAATCACCAATCGTGGTCAGTACTTTATTCGGCGGAAATAAGCTATGGCGTTTCGAAGAAGCACCTGATATTGATTGGGCTGAGCTTTTCAACCTCTTTTATTACATAGACTGGATGAAGACCGTCATGGAGGTTTATCCCTATGGAGCTGTTATTGACTACTACTCGCAGGATATTTCCGTTGAAAGCTTAAATAATGTCCCGCGTAGTGAAACGGATAACTACAGTAGAACATTTCGTGAACTTATTGAATGGCTAAAACCTTTTTTACCAGAAGGCATGAATATTCTCTACATACGGCAGTACGAAGAGTACGACGACCCGAGTGACTATCACCAAGAAATAGAAGCTGGTAAACAAGCGATCCTACAACAGAACGGGGGCAAGTTACCTGAGCTATCGGAAGCCATGAAGGCAGCCACTGAACTAAATGTGAAGCTCAAACCTGGGCAGGATACAGACTCACAGTGGCGAGAAAAGGTTGAACTGGAGCACCAGTCCATTTTTCAGAGTAAAACCTTAGGCAAGCTTTTTGCCAATCCTAACAGGATTTCTTTAAGCCCAACTGATTACGAAGACTCTAACTCTATCATTACGGGCAGCACCAAGCGTTCTTACGCCAAGTTTTGGGCTGGTGTTGGGGCATTACAAAAAGGCGAGGCTAAATACAACGAGCTAGTACTCACGCCAAAGCAACTCGAAACAGCCAACTTCGAATGGCAAGACATGGACATTGACGGCTTGCCTGGCAAGAACTTCAAACGCATACGTGTAGTTTCTTAGAAGTACTGTTCTAGTCTCACTCGGTGGAGTATCTCAATCCAACATCTCTCCTAATATTCTCCTTCCAGCGAACTAACTCCTCGCAGATAAGATTCCAACTCGACTGCACCTGGGCTACAAAGCTTGAATAACAGATAGAGATTAGCAATTTAGCTAATCTCTTTTCTTTCTCCACTACTATAAATTAGATTCCAAGTATTGTTAGGTCTTTGGTATTATATATCTATGACTAAAATTGTATGTGTGCAACCTTTACAGCTTTTTCCAGACCAGCAAAAGCGTCTAGAAAATCTTGGCGAAGTAACTTATTATGACGAACGAACTCAGAGTCCAGATGAGTGGCTAGAACGAACGAAAGCTCACGACGTAGTTTTAACCGGTGTCTTTGGCATAGTAGACAAATGGAGTGAACTAAAAGATGTTTTTGTATCACTACCCTTCGTTGGCGTTGGATGGGCTGACCCGCTTGTACTCAAAGCTAATAATGTGACTATCTCTAACAGCCCAGGCTGCAACAAGCATGCTGTAGCGGAGTGGGTTATTGGAATGTTACTCATGATGACTCGTCAGCTCGACTACTACCTAAATATTAAGGAAATGCCTTTTAATAAAATGCCGCCCGCAGCATTTGGCTTACCTGTTAAAAACATAACAATTCTTGGCAATGGCAATATTGGTAATTGTGTAGGCGAGGTAGCGAGTGCACTTGGCATGAACGTCACATATTTTCAGCGTGGAGATGATCTGTTGCGAAAGATAGCTGGTGCCGACGTTGTTGTGGATGCACTGAGCTCCAAGCCTGAAACCCAAGGGTTACTTAATAAAGATTTCTTCAATGCCCTAAAAGGAGATGTCTACTTTGTTACTGTTTCTGCGGGTGAGGTACTCGATGTGGATGCCATGTTTGAAGCATTGGATAATGGTAAGTTAAGGCTTGCAGCACATGACTCGTTTATGGCAGGTGATACTTCCAACGAACTATATCAGAGCATTCTAAGACACCCAAAGGTTTACGCAACGCCCCATATCGGGTACAACACAGATGTCACTGACCGCACGGGTAACGATATGATGATTGATAATGTCGAAGCTTGGATTAACGGTGATCCTATTAACGTAGTAAGTTAAGTTCTAGACTCATTCGGTAGAGTATACCAATCGCTCACCACCCCTGATAATCTCTTTCCATCTTACTAACTCCGACAGGATAATGTTTCAATTGGACTGCACATAAGCTACTATAAGCATTTTGACCTCTGAGAAATCAGAGGTTTTGTATGCTTATGCTTGTAATTTACAAACTAAAATTAGAAAATAACAATATGATTTCTGCTCCAAACTATCTTGATGTTACATCTGCTGGGGGTGAGTTATTGCCGCACATGGAAAAATTACACGAAGATGGTGGTATAGACGCAATTGTAGTTCGGGGTGCCTTAGGGAGACTATCAAGTGAAGATCTAATGTTGCTTGAAGCTGGAGTACCAGCAGGTGGTTGGTCGCGTAGTCCAGAAGCAGCAAATTACGGAGCTCAAATACTTCGGGCAACCATTTCTGATCTTGACGAGGTAAAAGTCTTTCTTAAAGAAATAGGCAATATTGTAATGCCAGATTTCTCGATAGTAAAAGATGCAGATGTGCTTCGACTCGATGAAGTAAGAGAGTCGGGGTTAAAAAGTTATGCTCACGTAGACCTGCCTGCAGGTACATGGCGAGAGGGCTATGATGTGACCCGTGGTGTAAACTCTATATCGATAGGCTGCGGTGTTCAGAGTGCACTTTTTTTAGCAAAGCGTTTACCGTCATTTAGGCGTGATAATGATATTAGCCATGAGTTTACCTTGGATTATCTTATGGAGCCCGCTGTAAAGATTATTGAAGATGGTGATTATATCCATAAGGACGGTTGGGCGATTGAACAACACCCCGGTGATATTGTTATCTTTCCTCAGTTTGACAGACCTGCAATACATCAAGTAGAGCCTGAGCCTGGAAGAAGTGCACTAGTATACTCAACTATAATTCAATCTTACTAT
>Ga0209023_10000305_pt1 | contig 80480 bp, 74 predicted proteins | sample LakOneMetagenome_FD_187468 | JGI IMG/M metagenome (GOLD analysis project Ga0209023, IMG submission 187468) | Freshwater and sediment microbial communities from Lake Erie, Canada (SPAdes) (version 2) | ecosystem: Environmental > Aquatic > Freshwater > Lentic | place: Lake Erie, Canada... | reverse complement strand
CGGGCCTTAGCAAGGTGTGCCAGCGCCATGACCGAATCCGCACGGCGTATTCGCCAGCTGCTGAGCTGGCTTGGAGACCGTGATCGCCAGCTGCAGCTTGCGCTCGACGCGGCCGAACTGGGATTCTGGAATTGGGATCCGTCGACGAACGAGCTCGACTGGTCCGAGCGCTGCCGCACGTTGATCGGCGTCTCGGCCGACGAGCCGCCCAGCGTCGAAACATTCCTCAAATTGGTGCACGCGGACGATCGCGCCTCGGTGGAGCGGGCGATCGAATCGGCGCTGCGCAACGGCGATTCCTATTCGATCGAGTACCGCATCGTGATGCCCGATGGCGAGGTGCGCTGGTTGCACAGCCTCGGGCGCGTGCACCAGACCGGCCTGCGGTCGCGTTCCTTTGGCATGTCCGGCGTCGTGCGTGACGTCACGCTCGCGCATCGCGCAGCGGAATCAGCGCGTCGGCAGGAGCAATACCTCGAGCAGCTGCGGCGCCAGGACGCGCAGCAGCGCATCGACCAGCGTTACCGGTTGCTGGTCGAAGCGTTGCCGATCGGTATTGCGCTCGCCGATGCGCAAGGACGCATCACGTACATGAATGCGGCGTGGGGCGCGCTGAGCGCGGGCGCCTCGAGCCCGGGCAACACCGTCGGTCTCGAACAGGCCTTGCTGGTCCATGCGCAGGATCGCGCCCGCGTGCTGCCGGCGTGGCGCGCACTGCAGCAGCAGTCACCTGCCGCGCTCGAGTTCCGGCTGCACTCGGTCGATGCCGAACCGCGCTGGGTGCACTGCCTGTCGACGGCGTTGCGCGATGCCAACGGGCTGCTGCTGGGCTTTGCGCACGCAGCCGTGGACATCAGCAGCCAGCGCGAGCAACGGGCGGCCACCGACATGCGCCATGACCAGGTATTGGCGTTGGCGCATCGGCTGCAGAGCCTGCGGCAGGGCGAGCGGCTCGACCTGGCCGGTCACCTGCAGCGGGAAATCATCCAGGCGCTGGGACGAATGCACGATGGCGTGCTCGCGATCGATTCGGCCGCGACGCTGAACGACGCGCGCGCATCCGCCGCCGAAATCCTGCCGCTGCTCGGCGAGACGACGGAGCAACTGCGCCGCATCGTCCATGAACTCAATCCGCCCGGCATCGAGGAACTCGGTTTCGCCGGCGCGCTCGAGCGCTTCCTCGGCGACCAGGCCGAGCAGGCCGGCTTCGAATTTGAACTGTCGGTGCCCGAGGCGCCGATGCTGGCACCGCCGCGGGTCCTGCATGTGCTCTACGGTGTCGCGCAGGAGGCGATCGTCAACGTCTCGCGCCACGCCGCCGCGACGCGCGTGCACGTGGGCCTGAAACTCGAACAAGGCGTGGCCTGCCTGCGGGTGCGCGACAACGGCGTCGGCATGCGCGAGGACGCGTGGCCTCGGCCGCAATGCCATGGCTTGCTCGCGGCACGTGAACGGCTCGCGGAACTCGGGGGAAGCCTCAGGGCCGCGGGCACGCCAGGCCAGGGCACGCTCGTCGAGGCCGTCGTGCCGCTGTCGGCCACGCCCTCGCACCGGAGTTGAGGCGGTGACGTGAAGAATGCCGTGCCGCTGTTCGCCCTGTCGCTCGCCGCAGTGGCCGTGCAAGCGGCAGCGTGGGCCGAGGACGCGCCACGGCTCGACATGGCGCGGGTGCGCACGGCCATCCAGGCGCTGGCTTCCGATGAATTCGACGGACGTGGCCCCGCGAGCATCGGCGAGCAGCGCACGATTGCCTACCTCGAGAAGCAATTCCGGCGATACGGGCTCGCACCGGCAAACCATGGCAGCTACCTGCAATCGGTGCCGATGGTGCAGATCACGGCCTCGCCCGAGGCGGTACTCGATGTGGGCGGCGGCACGACGTCGCTTCGATTTCCCTATGGCAGCGACATGATCGTGACCACGCCGCGCGCGGAAGAAGTCGTGACGCTGCGCGACAGCCCATTGGTATTCGTTGGCTATGGCATCGTCGCGCCGGAATTCCAGTGGAATGACTACGAAGGCATCGATGTGAGGGGCAAGACCGTAGTCGTGCTCGTCAACGATCCGGGCCAACGCGATGCGACGCTGTTCCACGGCAAGGCGATGACCTACTACGGTCGCTGGACCTACAAGTACGAGGAGGCTGCGCGCCAGGGCGCCGCCGCCGTATTGCTCGTGCACGACACCGATGCGGCGGGGTACCCGTGGGATGTCGTCCGCAACAGCTGGAGCGGACCGGCCGACGTGCTGCCGCCGGGCCCGGGCCACCATCTGCTCATCAATGGATGGATCAGCAACGAGGCCGCGGCGAAGCTCGCCAACGCCGCGGGCCTGAACCTTGCCACGCTGCAGCAGGCCGCCGCCCAGCGTGGCTTCCGGGCGGTCGACCTGCACCAACGAGCCGGCGTTACGCTGCACAATCACGTGCGACCGATCGAGAGCCACAATGTCGTTGCGCTCGTGAAGGGAACGACGCATCCCGCGCAGGTCATCGTCTACAGCGCGCACTGGGATCACTTCGGCGAGAAGCCCGACGCGGCGGGGCATCCGCAGATTTTCCACGGCGCCGTCGACAACGGTACCGGCGTCGCCGGGCTATTGGAACTCGCGCGTAAATTCGCCACGACGAAGCCGTTGCCTGCGCGCAGCGTGCTGTTCATCGCGACCACCTCGGAAGAGCAGGGCCTGCTCGGCTCCGCATACTACGCAAGCCATCCGCTGTTCCCGCTGTCCGACACGGTCGCCGACCTCAACATGGACGTCATGGAGGTCAATGGCGCGACACGCGACCTGACCGTGCGCGGGCAGTTCATGTCCACGCTCGACGACGACCTGCGCCGTTCCGCCGACAGGCTTGGGCTGAAACTCGGGGCCGATGCGGATGCGTCAAAGGGCTACTACTACCGCGCCGACCACTTCGAATTCGCCAAACAGGGCGTGCCGGCGCTGAGCATCACGGCCGGCACCGATTACGTCGGACGCGATCCGGGCTGGGGACTGGCGCGCCAGCGCGAGTACACGGAGCAGCGTTACCACAAGCCGGCCGACGTGTACGAGCCAGGCTGGAACCTCGACGGCATGCGGCAGCAGCTGCAGGTGGTGTATCTCACGGGACGCGCGCTGGCAGACGGCGATGAATGGCCTGCCTGGTACGAGGGCGGCCCGTTCAAGCCCAAGCGCGACGCGCAACGCCCGGGCAAGCCGTAGCGACATGGCCGACGCCGAACGCAGCGGAGCCCTGCAGCGCATTCCGCTCGGTCGAAGCGGAATTGAGGTCGCGCCGCTGGGGTGGGGCATGTGGCGCTTCGCGGGCGCCGATCCCGCCGTCGCGCAGCAGCGCATTGAAGCCGCGCTGGAAATCGGCTGCACGCTGTTCGACACGGCCGACATCTACGGCTATTCGACGCCCGCCGGATTTGGAGGCGCCGAGACGCTGCTGGGCCGCGTGCTGCGCGATGCGCCCGGATTGCGCAAGCGCATGGTGCTGGCGAGCAAGGGCGGCATCTATCCGCCGCTGCCGTATGACTCGAGCGCGGCTTACCTGGTGCAAGCCTGCGAGAAATCGCTGCAACGCATGGGCGTCGATTGCATCGACCTTTGGCAGATCCATCGTCCCGACGTATTGACCCACCCGGCCGAAGTGGCCAGCGCATTCGAGCAACTGCGCCAGTCCGGGAAGATTCGCGCGGCGGGCGTATCGAACTACAGCGCGACGCAGGTCGATGCGCTGTGCGAACACATGCCGTTTCCGCTCGCATCGATCCAACCGGAATTTTCCGCGCTCGCGATCGAACCCCTGGCGGACGGCGTGCTCGATGCGGCGATGCGCCGCGGCCTGGCCGTGCTCGCCTGGTCGCCGCTGGGCCAGGGCCGATTGGGCGCCAATGCCGCCGCGAACGCGCGAGCCGCATCCCGCGACGACCGCACGACTGCGGTGTGCGCGGCGCTCGATCGCATCGCGGCGCGCGCTTCGGTCCCGCGCACCGCCGTGGCATACGCCTGGGTCATGGCGCATCCTTCGCGTGCGGTGCCCTTGGTCGGCAGCCAGGATCCGACTCGCATCCGCGAGGCCGCTGCCGCCTATCGCGTGCAGATCACGCGCGAGGAGTGGTACCAGGTGCTCGAGGCCGCGCGTGGCGCACCGCTCCCATGATCGCAGGCACCGGGCTGGTCGCGCACGAACGCTTCTTCTGGCACGACACCAGTGGCAGCGTCGCGCGCGCACAGGCGGGCCCGTTCGAACAGCCGGCGCGGCACTACGAACATCCCGACACGAAGCGCCGCATGCTGGGCCTGCTCGAAGTCTCCGGTTTGCTCGACCAGCTGCTGCGCATCGCGCCGCGCGAAGCGACGATCGAGGAGCTGCAGCGCTTCCACGCGCCGGCCTACATCGACCACGTGCGCGCACTGTCGGCCTCGACTGGCGGTGAGGCGGGCGAGTCCGCACCGGTGGGCCGCGGCAGCTACGAGATCGCACGGCTGGCCGCCGGCGGTTGCCTGGCCGCGGGCGATGCCGTGATGGCGGGCCGGGTTCGCAATGCCTATGCGCTGGTGCGGCCGCCCGGACACCACGCGGAAGCCGATCGAGGACGCGGCTATTGCCTCTTCAACAACGCCGTGCTGCTGGTACGCCACCTGCAGCAGGCGCACGGCCTGTCGCGCATCGCCATCGTCGACTGGGATGTGCACCATGGCAACGGCACCGAGACCGCTTTCATCGACGACGCATCGGCGCTCGCGATCTCGCTGCACCAGGAACGCAACTATCCGGTGGATTCGGGCGCGCTCGATGTCATCGGCAACGGCGCTGCGGCCGGCACGAACCTGAATATCCCGCTGCCCGCGGGCTCGGGACACAGCGCTTATGTGGCCAGTTTCGAACGCGTCGTGCTGCCGGCGCTCAGGCGATTCCGGCCGCAGTTCCTGGTCATCGCCTCGGGCTTCGATGCCTCGATAGCCGACCCCCTGGGCCGCATGATGTGCACCAGCGAAACATACCGCGTGTTGACGCGACTGCTGATGGCTGCGGCCGCCGATCTGTGCGAACAGCGCATCGTCGCCACGCACGAGGGCGGTTACTCGAACGATTACGTGCCGTTCTGCGGCCTCGCAGTGCTCGAGCAGCTCAGCGGCATCCGCAGCGCCGCGGCTGATCCCTGGCTTGCGGAGTACGAACGCACGGCGGGCAACGAGTTGCTGCCGCACCAGGACGAGGCGATCCGTGCCGCGGAGCGACTGGTCGCCGGCGTACCGGCACACGCCAAGGCGTGAAGCAGGCGGGCACGAAGGTCGTGTTGCCCGGCGACGCAAACGGTGCGATTCTCCACATCCAGCGCTCAGGCGAGGAGATTCGAAATGAACATTCGGATGGCTCTCGTTGGATTCCTGGCAACGTCGATCGCCGGGCCGATCGCGAATGCGTCCCCTTCGGCGGGCCCGCCGGTCGAATTCGCTGTAGCCAAGGGTGATGGCACGATCTTCTATCCAACGCGCGCGCTTCGCTACGGCGACATCTTCACGATCACAGCGCACCACCTGAACGAATACAACCGCCTGATGGTCGTGCCTTGCCGTCCCAGCTGCGAGAAGCCGGATTTCGTGCTGGCGTACCCGCTGCAGTTCGGGCTGCAACACCTGCGCGTGCCGGTGTCAGGCCACTATTATTTCTGGCTCGAACGCGACCAGATCGGCGGCCCTGGCGTGCCCTGGCGCTATGGCTGGCGGCGCCAGCCGCTGCCGGTGCTCGACAGGCAACAATCGCCCGATCATTTCTTCGCGACGTTCGATCACGGCACGACGCTGGCAATCCACTCCGTGGATGTCCATCCGGTCCCGGAGATCGCGCATCCCGATCACTAGCACGCCGCGGGCCCGCCCGGCCAACGTGACGTAGTTCACGAAACGCGGGCCTGCGTCCCCGCGAACTTCATTATTCCTGATGACCTCCGCCGGCCTGCCGACAACCATGGGGTCTAATACCTTTTATGGCGGAGATGGAGCCGCATGCCCATGGATTGTCACGCCCGATGAACGCACCCGCGAAAAACGCCCGGTCGAGCGCCCAGTCGGCCGCGGAGAAGCAGCGCCGTCGCGTCTTGATCATCGACGACGACCCGGTTTTTTCGCTGCTGGCCAGCGAGGCGCTGCAGCAGGCTGATTTCGCGACACAGATCGCCGGCGACACGCAGCAGGCGATGCAGGCCTTCGATGTCTTCAAGCCGGACCTGGCCCTGCTCGACGTCAATCTGCCCGGTGGCAACGGATTCGAACTGTGCGCGACGTTGCGCACGCTCGCTTCCGGCCGCGACGTGCCAATCATCATGGTCACTGGGCACAACGACACCGAATCGATCGCGCGCGCCTATGACGCGGGCGCCACCGATTTCATCCACAAGCCCGTGCTGTGGCCGACGCTGCCGCACCGTGTCGGCTTCATGTTGCGGGCGCTCGACAACCTGCACGCGCTGCGCGACAGCGAACTGCGCAATCGGGCGCTGCTGCAGGGCTTGCCCGACACGATCTTCATGATCGATGGCAAGGGCGTGCTGGTCGAACACATCGCGGGCAACGAGCACAGCTACGGCACGCACCTCGTCGGCCAGTCGCTCGAAGAGGTCTTTCCTGCAGAAGTCGCGCGCGCGGCCCGCAAGGCGCTTGGCCGGAAAATCGCCACCGAGACGGCCGGCATCGAATTCAAGGTGAAGCAGGGCGGCAAGCGACGCTGGTTTGAAGCTCGCATGCGCCCGCAGCCTGATGGACCCTTGCTGGTCGTGGTGCGCGATACCACGGAGCGCCGCGAGTCGAAGGCGCGCATCGAGCACCTGGCGTATTACGACAGCCTGACACGCTTGCCCAATCGGGCGCTGTTCGTGCGTGAAGCGGCGCGCAGCCTGCAATCGCCCACTGCGAATGAAACCCTGGCGGCGCTGCTGTACCTGGACCTCGACCGCTTCAGGCGCATCAACGACAACCTCGGGCATTCGGTCGGCGACCTGCTGCTGCAGGAAGTGGCGAAACGCCTGGAGCAGGCCTTCGCGCCGGCTGACGCCGCGGCAGCCAACGCGGCCAGGGCCAACAAGCCCCGCAACCGCGTCGCGCGCATCGGCGGCGATGAATTCGCACTGCTGGTCACCGGTCTGGAGGACGAGCAGCAGGCGGCCGCTGCCGCGGACCGCGTGCGGACGCTGTTGGCCGAACCGTTCCATTGCGACGGTCATCGCTTCGTCATCACGCCGAGCATCGGCATCGCGCTGAGTCCGCGCGATGGCACGCTGATCGAAGACCTGCTCGTCAAGGCGGACATGGCCATGTACCAGGCCAAGGACCGGGGTCGCAATGCGCACGCGTTCTACGGGCAGACGATGGCGGTGCGGTCACTGGTTCGCCTCGAACTGGAAAGCGAACTCCAGCGCGCCATCGACGGCGACGCGCTGCAGCTGCACTACCAGCCGAAGATGGACCTGCGCACCGGCAAGATCGTCGGCGTCGAAGCGCTGCTGCGCTGGCCGCATGCCGAACGTGGCTGGATTGCGCCGGACACTTTCATCCCGGTGGCCGAGGAGACCGGCCTGATCTTCGCCATCGGCGAACGGGTCATCGACCGGGCCTGCGCGCAACTGGCCGCGTGGTCCCGCTGCGATCTCGGCCACCTCACCATTGCCGTAAACGTGTCGGTGCAGCAATTCCTGCGGGCGGATTTCGTCGACAGCGTCCTGCGAAAACTCGGGCAACACGGCGTGGCGCCGGCACGGCTGGAGCTGGAGATCACCGAAAGCCTGTTGCTCAAGAATTTCGACGAGGCGATTGCGGCGATGCGCCGCCTGCGTGCCGCCGGCATCGCCTTGTCCATCGACGATTTCGGAACCGGCTACTCTTCGCTGGGATACCTGCGCCAGTTGCCGGTCAACGCGCTGAAGATCGACCGATCCTTCGTCAAGGACCTGCCGGACAGCGATGATGACGTCGCCATTTGCGCCGCGATCATCGCCATGGCGCGCGAGTTGCACCTGAAGGTCATCGCGGAAGGCGTGGAAAGCGCCGCGCAGCTGGAATTCCTGCGGCAGCATCGCTGTGACCAGGCGCAGGGCTACTTCATCGGCAAGCCCGCGCCGGTCGAGCAATTGCAGGGACTCGGATCCGCATCGTGAAGCGTTGGTTCGACAACCTGCCGATTGCCGCCAAGTTGCGCGTCATGATCGCGTATGCGCTGGGATTGGCGGTGCTGGTGTCCGGCGCGTTGCTGCTGCTGGCGTGGTCGCTGCACGCCCGCTACCTCGGCGTGCTCGAGCCGTTGACGCTGGTGCTGGGCGGGCTGGTCGGCTATGCCGTGGCGGTGCGGTTGAAGCATGCCATCCTGCGCCCCATCAACGAACTGATGCGAGTCGCGCAGACGGTGCGCGACAGCAGGAATTTTTCGATCCGTGCCGAACGCTTCACGAACGATGACCTGGGCGCGCTGATCGAGGGCGTCAACGGCATGCTGGACGGCCTCGAGAAACGCGACGTCGACCTGCGGTTGTACGAGAAGGAACTCGAACGCAGGGTGCTCGAGCGCACGGCACGCCTGGACGCTGCCGTGCATGAGGCGCAGGAAGCGGTGGCGCGCGCCGAACAGGCGAGCCGCGCGAAGAGCGATTTCCTGGCGCGCATGAGCCACGAAATCCGCACGCCGATGAACGGCATCCTTGGCATGGCCGAGCTGCTGCACCATTCAACGGCGCTCGACGATCGCCAGCGCCGGTACGCGGCCACGATCCACCAGTCCGGGCACGCGCTGCTGGGCATCATCAACGACATCCTGGATTTCTCGAAGATCGAGGCGGGCAAGCTCGAGCTCGACAAGGCGCCGTTCGCCCTGCGCGACATCGTCGAGGAGGCGGTGGAAATCCTGGCCGAGCGGGCGCACACCAAGGGCCTGGAGCTGATTTGCGACCTGCCCTCGAAGCTCGACATCACGGTGCGCGGCGATGCGCAGCGCCTGCGCCAGGTGATCATCAACCTGGTCAGCAATGCGGTGAAGTTCACCGAGCGCGGTGAAATCAAGGTGAGCGCGCGCCAGGTCGGCGGCGACCTGCTCAGCGCAATGATCCGATTCGAGGTGAAGGACACCGGCAAGGGCATCCAGCCGGAAAACCTCGAGGGCATCTTCGAATCGTTCGCCCAGGAGGACAATTCAACCACGCGCAAGTATGGCGGCACCGGGCTCGGGCTCGCGATCTGCAAGCAGCTGGTCGAGTTGATGGGCGGAAAGATCGGCATTGAGAGCAAGCCGGGCGTCGGCTCCACGTTCTTCTTCACCGTGCCGCTGACGGCCGATCCCACCGCCGTGAAGGAACTGCCGGCCGGCGGCCTCAAGCGCGCCCGCGTCCTGCTCATCGACGACAACCGAACCAATCGCGAGGTCGTGGCCGCGCACCTGCGCAGCTGGGAGATGATCGTCACCGAAGCAGCTTCGGGACGGGAGTCGCTTTCCATACTGGAGCGCGCATTGGGCGGCCAGTTCGACGCGCTGGTGCTGAACGGACAGATGTCCGACATGGACGGCGCGACGCTGACACGTTCCATCCGCGGCCACTATGAGTGCGCGGAGATTCCGATACTCGTCATGAACACCGTGCTGGTCGCTGCGCCTGCCACCGAAGATCCAAAGAAGAGCCGCACGGTCTACCTGACCAAGCCGGTGCGTCGTGCCGCACTGCACGCTGCGCTTTCGCAATTCATGAACCACCGGACCTGCGGTCTTCCGGCCCTCGATGGCGCCGCAGCGCAGGATGCGGAACAGCCCGGACAGCCGCGCGCCGGCGCCCGCAACAAGCGCCGCGTATTGGTCGTCGAAGACAACGTCGTCAACCAGGAAGTCGCACGCGCGATGCTGCAGGAGCTGGATGTGGATGCCACCAGCGCCTGGTCAGGCGAAGAGGCGCTGCAGATCCTGGCACGGGAGCGCTTTGACGCCGTGTTGATGGATTGCCAGATGCCCAATCTCGACGGCTACGCCACCACCGGCCAATTCCGTGAGTGGGAGCAGGCCCATCAAAAGCCGCGCACGCTGGTCGTCGCACTGACGGCCAACGCACTGGCGGGGGACGAGGAGCGCTGCCTTGCCGCGGGCATGGACCGTTACCTGAGCAAGCCGTTCACGATCGAACAACTGCGCGATGTGCTGCAACTGGAAGGCGCGGGCCAGGACCCGGCCGCCACGGACCCGCCGGTGGCGGCCGCCAACATCGATCAACCCACGCTCGATCGCATTCGAGCGATGAGCAGGCCCAACGGCCCGGACCTGCTGATCCGGGTCATCGATCTGTACGTGTTCAGTTCGAACGCCTTGGTCGACACCATGCAGGCCTCATCGCGACTCGACCAGGCCATGTCGCTCGCCCACGCGGCGCATGCGCTGAAATCGTCGAGCGCGAACGTCGGTGCGCTCACGCTGGCTGAACTGTGCGCAGAGGTGGAAGCGGCGGCAAAGGGCGGGAGGATGGACCTTGCCCGGGATCTCGTGAAGAAGCTCATCATGGAGCACGTGCAGGTGCTGCGCGCGCTGCAGGCCAAGAGCCAGGCCGCCTGAATGCGGCGCAAGTGGCTCCCCGGGTTGGACTCGAACCAACGACCTGCGGATTAACAGTCCGACGCTCTACCGACTGAGCTACCGGGGAATCGGGCGCGAATTCTCTAGGCTACCGTGCGCCCCGTCAAGACAAAGCCTTGCGCATGCGCTCCACGGCTTTTTCCAGCGTCTCGCGGCTGCACGCATACGAGAGGCGCATGTGGCCCGGAGCGCCGAAGCCGGAACCGGGCACGACGGCAACGCCGACCGTGTTGATCAGGTGCGTCGCAAATGCGTTGTCATCGGCCAATCCGAGCTTCGCCATCGCCTGGCTGACATCGGCGAACGCATAGAAGGCCCCGCTCGCCGGCCGACAGGAGACGCCCGGCAGGGTGTTCAGCGCGGCGACGATGTAGTCGTGCCGCTCCTTGAATGCGCGGTTCATCGTCGCGACGCAGGCCTGGTCACCGTTCAGCGCGGCCACCGCCGCCTTCTGGCTGATGCTCGAGGCGTTCGATGTCGATTGGCCCTGGATCGTGCCCATCGCGGTGACGAGTTCCTTGGGGCCCCCACAGTAACCGATGCGCCAACCGGTCATCGCGTAGGCCTTCGAGCAACCATTGATCGTCACGGTGCGGTCGTAGAGCTCCGGCACGACGGTCAGCAGGCTCGTGAACGGCTCGCTGCCCCAGTAGATCTTCTCGTACATGTCATCGGTGCCGATGATCACGCGCGGATGCTTCTTCAACACCTCGCCGAGCGCGCGCCATTCGGCCGCCGTATAGGCCGCACCCGTCGGGTTGCTCGGACTGTTGACGAGGAACAGCCGCGTGCGCGGCGTGATCGCGCGGGCCAATTGCTGCGGCGTGATCTTGTAGCCTTGCTCCGGCCCCGCGTAAGGCATCACCGGCACGCCGTCGGCGAGCAGCGCCATATCGGGATAGGAAACCCAGTACGGCGCAGGAATGACCACCTCGTCGCCCGGATCGAGCACCGCCATGCACAGGTTGAAGATGGTCTGCTTCGCGCCCGAGGACACGAGGATCTGGTTGCGCTCGTAGCGCAGGCCGTTGTCGCGCTGGAACTTCGCGATGATCGCGTCCTTCAGTTCCACGATGCCGTCGACGTTGGTATAGCGCGTGAAGCCGCTGTTGATGGCCTGTACGCCGGCCGCGCTGATGTGCGCGGGCGTGTCGAAGTCGGGCTCGCCGGCGCCGAGGCCGATGACATCCTTGCCCTCGGCTTTCAACCGGGCGGCGAGGGCGGTCACGGCAAGAGTCGGCGAAGGCTTGACGCGCATCGCGCGCTTGGAAACTGCTAAGGCCACGGGGTTCCTTTGCGACGGGCAGACAGGGACGGAGCGCTGCTTGACACCTGCGATATAGTAGCCGACGACCCATGGAAACTCGACCCTTCGAACTCGTCTCGAAATACCAACCCGCCGGCGACCAGCCGCAGGCGATCGCGCAACTGGTCGAAGGCCTCACGAGCGGCCTCGCGCACCAGACGCTGCTGGGCGTGACGGGTTCCGGCAAGACCTACACGATCGCCAATGTCATCGCGACCGTGCAGCGACCGACGCTGGTGCTGGCGCACAACAAGACGCTGGCGGCGCAGCTCTACGGCGAGCTGCGCGAGTTCTTTCCGAAAAACGCGGTGGAGTACTTCGTTTCCTACTACGACTACTACCAGCCGGAAGCCTACGTGCCTTCGAGCGATACCTACATCGCCAAGGACGCTTCGACGAACGAGCACATCGAGCAGATGCGGCTCTCGGCCACCAAGGCGCTGCTCGAGCGGAGCGATGCGATCATCGTCGCGACCGTTTCGTGCATCTACGGCTTGGGCGACCCGCAGGCTTATCTCGCCATGGTGCTGCACCTGGTGCGCGGCGAGCGCATTGACCAGCGCCGCCTGCTGCGCCGCCTCGCGGAGATGCAATACACGCGCAACGACGTCGACCTGCAACCCGGCACCTTCCGCGTGCGCGGCGACATCATCGACATCTTCCCGGCCGAATCGGCACGCGATGCGGTGCGCGTCGAACTCTACGACGATTCGATCGAGAACCTCTCGCTGCTCGATCCGCTGCTCGGCAAGGTGCTGGGGCGCGTGCCGCGCTACACCGTGTATCCCGGCACGCACTACGTCACGCCGCGCGACCGGTTGGTCACGGCGCTCGACCTCATCCGCGAGGAAATGCGCGAGCGGCTCAAGGTGCTGTACGAGAACAACAAGCTGGTCGAGGCGCAGCGGCTCGAGCAGCGCACGCAGTTCGACCTGGAGATGATTCGCGAGGTCGGCTACTGCCCGGGCATCGAGAACTACTCGCGCTACCTGTCGGGACGCGAGAGCGGCGAGCCGCCACCCTGCCTGTTCGACTACCTGCCGCCGAACGCGCTGCTGGTGGTCGACGAGAGCCACCAGACGGTCCCGCAGCTCGGCGCCATGTACCGCGGCGATCGCTCGCGCAAGGAAACGCTGGTCGAATATGGCTTCCGCCTGCCGTCGGCGCTCGACAACCGGCCATTGAAATTCGAGGAGTGGGAACGGCTCGCCCCGCAGATGATTTTTGTTTCCGCGACGCCGGGACCGTATGAACGCGCGCACACCGGGCAACTGGTCGAGCAGGTCGTGCGGCCGACCGGCCTGCTGGATCCGGAGGTCGAGGTACGTCCGGCCGGCACGCAGGTCGATGACGTGCTCGGCGAGATCAACCTGTGCATCGCGGCGAGCGAGCGCGTGCTGATCACGACGCTGACGAAGCGCATGGCCGAAGACCTCACCGAATACCTGGCCGAGCACAAGATCCGGGTGCGCTACCTGCACGCGGACATCGAGACAGTCGAGCGCGTCGAAATCATCCGCGACCTGCGGCTCGGCCGCTTCGACGTGCTGGTCGGCATCAACCTGCTGCGCGAGGGGCTCGACATGCCCGAGGTCGCGCTGGTTGCGGTGCTCGATGCCGACAAGGAGGGGTTCCTGCGCTCGGCGGGTTCGCTGATCCAGACAATGGGACGCGCGGCGCGCAACCTGCACGGACGCGTCATCCTGTACGCGGATCGCGTCACCGCATCGATGCAGACCGCGATCGATGAAACACGCCGCCGGCGCGAGCGGCAGGCACAGTACAACCTCGAGCACGGCATCACGCCGGTCAGCATCGTCAAGCCCGTCGCCGATGTCATGGAAGGCGCGCGCGTCGCGCCGGCGCCCGCCGCGCGTGGCAGGGACGGAGGCCGCAGGGTGCCGGTCGCGGTGCCGCGCACGCTCGCCGAGGCGACGCGCGAGATCCATCGCCTGGAAGAGGTGATGTACCGCCATGCGCGCAACCTGGAATTCGAGCAGGCTGCCGCGGTGCGTGACCAGATCGAAGCCATGCGCGCGCTCGAACTCGAACTGGGCGGCGGCCCGCTCGTGCCGCAGACAACGCGCAAGGCCTGAAGATGAACGCGAAATACCAGTGAAATCCGCGCTTTAGCTTGCCAGTCGCAACACCGTCCGGTATCGTTCCGGCCGCTTACGGGCCTGTGCAGACAGGCTCCAACAGGCGCGTAGCTCAGTGGTAGAGCATCACCTTGACATGGTGGTGGTCGCTGGTTCGATCCCAGTCGCGCCTACCAATTCTTGAAGCCTGGAGATTCCGTGCCGGTCATTACGCTGCCTGACGGCAGCCAACGCAGCTTCGACAAGCCCGTCACGGTCGCCGAAGTGGCCCTCAGCATCGGCGCGGGCTTGGCGCGCGCCGCGCTGGCCGGCAAGGTCAACGGCAAGCTCGTCGACACGGGCTTTTCGATCGCCAGCGATGCGACGCTCGCGATCATCACCGAGCGCGACCCCGAAGGCCTCGAGGTCATCCGGCATTCGACCGCGCACCTGCTCGCGCAGGCCGTGCAGCAGCTGTTCCCCGACGCGCAGGTCACGATCGGGCCGGTCATCGAGGATGGCTTCTACTACGACTTCGCGCGCCAGACGCCGTTCACAACCGAAGATCTCGTGCGCATCGAAGCGAAGATGACCGAGCTGGCGAAGGCCGACCAGCCGGTGCATCGGCGCGAGCTGCCGCGCGACGCCGCGGTCAAGCTGTTCCAGGACAAGGGCGAGCGCTACAAGGCGGAAATCATCGCCAGCATCCCGGCCGGCGAGAACATCAGCCTGTACGGGCAAGGCAATTGGGAAGACCTGTGCCGCGGCCCGCACGTGCCGTCCACCGGCAAGCTCAAGGCCTTCAAGCTGATGAAGGTTGCCGGCGCCTATTGGCGCGGCGATTCGCGTAACGAGATGCTGCAGCGGATCTACGGCACCGCCTGGCCAGACCAGAAGCAGCTCGACGCCTACCTGCATCGGCTCGAAGAAGCGGAAAAGCGCGACCACCGGCGCATCGGCCGCGAGCTCGACCTGTTCCACATGCAGGAGGAAGCGCCCGGCGCGGTGTTCTGGCACCCGAAGGGCTGGCGCATCTTCCAGCGGCTCATCGCTTACATGCGCGTGAAGCAGGAAGCCGCGGGCTTCACCGAAGTGAACGGCCCCGAGCTGATGGACCGGAGCCTCTGGGAGGCCTCGGGCCACTGGCAGCAGTTCGGCGAGAACATGTACACGACGCAGACGCCCGACGAGCGCGTGTACGCGATCAAGCCGATGAACTGCCCGGGCCACGTGCAGATCTTCAAGCAGGGCATCCGCAGCTATCGCGACCTGCCGATCCGCTTCGCCGAATTCGGCAAGGTGCATCGCTACGAACCCTCGGGCGCGCTGCACGGCCTGATGCGCGTGCGCGCCTTCACGCAGGACGATGCGCACATCTTCATCGCGCCCGACCAGATCACCGCCGAATCGGTGCTGAGCACGAATCTGATCCTCAGCATCTACCGCGACTTCGGCTTCGACGACGTGCGCATCAAGTTCTCCGACCGGCCAGCGAAGCGCGTCGGCGACGACGCGGTCTGGGACCAGGCCGAGTCCGCGCTGAAACAGGCCGCGCAGGCCGCCGGCATCGAGTACACGCTGAACCCGGGCGAGGGCGCCTTCTACGGGCCGAAACTCGAGTTCGTGCTGCGCGATGCGATCGGCCGCGACTGGCAGTGCGGCACGCTGCAGGTCGACCTGAACATGCCCCGGCGCCTCGGCGCGCACTACATCGACGAGCACAGCCAGAAGCAGGTGCCCGTCATGCTGCACCGGGCGATCTTCGGCTCGCTCGAGCGATTCTTCGGCATCCTGCTCGAACACCATGCCGGCAAGCTCCCGACCTGGCTGTCGCCGGTGCATGCCGTGGCCATGAGCATCACCGACAAGCAGCACGATTACGTCGCCAATGTTGCGGATTTGTTGAAAAAACAAGGGCTTCTGGTCGATTGCGACTTGCGCAACGAGAAAGTGGGCTTTAAGATTCGCGAACACACGCTGCAACGCGTTCCTTACCTGTTGGTCGCAGGCGATAAGGAAGTCGCGGCGAACTTGTTGTCTGTGCGCTCCCGCAGCGGAAAAGACCTGGGCACCATGAGCCCGCAGGCGTTCTCTGATCGCCTTCGGCAGGAGCTCGAAAGCCGCGGGCGCCACACGTTGGAGGAATGATTTATAGCCATTGCAACGAAGCGCATCCGCCGTAATGAAGAAATCACCTCGCCGTCGGTGCGGGTGATCGGAGCGGATGGGGCCCAGGCGGGAGTGATGTCGAGATACGACGCACTGCAACTAGCGTTGTCCGCCCAGCTTGATCTCGTTGAAGTCTCGCCCACGGCCGAACCGCCGGTGGTGCGCGTGATGGACTTCGGCAAGTTCCTCTTCGAGCAGAACAAGAAGGCCCACTCTGCCAAGCGCAAGCAGAAGCAGCAGCAGGTCAAGGAAGTGAAGTTTCGTCCCGGAACGGAAGAGGCGGATTACCAGGTCAAGCTGCGTAACCTGACCCGCTTCCTGTCCGAGGGTGACAAGGCCAAGGTGACCGTGAGGTTCCGTGGCCGTGAGATGGTGCACCAGGATATCGGTCGCAAACAGCTTGAGCGGATACAAGCCGATCTCGCCGCTGCGGCCATTGTCGAGCAGTTTCCAGTAATGGAAGGCCGGCAATTGGTCATGGTGTTTTCACCAAAAAAGAAGTGAACCGCGCCAGGGCGTCCGTCGAAGGCGGCGCCGCAACGTAGTTCCGCAGGCAAGCGGGCGGCGGTGAGCCGCCTTGCGAACCATCGCTATACAAGTGGAGATTGATATGCCCAAGTTGAAAACCAACCGGGCGGCGTCCAAGCGTTTCCGCAAGACGGCGAAAGGATTCAAATCCTACTCGTCGGGCCGCCGCCATAACCTCGGTCACAAGGACTCCAAGCGCAAGCGTCATGCGCGCTCCGGAGGCAGCAGCCTGATTGACAAGAGCGACGTCGGTCGCATCACGCAGCTGTTGCCGAATCATTAACCCGGAAAACTGAAGGAGTCGAAACATGGCACGAGTCAAACGTGGCGTGACGGCCGGGCGCCGTCACAAGAAGGTCCTCGGCAAGGCCAAGGGCTACTACAACGCACGGCGCAAGATCTACCGCACCGCCAAGCAGGCCGTCATCAAGGCGGGCCAGTATGCGTATCGCGACCGTCGCGCGAAGAAGCGCGAGTTCCGCGCACTGTGGATCACGCGCATCAACGCGGCGGCCCGCGTGCACGAGCTGTCCTACAGTCGGCTGATCGCGGGACTGAACAAGGCGGGCATCGAGATCGACCGCAAGCTGCTCGCAGACCTCGCGGTGCACGACGCGAACGCCTTCGGCGCGATTGCCGCGCAGGCCAAGGCCGCCCTGGCGGGCTAGCCGTTCCGTGAGCGATCTGCCTGCACTGACTGCGCAAGCGCTGGTGCAGATAGGCGCCTGCGACACGTTGCCCAAGCTCGATGAACTGCGCGTTCACTGGCTCGGCAAGAAGGGCGTACTAACCGAACAGCTCAAGGCGCTCGGTGGCCTCGCGGCCGCCGAGCGTCCGGCTGCCGGCGCGCGCATCAACACCGCCAAGACCGAATTGCAGGCGGCCATCGACGCGCGGCGCGCGCTGCTCGAGCAGGCCGCGGTCGCCCGGGAACTCGCGGCCGGCGGCATCGATGTCACGCTGCCCGGGCGCGGCGAATCCACCGGTGGCGTGCATCCGATCACGCGGGTGCGCACGCGCATCGAGGAGCTGTTCCGCCACGCGGGCTACGATGTCGCCGACGGTCCCGAGGTCGAGGACGAGTTCCACAACTTCGAGGCGCTCAATATTCCCGCCGACCATCCGGCGCGGGCGATGCACGACACCTTCTACCTCGAGAACGGCAAGTTGCTGCGCACGCACACCTCGCCGGTGCAGATCCGCGCGATGCTGTCGCGCAAGCCGCCGTTCGCGCTGATCGCGCCGGGCCGCGTGTACCGTTGCGATTCGGACATGAGCCACTCGCCGATGTTCCACCAGGTCGAAGGCCTGCTGGTCGATACTGACGTCAGCTTCGCGAACCTGAAGTCGGTGCTGCACGAATTCATGGAATCGCTGTTCGAGCGCAAGCTGTCGATGCGCCTGCGCCCGTCGTATTTTCCGTTCACCGAACCCTCGGCCGAGGTCGATATTTCCTGCGTGCTGTGCAACGGGCAGGGCTGCCGGGTGTGCAAGCAGACCGGATGGCTCGAGGTCGCGGGCTGCGGCATGGTGCATCCGAATGTTTTCAAGGCATGCGGCATCGACGCCGAGCGATACACCGGCTTTGCGTTCGGATTCGGCATCGAACGCCTGGCGATGCTGCGCTATGGCGTGAACGACCTGCGGCTGTTCTTCGAGAACGACCTGCGCTTCCTGGCGCAGTTCGCGCGCGGCTGACGCATGCAGGAGCCGCAATGAAATTGCCCGTGTCATGGCTGCGCGCCTGGGCCGACGTGCCGTGGAAAGACCGCGAGCTCGCCGACCGGCTGACGATGCTGGGCTTCGAGGTGGAATCGCTACAGCCCGTCGCGCCGCCCTTCAGCGGCGTCGTCGTCGCCGAGATCACGAGCGCCGTACCGCACCCCCAAGCCGACAAGCTGCGCGTGTGCACGGTCAATGCGGGCGCGGGCAACGGCGGCACATTGCAGATCGTCTGCGGCGGCGCCAATGCGCGCGCCGGGCTGCGCACCGCACTGGCGACCGTCGGCGCCCAATTGCCCGGCGACAAGACCATCGGCGCCGCCAAGCTGCGCGGCGTCGAATCACAGGGCATGCTGTGCTCGGCGCGCGAACTGGGACTTGGCGAAGCCGGAGAGGGCATCATCGAATTGCCCGCCGATGCGCCGCTGGGCGCTTCGCTGCGCGACTACCTCAGGCTCGATGAATCGTTGCTCGAAATTGCCATCACACCCAATCGTGGCGATGCGATGTCGGTGCTCGGCATCGCGCGCGAATTGGCGGCCGCCAGTGGCCGCCCGTTGCGAACGAAACCGCATCCCGAAATGGCGCCAGCCGCGGCAAAGAACAACGAGCGCTTTCCGATACGGCTGACCCCCGGCGCCGGCTGCGCGCGTTTCGGCAGCCGCGTCATCCGCGGCGTCGACAATCGCCGCGCCACGCCGCCGTGGCTGCGCGAGCGGCTCGAGCGCTCAGGGCTGCGTTCGATCAGTCCGCTCGTCGACGCGACGAACTACGTGATGCTCGAGCTCGGCCAGCCGATGCACGCCTACGATCTCACCAAGCTGAAATCCGGCCTGCAGGCGCGCCGCGCGCTGCCCAACGAAAAACTCCGGCTGCTCGAGGGCAGCGAGATCGAATTGAGCGCGGACGTGCTCGTCATCGCCGACGGAAACGGGCCGGTGGGCCTCGGCGGCGTGATGGGTTCCGCCTCGAGCGCCATCTCGGATGCCACGAGCGACGTGTTGCTCGAGGCAGCCTGGTTCGATCCGGCCGTCATCGCAGGCCGCGGCCGGCGCTATGGCCTGGTCACCGACGCCGGCCAGCGTTTCGAGCGCGGCGTCGATCCCACCGGGCAGGAGCGCGCCATCGATCGCGCGACCGACCTGATCTGCTCGATCGCCGGCGGCCAGCCCGGACCGACCTGCATCGAGGAATTGCCCGACGAATTGCCGCGCCGGCGCCCGGTGCCATTGCGCGCCTCGCAGGTCAGGCGACTGCTCGGCGTCGCCGTGCCCGCCGCCGAGTTGCAGTCGCGCTTGCGCGCGCTCGGCATGCGCGTCGAGGACGACGCGCCGGAGGCCTGGCGCGTCACGCCGCCGTCCTGGCGGTTCGATATCAGCATCGAGGCGGACCTGATCGAGGAACTCGCGCGCAGTGGCGGACTCGATGCGATTCCGGAAGCCGTGCCGCTGGGCGCGCGCGTCATCGAAGGCAGCAGTGAAGCGCACAGCAGCGCACACAGCGTGCGCGACCGCCTGGTCGCGCGCGGCTACAGCGAAGCGATCACGTTCGGATTCACCGATCCTGAACTGCAGCGCAAGGTCTGCGGCCCGCTCGAAGCGGTGCGATTGAAGAATCCGATCGCCAGCAATCTCGCGGTGATGCGCGCCTCGCTGTGGCCGGGGTTGCTGGGCGCAACGGGCGAGAACCTGCGGCGCCAGCGCGAACGCGTCAGGCTGTTCGAGATTGCGACGCAATTCCATCGCGCGGCGGATGGCGCCGTGCTCGAACGGCGCATGATCGCCGGCATCGCCGCCGGCACCCGCTTGCCCGAACAGTGGGGCGTGCAGCGCACCGACGGCGATTTCCACGACGTGAAGGCCGATGTCGCCGCGCTGCTGGCGCTCAACGGTCGCGCGGGCGATTGCCGCTATGAACCCGGATCATCGCTGCCCTGCCTGCATCCCGGACGCAGCGCGCAGATCGTGCGCGATGGCAGCGTGATCGGACAGCTGGGCGAGCTGCATCCCGCATTGGTGCGCGACCTTGATTTTACATATGCGCCGGTGTTGTTCGAACTCGACTTCGAGGCAACGACCCGGAACGCGCCGGTGCGCTACGCGCCGATCTCCAGTTTTCCCCAGTTGCGCCGCGATATTTCTTTCACGGTCGCCGCCGGCGAGACTTATGGACGCATTGCCGAACGTGTTAGTGTTGCGGCCTCAACCCGGCTGCTTGAACTAAGAATCTTCGACATCTACCAGGGGAAGGGAGTAGAAATAGGTCGAAAAAGTGTCGCTTTGGGGTTGATTTTGCAGGATTTATCTCGCACTCTTACGGATGCCGACGCCGACGGGATAGTGGCTGCGGTCTGCGCAGAATTGCGCTCGAGCTTGGATGCCAGAATAAGAGACTAGAACGATGGCTCTCACCAAAGCAGAAATGGCCGAAGCGCTGTTCAACCAGCTCGGCCTGAACAAGCGTGAGGCGCGCGAACTCGTCGATCTGTTTTTCGAAGAGGTCCGCGGCGCACTCGCGACCGGCGAACAGGTTAAACTCTCGGGCTTCGGCAATTTCGATCTGCGCGACAAGAATCAGCGTCCCGGCCGCAATCCGAAGACCGGCGAGGAGATTCCGATCAGCGCGCGGCGTGTCGTCACATTCCGTCCGGGGCAGAAGCTCAAGGCACGGGTCGAGGCATATGCTGGAAGCAAAGAACAATAACGAACTGCCGGCGATTCCCGGCAAGCGTTATTTCACGATCGGCGAAGTCAGCGAACTGTGCGGCGTGAAACCGCACGTGCTGCGTTACTGGGAACAGGAATTCCCGCAGCTCAAGCCGGTCAAGCGACGCGGCAATCGCCGCTACTACCAACGCCAGGACGTCATCGTCATCCGGCAGATCCGCAGCCTGCTGTACGAACAGGGCTTCACGATCGGCGGCGCGCGCAACAAGCTCGGCGGCGACGAGGCACGCACCGATATCAGCCAAAGCCAGCAGATCGTGCGCCAGGTGCGCCTCGAGCTGGAAGAAGTGCTGCGGATACTGCGTCGCTGACCTATCATTCACGCCTACGGTCGGGGCGTGGCGCAGCCTGGTAGCGCACTTGCATGGGGTGCAAGGGGTCGGAGGTTCAAATCCTCTCGCCCCGACCAAATCCGGTTTAGACTTTGCGTAAATGAAAGCCGCCCACGGGGTCAGGAGGCAGGCATGAAGACTTTTGCATTGCGAATCGTGTTGCTGGGCGTCACTGCGACGCTGGTCGCCTGCGGCAGCGATACGCCCACATCCACCGTCGACAACAGCAGCACGCGCGGCACGCTGGTCGCGAATCCGCCATTTCGCATTGCATCGGTCGATGCCGCGACGCTGGGTTCCGAACTCGGCGCCAGCGCTTCGGGCGCACAGCTGCTGCAAGTCACCGGGCCACCGGCCTGCGGCGTCGATTTCCACTACATGAAATACTGGACGGTCAACGCGAATCCGTCGCAAGACGTGGCCGTCACGGCTACCGCCGCGCTGATGATTCCAACCGGCGCGGCGCCGGCGTGCTCGGGCCCGCGGCCGATCCTGCTGTATGCGCACGGCACGCAGACCGACAAGCTCGCCAACCTGGCCGACATCACGAACCCCGCCAACACCGAGGGCGCGCTGATTGCCGCGATGTTCGCGGCGCAGGGCTACATCGTCGTTGCGCCGAACTACGTCGGCTACGACACGTCGAGTGGCACGTTCCACCCGTACCTGAATGCCGACGCGCAGTCGAAGGACATGATCGATGCGCTCACCGCGGCCCGCAAGGCGCTCGGCAAGGTGCTGGCCAGCACGACGACCGACAACGGCAAGCTGTTCATCAGCGGCTACTCGCAAGGCGGATTCGTCGCGATGGCGACGCACAAGGCACTGCAGGCCGCCGGCCAGCCCGTGACGGCGTCGGCGCCGATGTCGGGCCCGTACGCGCTCGCGGCCTTTGGCGATGCCGTCTTCTTCGGCAATGTCGACCTGGGCTCGACGATCTTCACGCCGCTGCTGGCAACGAGCTTCCAGAAGTCGTACGGCAACATCTACGCCACGCCGGGTGACCTTTTTGAAGACGCCTATGCCGGCGGCATCGAGGGACTGCTGCCGAATGCAACGCCGATCGACCAGCTGATTGCGGGTGGCCAGCTGCCGCAGCTGCAGTTGTTCCACGACACGATCTGGGACACGGGCAGTGCGCAACTCGACGCAACGCTCGACGTGCCGGCCGATCCGCTGTTCTCGCTGGGCTTTGGCCCGGCCAATCTCGTGAAGGACACCTATCGCTTCGGCTACATCATGGACGCGTTGGCGAATCCCGATGGCGCCGTGCCCGCGCAAACGAACCTGGTACCCGCGGCGGCGCCGCAAAACACCTTGCGGCAGGCGTTCAAGCTGAACGACCTGCGCAGCTGGGTGCCGACTTCGCCGGTGTTCATGTGCGGCGGCGAGAACGATCCGGTCGTATTCTTCGCCCCCAACACGCAGGTCATGCAGGCGTTCTGGACCTACGTCGCGCCGCCCGCATCACCACTGCTGGTCAACGTGCTCGATGTCGATTCGCCCATCACCGGGCCGGACGATCCGTGGCTGCTCGCCAAGGGCGGTTTCGCGCAGGCCGAAGCCGCGATCGACGCGGCGGCCGGCGGTGGCGCTGCGGGCCAGCAGGCTCGCACGCAGACCTACCACACCACGGTCGCGCCCTTCTGCTCGGCTGCGGCGCGCGGCTTTTTCAGCCAATTTTGAGGGGCTGCAAAAATGAACGTAAACATCAAAGTCACCGCTCTTGCCTCCTTGGCCGCGCTTGTGGCTGCCACCACGGCCACCGTGGCACTGGCTGACGACAGCGTCCGCGCCAATGAGATTCGCGTCGGCGCCTACATCGTCATGTACGACGCGAAGGCCGACGACCTCAGCGGCCCGTATGTGCCCCCGGGCGTCAACGTCGACGTGAAGAATGTCACGACGCCGTACTTCGCCTATCTGCGGCGGCTGTCCCCGCACCTCGTCGCGCAACTCGCCGCGGGCGTGCCGCCGAAGACCGAAACGGTCGGCAAGGGTCCGGCGACAGTCGGATCCGTGCCGTTCAACGGACAGGTCGTGTCGACGGCCAAGTGGTTCTCGCCCTCGCTGCTCGTGAACTACGTGTTCCGTGACGAGTCTGCGACGCTTCGGCCGTACTTGGGCGTCGGCGTCAACTACACACGTTTCTACGACCTGAAATCGACCCCGGCGGGCGATGCGGCCAATGGCGGACCGACGGCGATCACGCTGAGCAGCTCGCTCGGCCCAGTGGCGACGGCGGGCCTGCGCTGGCACCTGAACAATCGCTGGAGCCTGTATGCCTCGTACGACGTGGCCCGCGTGAACACCGACTACGTCGGCAACACGGCCGGCGTCATCCGCAAGACCCACATCAAGTTCAATCCATCGACGCTGGTGGTGTCGGCCGGCTACGCGTTTTAGCTTTGGATTCCTTGACTTGAGCGGCCCAGACCCTACAATTCCGGCCGTCCTGTAGGTGCGGGAATAGCTCAGTTGGTAGAGCGCAACCTTGCCAAGGTTGAGGTCGCGAGTTCGAGTCTCGTTTCCCGCTCCACTCACTTCTTCGATGGCTAGGTGGCAGAGTGGTCATGCAGCGGCCTGCAAAGCCGCGTACGCCGGTTCGATTCCGACCCTAGCCTCCAGCATCACCAATTGCGGACGTGGCGAAACTGGTATACGCAGCAGACTTTGACAGGAGTGCCCGGGGGGAAACCCGCGGTGCAGAACCGCCCAAATTCGGGGAACGCTACCGATTCCGATCCAGGCCAATCCCGAGCCAAGCCCCGCGAGGGGAAGGTGTAGAGACTAGACGGGCGGCGCCTACACCTCGCGCAAGCGGGGCAGGGCGAAGGGATAGTCCAGACCACGAACGCCTGCGCACTGCGCGGGCGGCGGCGAAAGCCGAAGCGGCAGGAAAATCTGCTTTCCTGAAAGGGGAGTGTGGGTTCGAGTCCCGCCGTCCGCACCAACGATGAGCCTGCTCGCCGCACACGACCTGCATCTGTGGCGCGGCGAACTGCACGTACTGCGGGGCCTGTCATTCAGCGTGGAAGCGGGCCGCTGCCTGCAAGTCACGGGCTTCAACGGCAGCGGCAAGTCGACGTTGCTGCGCGCGCTCGCGGGGCTCCTGCCGCTCGAGTCGGGCGCAATCCACTGGCGCGACCAGGACACTCGGCGCGACCCCCATGCGTTCCACGGCGAACTCGCCTGGCTCGGCCACGGCACCGCGTTGAAGGGCGATTTGTCCGCGCACGAGAACCTGCGTTTCTCGGCCGGGCTGCGCCGCGACTTCGGCACGGGCGAAATCGACGCGGCGCTCGCGCGCGTCGGTTTTCCGCACAGCGACGGACGGCTCGCGCGGCAAATGTCGGCGGGACAGCAACGGCGCGTAGCGCTGGCGCGGGTGCTGCTGCTCGACTGCGCGTTGTGGCTGCTCGATGAGCCGACATCGAACCTCGACACGCACGGCCAGCATATGTTCGGCCAGATTCTGTCCACGCACCTCGAGCGCGGCGGCGCGGCAGTCGTCGCGACGCATTGGCCGCTCGCCGTGGCGCCGGAACGCATCGAGGCGCTCGAACTCCAATGAACGGCGCGAGTCCAACCAACGTGTCGGCGGCCAGGGCGGGCTGGCGGCTGGTGCAGCGTGATTTGCGCCTCGGATTGCGCAGGCCCGGTGAATGGCTGCAGCCGCTGGTGTTCTTCGTCGTGGTCACGACGCTGTTTCCGCTGGCGACCGATCCGCAGTTGTCGCGCCTCAGAGACATCGCGCCCGGCGTACTGTGGGTCGCCGCGTTGTTGTCGTCATTGCTGGCGCTCGAGCTGCTGTTCCGTGAAGATGGACAGGACGGAACGCTCGAGCAACTGGCAGTCTCGGGTTTGCCTCTGTCGTGGTTGCTGCTGGCGAAGACGGCCGTGCATTGGTTGCTGACGGGATTGCCGCTGGTGCTGGTCGCGCCGCTCGTGTCCACCGCGCTCGGCGCGCCGCTCGCGGCGATCCCGGACGTCATGGGCTCGCTGCTGCTCGGCAGCATTGCGCTGAGCCTGATTGGCGCGGTGGGCGCCGCCCTGACATTGGGCCTGCGACGCGGCGGGGTCTTGCTGGCATTGCTGGTACTGCCGTTGGCGGTGCCCGTGCTGATCTTCGGCGCACGCGCCACGGCGTTGGCGATTGCGCTTGAACCGATGGCGGCGCCGATGGACCTGCTGGGCGCCATCGCGGTGCTGGCCGCTACGCTCGCGCCGCTGGCCGCCGCCGCCGCCGTGCGCATCAGTCTCGAATAGGCGCTGGAGTCGACATTGAACTGGACCTGGTTTCACCGCTTCGGATCGCCGCCTTATTTCTTCCGCGTCGCCGGAAAGATGATCCCGTGGTTCGCGTGGCTCGCGGCGTTCTCGGGCATTGCCGGATTGATTGGCGCACTGGGATTCGCTCCGCCCGATTACCAGCAAGGCGAGGGCTATCGGATCATCTTCGTGCATGTGCCCGCAGCGGTGCTGTCGACCCTGGCGTATGCGGTCATGGCCACCGCCGCCGGCGTCGGCTTGATCTGGCGCATGAACGTCGCGCACGCCGTGGCCGCGAGCTGCGCAACAATCGGCGCCTGGTTCACGTTCGTCGCGCTCGCGACCGGGAGCCTCTGGGGCCGGCCGATGTGGGGCACCTATTGGGAGTGGGATCCGCGCCTCGTGTCCGAACTCGTGCTGCTGTTCCTGTACCTCGGCTACATGGGATTGCGCAGCGCCATCGATGACACGGCGCGCGCCGATCGCGCCAGCGCGGTGCTCGCGCTCGTCGGTGTCGTCAACCTGCCGATCATCCATTACTCGGTCGATTGGTGGAATTCACTGCACCAGGGCCACACGCTGCTGAAATTCGGCAAGGCCTCGATGCCGCCGGCAATGCTGGTGCCCTTGCTGCTGATGATGCTGGCCTTCACGCTTTACTTCGCGGCCATCCTGCTGGTGCGCGCGCGCGGCGAGATCCTGCGGCGCGAGCGTACTGCGCGGTGGATCAGCGAAGCCATTGGAGCGGCCTGATGATGCACTGGCTCTACATGGGCGGTTACTGGGCCTTCGTCTGGCCGTCCTACGTGCTGGCGCTGCTCGCGATCGTGCTCAATATCGTCCTCGCGCGCCGTGCCGTGCGCGCGGCGAAGACTGAAGCGCGCCGGCGCGCGTCGGCGCAGCGGAGCAGCCCATGACCCCACGACAACGACGCATGGCCCTGGTCGCCGTCATCGTGGTCGGCGTCAGCGTCGCGGGCGCGCTCGCGCTGCGCTCGTTCCGCGAGAACGTGATGTTCTATTTCGATCCAAGCAAGGTCGCCGCGGGGCAGGTGAAGCCGGGCCAGCGCTTTCGCCTCGGCGGCATGGTCGTCAAGGGCAGCGTGCAACGAGAAACTGGCACGCTGAACGTAGCCTTCGTCGTCACCGATTTTGCGCACTCGGTGCCGGTGACCTACGACAAGGTGCTGCCGGACCTTTTCAAGGAAGGGGCCGGCGTCGTCGCGCTCGGGCGTCTTGATGCGAAGGGCACGTTCGTCGCAGACGAAGTGCTGGCCAAGCACGACGAGAAATACATGCCGCCCGAGGTCACGCGGTCGTTGAAGGCCGGCCAGGCCGCCGCCGGCCAGGCAAACCCACCCACCAACGAGGCACCGCGCTAATGCTCATCGAGATCGGCCACTTTGCGATGATCCTCGCGTTGGCGTTGACCGCGTGCCAGGCATTCTTTGGACTTGCCGGCGCGCACTTGAACCGGGCTCGATGGCTCGCCGTCGTGCCGCACGCGGTCGCCGGGCAGTTCGTGTTCCTGTGCCTGGGCACGTTTGCGCTCGTGCACGCCTTCGTCATCAATGATTTTTCGGTCGCGTATGTCGCCGAACATTCCAACTCGGCGCTGCCGCTGTTCTACCGCATCACCGCGCTGTGGGGCGCGCACGAAGGCTCACTGCTGCTGTGGATCTTCGTGCTGGGTCTGTGGACCATCGCCGTCGCGCTGCGCACGACGCACCTGCCGCGCACGTACACGGCGCGCGTGCTGGGCGTACTCGGCGTCGTCAACTTCGGATTCCTTTTGTTCCTGCTGTCGACATCCAATCCCTTCGAGCGTTTGCTGTCGGTGCCGCTGGACGGCAATGACCTCAATCCCTTGCTGCAGGACTTCGCGATGGCGATCCATCCGCCGATCCTGTACGCCGGCTACGTCGGCATGAGCGTCAGCTTCGCATTCGCGTGCGCCGCGATGCTGGCGGGGCGCACCGACCATGCCTGGGCGCGCTGGCAGCGCCCATGGACCGTGATGGCGTGGGCATTCCTGACCTGCGGCATCGCGCTCGGCAGCTGGTGGGCGTACTACGAACTCGGCTGGGGCGGCTGGTGGTTCTGGGACCCGGTCGAAAACGCCTCGTTCATGCCCTGGCTCGTCGGCACGGCGCTCATCCACTCGCTCGCGGTGACCGACAAGCGCGGGCTGTTCAAGAGCTGGACGCTGCTGCTGTCGGTCGGCGTGTTTTCACTGAGCCTGCTGGGCACGTTCCTCGTGCGTTCCGGCGTGCTGGTGTCGGTGCACTCGTTCGCCGCCGACCCGGCGCGCGGCATTTTCATCCTGACGTTCCTGATCCTGATGATCGGCGGTGCGCTCGCGTTGTATGCGTGGCGCGCGCCGTCGCTCGGTTCGAGCGTCGGCTTCGAAATGATCTCGCGCGAATCCTTCCTGTTGTTCAACAACATCCTGCTGGTGGTCGCCGCGGCGGTCGTGTTCGGCGGCACGCTCGCGCCGTTGATCGCCGATACGCTGCACCTGGGCACGCTGTCGGTGGGGCCGCCGTATTTCAATCCCAGTTTCCTGGTGCCGATGCTGCCCATGGCGATGCTGGTGTCGATCGGCATACACGCGCGCTGGCGGCGCGGCGCACTCGGCGAATCACGACGGCGGGTCCTCGGCACGCTCGCGGTTGCCGTGCTGCTCGGTCTCGCCGTGACGTATGGAGTCTATGGCGGCGGCAACCTGTTGACGCCGGTCGGCGCCGTGGTCGGCTGCTGGATCATCCTGTCTTCGCTTGTCGATCCGCTCAATCGCCTGCGCCAGCGCAGCGGGCTTCCGGCCAGCCAGGTCGGCATGACGATCGCGCACGTCGGCCTTGGGCTGTTCGTGCTGGGCATCACCTTCGTCAAGTCGAATACGATCGAGACCGATGTCGCGCTGTCGCCGGGCCAGCGCCACGCCGTGGGCGACTACGTGTTCCGGTACGAGGGCGGGGAGGGCATCCAGGGCGCCAACTACGATGGCTTCCGCGGCCATGTCACCGCAACGCTCAACGGACAAACCGTCGCCACGCTGGCCCCGGAGAAGCGCCGTTACTTCGTGCAAGGCTCGGTCATGACCGAGTCGGCGATCAACGCGAAATGGAATCGCGACCTGCTCGTTGCGCTCGGCGAGAACGTCGGCGGCGACACCTGGAGCCTGCGGCTGCAATACCGCCCGATGATCCGTTTCATCTGGCTCGGCGCGGCAATCATGGCGCTCGGGGGCCTCACGACCCTGTTCGACCGGCGCTATAAATTGGCGACGGCGACGGTGGGCGCAGGCAGGGCGCCGGGCGCCGCATCGAACGCAACGGCCTCGCGATGAAGCGCTTCCTGCTGCCGCTCGGACTGTTCCTGTGCCTCGTCATCGTGCTCGCGTTCGGCATCTACAACGCGCCGCGCAACGGCACCAAGGAAATCATTTCGCCGTTGCTCGGCAAGCCCGCGCCGGCGTTCACGTTGCCGAAGCTGCTCGAACCGGGCACGACGTTTGATGCCGCCTCGATGCGCGGCGGCTGGCATCTCGTGAACGTGTGGGGCAGCTGGTGCGTCGAGTGCAGGGCGGAACACGCGACTTTGCTGCAGATCAAGGCCGAGGGCAGGGTGCCGATCGTCGGCATCGATTGGAAGGACGAAGACGCCACCGCCGTTGCCTGGCTGTCACAGCTCGGCAATCCCTATGACATCGTCGTGACCGACCACGAGGGACGCGTCGCCATCGACTGGGGCGTGTACGGCGCGCCCGAGAGCTTCCTCGTGGATCCGCAGGGTGTTGTCGTCGAAAAGCAGACCGGCGGATTGTCGATCGACACCTGGCAACGCCGATTCCTGCCGCACCTGGCGGTGCGCCCGTGATAGGGCGCGTTCGCGCTGCCGTCGTGGCAGTCTCGCTGGTGCTGGCGCTCACGCAGGCCGTCGCGTCATTCGCAGTCGACAACACGCCGCCGCTCGCGGACCCCGTCAAGCAGCAGCGCTACATCGCGCTGATCCACGAATTGCGCTGCATGCAGTGCCAGAACGAAGCGCTGGCCGATTCGAACGTGAACCTGGCCGCCGACCTGCGCCTCGAGGTGCATGACCTCATAGAGCAGGGCAAGTCGGATGACCAGATCCGCGATTTCCTCGTTGCCCGCTACGGCGAGTTCATCCTGTTCCGTCCTCGCATGAGCCTGCGCAACGCCTGGCTATGGGCCGCACCCGGCGCGCTGCTGCTGGCTGGCATCGCGATTGCGATCATCGTCATCCGCAAGCGCTCGCACATGCCGATCGGCGATGACGCTGCACCGGACACCGAAGCGGACACCGCAGCGGACGCATGAGCGCGTTCATCACCTGGGCGGCGCTGTGTGCGCTCGCCGCGGCTGCATTCCTCGCCTGGCCGCTGCTGCGCGCCGACCGCGATGGGGCGCCGCGGGAGCGCTGGATCGCGGCCGGCTTCGGCGCGGTGATCGTCGCCAGCGCAGTAGCGCTGTACCTGCATTGGAGCAACTGGCCCTGGCGCAATCCGCCGGTTGAAGAGGGCGAGAACATCTCGGCGTTGCTCGAAGCGACGCAGGCGCACGCGGACGATGCGCAGGCATGGCTCGATCTTGGCCGCGCCTATCTTCGCGTCGGCCAGCTGCCGCTCGCGCGCCGCAGCTTCGAGCATGCCGATCGCGCCAGCAATGGAAAAAGCGCGGCGGCGCTATCCGGCCTCGGGCAGGTGATCGTGTTCGAGAACAACGGCAGCCAGACGCCCGAGTCGTCCGCGTTGTTCGAGCGCGCGCTGGCGCTCGATCCGCATTCGCCGCAGGCCTTGTTCTACACTGGCGTCGCGCTGCTCAATGACGGCAAGCTCGCCGATGCGCGCGCCCGCTTCATTGCCATGCGTGACCTGGGCCCGCCGCCGCAGATTGTCGATGCCCTCGACAAGCAGATTGCGGCCATCGACGTGGCGATCGCCAACAGCAAGCCCGATCCGGCCACGGCGATCCACCTGCAAGTGACATTGGACGCCAAGCTGCAAAACCAGGTGCCCGCCGGCGCGACACTGTTTGTATTCGTGCGTTCGCCCCAAGGTGGGCCGCCGCTGGCGGTCAAGCGGCTGTCACCGGAGTTTCCACAGCGCGTGGATCTTTCGGCCGCTGATTCCGTCATGGCTGGACGGCGCGTCGGCGCTGGCGAGCACGTCGATGTCATGGCCAGGATCTCTGCGAGCGGCACGCCAATGGGCGGCCACGGCGACCTGTATGGCGGCCTGAAGGCCGTCACCGGGTCAACCAGCGTACGGACGCTGGTAATCGATCAACGCACGCCCTGACGGGGTCCATCAATCTGGTATTTACCATAATATACATTATGCGAACCTGAGTAATGGCCTCGTTCGCGCTTCGCCGCGGGCACTGATGGGTTCCCCGCAGCGTCTTTGATGTACGGTAGCCCTATGAACTTCTCCCTCTGCACAACCGGTATCGTGTTGCTTGCCCTGGCCGGCTGCGCGGTCGCGCCGACGGAATCCACAGCGCCAGCGCAACCGCCGGCCACCGCACCGCCAGCGGCATCGGCCAGCGTGCCCGCGACGCCAACGGCCGACGTAGCGCCCGCCAAGGCCACGCCAGTACCCGTGCCGCAGGTCGCGGCGCCTGATTCCGTGCCGGCACCTGCCAAGGCTGGTGCGCCCGCCGACGCGACGCCTGTAGTAACACCTGCAGCGGCACCCGCCGCGGCGCCAGCGGCCAAGCCCGTCACCAGGACAAGCCCCAGCAAGCCAAAATCATCGACGCCATCCAAGCCAGCCGTCGCCACGACACAACCGGCCGCAGCGACCGCGCCGAAGCCCGCCGCGGCGCCGGCGCTCGATCTGGCTGCTCTCGAACAACGCCTGCGCGACACGAAGGCCATCGGTTTGTTCACCAAACTATCGATCAAGAACCAGGTCGATGATCTGCTGGATGCATTCCGGGCGCATTTCAAGGGCCAGGCTCCGCCGCTGGCCACGCTGCGACAGCGCTATGATCTGCTGCTGATGAAAGTGCTCAGCACGGTGCAGGACGGTGATCCGCCGCTCGCAAGCGACATTGCTTCCTCGCGTGAGGCGATCTGGCAGCTGCTGAACAATCCCGCGAATCTCACCTCGGTCTGATTTTCAAATTGCAACCACAGGGACGACAGCTATGGACGCGCGCGCAACAGCAATCGCATTGACGGCGTTGGGTGCCCTGCTGGCCACCGGTACCGCGCTGGCCGACGATGCCTTCGGCAAAGACCTGATGGCCACGATCGCGCTGCAGGGCAAGCCCTGCGACAAGGTCATCGACGCCAAGCGCAACGGCGACAGCGACTACATCGCCACGTGCAAGGATGGCCATCGCTACCACGTGTACGTGAACGCCCAGGGCCGGGTCATCGTCGACAGGATTTGAGCGGATCGCTCCAGCGGCGACTGTCGGTCGTCGGATTGTGGCTGCTGGTCATCAACGGCATGGTCGGAGCCGGCATCTTTGGAGTGCCGGCCGAGGCGGCGCGGCTGACGGGAGCCTTCAGCCCCTGGCTGTTCGTCGTCAGTGCGGCAATGATGTGCCCGATCTTCCTGTGCTTTGCCCAACTGGGAAGCTACTTCACCGGCACGGGCGGCCCGGTGCAATACGCAGGCACGGCCTTCGGACCCTTTGCCGGATTCCAGGTCGGCTGGTGCCTGTACGTCGCGCGCCTGCTGGCTTTCGCGGCCAACGCCAACCTGCTGGTCGGCGCACTCGGCCGGCTGATCGCACACTAAATCAGTCCGACGTCGCGAATCGCAATCCTGCTGGCCTGCTGCCTCGTCCTGGCCGTGGTCAATGTGCTGGGCGTGCGCGACGCGATGCGCTGGTTGGCTACGCTGACCGCGCTGAAATTCCTTCCGTTGCTGGCGCTCATCGCATGGGGCCTGCCGGCGGTGCATCACTTCCCTGCTGCGGGCCCGCAACCGACCGCCACGAATATCGGCACGGCCCTGCTGCTCGTCATCTATGCCTACACCGGCTTTGAAACCGGCGGCGTCGTCTGCGGCGAAGCGCGCGATCCGAAACGCGATCTGCCGCGCGCGCTTGTTGCCGCGTTGGTGACGTGCGCGCTGGTGTACGCGTCGATCCAGGCCATCAGCGTGGCCGCGTTGCCCACGCTCGCCGCGTCGAGCGCTCCGCTGGTTGACGTGGCGGGCGCCCTGATGGGGCCGTGGGGCCGCCTGTTGCTCACGGCGGGAATCATTGCCTCAGTCGCAGCCAACATGTCGGGTTCGATGTTCGCGTTGCCGCGCATTACGTACCAGCTGGGCGTCGAGGGTCATTTGCCACGATGGTTCAGCACGATCCATCCCACGACGGCGACGCCCATCTGGTCCATCGTGTTCTATGCCGGCGCGGGTTTCGTGGCGGCGGCCTGGGGCAATTTTGGCTCGCTGGCGAGCCTCAGCGTCGCGACACGGCTGCTGCTGTACGTGGTGTGCATCGCGGCCATGCCACGCCTGCGCAAGGCGTACGCGACGGAACCCGGATCGATGGGCCTTCCCGGCGGATGGACGATCCCGGTTCTCGGCCTGGTGGTCAGCATCGGACTCATCACGCAGGTCAAGGCAGCGGCCTACTTGGACGTCGCGGCCCTGCTGCTGGTCGGTAGTGCGCTGATGCTGGCCGGCAGGCTGCCGCCGTTTCGCCAGCAGCCTAGGCCGCGGCGTTAGCGCGCCGAAATGGCAGCCGCCAACCGACCTGCCCCGAGCTTTCGGAAAAAACCACGTGGATGCGCACCAGTCCGTCCGGCTGCAGCGTCACGGAATGGCCTTCGAAGTCTTTTGGCAGCTCGGGCTGGTCGAGCACGAGCGAGAAACCCGGCGGCACATGTACGAATACATTGTGCGCGGTGCCCGCGCCCCCCTTTGAAATGCCGGCGAGGGTGTTGGCGGCACCGTCCCACTGCACATCGCCCAACTCGATGCCGCCTTGCGTGAAGTGCCGGTCGGTCGACAGCACCTGCGGCACGCCGCGATCGCGCCGCAACGCGACCAGCGCCACCGATGTCGCTGGCACGAGCACGCGCAGTTCACCGCTGACGGAACCCAGCGGGCATTGCTGCCAGAAATCAAACGCCAGCCATTGTTCGTGCGCGTCGAGCCCGAGGCGGGCCAGCGACACGCCCTTCTCCACCGCCCCGCCCTCTTCGTAGTTGAACAGCGCCACGACCGTCCACTGCTCGAACGGCGTCTTCACGGGCAGGGAGAAGATCTCCGGCTTCGAGCGTTCGAACAGGTCGATCGGGCGCGCCGCCTCGCCAAACGATGGAAACACCTTCTGCACGATCGCGAGACGCAGCTGGTCGAGGTCGACCAGGCGATCGCCGCTGATCATCGTGCCACCCGACAACGCAATGATCGACGCCGCGGCCATCGCCTGCGGCGGGGTCAGCAGCGCGACACCAATGTGGTCGGCGTCGTTGATCCACGTGCGCTTGTGGAAGTAATAGCGCTTCGCCATGGCCGGCGCCGCACTGTTGAACGCACCCTGGTATTGCTCCCAGGTCTCGAAAGGCTGGTCGAGCTCGATGCGCGTGCTGTCGAGCAGTCCGACCGTCATCTGCGCTGGACCGCAATCGAGCAAATGCCGCGCGGGGCCGATTGCTTCGCGAATGATCCCAGCGCCGCGTCGGTAGGCCATCGCACGGCTCCAGCCCGCGTCGTGGTATCGCTCTGCGGCCAACAGCGTCCATTCGACGAAATCGATCTTGATGAAGTCGTAGCCCCAGTCGTTCGCGACTCGATGCATCAGGCCGCGCAACCACTCGGCGGCCGCGGGAATGCTGACGTCGAGGCCGTAGAGCTTGGTGGTGCCACGATCACCGCAATGGCGCAGCGAGCCGTCGAGGTCGCGAATCAACCAGTCCGGATGGTCGCGATGGATCGCCGTGCCCTCGGAGACCACGTAGGGCGCGAGCCACAGGCCGGGCCTGAGGCCCAGCGCGCGGATGCGTTGTGCCAGCCATTTCATGCCGTGCGGAAAGCGCTCGTTGCCTTCCCAGTCGCTGAAGGCACGCTGGTAGCCGTCGTCGACCTGGATCCACTCCAGCCCAAAAGGTTTCAAATGCCTGGCTGCAAATTCTGCGTTGCGGAGGATTTCGGCTTCGCTCGTGTCCTGGTGGCTGTAGAACCAGTTGCACCAGCCGTTGATGACTGATCCAAGCCGCACGCGGTGCGCATCGCCGATGAGTTGCGCGTAGGCCTCGAGCGCCAGGAACGGATCGGCGCCGAATTGCAGGACGAAGCGCCCCGAGCGCGCCGCGGCGCCGGGCTGCAAGACGAACTCGCTATTGAGCCACGCTTCCGCGACGAGGCTCATGCCATCGCGCGGCCCCACCGTGGCGATTGCAGCCGTGATACGGCCGGTCGCAAACCCGCTGTCGACAAAGCCGACCGTGAGACCGGGCGCGCCCTCGTATCCGGCGAAACCCATGTTCCACACGCTCGTCTGCGGCCGATTGCGCGTCTGCGTGAAATCGCTCATTTCCCCAGGATCGGCGTACAAATAACCATTCGTCAGCGAGCGCGCCAGGTGTGGCCACGCGCACAGCCCTTCGGCATCTGGCATGGCGCGAAGCGGCTCGATCGCCTGCAACTGCAATTCGGCTTGCGTTTCGTTCTGGCAGCGCGTCTCCAGCAACAAGGCATTGCGGTCGGCGTAGACCAATGCCTCGATGACCAGCGTGATTCCGCTGCCGCGATCGCGGCACGTGGCCACGAGCTTCGAGCCCTTCCCAAGCGCGTCGTCGATGGGCGCTATTGCAACGCTGCGCGCCACCGAGCCCTGCGAAGACATGCACTGCCAGTCTGGTCCAGTCACCCGTACCGCGGCGTTGACGAGGAGCGGTGCGCCGTTGGCGAGCCAGGCCTGCAAGTATCCAGTCGCGGAATCGAAACGTACCCGCAGATGGCGGTTCGAGATTTCCGGCGGCGATGCGCCAGCGTCCGCCGCGATGTTCGCCAGGCCGGTCGCGGACCAGGCGCCGCCCAGCCCGAGCGCGATGACTTCCCTGCGATTGAACACGCCGCGGTACCCTACCACTTGCCATGTGCAGGCGCACCGCCAATGATTCACGCATGGCAACCATGAACTCCCCGCGTAGCCTTCGCCTGCTGCTGGCACTCGGCATCTGTCTCGCCGGTTCCGCGGCCGCCTCACCCGATGTGATCGATGCCGCCGCCCCTGCCCGCCCCTTCCCTCATTTCTGGGAACACGTGTTCGGATCCGGACGCGCGATCCTGGCGCTGCGCGAGGGCTACCGGAATGACTTGCGCGAAGTGAAGGCGGTCACGGCAATGAGCCACGTGCGCTTCCACAACATCCTGCACGACGAGGTCGGCGTCTACGACGAAGACGAGCAGGGCAATGCGCTCTATAACTTTTCGTACGTCGACCAGATCTACGACGGGCTGCTGAAGAACGGCGTGCGTCCCTTCGTCGAGATCAGCTTCATGCCGAAGAAGCTCGCGCTACGCCAGGACGTGCATCCGTTCTGGTACAAGCAGATCGTCTCGCCGCCGAAGGACTACGGGAAGTGGGATGCGCTGATGCGCGCGCTCGCGCAGCACCTGGTCGATCGCTATGGAATCGACGAGGTCGCGCAGTGGTATTTCGAGGTCTGGAACGAACCGAACATCGATTTCTGGTCGGGCGATCCGAAACAGGCCACGTATTTCGAGCTCTACGACCACACCGCGCGCGCGCTGAAGGGCGTCAGCCCGCGGCTGCGCGTCGGCGGACCGGCCAGTTCGTCGGCGCACTGGGTCGACGACTTCCTGCGCCACGCCGCGGCGGAGCAGGTACCGGTGGATTTCGTGTCCAGCCACGGCTATGGCGACGACAGCGTCGAAGACCTGTTCGGCACGCACGAGGACATCCCGGTCGACCAGCGCGTGTGCCGCGCGATCGCCAAGGTGCGCGCCCAGATCAGCGCCTCCGCCTACCCCGGCCTGCCGCTGATGTGGACCGAGTGGAACGTGCCCTCCTTCGGGCCGCTGAACGCGCGAGACACGGCCTACGTGGGCGCCGGCCTGGCCGATGTGATCACGCAGTGCGATGGCCTCGTCGATGAAATGTCGTTCTGGACCTTCAGCGACGTGTTCGAGGAGAACGGCCCGGGATTCCAGCCCTTCACGGGTTCCTTCGGCCTGATGGGCCTGGGCGGCATTCGCAAGCCGAGCTACACGGCGTTTGCGCTGCTGCACAAGCTCGGCGAACAGCGTCTCGCGAACAACCCTCCGGGCACGCTGGTGACACGCCGCGCCGACGGCACCCTCGTGGTCGCGCTGTGGAACCTCGTCGATCCCGGCAGCGGCGGTGGCCCGGTCACGCGTGAACTCGAGATTCGCGGCCTGCGGCCGGGCGCGAAATTGCGCATGACGCAGATCGACGATGAACACGCGAGCTCGCAGTCGGCCTACAACGCGATGGGCCGGCCGCGCTATCCCAGCGCGGCACAAGTGGCCGCGCTCAACCGCGCCGCCGAATTGCCCGCGGCGCAATCGCTCAGGCTCGCACGCGACAACACGCTGACGCTGCAGCTTCCGCCCAACGCACTGGTGTTGCTGGAAGTTGCCGCGCCCCAGCGGGCGCGCCGCTAGCGCGCGCTCAATCGAGCCTGAGGCGCGCCACGACCGGCAGGTGATCGGACGGGAAGCGTGCCTCGTGCATGTCCGTCAACACGGCGTAGCGCAGCACCTGCCAATGGGGTCCGAGAAAGATGTAGTCGATGCGATCCTTCAACGGGGCATCGATCTTGAAATCATTGAAGGTGCCGACGGGACCATAGGGCGGCATTTGCGACACCGCCCGCGCATCGCGAAAGCTCGCCGACATGATGCGGATCGGCTCCGATTCGGGCGTCGCGTTGAAATCGCCGAGGCACAGCACCGGACGGTCGCCGGCGATCTCGTGCATCTTGCTCACCATCAAGTGCGCGGATTCGCGCCGCGCGATGACGCCCTGGTGATCGAAGTGAACGGAGAACGCATAGAACACCCGCCCAGATGGACGGTCGCGCAGCTTCGCCCAGCTGGCGATGCGATTGCAGCAGGTCGCATCCCAGCCCTTGCCGGGCACGGCCGGCGTCTCGCTCAGCCAGAAATCGCCGTGCCCGAGCAGCTTGAAACGCGCTGTACGGTAGAAGATCGCCGAGTGCTCCCCAGCGCGCTGGCCATCGTCGCGGCCCACGCCCACGTAGGCGAAACCGGGCATCGCGGCCAGGTCGTCGACCTGGTCCATCAGGCCTTCCTGGGTGCCCAGCAGGTCGATCTGGTGGTAGGCGATCAAGGCCCGCACGGCATCGCGCCGCAACGGCCAGGCATTCGGGCCGTCATCGGGCGTGTTGAGGCGCAGGTTGTAGGTAGCGGCGTTGATTTCCATGTGCGCGTAGGCGGGGCGGATCATGGCGGCGAACATGCCCGCCAGCGCGACGCCAATATACAGGGCACGCATCCAGGGTTCCTTGTATCTGTTTCGCAACAGCATTTTCATTATTTGCGATTTTGCAACATACTAGTCGCGTCGGGGCGGATCGCACGAAGCCGATACGCATCGAATTCATCCTAAGGGGGATTCAAGATGATGATCAATCAATATGGCCGCGGCTGGCGGCTGGCTCTCGCGGTTGCGGCGCTCATGTTGGCTGGCTTGCCGGGGGGCAAGGCGGTCGCACAAACGGCGGCGGCGAAGCCTGCGAGCAACGACGATTCAGTGGAACAGGTGGTGATCACCGGCACGCGTCGCGTCGACCGCACGGTCACTGATTCCGCCTCGCCGGTCGACGTCATTTCCTCGACGGAACTGCGCGCCCAACCGGCCGCGAACATGCTGGACCAGATCAAGAACGTGGTCCCGTCGTTCTTCGTCGGCCAGAACACGATTTCGGACGCGTCGAGCCTGGTGCGCGCACCATCGCTGCGCGGCCTGCCGTCGGATGAGATCCTCGTGATGTTGAACGGCAAGCGCTTCAATCGCTCCGCGCTCGTCCAGGTGTACACGGGCGGTGACACGGAACTCGCCTTCGGTTCGCAGGGTTCGGATATCTCCTCGATTCCTTCGATCGCGCTCAAGAGCGTCGAAGTGCTGCGCGACGGCGCCACTGCGCAATACGGTTCGGACGCCATCGCGGGCGTGTTCAACTATGGCCTGCGCGACGATGCGGGACTCGAACTGCAGGCGCGCTACGGCGAGTACCAGAAGCATCGCGACGGCAAGAGCACGCAGATCGCCGGGAACTACGGCCTGAAGTGGGACAGTGGTTTCATCAACCTGTCCGCCGAATACGACGATGACGGCCAGACCAGCCGCGGCGTGACGCGCCCGATCGCCATTGCGTTCGCGCAACAGAACCCGGATCTCGCGAACACTTTGCCCAACTATCCGCTGCCGGTGCAGATCTGGGGCCAGTCGCCCACGCACGGCTACAAGCTGCTGCTGAACTCGGCCTTCGACGTCACGGACAACAGCAAGATCTACCTGTTCGGCAACGTCGGGTACCAGAAGACCAACGAGAGCTTCAACTTCCGGTCCTCGTACAACGGCAGCGTGGATTTCCCGACGATCGATGGAGGCACCCTCAACCAGGGCGGCCGCTCCTTCTTCCTGCATCCGTACTACATGACGCAGTGCCCGGCCAACAATCCGACCTGCCCGGCGGGCGGATACGTGCAGGACACCAACGTCTTCAACCTGAGCTCGATCTACCCGGGTGGCTTCACGCCCCGCTTCGTCGGCAAGTCCGACCAGACCTACGGAACGCTGGGCTACAAGGGCAAGACCGCCAGCGAACTCACGTATGACTTCTCCGTCTCCTCGAGCAAGAACTCCATTGACCTGTCGATGTACGACTCGATCAGCCCCTCCTACGGCGGCGACTCGCAGACGAGCTTCCAGTTCGGCAAGCTGATCCAGAAGGAAACGGATGCCAACCTCGACCTGACCTTCCCGATCGATGCAGGGCTGGCCAGCCCGCTGACGCTGTCGGGCGGTGCGGAATACCGGCGCGAGGAATACACCGCGACGCCAGGCGACGTGCAGTCGTATGGCGCGGGGCCCTATGCCGCTCCGCACGAGTTGTACGTGCTGACCGCGACGCCGGGCGTCTACGCCGACACCGGCACGCAGACCGCTGTTGAAGGCCCGGCCGCGAGCGGCTACGGCGGCACGAGCCCGACGTATGCGGGTACGAACAGCGAATCCAGCAAGGGCGTGTACGTTGGCCTGGAAGGCGATGTCCTCAAGCAGCTGAGCATGGGCGTGGCGGCGCGCTACGAGAGCTACAACAGCTTCGGCTCCGCGACGGTCGGCAAATTCAACACCATCTGGCACGTGTCGGACACGGTCGCGTTGCGCGCCACGGTCGGCACCGGTTTCCACGCGCCCTCGCCCGGCCAGAACAACACGCAGGTGCTCACGACCTCGTTTGCGCAGGGCATCTCGCTGCAACAGGGCACTTTCCCGGTCACCAGCGCGGTGGCCCAGTACTACGGCGCCAAGGCGCTGAAGCCCGAGAAGTCGACCAACTACGGCGCCGGCATCGTGTTGACGCCCCCGGGCAGCCACTTCACGACCACCCTCGACTTCTACAAGATCAATGTGAAGGATCGCATCTTCATCTCGCGGAGCTTCCCGGTACTCCAGACTGACGTCGATGCCCTGCCGGAACTCGCCTCGGTCGGCGTTGGCGGCACGGTGCAGTACTTCACCAATTCGCTCGACACGTCGACGAAGGGCATCGACCTCGTCAGCACGTATCGCATGAGCATGGGCGACAGCCGGCTGAACCTGTCCTTCGCCTACAACTACAACAAGAGCGAGGCGACGAAGTACGACCCGGCGGCGATCGCCAGCTACCAGATCATCGACATCGCCCGGCTGGCTCCCAACCACCGCGCCACGTTGTCGGGCAACTGGACGCGGGGCGATCTCGGCGTGAACCTGCGCGCCAATTACTACGGCTCGTGGGTCGACGCCAACGACTATCCGACCGCGCGTGATGGCAATGGCAACGTCTCGGCCGGCCAGCAGTTCGGCGCCAAGTTCACGGTCGATGCTGATGCCAGCTATACGTTCATGCAGCGCTACACGGCGACGATTGGCGCGAGCAATCTCTTCAATACGTATCCGGACAAGATCATGTCGACGCCGGACAACCCGATCGCAGCATTGACGGGTGGCACGGGAGATGGACAGATCTATCCCCGCAGCGGCGGACCGTTCGGCATGAACGGCGCCTTCTGGTACCTCAGTCTCCGGGTCAAGTATTGACCGACCCGGCTTCGGCCGCTTCACGGGCGGGAAAGCTGCGGCTTTCCCGCCCGTTTCGTTTCTGCAATGCTTTCGCTACACGCCTGAACCCGCGGAGTGCGCCATGCACCTGAAGAAATCGATCCTCGCACTGGTTATTTCGGCTTCGTCCATCATCGGCATCGGCCATGCCGCGTCACCGGCGCCTGCCGGGGCCGAACACGGCATGGTGGTCTCCGCGCACCGCCTCGCGAGCGAAGCGGGCCTGAACGTGCTGCGCCACGGCGGCAACGCGGTCGATGCCGCCATTGCAACGGCCTATGCGCTGGCGGTCACGTTTCCGGAAGCCGGCAACCTCGGCGGCGGCGGATTCATGCTCGTGCGCATGGCCGATGGCCGCGAGACCTTCATCGATTTCCGCGAGACGGCGCCCGCGGCTGCCACGCGCGACATGTATCTCGATGCCAGTGGCAATGCCGACGCGCAGCGCTCGCAGCGCGGACACCTGGCTTCGGGCGTGCCGGGCACCGTCGCCGGCCTCGAACTCGCGCGCGCGAAATACGGCACGCGCCCGCGCGCCGAACTGGTCGCACCGGCGCTTGGGCTGGCCGCAAACGGCTTCGTGCTCGACCAGGGCGACGCCGAGTTCCTGACCGAGGGCGAGGCGGACTTCCGCAAGGATGCACCGGCCGCCGCTGTCTTCCTGAACCACGGCAACCCGTACCGGGCCGGCGAGCGCCTCGTGCAATCCGACCTTGCGCGCATGCTGCGGGTCGTGTCGAGGGATGGCGCGCGTGGCTTCTACAACGGCGAACCGGCGCACCTGATTGTCGCCGGCAACCGCAAGGGCGGCGGCATCCTCAGCCTGGAGGACTTCGCCCAGTACAAGCCGGTCGAGCGAAAGCCGCTGTATTGCGATTACCGTGGCTACCACGTGATGTCCGCGCCGCTGCCCAGCTCGGGCGGCGCCGTGATCTGCGAATCATTGAACGTGTTGTCCGGATGGCCGGTGGATCCGGCCGGCTTTCATTCCGCGCAGCCCGTGCACTACATGACCGAGGCGCTGCGCCGCGCATTCCACGACCGCAACCTGCAGCTCGGCGACCCCGCCTTCGTGCACGCCGACGTCGATCGACTGATCTCGCCGGCCTACGCCGACGAACTGCGCCGCAGCATCAATCCCGACCAGGCCACGCCCTCGAAGTCGCTCCTTGGCCCCGGGCCATCGACGGAAGGACACAACACGACGCACCTCTCGGTCGTCGACGCGGCGGGCAACGCCGTGTCGCTGACGTACACGCTCAATGACTGGTTCGGCGCGCGCGTGATGGCGGCCGGCACCGGCATCCTGCTCAATGACGAGATGGACGATTTTTCCGCCAAGCCTGGCGCCTCCAACATGTACGGCCTGGTCGAAGGCGAGAACAATGCGATCGTGCCCGGCAAGCGCCCGCTCTCGTCGATGGCGCCGACCATCGTCACGCAGGATGGCAAGCTGGTGCTGGTCGTCGGCACGCCCGGCGGCAGCCACATTCCGACCGCCGTGCTGCAGACGATGGTCAACCTGATCGACTACCACATGACGATCACCGAGGCCGTGGCTGCTCCGCGCATCCACGCGCAATGGATGCCGGACGTGCTCTACTACGAACCGGACGCACTGAGCGCCGACACGCGCGCGGTGCTGATGGCCAAGGGCCATCGGCTCGAGACGATGGACAACTGGAACCATGTCGCCGCGATCCTCGTCGGCGGTCCCGCCATCGGCAGGCCGCCGCGCGGCCACAACCGGCTATACGGCGCGATCGATCCGCGCCAGCCGGTGGGCAGCGTCGCCGGTTACTAGGGCCTTACAGCCACGATGACGGGACTGACGAGCCGGCTGGCCCAGCCGGAGGACCTGCCTGCCCTTCGCGCGCTGATGCACCGCGCGATCGAGGAGTTGCAGCATGGGTTCCTCAGCCCCGAGCAGGTCATCGCCAGCCACAAGGTCATGGGCCTCGATACGCAGTTGATCAAGGACCAGACCTACGTGCTGGTCGAGGAGAACGGCGTGATCGCCGGCTGTGGCGGCTGGTCGTGGCGCGCGACGCTCTATGGTGGCGACGACAGCGTCGTGGCGCGCGAACCCGCGCCGCTCGACCCGAAGCGCGATGCCGCGAAGGTGCGCGCCATGTACACCAATCCGGATTTCGTCCGCCGCGGCATCGGCCGCAGGGTGCTCGGGCTGTGTGAAGACGCGGCGCGCAAGGCCGGCTTCAGCCGCGTCGAACTGATGGCGACGATGGCGGGCGTGCCGCTCTATCGCGCCTGCGGCTACGTACCGGTCGAAGCGACCGAGTCCAAGCCGATCAATGGCGTGCGCGTGCCGTTGCTGCGCATGGAAAAATCGCTGGCCACAGCGTAGCGCCAGCCCTGACGGGCCCCTGTTGCGCTAGATTCGCTGCAGCCACGGGCCCGCCTCGGGCACGGCCGCGAGCACATCGAACAACGCACGTTGCGTGCGGTGCGCGAATCCCTGCTCGATGCACTGCCCGAGCAGCGTGATGAACGGGTCGTAGAAATGCAGCACGTTCACGACCGCGATCGGATGCGCGAGGAAGCCGAGGCGTTTCATCGTCAGCGCCTCGAGCAACTCGTCAAGCGTGCCGGTGCCGCCCGGCAGCGCGATGATCGCGTCGCTGCGCGCGAACATGCGGAGCTTCCGCGACGCCAGGTCGTCGGTGATTTCGAGATCGGTGAGGCGCTGGTGCGGGCGCTCGTTCGAGATCAGCTGCCGGGGCACCACGCCGGTCACCCGACCGCCGACGGCCAGCGCCGCGTCGGCGAGCGCGCCCATGCAGCCGGCATTGCTGCCGCCATAGACCACCTCGCAGCCCAGCTGCGCCAGCAGCGCGCCCAGCTCACGCGCGGCAGCGGCGAATTCGGGTGCTGCGCCGGCGGCGGCGCCGCACAGCACGCAGGCGCGAAGTGGCTTCATGTGCCGTCAATCATCGCATAGTATCTGCCGATGAACGTCGCACCCCTGAACCTGCAGCGCTGGATCGCCGAGCATGCGCACCTGCTGCGCCCGCCCGTGTGCAACAAGCAGATCTGGGAAGGCACCGATTTCATCGTCCAGGTCGTCGGCGGCCCGAACAGCCGGCTTGATTTCCACGACGATCCGTACGAGGAGTTCTTCTACCAGTTGCGCGGCAATATCTCGCTGCGCACGATGCAGGACGGCGTGCCGGGCGAGATCCGTATCAACGAGGGCGAAGTGACGCTGATTCCGCCCCACCTGCGCCATTCACCGCAGCGGCCCGAAGCCGGCAGCATCGGCCTCGTGATCGAACGGCAACGCCCGGTGGGCCAACTCGACGGTTTTGAATGGTATTGCCTCAAGTGCCACGCGCTCGTGCATCGCGTCGAGGTGCAGCTGGTGAATATCGTGAAAGACCTGCCGCCGCTGTTCGAGAATTTTTACCACAGCGAATCGCTGCGGCGCTGCAAGGTTTGCGGCACCGTGCATCCCGGCCGAGCCGCCTGAGCAACGGCGTTACTCGTCGAATCGAAGGTGCTTGACGCTCTTGCCGTGGCGGCGAATCAGCCGCAGCGCGTCGATGCCGATCTGCACGTGGCGCTCGATGAAGGCGTCGGTGACCTTGCGATCAGAGGCTTCAGTCTTCACCCCATCTGGGACCATCGGCTGGTCGCTGACGAGCAATAGCGCGCCGGTCGGTATCGAGTTGGCGAAGCCGGCCGCGAAGATCGTCGCGGTTTCCATGTCGATGGCCATCGAGCGCGTCTTGCGCAGGTAGGCCTTGAACTCATCGTCGTGCTCCCAGACGCGGCGATTGGTCGTGTAGACGGTGCCGGTCCAGTAGTCGCAGGCCATGTCGCGGATGATCGTCGAGATCGCGCGCTGCAGGCTGAACGCGGGCAGCGCCGGCACTTCCGGCAGCAAGTAGTCGTTCGACGTGCCGTCGCCCCGGATCGCAGCGATCGGCAGCACCAGGTCGCCAAGCTGGTTCTTGCGCTTCAGGCCACCGCACTTGCCGAGGAACAGCACCGCCTTCGGTTCGATCGCGGACAGCAGGTCCATGACGGTGGCGGCATTGGCGCTGCCCATGCCCATGTTGATCATCGTGATGCCATCGCCGGTGCAGTTCGGCATCGAGCGATCACGGCCGACGACCTTCGCATCCGTGAGCTTGGCGAATACGTCGAGGTAGTTGTTGAAATTGGCCAGCAACACGTAGGGGCCAAAATCGCCGAGCGACGTGCCGGTGTAGCGCGGCAGCCAGTTGTCGACGATCTGCTTCTTGCTCTTCACGCGATTACCTCACGTGCATCAGACGTGCTCGAGCGCCTGGCGCAGGTCTTCGACCAGGTCTTGCGCATCCTCGATGCCGACCGAGAGGCGGATCATCGATTCCGAGATGCCGAGGCGCCGGCGCACCTCTTCGGGTACGCCCGAGTGCGTCATCGCCGCCGGGTGGCTCGCGAGGCTCTCCGTACCGCCGAGGCTGACCGCAAGCTTGATCACGGTCAGTGCGTCCAGGCAGCGGAATGCGGCCGCCTCGCCGCCCTTCACCTCGAACGAAAACGTCGAACCCGCGGAGCCGCACTGGCGGTCGAACACCGCGCGGCGCGCATCGCCAGCAGGCAGCAGGCCAAGGTAGTTCACCGAACTGACCTTCGGGTGCGCGGCGAGGAATGCGGCGACCGCATGCGCATTCTCGCAGGCGCGCTCCATGCGCAGCTGCAGGGTTTCCATCGAACGCAGCAGCATCCACGATGAATTGGGATCGAGTTGCGTGCCAATCGCGCCGCGCAGCAGCCGGATGGGCAACACATGCCCACGCTTGCCCGATACGCCCCCGGCCACGAGGTCGGAATGACCGCCGACGTACTTCGTCAATGAATAGATGTTGAGGTCGGCGCCGCAGTTCAGCGGCTTCTGGTACACCGGCCCGAGCATCGTGTTGTCGGTGGCCACCAGCGGGCGATACCCCTGGCGGCGCCCGATCGCGTCGGCTGTTTCGGCCATCAGCTTCAGGTCGACCAGCGAATTGGTCGGATTCGCGGGTGTCTCGGTCATGATCAATCCGATGCGGCCGTGTTCGAGCGCGCGATCGACCGCGGCGTCCACGTCGGCCTTCGATAATCCGTCGGCGAATCCGACGCTCTTGATGCCGTAGTTGGGCAGCGCCTTCGCGATCAGCGTTTCGGTGCCGCCATAGAGCGGCTGGCTGAACAGCAGCACGTCTCCGCCCTTCAGGTTCGCCAGCAATGTCGTCGCGATCGCGGCCATTCCGGAAGCGAACACGGCGGCGGATTCGGCTTCATCCCACAGCGCCAGGCGGTCTTCGAGCACCTCGAGATTGGGATTGTTGAACCGCGAATAGACGAGACCGCCCCGCCCGCCCTCGGGGGCCGGCTTGCGGCCGGAGGTGTAGTCGAAGAAATCCTTGCCGTCCTGCGCGGTGCGGAACACGAACGTCGAGGTCAGGAACACCGGCGGCTTAAGCGCCCCTTCCGATAGGTGGGGGTCATAGCCGAAGCCCATCATCTGCGTCACGGGCGAGAGCGTTCGCTTCCCGACCTTGCGTTTGTGATACGTGTCAGCCATCCATCACTCCGGCGCATGCCGCAAGGGCAGCTAGTCTGAGGCATTGGCGCGCCACTGTCAGCTTTGCTCCGGCGCGGCAAAACGCATCGGCAACAGCAGCAGCACGCCGACCAGCATGACCACGACGCCGGTGACGGCCCCGACTTTCACGTGCGCGAGGCTGCTGTACAGCACATAGACGCTGCCGAGCGTGAAGGCCAGCGGCAACAGCGGATAGTACGGCGCGTGGTAAGGGCGGCGCACGTGCGGGAACCGTTGGCGCAGGATGAAAAATGCTCCCCCGCTCAAGGCCAGGAAAAACCAATACACCGGCGACAGGTAGTCGACCATCGTCGCAAACCCCTGGCGCGTGTAGGCGCCAAAGCCGACCAGCGCCAGCGCGACGGCACCAATCGCGACGATGGCCGCCGGTGGCGTGCCGCGCACGACGTGCCAGCGGCCGAGGTGCTGCAGCGTCACCGTGTCGCGCGCAGCCGCATACGTCGTGCGCGCGCCGGCAATCAGCAGCGCATTGAGCACGGTGATCGACGTCAGCGCCACGACCGTGACGATCAACAACTGGCCGGGACGCCCAAAGGCGCGCAGCATCAGGTCCGCCGCCGGCGCATCGGTGGTCGCCAGGCCGGCAAGCCCCAGCCCTCGCAACAGCGCCCAGTTCACCGCGAGGTACAACACCGTCACGGTCGCCATGCCGAGCAGCAGCGCGCGCTTGATGCCGCGCTCGCCGTCGCGCATTTCCGCGGACAGCGTTGCCGCATCGCTCCACCCGCCATAGGCCAGGAAAATGAACACCAGCGCGGTACCCAGGTGCGTCACCGGCGCCACGCCCGGTGAAAACTGGGCATGCGCGGGTGGCAGCCCCTGCAGGCTGATCCACGCGCCCGCGGCGGCCACGCTGACGAGGCCGAGCAGCACGATGCTCATCAGCGCGACCTGCGTGTTGATGCCAAAACGGATGCCGGCGAGATTCACGCCGACGAGCAGCATGACGATCAGCGCGGCGAAAATCGCGCTGCCGTGCGCACCCAGGTCGATCACCTGGCCCAGGTAGTCGCCGAACACGAAGGCCAGCATCGCCATCGATCCGGTGTGGATCACCGCGAAGCGCGACCATGCGAACAGGAACGCCAGTCGCGGCCCGTAGGCCTTGTACAGGAAAAAATAATCGCCGCCTGCATCAGGGAAAGCCACGGCCATTTCGGCAAAGCACAGCGCACCGGCCAGCGACATCAGGCCGCCAAAGGTCCAGGCCAGCAGCAATCCCCCGCTGCTGGAGACATTCGCCGCCGCGACGGGCGTCGTCGAGAATATGCCGGCGCCAATGACCATGCCGACGCAGACCGACACGGCGTGCCAGACCGACAGGTGGCGGCGCGGCTTTCCGTGCGCGGGATCCGTCATGCGTGGCGCGCGCGCATCGGCCATTCGTGCCGCATCAGGTCATAGCCAACGGGTCTAAGCATCGCATCGCATGTAGTTGTAGACTTCCGCATGCCCAAACTGCCTGCAGTATAGGGCAATACAACGAAGATCGAGGGAGTGACGAGAATGAAACCCGGAGTCGCATTCACCGTGGCGCTTGCCCTGGTGGCTTCCACCCACGTGCAAAAATCGCGGGCCGCCGATGCGCTTGCTGCGCAGGCCACCGACACGCTCGATGAAATCATCGTCACCGGTACGCGCACGAAGGGACGCACCGTGCTCGATTCTCCCGTGCCGGTCGACGTGCTGTCGGCGCATGACCTCGCGAAGACCGGCGCCGTCGCCGGTGAACTCGCGCAGGCGCTGCAGTCGCTCGCGCCGTCGTTCAATTTTCCGCGGCAGTCCAATTCCGGCGGCGCCGATCACGTGCGTGCCGCGCAGCTGCGCGGCATGAGCCCCGACCAGGTGCTGGTATTGGTCAACGGCAAGCGCCGCCACACCTCGGCGATCGTCAATCTCGAGGCGAAGATCGGCAAGGGCACGACCCCGGTCGATTTCAATTCGATCCCACTCAACGCAGTCAAGCGCATCGAGGTGCTGCGCGACGGCGCCGGCGCGCAATACGGCTCGGATGCGATCGCCGGTGTCATCAACATCATCCTCGACGACAGTCCCTCTGCGGGCGAAGCCAGCCTCAGCTACGGTGAAAACAACACGTCGTTCAAACCCACGCACCAGCGGCTGCGAGATGGCATCACGACGGTCGCGCAGCTCAAGCAGGGATTTGCGCTCGGCGGCAGCGGCTTCGTCGATGTCGGCGCCGAGTTCCGCCATCGCGGCAGCACCAATCGCGCCGGCTTCGATGGCGGCGGTTTCTTTATCTCCGACAGCGACACGCCCGCGAATGAAGCCACGATTGGCCAGCGCAATTTCGCACCCGGCGACGGCGACGCGAAGGACAAGGACATCTGGTACAACCTGCGCCTGCCGCTCGAGGGCGGCGCCGAGTTCTACTCGTTCGCGACCTACGATCACCGCGATTCGCGCGGCGCCGCGTTCTTTCGCTACCCCGACAGTGCCGCGACCCAACCCAGCGTGTATCCGAACGGCTATCGACCTGTCACGACAGGCGTCAACAAAGACCTGTCGATCGTGGGCGGCCTGAGCGGCAAGGCCTCGGTGTGGTCGTGGGACGGCAGCCTCAGCTTCGGCCAGAACAAGTTCGACTACGGCCTCGAACATTCGCTCAACGCCTCGCTCGGTCCGACGAGCCCGACCACGTTCAAGATCGGTGATTTCCGTTTCGACCAACTGACGCTGAACCTCGATGCCACGCGCCAGCTCGATGCCGGGCTCGCGCAACCGCTCGATCTCGCCGTCGGCGCGGAATACCGCCACGAGAAATACCAGACCGGTCCCGGCGATCCGGCCTCCTACGCAGCCGGTCCGTTCACCGACTTCTACGCCGGCGCGCAGGCCGGTCCCGGCTTGCAGCCCGGCGATGCGGCCAACGCGTCGCGCACCGTCGGCAGCCTTTACGCCGATTTGTCAGCCCATCCCGTGCAGGACCTGCTGGTCGATGTGGCGGCGCGCGCCGAGCATTACGACGACTTCGGCAATGCGGTCGCCGGCAAGCTCAGCGGCATCTACAAGTTGACGCCGGCCTTCGCGCTGCGCGCTGCGGTGTCGAACAGCTTCCGCGCGCCCTCTTTGAGCCAGGTGTCGTACCAGCTGACGTCGACGAGCTTCGGCAACGGGGGCGCACTGACGCAAGTGTTGACGCTGCCGGTCTCGAACCCGATTGCGCGGGCGCTCGGCGCACAGGATCTCAAGCCCGAGAAATCGGTCAACCTGAGCGGCGGGTTCACGCTGCAGGGCGGCGACCATTTCAGCCTGACGGCCGATTACTTCCACATCCGGGTCAAGGACCGCATCACGATCTCCGAGCGGCTGCAGAGCGATGAGCTGACGGCCCTGCTGCAGACGCAGTTCGGATTGACCGGCGTCGAAGGCGTCAACTTCTTCACCAACGCCGTCGACACGCGAACCTCGGGCGTCGATATCGTCGCCAATGGCCGCTGGGACCTCGGCGCCGGCGCGTTCAAGCTGACGGGCGCCTACTCGTACGCCAAGACACGCATCAACGGCGTGCGCGCGACGCCCGCCCAACTCGCCGCGCTCAACATCACGACGGAGCTGGTCGGGCTCGAGGAGCGCAACACGCTCGAGGATGCCGCGCCGAAGAACAAGACCGTGCTGACCGCCGAATGGAGCGACCCGCGCTGGTCACTGCTCGGCCGCCTGACCCGCTACGGAAGCGCCACGCGCGTATTCGACTTCGGCGGCGGTTTCGTGCCCACGCAGACCTACTCGGCCAAGACGCAGCTCGACGTGGAAGCGGAGTTCAAGTTCACGCCGCGCGTGTCGTTCGCGCTGGGCGCCGACAACGTGCTCGACACGTATCCCGACCTGTCGAGCGACGACATCAACTACATCGGCAATTTTCCGTACGACGTGCTGTCGCCGATCGGCATGAACGGTGCGTTCTACTACGCGCGGCTGGGCGTCAGCTACTGACGCCCTCGCCGGCCGATCGCCCGCGGCCCAGCTGGCAGGAACTCAGCTGACAAAGCGATCGACGAGCCACAGCTCGTAGGCGATCAGCAGCGCGTAGAGCATGGCCGAGCCGACCAGGATCGGGCCGGCCAGCAGGCGGCCGAAGGTCGGCACGCGCGTCAGCGCAACGAGCACCGTGACCGCGGTTGCGGTCAGCGCAAGCTTCACGAACGCGAAGCCCCGGCCGCTGCCGAGCACGAGCGGCGCCATCAGCGGGTTCACCTCGAACGCGCCGTGGTGCACCAGCACCAATGTCAGGAACGTATCGGCCAGCGACAACAACAGGATCACCAGGGCGGCGGCCAGCCACTGCGGCGCATGCCAGTCGACCGAGCCCAACTGTGCGGGTTCGGCTCGGCGTGGATTGCGCCGGCGCGCCTGCCAGCCTCCCGCGAGCAGCGAACGGAGCGTGCGCGAGCGGCGTTCGGCGCGATTGCGCCGATCCACCGGTAGGGACGTGGGATCGTCGGATTGGGCCATGCGGCCGGGCAACCGGTCGGTCGTCAGCCGGCGGCGGCGAGACGCGGCTCCGCATCGATCGGCATTTCGCCGTAGTGCGGATCAACGATCTGCCGCTCGACGCGCAACTCGCGCTGCGCATCGATGGCCTCGAGCGGCGCCGGCGCGCTGGTGCCGTAGCCCTGGACGAAATCGACGCCGAGCGCCTGCAACAGCGCCTGCGATTTCTCGCACTCGACGTTCTTCGCGACAACGTGCACGCCCGCGACGCGCGCAGCCTGCGCGATTGCCGCGACGCGCGCCTGGTGGCCGCGGTCGTTCACCAGGTCGTGCGTGACTTGCGGATCGAGCTTGACCAGCCGCACGCCCGGCTGCATCAGGAAATCCACGCCGCTGTCGCTCAGCACGAAGTTGTCGATGACGACGCCCGCCCCGGCCTGTTCGAGCTGGGTCGCCAGGTGCGCGAAGTACTGCGGCTCGCGCCGGCAGAATTCAAACTGTGCCTCGAAGGCGATCAGGCCGCGCGGCAGTTGCGCCTTCTCCAGGCACAGGCGCACGAACGTCAGGAAATTCGCGTCGGCCAGCGCGCCGGCGGTCAGGTTCACCGAGAACTGCGCCGGTTCGCCCGACCAGATTTCCGAGCGTTGCGCCAGCCACACGAGCAGTTCGCCGACGACACGGCGGTCGAGCACGGCGCCCAGGCCCAACGCCTCGGCGCCGCGGATCAGTTCCTGGGGTGCGGTGTCGGAACCGGGTTGCCCGGCCGCCCGCATCAGGATTTCATATCGCCGGATGCGCGTGGCGGTCTGGATCGGAATCAGGTGTTGCGCGTGCAGTTCGATTTCGAATGCGCGCAGTTTCTCGAGGTAGCGATCGGCCTCGACGTCATTGACGCGCGGTCCGCCCTCGAGGATCGCCACCATCTGCGGCGCCTTGAGTTCCGCGGTCGACGACGTGTTGCCGATGGCCGGGCCCTGCGCCCCGCAGCCGAGCGTGGCGCCCCACTCGCGCACCGCGCGAACGACGGGAATCGGCAGGTCGGGCGCCGCCGTGCCCTTGCCGCGCAGCCAGCGATCATCGACCACCAGCATGACGAATCCGAGGAAAGGATGGAAATCATCTTCGGCCCGCAGCAGCAACGCCGTGCGGTCGCGATGCAAGGGATGGTTGACGCGCGCCGGCGCGCCCTTGCCGACGAAGCTTTCGACCGCGACGCGAATCGCTTCGCGCTCGGCGGGTCCCAGCACCTCGCCCTGCTGCCAGTAGATGTTGCCGGCCGCGTCGTGCAGCGAAACCCACTTGGCCCAGAGCAGTGGCAAGGAGGCCACGATTCGCTGCCCGAGCGTTCCAGCCGGCATCGGGGGACGCGAGGATTTAAGGGATATCGGCGTTGCGGGCAGGGACATAAAGCGGAAAATAGCGCTTCCCGCGTTGCTCGGTCTGTGACAGGGGTCGCCAGTTCGCAACGCGGCGCTACGTTTGCGCCGCAACGGGCGCTATAGCGGCTCGAAACAGTTCAATTCAAGGTTCTTGCGCACGCGGTCGGCTGGGAAAACCGTGCCGTTGGCGACCACGTAGACGCCGACTGGACATAATTGCACTGCCCCGAAAGCCAGCCCCAGGTTGAATTCGGCGTCGCTATCGGCGAATCGTCCCGGCTGCAGCGCTCCGGTGAGCACGATGGTCTTGCCATCGATCCCGAAGAGCGAACGGGCCGTCTCGACCATCGTGTCCGTGCCATGCGTGATCAGCACGCGCGAGGCTGCGCAGCCCAGCACCGCGGCGCGCACGACCTGGCGGTCCTGCTCGGTCATCTCGAGGCTGTCCTTGCGCAACAGCTCGGTGATGGGCGGCATTTCCTTGAGGCGCGCGTGCACCAGCAGTTCACGCACCATCGGCGAGCCGATCTGGTAGTTGCCCTTGGCGTCGAAGTACACCTTGTCGATCGTGCCGCCGGTCGTGAATATCGCGATTTGCATTGGTTCAGATCCTCAAAGCCTGCCAGGCCCGCGAACGCCAGCGCAGCAGCAGCGTCGTGCCCACCAGCACCGTGTAGATGACGACGCTCCACCAGCCGCCGCGCGCGCCCAGTCCCCATTGCGGCAGGAAATCGACCCAACCCTGGCCCGGAGCAAAACTCATCGTGTGCGCCAACGGCACGAACAGTAGCCACGACACCAGGATCACCAGCGTGGCCGGCACCATCGCATCACCGGCGCCGCGCAGGCACATGCCGCTGGCCAGGTTCAGGCCATCGAAGAATTGGTACACGGCGGCGATCCACAACAGTTGCCCACCGAGCAGGATGACCGCCTGCGCCTGCCCGCCCGAAACGCCGACGAATATCGGCAGCAACCAGGGTCCGGCGAGCGCGAGCAGCAATCCCATGCCGCCCATGTAGAGCGCGGCCAGCAGGATCACGCGGTTGCCGAGCCGTAGCGCCCAATCGCGATCGCCGGCGCCGATCGACTGGCCCACCAGCGTCGTGCCGGCGAGCGCGATGCCCAGGCCGGGCATGTACGAAATCGCGGTCATGATCATGACGACCTGCGAGGCCGCGCCCTCCACTTCGCCGAGCTTCACCTGCATGATCTGGAACAGCGAATAGCCAATCAGGTCGGCGGCCATCAACAGGCCCATCGGAAAGCCGATACGCAGCTGCTCCCAGATGCGGCGCAGGTTGGGCGTCCACGTGAGGTGCGTGCGGTAGCCGCGCCGGTAGTGACCACGCAGGAAGGCGGCCATCGCGATCGCCAGCCCGCAGGCCTGTGCCGCCATCGTTGCGAATCCTGAGCCGGCCACGCCGAGGTGCAGGTGAAAAATGAAGATCTCGTTGAAGATCGCGTTCGCCACGGCCATGACGGCGGTGACCAGCAGCGTGACGCGCGGACGGCCAATGCCATTGAAGAATCCAAGCAGCGCCCACACCCCGGCACCGAAGCCGGATCCGGCCACGCGTGGCAGCCAGAACGCCGCGGCCAGGTCGACGATCGCGGGCGGCAGCGAAAACGGCGCGAGCATGGCGCGTATCGACAGCCCCGCGGCCAGGAACAACGGCACCGACAGCAGCAGCGCCCACAGCGCGATCCACACCGCCTGCGCCGCCCGCGCCTGGCGGCGCGCGCCGTGCGCCTGCGCGACGACGGTCTGCACGGCCATGCCGACGCCCGACAGCACCAGCAGCACGACGATCGCGAGCCAGTGCACCGCGCTGACCGCGGCCAACGCCTGCGTGGAAATGCGGCCGATGAACCAGACGTCGGTGAGATTGAGCACCAGCTGCACGGCGCTGTTGGCGATCAGCGGCATCGCCAGCGCGACGATGGCGCGCTGGTCGACGTGGGCCACGCCCGCGGCGTCGAAGCGCCGTGCCGGCACCCGATCCGCGCGGGCAGCCTCGATCATCGCGCGGGCGCGCTTTCCGCCGAGTGCTCGATGACACCCGCGTAGCGGGCAATCAGGTCCTCGATGTTGTCGTCGGTGCGCGCCAGCCGTTCATCGAGCTGCTCGATGACGGCCGCCTCGGACTGGCGCATCGGGCCCTCGGCCAGTTCCTCGCCGGCCACGCGCAGCAGGCTCACGACGCGTACCGCGCCGAGCGTGGCGAAAGCGCGCCGGGCTTCTTCCAGCTGCGCGTGCACGTTCGGCTGCAAATGCTGCTGCAGCGTGCCGTGCGCGGCGGCGCCCCAGAACTCGACGGCCGTCAGCAGCGTCTGCTCTTCATTCGACAGTCGCCCGTCCACGCTGGCGTCGCGCTTTCGCCCCAGCGCCTCCAGCACGAAACTGGTGATCGGATAGATGCCTTTCCAAGTCTCGACCATTTGTCAGCCTTAATCCCTCAACCCATAACTTACATAAGGCATTAGAAAATATCCATAGTGCCCTGTTTCATAATGAAATAGCGCAATTTCCGCCCGGGCACGGCGCCTTCGACCGCTCAAAATCGTGCGTTGAAATGTGCAGGGATCACGCGATATGCTCTGGCTAGGCCCCTGATATGCAAGCCTTTCGATACCAAGAACAATTAAGGCAATACCTTAAGTAGTCGTCCCAGCAGCAACACTTCAGGCATTCCACGCGAAGCCTCAAGGACGCAACGTGAACAGCGCGCTCGCAGAACAACTCGAAGCCGCAGTGACAGCACTCGCGGCGCAAGGCGCATTGAAGGACCGACTCGCGCAGGCCTGGTGCAGTCACCTCGAAACCATTGACGCGCAGGACCTGCCGCTTGAGAGCCAGCAGGATTTCTCGGAAATGTCGAAATCGATTCACGGCGCGCGCGTGCTGCCGGGCGACAACATCGTGCGCGCTTCGGTGCGCAAGCTGTCGAACGAAGAGGCCGAACGTTTTGCGGCGCTGATCGTGCGAATCTACGGGCTGGCCATGTCGAGCCGGCCGCAGGTCGAGACGATCGCTTCAACGCTGCGCAGCGCGGCGCGCAACGGCGCCGCGGCCCGCGCGGCCGCGCCGCTCGCCGCATTGCTGGCGCTCGATGGCGGCGCCGGCAGCGCCCGCCCGAAGCACGCCAACGGCGGCTGATCCCCGGGGCCTGTTTGGGCCCTATTCGATCTTGAACTCGATCGTGTCCCAGCGCGTCGTGTCTTCATGACGCGCGTGGCGGCGGATCGCATCCACCAGCGCCCTTTCGTCCCAGGCGGCGGTCAGGTCCGTCAGGCTGGTCACCACGGTCGGCAGCGGCACTTCGCGGCCGAAACCCGGCATCAGCACGACGGGCTTGTCGCTGGCCTTCGCGAAATTCAGCTGGAACACCAGCAGGTCGCGGTGCGTGGTGTACAGGCTCGAGAGCGCAACGACGACCTCCGACGGGGCGATCTGGGTGCGCAACTCCTCGCGCAGCCCCTCGACCGATTTGTCGACCGGGTGCTGCTCCGGGTTGCTGCAATTGCGATAATAGAAGTTACGGGCGCTTTCGAGGTATTCGAATACGCGTTGGTAATCGTCGCTCTGCTCCCAGGCATGCGTGACGAAGACCCGTATGGGATCGCGCTGCGACATGGGTTTAAGTGTACTGTGAGCGACGATCGCTTGCACAGCCGAACAAGGGACGACATTGCGACTGCTTCTCTACAACATCCGCTACGCCACGGGCACGGGGCCGGCCTTCCACCTGCCGCTGCCGGGCGCGGGTTACCTGCGCAGCAGCCGCAAGGTGCTCGAGCAGATCACGCAATTCATTCGCGATGAGCACCCCGACCTGGTTGGCCTCGTCGAAGTGGACACGGGCTCGATCCGCACCGGCATGGTCAACCAGGCCGAGCACATCGCCGCCTCGCTCGGCCACTACACGGCCTCCGAGTGCAAGTACGGTTCGGGCTCGATCAACCATCGGGTGCCGATTGTCCGCAAGCAGTCGAACGCGTTGCTGGCGGCGCCGGGCGTCGCGGCCGAACGCTTCCACTATTTCGACACGGGCATCAAGCGGCTGATCATCGAGCTCGAGCTCGAGGAGGTGTGCGTGTTCCTCGTGCACCTGTCGCTGAAATACCGCCACCGCCAGTACCAGCTGCGGACGCTCCACGATGTCATTGCGCGCGCCTCCAAGCCGGTCATCGTCGCCGGCGACTTCAATACCTTCTGGGGCAACCACGAGATCTACCTGTTCATGCGCGCCTCCGGACTGCGCAGCGCGAACACGCTTGGCCTCGGTTCATATCCGGCCCGCTCGCCGCGCGTCGAACTCGATTTCATCCTGGTCAGCGACGGCATCGAGGTCAGGAATTTCCGCGTCCCCGAAGTGCGCTATTCCGATCATCGCCCGCTGATCTGCGATTTCGACATCCGCAAGACGGCCGCCTAGGCCCTGGTGAGCAAGGACTGCCCATGAACGAATCCTCAGCATGGCGGCTGGAACGTGGCGACGATGGCATCGCGATGCTGACGATCGACCGGCCCGGCGGCAGCGCCAACACGCTCGGCAAGCCGGTGTTGCTCGAGCTCGAGGCACGCCTCGCCGAACTGGCCGCCGCGCCGCCGAAGGGCCTGGTCATCCGTTCGGGCAAGAGCTCGGGCTTCATTGCCGGCGCTGACATCCGCGAGTTCACTTCGTTCAAGAACGCCGACGAGGCATTGGCCCACATCAAGGTGGGGCAGCGCGTGTTCGACCAGCTCGAAGCGCTCCCCTGCCCCAGCGTGGCCGCGATCGCCGGCTTTGCGCTGGGTGGCGGCCTGGAACTCGCGCTGGCCTGCACCTACCGCATCGGCGTCAACGACAGCCGCCTCAGCCTTGGGTTGCCGGAGGTCATGCTCGGCATCCATCCGGGATTCGGCGGCACGGTTCGATCGGTGCGCCTGCTGGGCGTACGCGCCGCGATGGAGCTGATGCTGACGGGCAAGCCCCTGCGCGCCGATCGGGCGCTGGCGGTCGGCCTGGTCGACCGGCTCGTGGCCGCGAATGAACTCGACGGCGCTGCGCGCAGGATCCTCCAGGAGCGCCCGGCACCGCATCGCCCGCCGCTCGCCGATCGGCTGATGAACCTGCCGGGCGTGCGCGGATTGCTGCGCGGTTCGCTCGAGGCGCGCGTCGCTCGCCAGGCGCGGCGCGACCATTACCCGGCTCCGTACGCGATTATCGACCTGTGGGTGCGTTATGGCGCGCGCAGCGAACGCGCCTACGACGCCGAGGCGCGCTCGATCGCAGCGCTGTTCACGAGCGAAGCCGCGCGCGGCCTCGTGCGCATGTTCCTGCTGCAGGATCGCCTGAAGGCGCTCGGCGGCAAGACACCCGCGCCGCTGAAGCGCGTGCATGTCATCGGCGCCGGCGTCATGGGCGGCGACATCGCCGCCTGGTGCGCGCTGCGCGGCCTCGAGGTGACGCTGCAGGATCGCGAGCAGAAATACATCGATCCCGCGCTGGCTCGCGCGGACAAGCTGTTCGAGAAGCGCATCCGCGAACCGGGCGAGCGCACCGCGGCGAAATCACGGTTGAAAGCCGACGTTCCCGGCGACGGCGTGCCCACCGCCGACGTGCTGATCGAGGCGATCTTCGAGGACCTCGATGCAAAACGCGCGCTGTACGCGAAGGCCGAGCCGCGGCTGGCGCCGGGCGCGGTCCTGTGCAGCAACACCTCGAGCCTCACGCTCGAGTTGCTGGCCGAAAATCTCGCCGACCCGGGACGGCTCGTCGGCCTGCACTTCTTCAACCCGGTGGCGCAGATGCCGCTCATCGAAGTGATCCATTCCGCCCAGACGCGGCCCGAGCCGCTCGCGGCGGCCATGGCCTTTGCGCGCAAGCTCGACAAGCTGCCGCTGCCCTGCAAGAGCGGTCCGGGATTCCTCGTCAATCGAGTACTGTTTCCGTACCTGCACGAAGCGCTGTTCGCGGCCGGCGAAGGCGTGCCGCTCTCGCTCATCGATCGCGTCGCGGTCGATTTCGGCATGCCGATGGGACCGATCGAACTGTCGGACGTCGTCGGTCTCGACGTTGCATTGCACGTCGGCGAGATCATCACGCGCGAGCTCGGGCGCGAGATGCCGCCTTACGCGGCCCGCCTCCGCGAACTCGTGGCCGCGAAGAAACTCGGCCGCAAGAGCGGCGAGGGTTTCTACACCTGGCAGGATGGCAAGGCCGTGCGCGAAAACGTCACGGCCAGCGTGCCGCCCGACCTGTCCGATCGGCTGATCCTCTCGCTGCTCAATGAGTGCGCGGCGTGCTTGCGCGAACAGGTCGTTGCCGATGCCGACCTGCTCGATGCCGGGGTGGTGTTCGGCACCGGCTTTGCGCCGTTCCGCGGCGGGCCGTTGAATTATGCTCGTACACGCGGCGTCGCCAACGTCGTTGCCCGGCTGGGTGAGCTGGAACAGCGATATGGCGCACGGTTCCATGCAGATGCGGGCTGGTCGGCGCTGGCTTGAGGAGCGCAAAAAACGCGCTGTGCTAACATCGCCGGAACCGTCGGACTGCAGGTATTCGAATGAGTGAGGGCCGATCAGCCAATGTGGCGCTGCTGCGCAGGCTGTCGCCGCTCGACGGCATGAAAAACGACAACTTGGCGGCGCTCGCCCGCAAGGTGACGATCAACGAACTCGCCGCGGGCCGCACCCTCTTCAAGGAAGGCGATGCCGACCGCAAGAGCTACTGGCTGGTCGCCGGCATGGTCGAGCTGCGCGAGGGCGAACGCACGGTCGCGATGATCCGCTCGGGCACGCCCGAGGCGCGCAATCCGCTCGCACCCAAGCTTCCGCGCCGCGTCAGCGCGCGCGCAGTGGATGCCATCGAGTACATCGCGGTCGATTCCGACCTGCTCGACATGATGATCACATGGGACCAGACCGGCACCTACGAGGTCGGCGAGCTGCAAGCCAATTTCGGCGGTGGCGGCGGCGAAGACTGGATGACGACGCTCCTGCAGACGAAGGCCTTCCACCGCATACCGCCGGCGAACATCCAGGCGATCTTCATGCGCATGCAGCGCGTCGCCTGCCGCACCGGCGAGGTCATCATCCAGCAGGGCACCGAAGGCGATTATTTCTACGCGATCGTCAGCGGCAAGTGCGTCGTGACGCGCGAGACGCCCCTGAACCGCGAGGGCATTCGGCTGGCCGAACTCTCGGTCGGCGACACGTTCGGCGAAGAAGCGCTGATCTCCGAGGCGAAGCGCAACGCCACGATCACGATGCTGACCGACGGCGTGCTGATGCGCCTCTCGAAGCAGGATTTCCGCGAACTGATGAACGAGCCGCTGCAGCAGTGGCTCGAGTATCCGGCCGCGCGCGCGGTCATCGACAAGGGCGGCAAGTGGCTCGACGTGCGCCTGCCCTCGGAATTCCAGAACCTGGCGATCGAGGGCGCGCTGAACATCCCGCTGTATTTCATGCGCCTGAAGCTGGCGACGCTCGATCGCGATACGCCCTACGTCGTGTATTGCGACACGGGCCGGCGCAGCGCCGCGGGTGCGTTCATCCTGCTCGAGCGCGGCTTCGATGCGTACGTGCTGAAAGGCGGCCTGTCGAGCGCGGAACCCGAGCTGCGACGCCCAGGGTAGCGCTGGGCCGGCGTCGGAAGAACCGCCCGCCGAACGAAGCTACATCGTGTGCGTGGCCTTGTCGCCCGAGAGAGCGCCGGCCAGGTAATTCTCGATCTTGTGGCGCGTCTGCCCGCGATCCTGTTCGCTGAACTGCACGCCGATGCCGGCCGTGCGCTTGCCCTGCGCGCCCTTCGGGGTCACCCAGATCACGCGGCCTGCCACCGGCAATTTCTCATCTTCGCCCATCAGGTTCAGCAACATGAAGACTTCATCGCCGATGCGGTAGTTGCTGTTGGTCGGGATGAACAGCCCACCGTTGGTGATGAAGGGCATGTAGGCGAGGTACAGCGCGCTCTTGTCCTTGATCGTCAGCGTCAGCAGGCCAGGCTTCGGGGCAGCCGGGCGCGCCAGGTCCGTGCGCCCCAACGCCTCGGTGCGGCTGGTCGGATCGGCTTGCCGGGCCTGGTTGTCTTTCGCCATCTACTCTCAGCTCTTGCGCGCCGCGCGCAACTGCCAAAGCAGCTGCTCCACCGCGAGCGATTTGTTGATCGTCGTCGTCGCCAGCCGCCTGAGTTCGTGTAGAGCGTCCATCAGGCGGATCAGGCCACGTATATTCATAGAGTAATTCGCCGCTGGCAAGTGCGCGCCAGTGTGCACTTCCGTCAATGTGCGGGAGGCGCCTGTCTGGGCGGCAATGCGCCGTGTGACCCAGTTCTCAGCGCACAGCAGCCGCAACTCGTATCCGCCGCCTCGTTGCGCCCATCGCTCGGCGGCCGGAGGAATCTCCAGGGCGCCCGAGAGCGCGCCCTCGAGGTGCGACACGGTCTCATCGCGCATGGCGCGCAGCTGGGCCGGATCGGCCTCCAGCGCTGTCAGCGGCGCGTTGCCTAGTACATCGAGGACGGCCTCCCAGTCACCCTCGCCTCGGTGCTCGCGCAGCCACCCCAGGCAGGCCGTCCGATCGGGCGGTTGCACGGTCAGTTTCTGGCAACGGCTCAGGACCGTCGCGGGGAGCCTGGCGCTGACCTGCGTCACGAGCACGATCAGCGTTCCGGGCCGCGGCTCTTCGAGCGTTTTGAGCAGCGCGTTGGCCGCGCTGGCATTGAGAAGGTCGGCCGGGTTGATGATTGCCACGGTCGCACCCGACCCGTGCCCGGTCAGCGTGAGATCGGCGGTCAGCGCGCGCACCTGTTCCACCTTGATCTGCAGCGCGTCTTCCTCCAGCTCCAGGACATGCAGGTCCGGATGGGCGCGCGCCGCGACGCGCTCACACTCGCGGCAGCGACCGCAGGGCGCCTCCGGCTCGAGGCACAGCGCCGTCTGTGCGGCCCACAGCGCGAGCCTGCCGCCACCGGCGCCGGGCGAATCCTGTATCAACAGCGCGTGCGGCAGCCGTCCGGCTGCGCGCGCGCGGCGCAGCGAGAGCAACTGGGGCTGCAGCCAGAACAACCCGGGCTTTTCGGCCGTGTTTGATGGGTTCTTCATGGCCGGGCCTCGGGCAACAGGTCGGCGATGGCCTGCCGCGCGGCCGCCTCGACATCGGCCAGCGGACGCGTCGCGTCGATGACGCGTATTCGCTGCGGCTCGCGCGCGGCGCGCTGCAGGTAGACATCGCGCACCCGTTCGAAAAATGCCAGCTGTTCCGATTCGAAGCGATCGGGCGCGCCGGGCCGGCTCCTCGCGCGCTGCAGACCCAACGCAACTGGCACGTCGAGCAACAGCGTGCGCACCGGCCACAGGTCGGCATGCACGGCGGCCACGAGCCTGCCCAGTAGCCCTTCATCGACACCCCGGCCGCCACCCTGGTACGCATAGCTCGCATCGGTGAAGCGATCGCAGATCACCCAACGGCCTGCGCCCAGCGCCGGCCGCACCGCGTTGTCCAGGTGCACCGCCCGCGCAGCGAACATCAGCAGCGTTTCGGCGTTCGGATTCAGCCGCTCGTCGCCCCGTCGCAGCAGCAGCTGGCGCAGCGATTCCGCCAGCGGCGTGCCGCCCGGCTCGCGGGTCAGCAGCACGTTGGCGCCGCGCTGCTCCGCCTCGGCCTGCAGGGTCCTTGCGACCGTGGATTTACCGGCGCCTTCGATGCCCTCGAGCGTGATGAAGACGCCTGCGCCCGCCACCGTGTTCACCTCCTGCCGCCCTTGGCTTTCGCGACGCCGGTGATCGCCGCGTCCGGCGTCGCGCCGGTACGCTTCAGGAATGCCTTCAGCGCATTGAGGTGCTCTTCATAGGTGCTGGAGAAGTGATGGCTCCCGTCTCCCAGGCCGGTGGCGACGAAATACAGCGCGTTGCTGTCGGCCGGGTGCAGCACGGCGTGGATCGAGGCGGCTCCCGGCAGTGCGATCGGCGTGGGCGGGAGCCCGACGCGCGTGTAGCTGTTGTACGGTCCATCGGTCTCGAGGTCACGGCGCCGCAGGTTGCCGTCATAGCGCGCGCCCAGTCCATAGATCACGGTCGGATCCGATTGCAACTTCATGCCGCTGCGCAGGCGATTGGTGAACACGGCCGCCACTTTCGCGCGTTCGTCCTCGCGTCCGGTCTCCTTCTCGACGATCGAGGCGAGGATCAGCGCGGCGTCGGCAGTCGGCACGACGGTGCCCGGCGCACGCTCGTCCCACTCCTGGCGCAGCCGCTCGCTCATGCGCTGCTGGGCGAGTTCGTAGATGCGTCGATCGCTGGTGCCGGCGGCAAAGCGATAGGTATCGGGAAAGAAGCGGCCTTCCGCGGGCACGTGCTCGCGCCCCAGTGCGCGCATCAGCCCGGCATCGTCGAGGTGCTGCGAATCGTGGATCAGGTCGGGGCTGGCATCGAGCGCAGCGCGCATCTGCGCGAATGTCCAACCCTCGACGATCGTCACCTGCGAGAGCACCACCTGCCCGGAATCGAGCTGGTCGAGGATCGCCTGCGCCGTCTCGCCTTCCGCCAGTTCATAGGTGCCCACCTGCGCGCGCGGGTGCTGGCCGTGCAGCCGCAGGTACCACTCGATCAGGCGCGGCTGGCGCACGGCGTGCACGCGCTGCAGCTCCGAGAGCACGCTGCGCAGGCTCGCTCCGGTGGGCACCTGGATGCGCGTGCCGGCCGGCGCCTGCGAGCGTTCGTGGATGGCAGCGACCATCTGCTGGAACAGGAGCAGCGCGCCGGCGAGCAGCACGACGGCCGTCGCGGCAACCATTCGCATCGCGCTACTCGACCGCGCCATTGATCCACTCCATGAGCCTGGCGCCGCGCTCGTCCACCGCCAGCGGCCGCCCTTCGTACCAGTGTACGGGTTGCAGGCCGAATCGCACATTGGTCAGCACGATGGCCGGCACCGCGGCCAGGTCTGCCGGCGACAGCGACTGTTCGCGCACACTGAGCCCCAGGCGCGGCGCTGCCTCGAGCAGCAGCGATCGCATGACGCCGGCGACCGCGCATTCGGCGACCGGCGGCGTCAGCAATTCACCGCGCTGCCAGACGAACAGGTTGCTCATGCTGCCGCAGGCGACCGTGCCGGCCTCGCCGCACATCAGCACTTCGTGCAAACCCGCCTCGGCGGCACCGCGTTGCGCCAGCACCTGCTCGAGCCGGTTCAGGTGCTTGATGCCGGCCAGCGCGGGATTGCCGTTGATGCGCACCGCAGAGAGCCCGACGCGAAATTCGCTCGGCGAGGCGGCCGGCCACTCGTGCACGGACACAATACGCAACGGCACTTCATCGCCGGCCGGCCGGTAACCGCGCACCGTCGCCGTGCCGCGCGTCACGATGATCTTGACCAGCGCGCGCGTCAGCGGCTGAGCCAGCGACATCGCCTCGCTGCGCAGCCGCCCTGCGTCGGGTGGTTCGACCCCCAAGCGCTTGCAGCCGCGCTGGAGCCGCGCCATGTGCCGATCGAACCAGCGCAGTCTCCCCTGCTCCCAACGCAGTGTTTCGAACAGGCCGTCCCCGTATTGCAGGCCGCGATCCTGTGCGGAGACCTGCGTTCCAGGCACGCCATTGACCAGCATGCGAACAGGGGCCCCGGCCGGTGACATCTCGCTCATGCGCGCGCCCCGAATGCGCGCAGCAGTCCCTCGGCCTTGGTGCGCGTTTCGGCCAGCTCGCGCTGCCAGTCGGAATCGGCGACGATGCCGGCGCCGGCGCGGAAACGCAGTTCGCTTCCGGACAGTGTCGCGGTGCGGATCAGGATGTTGAAATCCATGTCGCCGTCGGTGTTCAGGTAGCCGACCGAGCCGGTGTAGGCGCCGCGCGGTTCGCGCTCCAGCTCGCCGATGATCTGCATGCAGCGGTACTTGGGGCAACCGGTGATCGTGCCGCCCGGGAACACCGCGCGCAGCACCGTGCCCGGCGTGACATCATCGCGCAGCAGGCCGCGCACGTTCGAGACGATGTGATGCAGGTGCGGGTAGCTCTCGGTCACCATGAACTCGTTCACTTCGACGGTGCCGGCATGGCAGATGCGCCCGAGGTCATTGCGTTCCAGGTCGATGAGCATGACGTGCTCGGCGCGCTCCTTCGCGTTCGCGAGCAGTTCCTTTTTCTCGGCGGCATCGCTCCCGGGCGCACCGTGGCGCGCCCGCGTGCCGGCGATCGGGCGCGTCTCGACGCGCCGCCCGGTCACGCGCACCAGGCGTTCGGGCGATGAACTGAGCAACGTGAGATCGGGCAACGTTGCGTGCACGGCAAATGGCGCGGGATTCGCGCGCCGCAGCGATTCGTACAGCGCGCCGGCCGTGGCCCCGGCGCCGTATTCGACCCGCCAGCCGCGCGACAGGTTCGCCTGGTACACGTCGCCGCAACCAATGTGCTGCTGCGCGCGCAGCACGGCATCGCGAAACTGCTCGGCCGGTTGCTCGATGATCGCGAGCGGCCGGGCCGCGTCGGCCGCGCCATTCGTGCGCGGGAGTGATGCCAGCGCCGATTCGATGTGCGCGGCGGTGGCCTCGACGTCGCCCTCGCCGACCACATAGCTGCGTTGCTCCACGTGGTCATGGACCAGCGCCGCATGCACGCGCAGGGCCAGCGCGCAGACCGCATCGGCGGGCAGCGTCGGCGTGTGCAGGCCCCGCTCGACATGGCCCGCGAGCTCGTAGCCCAGGTACACGATCCATCCGCCGCGAAACGGCAGCGCCGGTGCGGCGGGCGCGAGCGCAGCGCCTGGCTGGATCGCGGGCTGCTGGGCGCTCCACCATTCATCCAGCGCATCGAGGAAATCGGGGCGACGCAGCGCAACGCCGTCGCATTCCAGCCGGCCATCGCCGCGCAACAGCAGCGATGCGCCGGGTTGGCAGGCGAGTATCGAGTAGCGACCGAGCGGTCCGACCGAGGTGCTGTCGAACAGCGCGGGGAACAGTGCCGGCTGCAGCGCCGCGAGCGCGCGCAGTTGCGAGGGAGTCGAGCGCAGTTCGCGCACCCTGGGGTCGTGCGCGTTCATCATCGCGCTCCGGTCTCAGCCGGGCAGGCGGCGCAGGACCAACGTGCCGTTGGTGCCGCCGAATCCGAACGAGTTGGACATCGCCACGTCGATGCGCATCTTGCGGGCGGTGTTCGGCACGTAATCCAGGTCGCAGGCGGGATCGGGGTTCTGGTAGTTGATCGTCGGCGGCGCCACCTGGTCGCGCAGCGCCAGCACGCAGAAGATCGCTTCGACGACCCCGGCCGCGCCCAACAGGTGGCCGGTCATCGACTTGGTGGAACTCACCGCGAGTTTGGCCGCGTGCGCGCCAAACGTGGCCTTGATCGCCGCGGTCTCGGCACGATCGCCCAGCGGCGTCGAGGTGGCGTGCGCATTCAGGTATTGCACGGCATCCGCGTTCAGGCCGGCGTCGTGCAGCGCGTTGCGCATCGCGAGGCTGGCGCCGGCGCCATCCTCGGGCGGCGCGGTGATGTGGTAGGCATCGCCGCTCATGCCGAATCCGACCAGCTCGGCCTGGATGTTCGCGCCGCGGCGCTTCGCATGCTCGTATTCCTCGAGGATCATCGCGCCGCCACCATCGCCGAGCACGAAACCATCGCGGTCGCGATCCCATGGGCGGCTCGCCGTCGCCGGCGAATCGTTGCGCTGTGACAGCGCCTTGGCCTGGGAAAACCCGCCGATCGCCGTCGGCGTCGTGCCCATTTCGGCTCCACCCGACACGACCAGGTCGGCATCGCCGTATTGGATCGCGCGCACCGCGAGGCCCAGCGCATGCGTCGAGGTCGTGCAGGCCGTGACGACGCCGAGGTTCGGGCCGCGCAGTCCGTAGCGAATCGACAGATGCCCCGCGAGCATGTTGATGATCGAACCGGGGATATAGAAAGGCGAGATGCGGCGCACGCCACCGGCCAGAAACGCATCGTGTTCGGACTCGATCGTGGAGAGGCCGCCGATGCCGGCGCCCATGATGACACCGCACCGGTCGCGATCGAGCTTGTCGAAATCCACGCCGGCGTCGTTGACCGCCTGCACGCCGGCCGCGACGCCGTAGTGCATGAAAGGATCCATGCGGCGCGCTTCCTTCGGCGGCAGGTACTGTGCCAGGTCGAAGTTGCGCACGGCCCCGGCGAATCGCACGGGAAACGCGCTGGCGTCGAATCGCGTGATGGGGCCGATGCCGCTCTCGCCTTTCAGCGTCGCATCCCACGCCTCGGCAACCGTGCTGCCCAGCGGGCAGACGACTCCTAGGCCTGTGACAACGACGCGGCGCTTGCTCAACGGGTGGACCGAGCGGTCGGCTCAGGCCTTGTTGCGGCGCTCGTTGATATAGTCGATCGCCTGCTGGACGGTGGTGATTTTCTCGGCGTCTTCGTCCGGGATCTCGATCTCGAATTCTTCTTCAAGTGCCATGACCAGCTCGACGGTGTCGAGCGAGTCGGCTCCGAGGTCGTCAACGAACGAGGCAGCGCTCGTGACCTGCTCGGCCTTGACGCCCAACTGCTCGGCAACGATCGCCTTCACCTGTTGTTCAACGTTGCTCATCTTGTTCTATCCCTCTACTCGTTATCTGGTCGTTTGGCGCTTGGATGGGCGGGCGGCGTATTGTAGGGGAACACCCTGCCCGCCGCTACCGGCCTTTTTCGCGAGTACTTGATTTCTCTGGTGATTTGTCGTTGCAAAAGCGGCACTGGGCCCAAAACCGCTAGCCCATGTACATGCCGCCGTTCAAGTGCAGCGTCTGGCCGGTCAGGTAGGAGGCCTGGTTTCCAGCGAGAAAAATCACGGTGTTAGCCACGTCTTCAGTGCTGCCGAAGCGGCCCAGCGGAATCTGGGCCTGGTATGCGCTCCGTTGTTGTTCCGGCAACGCACGGGTCATGTCGGTCTCGATGAACCCCGGGGCCACGGCATTCACGGTGATGTTGCGCGAGGCCAGTTCACGGGCCAGCGAGCGCGTGAAGCCGATCAGGCCGGCCTTGGCCGCGGCATAGTTGAGCTGCCCCGCGTTGCCGATCGCGCCGATGACGGAGGTGATATTGATGATGCGGCCGCGCCGTTCCTTCAACATGCGCTTCACGCACAGCTTTGTCAGCCGGAACACCGCCGACAGGTTGATGTCGATGACCTGGTTCCAGTCGTCATCCTTCATGCGCAGCATCAGCCCGTCGCGCGTAACGGCCGCGTTGTTGACGAGGATCGTCGGCAGGCCCTCGTGCGCCTCGAGATCCGCCACGAGATTTTGGGCGCCCTCGCTGTCGGCCGCGTTATACACCGCGCCGCGGCCATTGAGCCCACGCTCCTTGAACATCGCGCTGATGGCGGCCGCCCCTTCCGCGGTCGTCGCGGTGCCGACCACCGCGGCGCCGCTCGCGGCAAGCGCCACGGCGATCGCCTGCCCGATTCCGCGGGATGCGCCGGTCACCAGCGCGACGTCGTTGGAGGTCATCGTGTCATGCTCCCGGTGGCCTCGAGCGCTGCGCGCAGCGAGGCCTCGTTGTCGACCGCGAGACACTGCGTGTCGCGGCGCCGTTCGATCCGCTTGTTCAATGAAGTGAGCACCTTGCCCGGCCCGCATTCGACGATGGCCTGCACGCCGTGCGCGCTGAGCGCGCCGACGGCAGCCGTCCAGCGCACCGGACTCGCCAGCTGGCGCACCAGCAGCGCGCGGATATCCTCAGGATCGCGGTGCGCCTGCGCATCCACCGCGCTCAGGTATTCGATCGCAGGGGTACTGATCGAGATGCCGGCCAGGCGTTCCTGCAGTTGCGCGGCCGCGCCCCGCATCAGCGACGAGTGCGCCGGCACGCTCACCGGCAGCAGCAACGCACGCTTCGCGCCGCGCGCCAGCGCCGCGGCCAGCGCACGCTCGACCGCGGTCGCCTGACCGGCGATCACCACCTGCCCCGGCGCGTTGTAGTTCACGGCTTCGACGACTTCGCCGTGCGCCGCTTCGACGCATACGGCTTCGACCGCGGCATCTTCGAGGCCCAGGATCGCCGCCATGGCCCCCTTCCCGGCCGGAACCGCCGATTGCATGTAGCGACCGCGATCGCGCACCAACGTGACCGCGGCGGCAAAATCGATCGCCCCCGCGCACACCAGCGCGGTGAATTCGCCCAGGCTGTGGCCTGACACGAGCGCCGGGCGCGCCCCGCCCTGCGCGGCCCACAAGCGCCATGTCGCCACACCGGCGACCAGCATTGCAGGCTGCGTGCATTCGGTCTGGTCGAGTTCCTCCGCTGGCCCATTCGATACGCGCTGCCAGAGGTCGTAGCCCAGTGCGCTGGAGGCTTCCTCGAACGTGTGCCCGATGCTCGGGTGGTTCGCGGCCAGTTCCGACAGCATGCCCACGGACTGCGAGCCCTGCCCGGGAAATACGCAAGCCAGCGTCATGTCAGGTCCTGTCCCCGTTCTTGATTGGTTTTGGAAGCGCGCCGGATTATAGCGGCTTGCGCCGCAGCGCCAATGCCACCACGGACGCGAGGCCCCCGAGCGCGCCGTAGAAATGCGCCATCGTGACGACCGGAAATCCGCTCACCAGCAGGCTCGCGCCGGAGCGCTGCTCGAGCACCAGCTTGATCGCCAGCAGCGCGAGCATGATCCAGCCCTGCCTGTCGCGCCTGAGCGCTCCCGCCGCCGCGCCGGCGGCCCAGGCTCCGTGCAACAGGCCTGAAATGCCGACGTACCACTGCAGCGATGGCTCGCCCCACCACAGCCCGGCATCGATCGCCGCCGTCGAACAGGCCAGCACGAGCAGCCACGCTCGCGGCGAGAGTGCGCGCGCGTACAGCATCCACAACAACACCAGGCCCGCGGCATCGGCGAGCAGATGGCGTACGCCCAGATGCACCCAATGCCCGGTGGCGAGGCGCCACCATTCACCGTGCGCGAGGGCGGCTCGCTCGTAGCGCAGCGCCACGGTCAACGCCGGGCCGCCGCAGGCCAGCGCCGCCAGCAGCAGCAGGCAGCCCAGCAGCGCCAGGCCCCATGAACCGTCGCAGTTGAGCGACGCCAGCAGGGAACTGCGGGGCTTCAAGGCTTGTCGCAACAGGCATTTGCTATCATCGATGGCTTCAATGCTACCGCCTCGGGCGGGCTGGAAACACCATGAAACGACTGCCGACCGACATTCAACCGCCTGCCGCTGCGTGGCCTGCACGCCTGGCACGCCGCGCCCAATCGGGCTTCACGCTGATCGAGATCATGGTCGTGGTCATCATCATCGGCCTGCTGGCTGCGGTCGTCGTGCCGCAGTTCCTGAATCGAGTCGATGACGCGCGCGTCTCGAAGGCGAAGCAGGACATCCAGGCGATGAACACCGCGCTGACGATGTACAAGCTCGACAACTACGTTTACCCCACCACCGACCAGGGCCTCAAGGCGCTGGTGGAAAAGCCCGACGCAACGATCGCACCGCACTGGCGATCCGGCGGATACTTCCAGCAAGCGCACGTTCCCAAGGACCCCTGGGGGCATGACTACGTGTACGTGACGCCCGGCACGCACGGCACCGACTACGACCTGTACTCGTTGGGTGCCGACGGGCAACCCGGCGGCGATGAGAGCAAGGCCGACATCGGCAACTGGAACCTGGACCAGTAGTCATGGCGCGCGGGCGCAGCGCGCTGGGGGCGGCGCGCGCAGCCGGGGGATTCACGCTGATCGAACTGCTGATCGTGCTCGTCATCATCGGTTTGATGTATGGCGTCGCGGTCGTTTCATTTGGCGGACGCGATCGCGACCAGCAACTCGAGCAGGAACGCGACCGGCTCGCGGCACTGCTCAACTACGTGCAGGAACGCGCCGCGCTACAGACGATCGAGTACGGGCTGCGCTGCGAACTGGGCGGGTATCGCTTCGTCATGTACGACCCGCGCAAGTCGTTGTGGACCGAAGATCCGCTCGATGAGCAATTGCGCTCGCGCACGCTGCCAGCCGGCATCGGCCTTGCGCTCACCATCGAAGATCGTCCGATCGTGCTGCCCAAGCCAACCGACCGCGACAGGATCACCGCAACGACCGACCTGACGCCGCAGGTGATCGTCTATTCGAACGGCGACCTGACGCGCTTCACGCTGACGTTGCTGCGCGCATCGGCGCATCGCAGCGCCGCCGTCACGGGCACGTCGGCCGGCAAGATCGACGTCGTCGACATCTCGGTGAAGCGCACGTGAACACGCGCCGGCGCGGGTCCCGAGGCTTCACGTTGATCGAGGTGCTCGTGGCGCTGGTCATCGTTGCCTTCGGCATGGGCGCCGCGTTGAAGGCTCTGACGTCGGCCGCCGACAGCACGGCCCGGCTGCGTGAGAAAACCTTCGCGGCCTGGATCGGCCTCAACCAGCTGGCAACCGAGCGGCTCAACGCCGGCACGCAGAAGTCCAGCAACCGGGAAGCGGAAGTCGAGTACGCCGGATCGCGCTGGCATTGGCAGCAAATCACCGAAGACATGGAAGTGCCTGGCCTCAAGCGAATCACGGTGCGCGTGCGCCACTCGAACCTGAAAGGCAAGATCGACGCCGACGGCGAACAGTCGAGCAGCAGCACGCCATCGACATCGCAGGACGAGGACTGGCTGGCGACCGTGGTTGGATTCCGCGGCGATTCGCTGGAATACCCGCAGAGCGAGCTCCCCGGTTGGGACGATGCGGGCAACTCGCAGCAGAATCCGTCGCCGGTTCCAGGCGCCCCGGGCCAGCCGCTGGTCCAGCCGCCGGTCCAACCGGTCGCGCCGACAACGACGCCGCAGTGAGAATGATCGAGCGCATGGCGGGATCGCACCCCGGTGCACGCGGCGCACGCGGCGCACGCGGCTTCACGCTGATCGAGCTGATCGTCGCGGTGATGATCACGACGATCCTGTTCGCGATGGGATACGGCGCGCTGTCGCAGGCGCTGACCGGCCGCAAGGAAGTCGAGGAACAAGGCATGCGCCTTGCTGCGCTGACACAGGCGTTCCGGGTCATCGAGCAGGATATCGAGCTGATCCAGCCGCGACCGGTGCGCGACCTGCTCGGCAGTTCCTACGAGGGCGCGGTCTATGTGGACCCGAACTCGCAACTGTCGGGCGGTACGCAGGTGATCGGGAGCGATGAATCTTCCGGACTGTCGGCAGCGCCCAATGGCGTCGTGCAATTGAGTTTCACGCGCGGCGGCTGGGCGAACCCGGCCGGTCTCCCGCGCAGCGAACTGCAGCGCGTCAGCTACCTGGTGCGCGACGGCAAGCTCGTGCGCCAGCATGCACCGGTGCTCGATGCGACAAACGCCGGCAATCCCGAGGAGCGCGAGCTGCTCGACAAGGTCGAACTGCTGCACTTTCGCTTCCTCGACGAGTCGCAGACCTGGTCGGATTCGTGGCCGAGTCCGGCGCTGCAGCGGCAGTTGCCCACGGTGCAGTTGCGCGCGCGGCCGATCGCCATCGAGGTGACGCTGAAGCTCAAGGACTACGGCGTGCTGACACGCATCATCGAGGTGGCAGGATGAGCTCGCGGCAGCACGGCGTTGCGATGCTGACGGCGATCATCCTCGTCGCGATCGCAACCATCGTCGCGACGGCGATCCTGTGGCAGAGCGAGCTGTCCGCGCGTCGCGCCGCCGCGGTGTTCACGGTCGCGCAGAGCATGGAACTCGCCGAGGGAGCCGAGGCGCTGGCGGGCTACGCGCTGAAGACCAGCCGCCAGAACGCTCCGTTGCTGACAACGCCGAGCCAGGATTGGGCCAAGCCCTATGGCCCGGTGGAAATCGAAGCCGGCGCGGTGCTCGAGGCCTCGCTCGAAGACCAGGCGGGCAAGTTCAACCTGAACAGCGTCGTCACGACAGCGGCTCCCGGCGGCCCGCAGCAATTCGGTTCAGACGCCGCGTTGCAGCCCGGCATGACGGCCCCGCTGGTGCGCAACGACACGGCCGTGCAGCAGTTCGAGGCGCTGCTGGCGAGCCTGAACATCGACACCAGTTTCGCCGGCCGCCTGGTCGACTGGATCGACACCGACAACGAGCCGTCTTTTCCGGGCGGCGCCGAAGACGGCTTCTACATGGCGCAGCAACCGCCGCACCGCGTGCCGAACATGCCGATCACCAGCATCAGCGAGCTGCTCGCGATGGGCATGGATTACGCCAGCTACCAGAAACTCGCGCCATTCGTGACGGCCCTGCCGCCGAATACGAAGCTCAATATCTGCACGGCGCCCGGCGAAGTGCTCGACGCGATCTCGGGGCAGCGCAGCTACGGACTCGATGCCAAGGAAGTGGCGCAACAGCGCTCGCAGTTCAGCTGCTATCCTGCGCAGGCGGCTTTCCTCGACGGCGTATCGGCGAACTGGAAAAGCTACGTCTCCGCCCACATCGACACGCGTTCCTCCTATTTCCGCCTGCGCACGTGGATCACTATTGGCACCACGCGGTTCACCTTGTACAGTTTGATCAAGCAGGACCAGAGCGGGCAGATTCGCCCGCTGCTCAGGACCTTCGGCACCGAATAACCCACGATGGCCTGAATCACGATGTCGGAATGGCTCATAGTGCGCATGCCTCGCGCTGCCGGATTGCCGGCCGCGTGGCTCGTCGTTGACGAAGCCGGTCGGCCGCTCGCCAGCGTGCAGGCCGGGCCGCTGGATTCCGCCGCGGCCTCGGCCGCGGGCCGACGCGTGGCCGTGCTGGTGCACGCGGCCGAAGTGCTCGGCATGCATGCTGAACTCCCGGCGAAGTCCGGTGCTCGCGCCGCGCAACTCGTGCCATTCGCGCTCGAGGAACACCTGGCCAACGATGTCGATTCCTATCATTTTGCGGTCGGCGTCGCGACGGAAGACGGCCGCACGGCCGTTTCGGTCGTGAGCCGTGCGCTGCTCGATGAATGGCGCGCGCAGCTGGCCGAAGCGGGCATCACGCCCGACATGCTTTGCAGCGAAGCAGAATTGCTGCCGCGCATGGCGGGCCAGACGATGGCGCTGCTCGACGGCGATACGCTGATGATCGCCGAGGGCACGGAAAAGCCGCCGTTGGTGCTGTCGGCGCCCGCCGGCGGATTTTCCAGCGCGCTCGACATCGCGCTCGGCGAGACGGCGATCGAGACCAACCTGCAGCTCTACGGCAATCCGGTCGACTGGCAGCGCCGATCGGCGGAAATCGAGGCCACGCGGCCGCGCCTGGCCGGCTTGCACACGCAGCTGCTGGCATCCGGCGCGTTGCCCTGGCTCGCCGCGCAATGGCCGACCGCCACGCCGATCAACCTGCTGCAGGGGCAATACGCGCCGCGCACGTCGTTGCACGCCAACTGGAGCCGGTGGCGCCTGGCGGCAGGGCTCGCCGCCGCGCTGCTGCTGCTGCACGCCGGTTCGCAGCTCTATGCATCGTGGAAACTGGGCCGCGAAGCGCGTGAGCTCGACGAACAGATTTCGGCACTGGCAGGTCCCCAGTATGCGGGTGCGAGTGAATCGATCCGCCCGCGCCTCGAGGCGCAACTGCGCGATGCCGGCGCTGCCGGTCAATCCGGATTGTTGTCGGCGCTGCAGGTGCTTGCGCAGGCGATCAGCGGCGCTCCGGGCGCGCGGCTGCGTTCGCTGAACTACCACGACGGCGCGCTGGAGCTAAAAGTACGCGCCAGCGATGCGCAGAGCATCGATCAGATCAACCAGTCGCTGCGCGCCGCCGGCTGGCGGTCCGACCTGATCTCGGGCGGAGCGGCCGGCGAGGCCTTCGAAGGCAACATTTCGTTGCGCGGTGGCAGCGGATGATGCCCAAGCTCATGGCCTGGTTTCGCGCGCTGGCGCCGCGCGAGCAGCGCATGGTCGCAATCGGCGGCGCGGCGGCGCTGCTGCTGTTGCTGGTTGGCGCCTGGCTGCCCGTCGAACAGCGCGTCACTCGCCTCGAGCGGCAGGTGCAGGTGCGAAAGGCCGACCTCGCGTGGCTGCAGACGGTCGGGCCGCAGCTCGCGGCGTTGCGCGCCCGCCCAGCGGGGATGGGCAACGAATCACTCGTTGTCGTTGCCGATCGCGTCGCGCATGAAACAGGCATCGCGCGTTCGCTCAACACGCAGGCGGGGAGCGACGGCACGCTCAACGTGCGGCTCGAGCAGGTCGCGTTCGATTCATTGCTGAACTGGGCCGGCGAACTCGTCCAGCGCCACGGTGTTCGCGTCGTCTCGGCCAGCATCGACAGCGGCACCGCCTCCGGCATCGTCAGCGCCACGATCGTGCTGCGCGCCCGGTAGCGACCGTGTCGCGGCGGGCACTCGTGATCCTGATGTCGCTGCTGTTCGCGGCAACGGTGTTGCTGCGCGCGCCGGCGCACTGGCTGCTCGGCGTGCTGCCGGCCGGCGTCGAATGCCGCGCACCGGAAGGATCCCTGTGGCAGGGAAGCTGCGCGCGGCTCGAGGTCCCGGGCGGCTCGCTCGATGCGGTCAGCTGGTCGCTGCATGCATGGCCGCTGCTGCGGGGCCTGCTCGACGTCGATGTGCGCAGCGCCGATCCGCAGGCGACGGGCAGCGCACGCGTGGCGTTCGGTCTGGGCGGACTGCACTCGGTTCGCTCGCTGCAGGCGCAATTGCCGATCGAGTCGGGCCACCTCCCGCTGTTTCCAGCCACGTGGACCGGCCGGCTCGAACTGGCGTTCGACACGATCGATGTCGACGGTGGACGGCTCACCGCGATCGAAGGCGTGGCGACGGCGCATTCGCTCGCGCAACGCAGCCCGCCGCTGGATTTCGGCAGCTTCGAACTTCGATTCCCGGCCGATGCCTCGCAACGGAATGCAGGCAATGCGCCGATCCGCGGCGAGCTGCGCGACCTGGGCGGCCCGCTCTCAGTCAGCGGCGCGCTGACGATCAGCAACGGTCGTGAATACCGGTTGGCGGGCCTCGTCGCCACCCGGCCCAACGCGAGCGCCGACCTCGAGAAGGTGGTCGAATATGCCGGCCCCGCCGACGCCCAGGGGCGCCGCACGTTTGCGCTCGAGGGATCGTTCTAGCGATCGCCGTCGACAGCGCCCTGCCGGGGCCCGTCCAGGTCGACCTCACGGAATTCGCCGAGCAGCGGAAAATACAGCGCCGCGCGCACCTCGCCCGTCGAGAGCGCGCGCGCCAGCTGCACGTAGCGGCGCAGCTGCGGACGATAGCGCTCCTCCTGTTGCGCAAGAAAGGCGTCGAGCCCACCGCCTTCGTGGCTGCTGGTCTTGTAGTCGACGATCCAGCGGCCGCCATCGGGCTGCACCAGCAATCGATCGACGATGACGTTGATGACGCGGCCTTCATGCGACCCGGTGAGCCGATATTCGCTGTACGCCGCCGCGTGCCGTGAATCGAGCAGCCAGCGCCCGCGATCATCCGCGAGCGTCGCCGCGAGCGCGGAGAGAATGCGCCGCGCGGAGACCTCGCGTTCCGCCGGCTCGACGCCGAGTTCGGCGAGCCAGGGCAGGTAGTCGCTCACACGCAGGTCCGGCGCCGCGGGCAACGTTTCAAGTTGCGCGAGGCGCTGCAATTCCGCATGCACGATCGTGCCAACGGCGCGGGCCGCCATGCTGACCCACAGGTATTCGGGTTCGCCCTCGTCGTCGCGGAGCGAGAGCCGCAATCGTTCCGCCGCCACCGCTGGCGGCAACGCCGGTGGTTTCCAGCCCGACGGGAGTTGCCATTCGGGACTGGCGGCAATCGTCGATGTCGCCGCTGCTGCGCTTGTGGGCCCGGCGGCGTGGGTCGCCGCCTGCTCGAACTGCGCGCCGACGCTTGGCCACAGCAACGCCAGCGGCGTCGAAGCGCGCGCCCGGCATTCGCCGTTCGCGTCGATGTCCGCCGCGCCGAACCAGTGCAGCTCGCGGGCCGCGCGCGTTGCAGCCACGTACAGGAGCCGCGCGCGCTCGAGCCGGCCGCGCGCGCGTCGCAGAAACTTGATGTAGTCGGCCAGCGTGCGCGAATTCGACGCGCCCACTGCGCTGATCGGCGCCATCAGCAATTCCGTGCCGGCACCGCTCCCGGGCAACTCCAGCCAATGGAGCAGCGGCTCGCTGTCGGCGCGCGGTTGGCGGCCGATGCCGGGCACGATGACAACGTCCCATTCCAGCCCTTTCGCACCGTGCATCGTCAGGATCTCAACGGCTTCGTCCGCCGGCGGCGGCGCAGCGTACAACTCGCTCGCAAACTCGTCGAAGGCATCGCCCGCCAGCGTTTCAGCCGCGACATCGGCGGCCAGTGCCAGGATGAACTCCTGCGCATCGAGCAGGTCGCGTTCATCGGCACAGGCGGCCGGTCCGCCGAGTCGCAACCACGCCCGGTCAAGCCGTTGCCACAGCGGCAACGCGCGTTCCGCGCCGATGATCGCGGGCGTCAGCGCGCTGCGCACGCGCGCAACCCGCAACGCCAGGTCGGCGGGGAGCCGCGCCAGCCGCGACTCGTCGTTGATCAACTCCCAGGGCGTGGCGGGCTGGTCCTCGCACAGCGCCTGCAGTTGCGCGAACGAGAGGCCGCAGAACGGGGCGTGCAGCAGCGCGAGCCAGGCGCTGCGATCGCCCGGGTGCTGCAGCGCGCGGCCCAGCGCGCCCAAGTCGCGCGCGACGGCCCGCTCGCGCAACGGCTCGAGGCGCAGCCCGCGCACCGGAATGCCGGCGGATTGGAGCGCAGCCGCGATCGGCACAGCATGGGCCCGGGCCTGCACCAGCACGGCGATCCGCCAGCCGGGATTGCGCGCGCGCCGAGCCTGCACCAGCGCCACGATCGCGGCGGCTTCGACGCCCGGGTCCGGATCGGGCAACGGATGCGCCTCCACGCGGCCTTCCAGCTCGGCCCGCGCGGCGAGCGAAGGCAGGTAGCGGATCGCCGCGAGCCGCGGATCATCGCGCGCCGGGAAGATCACCGCACACAGGTCGTTGACCCAATCGATGACCGGCGGTGCGGAACGGAAATTGCGATGCAACTGCAGGAACGCCGGTCGCAGCGCGCCGATGCCCTCGTTTCGCGCGCGCAGGAACAGTCCGACTTCGGCCTCGCGAAACTGATAGATCGACTGCATCGGATCGCCGACCGCAAACAGCGTGCGCCCGTCTCCTGGCTCCCAGGTTGCGGTCAGCGAGCGCAACAGTTCGAACTGGTCGTACGAAGTGTCCTGGAATTCGTCGATGAGCACGTGCCGGATGGCGTTGCCACAACGCAGCGCGAGATCGGTCGGTTGCCCGTTCTCGGCCAGGCCGGCACGCGCGGAGCCGGCGATCGCTGCGAAATCGACGCGTCCGGCCGCCCCGAATTCGATCTGCAGTTCGGCCGCTGCCTGCTGCAGCAGCATCGACAGCGCGCGCAGGGCCTGCGTATCGTCATCCGGAATCTTCGCATCGGGCAGCGCGAGCAGTTCATTGACGATCTCGGCCGAGCCGGGCACGTCGCCGAGCGCGGCAACCCACGCCGCCAGGTCGGCCTTCTCCTGCTTGTGATCGGGCAGGAAACCCACGTTCCTGTTCCATTGCCTGCGCCACCGGCCTTCACCGGTCACGGCCAGCGACAGCACGCTGCGCCAGCGCGGCAGGTCGGCCGGATCGTCGCGCAGCGGGCCCGCATCGAGCGCCAGGCCCAGCGTGCGCGCCGCGTGCAAGGCGAGCGCGGTGCCGCGCTCGAGCAGCGATGCGCCGAACACCGCCACCGCAGCGCCGAGCTGCCCCGCGATCACCGAACGCAGGCTCGCCGCCACGCGCGCTTCCAGGCTCTCGGCGGTGTTCCCGCCACTTCCGTCATTCGCACCCAGCACGCGTGGCAACCAATGCGCACGCTGCGCCAGCATCAGCACCAGCAACTCCTCGAGCCGCGTCCAGTCATTGTCGACGCGCGCGAACAGCAACCGCGCCGCATCCACAAGCGCGGGCTCGCGCAGCGAGCGTTCGAGCACGCGGCGCGCCGCGGCAGCGTAGAGCGGCCGGGCATCGGGAGCCACTTCGAGGCGCAGGCTGCTGCGCGTCGCGATCGGCAGTTGCGCGCAGAGGCTCTGGCAGAACGCGTCAATCGTCATGATGCGCAAGCGCGACGGTGTCGCCAGCAGGTTCCAGTCCTGGGACTGGTCGCGCTGCCAGGCGGCCTGCGCCTGCGGCGCCTCGATGTGCCGTGCATCGTCCCCGGCGGCCGCGCGCTGCAACGCTCCCAGCACGCGATCGCGCATTTCCGCGGCGGCCTTGCGCGTGAACGTGATCGCGAGCACTTCTTCCGGCGCGTCGACCGTGGCCAGCAGCGCGAGCAGGCGGCGCGTCAATACCGTGGTCTTGCCGGATCCCGCGGGCGCCTGCAACAGGTAGGATCCGCTCGTATCGAGCGCAGCGGCGCGGGCCGCTTCGTCGGCGCGTGCGGCTTCGTCAGCGGCCATCGCCGGCGCCCTCGTCGTCATCCGGGATTTCGGCCGCCAAGTGCCGCGGCCCCTCGATACGACACAACGCCGGCAGGTGGCACAGGCGGCAAGCGCCCGAGCGCGGATCGACATCCGACACGCCCGCGACGAATTGTTCGACCAGCCGATCGATCACCGTTCGCCAGTGCGCCAGCTGCTCGCTCCACGGCGGCAACGTGCCGCGCACGCGCGCGAGCGGCGGAAGCAACGCGGCGTCGGCGACCGCCCCGCGCCACACCACCTCGCCGGCGCCCAGGTGCACGGCGGCAACGCCCGCAACCCCGGCCGCACCGGCGGCGCTCGCGGCAGCGTCGGTATCGGCGTCGGCCAGCAGTGCATAGGCCAGCAATTGCGGCTGGCGCGGCCGCTCATCCATCGGGCGGAACGCGGCGCCAGTCCCGCTCTTGTAGTCGATGACGATGCGGCGATCGTCTTGATCAAGCTGGTCGACCCGGTCCATGCGCACGCGCAGCGGCACGCCGCCGAGTTGCCCCTGCTGCGACTGTTCGGCCCGGACAACGGAGAATGCCGCGACACCGGTGCGCTCGCATTCCTGGCGCAGCATCTCCGCGATCTGATCGCGCAGTCGCTGCAGTTCGTTGTGCGCCAGCGGCGCCGGCAGCACCTGCGCGCGGCGCTCGAGACCTTCGCGGATCGCACGTTCGCAGGCCGACTGCACGAGCGGCGCGAGGCCTTGCGGGCGGGCGGCGCGTTCGAGCAGCGTGCTCGAGTTGCGCAGCTCATCCCACACCATTTGCAACGCGCGATGCAGGATATTGCCCCGCTCGCGACTGTCGAGTCCGGGCACGGGTTCCGCAACCGGCCTGGCATTGAGCCGCAGTTCGGCGGCTGCTCGAAACGGACACAGCGACTGCAGCTCCAGCGTACGTGTGCCGTGCGGCAGTTCTCGATGCCGATCCCAGGCATGCGCGCGCTGCGCCGGGCGCGCTTCGCGAACGGCGCCACGCCGCAACGCCGACAACAGCGGATCGGCGAGCGCGGGCGGCGCCGCGAACGGATCGTCGCGCCCGCGCGGCGGCGCGACCAGGCTGCTCGGCTGCAGCACGACATCGCCGTCGGTCTCCGGCCAACTCAGCACGAGTTCCGCGGCGCAACGCTGCCAGGCCCGCATCGCTTGCAGCGAGGTGCCACGCTGGCCTTGCGCGCTCGCCTGTGGCATGCCCGCCCCGCGTTGCACGGCGATCGGTATGAACGGATCGGGCCGCGACGGCGCGGGCCAGCCTTCCGCACCCAGGCCCGCCACCCAGATGCCGTCGTAGGGCACGAGCGGATCGTCCACCGAATCGGTCAGCGTGACCGGCACGTCGTCGCTGGCCGCTTCGAATGACGTGCGGCGCGCCATGCTGGCCAGCAGCTCGACCGCCTCGCTGGGCGCGAGCAGCGGCCCGGCGCCGGCGCCGAGCATCGCCAGCTCGCCGACCAGCTCCCGCAATCGCTCGTGCTGCTGCTGCTCCTCGCTGCCCAGCGCCGCGCTGCCCGGCCATTGTAAGGCGGCCAGCGCATCGGCGAAGCGGCGCGCCCACGTCGAAGCCGTCGCGCGCAAGGTGCGCGGCAGGATCGATGCGCAGGCCGCGGCGAGCGCATCGAGTGAATCGGCCAACGTTGCCAGCGAC
>Ga0209023_10000303_pt1 | contig 80844 bp, 71 predicted proteins | sample LakOneMetagenome_FD_187468 | JGI IMG/M metagenome (GOLD analysis project Ga0209023, IMG submission 187468) | Freshwater and sediment microbial communities from Lake Erie, Canada (SPAdes) (version 2) | ecosystem: Environmental > Aquatic > Freshwater > Lentic | place: Lake Erie, Canada... | reverse complement strand
CCGTCGATACCGGTCTGCACCAGGCCCACCGGGGCCAGGTACAGGAACTGGATCAGCGCTTCGTGCTCGGCCGCCAGCTGGGCGTGGGCGTCGCTGCTCACAGCTTGCGCTGCACCAGCACGTAGCGCTCGCCGCCGCCCGGCGCGGCCAGCAGGCGCAGTTTCACTTTCACCGGACGCATGCGCAGGGTCAGCACGTAGTCGATGGTGTCGTCGAGCGCCGCGGCGTCGTCCTGCGCGTCTTCGAAACGCTGGGCCACCATGAAGTTGTTCAGGCAGGGCGCGACATTGGTGAACAGCGGCTGGCCCACCACGCGCGGCGCGGTCAGGCCGGCTGCTTCCGATTCGGTCTGGTTGTATTTGCAGACATTGGTCTCGCCATCGAAGCCGATCACGCCGAAGTCGAGGCGGTCGAGTTCTTCTTGACTCATTTGCGCAAGGTGGCCGTGCAGGCCGGGCGTGGCGAAGGACAGGTCGGTGGCGGCAGTCATGGCGGCGGTCTCTTGTTAAGATGGGAAGATTGTTGCAGCTAAGAAATGAATGGTGACATGCAAGTTTCCGTATGTCAAATTCAATCGTGCGCAGTGTGACATCAGCGCAAGCCTAGTACGGATTTGACACGCATGCGGCACCGCTGCACCATTTGCGGCATTCCGGACACATCACCTATATAGACAAGTTCCCCGATATGAGCGACCTTTTCACCTCCTCGGCCGTCGATCCCGCGTGGTGGCAGAACATGCCTGCCGTGCAACGCGTCGTCAGCGACCTGCTGGCGGCCGAGCTGGCGCAGGCCAGGCCCGGCCGCGCGGCGCCGGCGCTGCCCTGGCCGCGCGGGCTCGACTTCGTCCGCGACCTGGGCGCCGACTCGCTGGAGCTGCTCGGCATGGGCACGGCGCTGGCCGAGGCGCTGCACCTGGACCGGGCCGAGGTCGACACAGGGCTGCTGGCGCGCCCCTGCCTGGACGACTGGGTCGCGGCGGCAGGCGCGGGCTTACGCGCGGGCGGGCTGCCGCTCACTTTCCGCACCTCGGGAAGTTCCGGCAGTCCGAAGCGCTGCACCCACGCGCTGGCCACGCTGTGGCAGGAAACGGCCGAACTGGCCCGGATGCTGCCGGGGCGTCGCCGCATCCTCAGCCTGGTGCCCAGCCACCACATTTACGGCTTCCTGTTCACGGTGCTGCTGCCGCGCGCATTGGGCATCGCGGAGGTGCTGGACCGGCGCAGCGCCACGCCGGCCACGGTGCTGCGCGAGGCCGGTCCCGGCGACCTGATCGTCGCCCATCCGGGCTGGTGGGAGCAGGCCGCGCGCCTGGAACCGCGCTTCGGCGAGGACGTCATCGGCACCAGTTCGACGGCACCATGTCCGGACCCGCTGGCGCGCGCATTGGCGGACGCCGGCCTGCGCCTGCTGCAGGTGTACGGCAGCTCGGAGACGGCCGGGGTCGGCTGGCGCTTCGAGGCCGGCGCTGGCTTCACGCTGCTGCCTTACTGGTCGCGCACCGACGGCGAACGCGAGCTGGTACGTACGCTGCCTGGCGGCGCTACGGCCGCCTATGCGCTGCAGGACCGGCTGGAATGGGAAGATGGGCGCCGCTTCCGCCCGCTCGGACGCATCGACGGTGCGGTACAGGTCGGCGGCATTAACGTGTTCCCGTCCTATGTGGCCGAGGTGCTGTGCATGCATCCGCGGGTGGCCGAGGCATCGGTGCGCCTGATGCGGCCGGACGAGGGACGGCGCCTGAAAGCTTTCGTGGTGCCGGCGGAGGGCGCCGATCCGGAACGCTGCGATGCCTTGCGCGAGGAGCTGCTGGCCTGGTGCGCCGAACGCCTGAGCACGGCCGAGCGGCCGGCAGCGCTCAGCTTCGGCGAGCGCCTGCCGCGTCAGGCGAGCGGGAAGCCCGCCGACTGGATCATCGACGCGTAGAGCGCTCTACGGTAGCTCTAGGGGCAAGCGATCGCCGGCATGTACACGTCGAGGAACTCCTGCGGCATGCGGCGCGGCTTGCCGGCTGCGATGTCGATGCAGACCAGGTCCCAGCGGCCGCGCAGCACGGTGGCCCCGTCGCTGTCGCGCACCAGCTGGAAGCGGCGTTCCATGGACAGCTTGCCGTCGCCGCCCACCAGCCAGGTGGCCAGCGTGAGTTTCTCGCCCGCCAGGGTCGGCAGGATGTAATCGTATTCGCCGCGCCGGATCGCCATCGCGCGGTCCAGGCGCCGGTAATCCTCCAGGCTCAGCCCCAGCTGTTCGGAGTGCGCCCAGCCGATCTGTTCGCACCAGCGCACATAGACGGCATTGTTGGTATGGTTCAGGCCGTCGATATCGGCGGACTCGGGCACGCGCGGCAGCGTGAAGGGGTTCGGATAATCCCAGTTCAAAACGTTTCCTTCTGGCGGTTGCGGTCGAGCCGGCCATTCTACAGTCCGTGCATGCGGCACGCCAGGAAGCCCTTTGCGATCATCGCGACAGCCGCCGATCGGGCTAGTCGAGCTCGAGCAGCAGCGGTTGGTGGTCCGAGCCCAGCGCCAATGTGCCGACGCGTATTCCGCGCACGCGCGTGCTCAGGTCCTCGCTGACGAAAGCGTAGTCGAAGGTGAAGGGCGCGCCTTGCGGATCGTGCAGGCCGACCGTCGGCGCATGCGTCCGGGCTGGATGGACGAGCTGCCAGGCATCGCGCCAGCACGGCGTGCCGTCGTCGAAGGGCGCCAGCAGGGCCAGGTGGGAACGCGAGCCGGGCAGCATGTTGAAGTCGCCCAGCAGCAGCGCTGGAGAGGGCCGCGGCAGGGAAGCAAATGGCGAGTCCGGATCGCCGCCGGGACCGATATCGGCGGCGGGATGGCAGGCATGCGCCCAGGCTTCGGCCTGCAGCCCGCGCAGGGCATCCAGCTGGGCCAGGCGCTGGGTTTCGGAAAAATATTCGAGGTGGACGTTCAGCAGGCGCAGCAGGCCAGCCGGCGTCTCCAGCGTCACCTCGAGCGCGACGCGCGGCATGCTCGGCACCGCCGGATCGGCAGGCCAGGGCAGCGAATGGCGCAGCACCTGCAGGATGGGGTGGCGCGAGAACACCATGCTGCCGAGCCGCCGCCGTCCGCCGTCCGGGGCCAGGGTGTCGACGGCATAGGCGCTCGCGCACTGCCAGCCGGGCAGGCGCCGCGCGAGGCCGGCGAACTGGTCGCCGCCCGGGCTGCCGTCGCGGGCCGGAAAGCCGCAGGCGACTTCCTGCAGGCACAGCACATCGGCGCCGGGCGCGAAGCGGTCGAGACAGGCGAGTACGCCGTCGAGGTCGGCGCCGCCGGAAGGCGAACGCGCGGACTGGATGTTCCAGCTGAGGACGCTGAGCATGGCCGTTCTTTCTGAAGAATCGAAGCATCCAGACTAAACGCGGGTGCGCGTGCTGGGCTGATCCGGCTCAGGCGTGCGCCGGGGAACATCGCGGCGGATGTGTGGTCAAGCGCTGAGCTCAGTCCTTTTTCCACTCCACGCCGCTCGGACAGCGGACCTTGTCGGCCACTTCGCCGCTCATCTCCATGCCTTTCATGCCGAGCGGCGCGATGTTGCCGCTGCGCCGGCAGATCACGCTGTTGCCGATCCGCTTGCGGTAGTAGATGGTGCCGTCGGGCGAGGTATAGCTGTCGAAGTGCGCGCCGAGCGAGCGGTCGATATGGGCCGCTTCCAGCCCGCGCCGGAAGCGCCCCATCGGCGTGTCGGGCTCGTCGGGGACGCCGGATTTGCCGTTGCGCAGTGCGCGGTCGATGCGGCCGGCCTGGCGTTTCGACAGGGCCATGCCGAAGCCGCCGTCGGCTTCCTTCTGCTCGCGGATGGCGTCCTGCACGGTCATGGGTGCATGCGCGTCTTCCAGCGGGCTGGCGGAAGGCGGCGGGGGTGCAGGGGCCGGTGGATCGGCAGTGGCGGCCGGTTCGGACGCCGCCGGCTTCGACCGCGCAGGCGCAGGCGGGCCGCCGAAGAAATCCACCGCGGGCGGCAGCGAGCGGCTGCGGGGCCGCGGATAGCCCGGCTCGACGGGTTCAGGCGGCTTCGGCTTTGCCGTTGGCAGGGACGGCCGCAGCAGGATGGACACCACGCGCGGCGTATCGGGAAAGGGAGCAGGGCGCTGCCGCATCCACGCGAACAGCGCCAATATATGCATGCCGAAAATCAGCGCCAGCGCAGCCCGGTTCCTGGGAGGGAGACCTGCCGCGCCGGCGCCGTAGACCATGCGCTTACTTCGCCGTCATGGCCTGCTTGATCGCCACGCAGCGCTGGTCTTCTTCCAGCGTGTCGAGCAGGGCGCGGCGGGTGCCGGCCGACAGCTCCTTCATCTGCGCACCGGCGTCCTGCAGGCGCTTGACGCTGGCCGGGGTGCAGCCGGCCGGAATCATGCTCGGACCGTAAGCGCGCATGTAGACCGGGCCGGCGCTCTTGTCGAGCTCCGGCAGCATGGCCAGACGCTTGTCGGCGCTCTGCTCGGCCAGGGCTTTCTGCTCGACCGGATACAGGGCGCCCATCGCCGTGCGCACCTTCGAGAACGGCAGCTTGGTCTTGGTGTCCTGGATCGTGCCCAGCCACTCGCTCTTCACGGCGGCGTCGGGACGGATCACGGTCGCGGCCAGCGCAGCCGACTGGCCGCTGTCCGACTTGTCGCGCTCCTGCTCGGCCTTCACCAGGGCGGCGGCGCCCGGGTAGTCGTAGCGGTTCAGGCGCGCGATGATCGACCAGCGCAGGTCCTGGTTGATCTTCAGGCCGTCGAGCGTCTGCTTGCCCTCGAGCAGGGCGGCCAGGCGGTCCAGGGCCGGGCGCGAGTTGGACAGCGCGACATAGGTGCCGAACCAGCGGCGCTGGAAGTCGTCATTGCCCTTGGCGGCGACAGCGGCGTTCCAGGCCATCTCTTCGAGCTGGCGGCCGGCCTGCTGCGCATAGGCGCTGTTCGGGTCCATCGCGTTCAGGTAGTGCTTGGCGTAGTTGACCTTGCCCAGTACGTCGCCCAGCAGCGTGTAATCCTTCTCCTGCGGCGCGTTGTTCAGCGCGGTGGTGATGAAGTCGTTCAGCGGCAGCTTGGCGTCGCGCACGCCGTCCCACAGGCTTTGCCACAGCATCGCGCGCAGCAGCGGATCGTCGACGCCCGCCAGGCTGGCGCGCGCGGTGTCGAAGGAGCGCTTGTCCAGCTGGACCTTCACGAAGCCCCAGTCCTCGTAGTTCGGATAGACCAGATCCGGGCAGGCGGCGCCCACCATGCCCGGCACGGCGGTCTTCGCACCCTTGTAGATGATGGCGACGTTCTTGTCGAGCCTCAGTTGCTTGCCCTCCATGCGGAAGCTGGCGACCTGCACGCGCTGTTCGCGCAGGGTCGGGAACTGCTTGCTGGCGCTCTGCTCCAGGCTGAACGAGGCAATCTTCCCGTTCTTGCAGCTGTAGTTGGCGGCAATCGTGTTCACGCCCGGCTGGTACAGCCATTCCTTGGTCCAGCCCTTCAGGTCGCGGCCGGCGGCCTCGCCCAGGCTGCCGATGAAATCGTCCAGCGTGGCATTGCGGAACTGGTACTTGACCAGGTAGTTATGCACGCCCTTGCGGAACACGTCGGCGCCCAGCAGGTGCCGCAGCTGCATCAGCGTCGAGGCGCCCTTCGAGTAGGTGATGGCGTCGATGTTGTCGAAGGCGTTCTGGGTCGACGGCACCGGCACTTCGATCGGGTGGGTGGTCGACTGCTGGTCCTGCATGTAGGCGCCCTGTTTGCCCTGCGAGTAGAAGGCGCGCCAGGCGTCCTTGAACTCCGTCGCTTCGGCGGTCGCCAGCGTGCCCATGAAGGAAGCGAAGCTCTCGTTCAGCCACAGGCCGTTCCACCACTTCATGGTGACCAGGTCGCCGAACCACTGGTGCGCCATCTCGTGCATGATGACCGCGGCCAGGCGCTGGCGCTGCTCCGAGGTCATGTCGGCCTTGTACATGAAGCCGGCTTCGGCAAAGGTGATCGCGCCGGCGTTTTCCATCGCGCCGTACAGGAAGTCCGGCACCAGGATCTGGTCGTATTTCTCGAACTGGTAGGGCACGCCGAAGTATTCGTCGAAGAAGGCCAGGCCCGACTTGGTGTACTTGAACCACTCGGCCGGCTTGATCTGCGCGGCCACCGACTGGCGCGCGAACAGGCGCATCGGGTACTTGCCGCTGCTGTCTTCCCACTTCTTGTACGGACCGGCGTGCATCGAGAAGTTATACGGGCTCAGCTTCTTCGATTTCGGGAAGGTCCACTGCCTGGCGTCGCCCTTGGCCTCGACCTTGGTCTCGCGCGTGGTCGAGATCACTTCCCAGTCTGCAGGGGCACTGACGTTGACCTGGTAGGTGCCTTTCAGGTCGGGCTGGTCGAACACCGCGAACATCTGGTGCGCGGCGGCCGGCTCGAAGTGCGAATAGGTGTAGACGCGGCCGTCGACCGGGTCGACCATGCGGTGCAGGCCTTCGCCGTTGGTGCTGTGCGGACGCTCGTAGACAATGGCGACAGTGTTGCGGCCCTTGACCAGGTCTTTTGCGGCCAGCGTGACGAACCAGCCGTTGTATTGCGGCGTGACGCTCTTGCCGTTGACGGTCACGGATTTGACGGTGGCCTTGTCGAGGTCGACGGTCAGCGGGCTGGAGACGTCGTTCAGGTCGAAGCTCAGGGTCGTGGTGCCGCCGAAGTTTTCCTTGCCGGTCAGCGTGAAGTCGAGCACGTAGTCGACGTTCGACACGCGGGCCGCGCGGGCAGCGGCGTCGACTTGCGACAGGAAGGCGTTCTCGGCACGGGCGGCCGGGGTAGCGGCCTGGGCGGCGGGAGCGAAAGCCAGCGCGGTGGCGATGGCGAGCGGCATCAGGCGAAGAGCGGAAATGTTCACAGTTATCCTTGCAGCAAATGACGGAAATAATCCGCGCAAGAATAGCATGTCAGCAATACTATTCGTATCGGTAAAGAGCCCGGGACGAGGAATTTTTGCTGCCGGAACAGCCTGATCGGGAAAGAAACCGCCCGTCGACATATGCATGCATACGCCGAAGGGCGGCAGAACTGCTGATGCGTTAAGCGTTGGCCTGGAGCGCCGGGTAGTCGATATAGCCTTCCGCGCCCGGGGCGTAGAACTTGTCAGGACGGGCCGGGTTCAGCGGCGCGTTCTGCTGCAGGCGCGCCGGCAGGTCCGGATTCGCGATGAACCACTGGCCCCAGGCCACCGCGTCGGCTTCGCCGCTGGACAACAGCTGCTCGGCGCTTTCCTTGGTCATCTTCTCGTTGGCGATGTAGACGCCGCCGAAGATCTTCTTCAGCGCCGGGCCCAGGCGGTCGTCGCCGACTGCTTCGCGTGCGCAGATGAAGGCGATGCCGCGCTTGCCCAGCTCGCGGGCGACGTAGCCGAAGGTTTCCAGCGGGGTCGAGTCGCCCATGTCGTGGGCGTCGCGGCGCGGCGCCAGGTGCATGCCGACGCGGTCGGCGCCCCAGACTTCGATGCAGGCGTCGGTGACTTCCAGCATCAGGCGCGCGCGGTTCTCGATCGAGCCGCCGTAAGCGTCGGTGCGCTGGTTGGTTTTATCTTGCAGGAACTGGTCGAGCAGATAGCCGTTGGCGCCGTGAATCTCGACGCCGTCGAAGCCGGCCTTCTTCGCGTTCTCGGCGCCCTTGCGGTAGGCGGCGACGATGCCCGGGATCTCTTCCAGGTCCAGCGCGCGCGGGGTCTCGTAGTCCTTGATCGGACGCACCAGGCTGACGTGGCCGGCAGGCTTGATCGCCGAGGGGGCGACCGGCGTGTCGCCGTTCAGGAAGACCGGATCCGAGATGCGGCCCACGTGCCACAGCTGCAGGAAGATGCGGCCGCCGGCCTTGTGCACGGCTTCGGTCACCTGTTTCCAGCCCTCGACCTGCTCGTCGGACCAGATGCCCGGGGTGTCGGCATAGCCCACGCCCATCGGCGTCACCGAGGTGGCTTCCGAGAGGATCAGGCCGGCCGAGGCGCGCTGCTCGTAGTATTCGGCCATCATGGCGTTCGGGACACGGCCTTCGCCGGCGGCGCGCGAGCGGGTCAGCGGCGCCATCACGATACGGTTCGGCAGCGTCAGCGCGCCGACTTTCAAGGGGTCAAACAATGTCGTCATGGGTACTCCTGTTCTTGTTGACTGAGAATTCAGTAAGGCCTCGCCATCTTACGTCAGCACGAAAAATCCTGCCGAGACCGCCCCATTTTCGCGGTGCTATACTGCGGCCCTTTTGTGCGTGGAAGAACGGAGATGCCGATGAGCTGGGTGGTTTTGGTGATTGCCGGACTGCTGGAAGTGGCCTGGGCGGTGGGTCTGAAATACACGGCCGGGTTCACGAAGCTGTGGCCGTCCGTGTTCACGCTGACGACGATGGCGGGCAGCGTCGGCATGCTCGGCCTGGCGCTGCGCAGCTTGCCGCTCGGTACCGCCTATGCGATCTGGACCGGCATCGGCACCGTCGGCACCGCCGTGTTCGGCATGATGATGCTGAACGAGCCCGCGGGTGCGCTGCGCCTGCTGTCGATCGGCCTGATCGTGGCCGGCATCGTCGGTTTGAAGCTGCTGACGCCGGCGTAACCGGCCCGTGATTAGGGCTTTGAGGCCCAGTGTGCGTAGATGCGGTCCAGTTCGCCGTCTGCCTTGAGCCTGTCGAGCGCGGCGCCCAGCAGCGGCGCCAGCTGCGGATCGGCCTTGCGGCTGACCCAGAACCAGGCGGGCTCGGCGCCCAGCACCACCGGCAGCACGCGCACGCGCTGCCCCAGCTTTTCCGACCGCAGGTAATGCTTCAGCGTCAGTTCGTTGACATAGGCAAAGCGGCCGTGACCGCCCAGCATCTTTTGCAGGTTGAGGCCGTTATCGTCGGTGGCATCGTCGACCTGCACGCCGGCCGCCTTGAGCTCGTCCGTGAACACCGAACCGCGCTGGCTGGTGACCAGCGCACCCATCCGCACCAGGTCGCGCATGTCGCGCACCACGGCCGTGTCGCCGGTACGGGCCGCCAGCATGTGGCGGGTCATGTACACGTATTTGCCGGCCGGCACGGCGATCGCGCGGCGGCGCGGCGAGGCGATCAGCGCGCAGGCGGCATCCAGGCTGCCCGTTTCCAGGCCTGCCTCGATCCCCGGCAATGAGCGGCTGCGGCCGTAGCCCGTGAAATGCAGGCGCGGCTCGACCCGCTCGATGGCAGCCATGATGTCGGGGCAGATGCCGGCCGTGCGCGCAGGCAGCAGGATCCACTTCGGCGCGATGGCCTCCTGGGCCGCGACGCGCACATCCATGCTCCAGGCACTGAGCGGCGTACCCAGGCCGAGGACAAGCGCGAGCATGCATCGCGCTCCTGGTCTCCGATTTTTCATTGTTATCGTTCTTGATTTCTGCAAGCGGCCGGATTGTCGCACGAAGCGCGACCATTCTGCGCGCCAATCAATTTCTTCCAAGGGCAATGCAGGTCGGCGTCAGGCGCGCACATTTGATCCGTTCGGCATAAGCGCCGTGTGAGCTCCCTAAACTCGGTAGCGAACCGGGGCAAGGCGCCCTGACCGAGGAGAGATTCGATGATCCTGTTGACCGGCGTGGCCGGCTTCATCGGCATGCATGTGGCGCGGCGACTGCTCGCGGATGGGCACGAGGTGGTCGGCATCGACCATCTCGGCCCCTGCATGGAACCCGGCCTGAAAGAGCGGCGCCTGGCAGGACTCGGCGCTGCCGCGGGCTTGCGCTTCTGCCGCCTCGACGCCACCGACGGCGCGGCGCTCGAGGCGCTGTTCCGCGATCATGCATTCGAGCTGGTGATCCACCTGGCGGCCCAGACCGGCGTGCGCTATTCGTCCGAGCATCCGCACGAATCGGTGATGAGCAACGTCGTGGGCTTCACCAACGTGCTGGAATGCAGCCGCCGTCATGGGGTCGGGCATGTGATCTATGCCAGCAGTTCCAGCACCTATGGCGCCAACCGTCGCCTGCCGTTCAACGAGCACGACCCGGCCGACCATCCGGTCAGCGTGTACGCCGCCACCAAGCGCAGCGGCGAACTGCTGGCCCACAGCTACAGCCACCTGTACGGCCTGCCGACCACCGGGCTGCGTTTCTTCACGGTTTACGGCCCCTGGGGACGGCCCGACATGGCGCCCATGCTGTTCGCCAGGGCCATCGCCGCCGGCCGCCCGATCGAGGTCTACAACGGCGGCCACATGCTGCGCGATTTCACCTATGTCGACGACGTGGTCGAATCGGTATTGCGCCTGGCCGCGCGGCCGGCCGCACCCAGCCCGGACTTCGATCCGCTGCACCCGGACCCGGCCACCAGCCATGCGCCTTTCCGCATCTACAACGTCGGCAACCAGCAGCCGGTGCAATTGTCCGAGTTTATCGACGCACTGGAGGAAGCCCTCGGCCGCCGTGCCGAGCGCCTGGCGCGCCCGATGCCCGGCGCCGACATGGCCGCCACCTGCGCCGACACCCACGATCTGCGCCAGGCGATCGGCTGGACCCCGGCCACGCCGCTGCGCACCGGCATCGCGCGTTTCGTGGAATGGTTCCAGCAGCATGGGGTCTGTCATGCATAGCCTGTCGCTGGTGGTGCCGATGCACGACGAAGAGGACAACGTGCTGCCGCTGACCACCCAGGTGCAGGCGGCGATGGCGGCCTCGCCCTGGCCCTGGCAGCTGATCCTGGTCGACGACGGCAGCCGCGACCGCACCGCCGAGCGCATCCGCGAAGCCGTGGCCACCAGCCCGCGCCACGTGGCCGCGGTGATCCTGCGCCGCAATTTCGGCCAGACCGCGGCCATGCAGGCCGGTATCGACGCCGCCCGCGGCAGCGTGATCGCCACCATGGATGGCGACCTGCAGAACAACCCGCACGACATCGTGCGCATGGTGCGCCGCCTGCTCGACGAAGACCTCGACCTGCTGGTCGGCTGGCGCCGCGACCGCAAGGACGGCTTCTGGCTCCGCCGGCTGCCATCGATGCTGGCGAACCGCCTGATCGCTGCCGTCACTGGCGTCCGCCTGCACGATTACGGCTGTTCGCTGAAGGTCTACCGCACCTCGGTGCTGCGTGGCGTGCGGCTGTATGGCGAAATGCACCGCTTCATCCCGACCTGGATGGCGACGGTGACGGACCCGGTGCGCATCCGCGAGGAAGAGGTCAGCCACTTCCCGCGCATTCACGGCCGTTCCAAGTACGGCCTGTCGCGCACCTTCAAGGTGCTGCTCGACCTGCTTTCCATGTATTTTTTCGTGCGCTTCCGCGCCAGCCCGGGCCATTTCTTCGGCCGCATCGGTCTTGCCTGCGGCTTCGGCGGCATCGCGGCGCTGGGCTGGCTGGCCTGGCGCAAGCTGGGGGAGGGCGAGGCCATCGCCAGCCGGCCGCTGCTGTTGCTGGGCGTGCTGCTGGTGGTGATCGGCGTGCAGTTCGTCTGCACGGGCATCGTCACCGAAATGCTGGCTCGCACCTATTTCGAAGCCGGCACGGCGCGGACCTATCTGGTGCGCGAGGTCCTGGGCGGCATCGGCGATGGCGTGGCCGGCGGCAGTCCGCGGCCGAGCAAGATGGAGCGGCGATGAGGAGCGGTCCGGTCCGCAACGGCGCACTCGCACGCGGCATGGGCTCGCGCGAACGCCGGCTGGCGCGCCGTGCCGGCCTGCGTGCTGCAGCCTTGCCGCTTCTGCTGGGCGCCGCCGTCCTGCTCGGGCTGTTCCTGAATCTCGGCGCGATGCCGCTGTTCGACGTCGACGAGGGAGCATTCAGCGAAGCGACCCGCGAGATGCTCGAGCGCGGCGACTATGTCTCTACCTGGCTGAACGGCCAGCCGCGCTTCGACAAACCCATCCTCATCTACTGGCTGCAGGCGGCCTCCGTGACGGCCTTCGGCCTCAATGAATTTGCGCTGCGCCTGCCGTCCGCGGTGGCGGCCGTGGCCTGGATCCTGGCGATCCTGGCTTTTGCGCGCCGCTTCCTCGACCGCGATACCGGGTATGCCGCCGCCTTCATCGCGGCCAGCACCGCCGGCCTGTCCGTGATCGGACGCGGTGCGATCGCCGATGCGCTGCTGAACCTGTTTCTTGCGCTGAGCATGTTCGACATCTACCGCTATTCGCTCGACGCGCGCCCGGCGTGGCGACGGCGTGCCTTCCTCTGGATCGGCCTGGGGCTGCTGACCAAGGGGCCGGTGGCGCTGCTGGTGCCGGGTGCGGCCAGCCTGCTGGCCTTCGGGCTGCAAAAGCGCACCCGTGACTGGTGGCGCGCCGTGTGCGACCCGATCGGCTGGGCGATCCTGCTGGCGGTGGCCGCGCCCTGGTATTTGCTGGAATACGGCCGGCGCGGCGATGCCTTCCTGGCCGGCTTCTTCATACGCCACAACGTGGAGCGCTTCATGTCGCCGCTACAGGGGCACAGCGGCAGCCTGCTGTACTACCTGCCGGCCATTCTGCTGCTCCTGCTGCCCTGGACGGGGCTGTTCCTGCGTACGCTGCCGGGACTCCGGCGCATCAAGGCCTCGCCACTGGACTGCTTCCTGTGGTGCTGGCTCGGGTTCGTGTTCGTGTTTTTTTCGCTGGCCGGCACCAAGCTGCCGCATTACCTGCTGTATGGCGCCACGCCGCTGTTCATCCTGATGGCGCAGCGGCGCGAGGCGCTGCGCTCGAAGCTGCTGGCCTTTACGCCGCCGCTGCTCTTCCTCGGGACTATCGCCGCGCTGCCCTGGCTGCTGCAGCGCTTCGCGCCGAGCGTTCGCAATCTTTATGTGCGCGAAGCGCTCGGGCAAGGGGAGGTGTTCGGGAGCGCGTGGCAATTCGGCGCCGCCGTGCTGCTCGGCGCCGGCTTGGCGCTGGCGCTATGGCGCGGCGGGTCGTTGTGGCGGCGCCTGGTGGCGTCTGGCGTGCTGTGCTCGCTGGCACTGGGCGGCCTGCTGCTGCCGGCGGTGGCCGCCATCCAGCAGGCGCCGATCAAGGAAGCGGCATTGCTGGCGCGCGGCGCCGGCTGGGACGTGCACAGCTGGCGCATCAACATGCCGAGTTTCTCGGTCTACCGCAGCGCGGTGACGCCGGCCACGCCGCAGCCGCGCCCGGGACAAGTCATCCTTACGCGCAGCGACGCCCTGGCCGCGCTCGGCCCCGTCCAGCTGCTGTATCGCAAGGGCGGCATCGTGCTGGCCCGGATGCCGGATTGAAGCGCATGGCGCCATCCTTCTGTTCTCCCTGGGTGTGGCTGCCGCCGGTCACCGCGCTGGTACTGCTGGCGCTGCTCCTTGCGGCGGGCGCCAACCAGCCCGCCTTCCTGGCGCTGAACCATGCCGGCCACGCCCTCGATCCGCTGTTCTGGCTGCACCTGACGATGTTCGGCGACGGCGCCGTGGCGCTGGCGCTGGTGCTGCCCCTGATCCGGCGCTGGCCGCACTGCTTCTGGGCGGCGCTGGCGGCGGCGGTGTTCGCGGCGCTCTGGACCCAGCTCACCAAGCAGGTCATCGACCTGCCGCGCCCGCTGGCGGCGCTGGCCGCCGACCAGTTCTACCAGGCCGGGCCGGCGTACCGGCGCGTGTCCTTCCCATCCGGGCACGCGGCCGCTGCATTTGCGATGGCCGGCGTCTGGGTCATGGGCGTCACGAACAGCCGGCTGCTGCGTGCGCTGATGCTGCTGCTGGCGTTCCTGGTCAGCCTGTCGCGCATCATGTTGGGCGTGCACTGGCCGGTCGACATCCTGTGGGGCATGATTGGCGGGTGGTTGGGGGCCTGGCTGGGGCTGGCGATGCATGGGCGCTGGGGCTGGCGCACCTCGGGCGTCGCGGGTTTCCTGGCGGGGCTGCTGCTGGCCGGGGTGGCGGCGGCGCTTCTGTTCAGCGGGCACGTCGGCATTCCGGCCGTGCTGCCGGCGCAGCGCGCGGTCGGCCTGGTCTGCCTGCTGTGGGGCGGATGGGAAATGGCGCGGATGCTGCCGCGCCTGCTACTCAAGAGGAGGACCGATGGGTGAAGAAGGCTGGTGGCTGCTGGTCGGCTTCGGCGGCCAGGTATTGTTCATGGGCCGCTTCGTGCTGCAGTGGTTCGTCAGCGAGCGCGAGCGCCGCAGTGTGATCCCGGTGGCCTTCTGGTACCTGAGCATTGCCGGCGCACTGGTGCTGCTCGCCTACGCGATGCACCGGCGCGACCCCGTGTTCGTCGCCGGCCAAGGCTTGGGGGTGGCGATCTACCTGCGCAACCTGCACCTGATCCGTCTCGAGCAGGCGCGGGCGGAGCAGGTAGGGAGCTAGCTTACTCGCGGCCGAACTGCGGATTCGAACGGGTCAGGTAATACCACTCCTGGTTCGGGCCGGCGTTCGTGTCCGGGAACAGGATGCGGCCCGAGAACTCGGCGGTGACCGGGGTACCGTCCGCGCGCACGCCGATCTGGTCGCCTTCCTGCACCGGGTCGAAGCTGGCCCAGGTGCGGGTGAAGCGGTCGCCGGCGTCCAGCTTGTCGTGGACCACGACCATCTGCAGCGCTTCCATCGCCTCGAATGGAACCGGCTCCGGCGCAGGCGCGTCGATCAGCTTCAGGTGGGCGAGGGTGTTCATGATCGCGCGGTAAGCGACGTCCGGCGCCTGCGGATCGAGGTGCTGTCCGCACTCGAGAGTCAGCGCGTAGCCGCCGGTGCTGCGCATGTATTCGGTGGTGCCCATGCCGTAGCGCAGCACGGTTTCGAGTTCGGCTGCATTGCCACGCGAACGGCGCTGCACGCCGCCGCCGTAGGCCGCCATCCAGCCGGTCACGAAGCGGCGCACGCCCAGACGGCGCGCCAGCGCGCGCTCTTCGCGCATATGCTTGAAGGGCTCGAGTGTGCCCTCGTTGTCCAGCGGGCCAACCATCACGAAGGGCTCGCCATGGGCGGCGTTGAAGGAGTGCAGGTCGAGCAGCACGTCGTGCTGGGCCAGCAGCGGGCACAGCCAGTTGGCGACGCGGTCTTCGAAGTCCTGCGGGTTTTCCTTCGGCGACAGGTCGCGGTTCAGGTTGCGGTCGCCCGAGCGCGTGTTCTTGGCATAGGCCAGCGGGTTGACGATGGGGACGAAAGTGACGCTGCCGTTCACGATGCGCAGGCTGCCCGCGTCCAGTTCCGCCATCACGCGGCCGATGGCCTGGGTGCCGCAGATCTCGTTGCCGTGGGTCGCGCCCATGATGATGACCCGCGGACCCTGTCCCTGGCCCGTGTAGTTGACGGATTTGAAATGCAACTGGCTTGCGGCGGCGCTCATGCTAAGTGTTCCAAAGAAATATCGATCCGGGCATTTTATCGGGAAAGCCTGGCGCGAGGGAGAGCAGCGTGGCATGATCCGGCGTTTTCGTCGACGATCCTCCACATGAGCGCATCTTCACGCGCATCCCATCCCGCAACAGCGCGCATCCACGGCCTCGACACCCTGCGTGCGCTCGCGGTCACGCTGGTGGTGCTGCATCATTACGTCCTGTTCGTCAGCTTCGATGCCACCTTCGGCTGGGTCGGCGAGATCGGCTGGGTCGGCGTCGACCTGTTCTTCGCGCTGTCCGGCTACCTGATCGGCAACCAGATCATCAAGGCGTTGCGCCGTCCGGAAGGGCTTACCCTGACGCGTTTCTACGCGCGCCGCCTGCTGCGCACGCTGCCGAATTTCTACGTGGTGCTGGCGCTGTACGCCTTGTGGCCGGCCTTCCGCGGCAGCACGCCGATGCTGCCGCTGTGGCAGTACCTCAGCTTCACGCAGAACATCGGACTGGAGCCGGGCACGGCCTTTTCGCACGCCTGGTCGCTGTGCATCGAAGAGCAGTTCTACATGCTGCTGCCGGCCTGCGCGCTGCTGGCCGTGGCGCTGGCACGGCGCGGCGCCGGCATGCGCTGGGCCTGGGCTGCGATCGGCATGGCCTTCGGCGCCGGGATGGCGATCCGCGGTTTTACGTGGCTGCAGGGCCAGGACGCAGAGAACTGGATGAATTTCTACTACAAGCATATCTACTATGCGAGCCTGTGCCGCTACGACGAGCTGCTGGCCGGTGTGGCGCTGGCCTTGCTGAAGCATGGCCATGGCGCCGTCTGGACGCGCCTGATGGGGCAGGGCCGGCTGCTGCTGGCGGCAGGCATGCTTGCGTCCGGCCTGGCCGTGCGCTGGTTCCTGGTCGACCACTACGGCCTGTGGGCGACCGTGTTCGGCTTCCCGCTGCTGGCGCTGGGCTGTTCGCTGCTGATCCTGGCCGCGCTGGCGCCAACATCGCCGCTGCACCGCATCCGCGTGCCTGGCGCTTCCAGCCTGGCGCTGTGGTCCTACGCGATCTACCTGATCCACAAGCAGGTCAGCATCATGGTGGGGCAGGCGATGGGGGAGGCCGGTTTCGGCGCCGGCCACCCGCTCACCATCGCGGCGGCGTTGGCGGCGTCGGTGGGCGCCGGCTGGCTGCTGTACCGTGTGGTCGAGACGCCCTTCATGCGGCTGCGCGAGCGCTATGTGCCTGGCAATGGCGCGCCGGCGCGGCTGCCTGCCGCCGCAGGCTGAAGGGAAGGCCGGGTCTTAGGAAGCGTCGATGACGTCGAAGGCCGCCGGCATATCCGCCAGCCAGGCCGCCAGGTGCGCCACCCGCATCGACGGATCGTAGCCGTCGGTGCCGGCAATCGCCGCGCGCAGGCCGGGCAGGGCTTCCGGCGTGCGCGGGCTGGCGTAGGCCTCGATCAGCATCGCCAGCAAGTCGTTCGGGGGCGTGCCGCCGCGCCGCAGGCGGCCGTGGATCACGGCGAGCAGGGCGCGCTGCATGCGCGGGGTCGGATGTTCGATGTACCCGAACACACTGGGCGTGTTCGTGATGGCCTCAGAGATCGCCTGTTCGATGCGCTCGGTCTTCCAGTCGGAGGGAATGTCGAAGTAAGCCTTGTCCCAGCGCGTGTGGGGATAGCGGTAGCTCGACGGGAAACAGTCGATGGTTTCGAGGCCGAGCGCGCGGCTGGCGCGGCCGAGGAGGGTGGCAATTTGATCAAACAGCGGCATGCCGCCAGTGTAGCCGAAGACGAAGGAAAGCGCGGGGGGCGAAGATAGTTCGCCCGCCCGCGCGGCAAAGGGTAAAGCTGCTTAGACGAAGCGCCCGGCGCGGAAGTCCTCGACCGCCTGGAACACCTCGGCATTCGTGTTCATCACGAAGGGGCCGTACTGTGCGATCGGTTCGTTCAGCGGGCGCCCGGCGATCAGGATCAGGCGGGTGTCGCTCGTCGCCTTGATGCGCACACCGTCGGCGCCCTGGGCATTGTCGAGGATCGCCATGCGCGCCTGCGGCACCGCCTTGCCGTCGACCAGGGCCTCGCCGCGGTAGACGTAGAAGAAGGCGTTGTGCCCGGCGGGCAGCGGCAGCGCGAGCTCCACGCCCTGCGGCAGCTGGATGTCCAGATACAGCGGCTGGGTCGCTTCGCGCTGCACGGCGCCATCGACGCCATGCGTGCTGCCGGCGATCACCTGCACCGCGGCGCCCGACGGCAGCGTGAAGCGCGGCACTTCCTCGGTCGGGATGTCGCGGTACCAGGTCGCGCACATCTTGTCCTTGGCCGGCAGGTTGAGCCACAGCTGGAAGCCTTCCATCAGGCCCTCGTTCTGCTCGGGCATCTCGGAGTGGGCCACGCCGCGGCCGGCGGTCATCCACTGCACGCCGCCGTCGCTGACCACGCCTTCGTTGCCGGCGCTGTCGCGGTGGCGCATGCGCCCGGCCAGCATGTAGGTCACGGTTTCGAAGCCGCGGTGCGGGTGCTCCGGAAAGCCGGCGATGTAGTCGCCTGCCTTGTCGCTGCCGAAGGCGTCCAGCATCAGGAAGGGATCGAGACGGCGCTGCAGCGGCTGGGTGAGGACGCGGTTGATCTTCACGCCCGCGCCATCCATCACGAACTGGCCGCCGAGCACGCGCTCGATGCGGCGGCTGCGTTCCACATGCTGCTCCGTGATCGTGCTGACTACGCGTTGGTCCATCTCGATCTCCTGTGTGATTTAGGCGATAGCGGCGACGACAGCGTCGGCTTCGGCCTGGCCCTTGCTCGCTGCATCCGGACCCATAGCCTGGCCGTTCGAGTACACGAACGTGGAATCAGTCATGCCCAGGAAGTTCAGCAGCATGCGGATGTGCGGCACTTGCGGGTCGGCGTCGTCCGGGTAGATGCCGCCGCGGGAAGTCGCCACGAAGACTTTCTTGCCCTTCAGCAGGCCTTCCGGACCGCTCTCCGTGTAGCGGAAGGTGACGCCGGCGCGGGCGATGGCGTCGAACCAGGCCTTCAGCTGGATCGGCATGCCGAAGTTGTACATCGGGGCGCCGATCACGACCACGTCTGCAGCCTGCACTTCGGCGATCAGCGCGTCGTCCTGTGCCACGCGGGCAGCCTGTTCCGGGGTGCGCTGCTCAGCCGGGGTGAACAGGGCGCCGAGTGCGGCTTCGTCCAGAATCGGGTGGGCCTTGGCGCCGAGGTCGCGCACGGTCACGTTGGCGCCCGGGTTGGCGGCGCTCAGCTTGGCGACGATATTGCCGGCCACGCGGTTCGATTCGGAATTGGCGCCGCGGACGCTGGAATTGATCTGCAGGATGTTCATTGTTCGTTCCTTCGTGTCGGAGTTGGTGTGTCGATGGAGCTACATAATGGGGACACTTTAGCGGTTCCATCTATCGAGCGGAAGGCGCTAGAATGGATAACATTATTCAACCGGTGGAACAATCATGCACCTCGAACCGAACGACTTGCTGCTCTTCGCCCGCATCGTCGAGGCCGGCAGTTTCAGCATGGCCGCGCAGCGCCTGGACTTGCCGAAATCGACGGTGTCGCGCCGCATCGCGCTGCTGGAGGCCAGCCTGGGCGAGCGGCTCCTGCAGCGCACGACGCGCCGGCTGGTGCTGACCGAGTTCGGCGAGAGCCTGCTCGAGCATGCGCGCAAGCTGGCCGAGGAAGTCGAAGCGGCCGGCGCCCTGGCCCTGCACCGCCAGGCCGAACCGAGTGGCAAGCTTCGGATTTCGATGCCGGCCGATTTCGCCAACCTCGGCATGACGGAGATGATGTCGCGCTTCCTGGCGCGCTACCCGGCGGTGTCGCTGGAGTTGGACCTGTCGCCGCGCCGGGTCGACCTGGTCGCCGAGGGCTTCGACATCGCGATCCGCATGGGCGACCTGCCCGAGGATTCGAGCCTGAATGCGCGCCGCGTCTCGCTGGAGCGCTTCGGCCTGTATGCGGCGCCTTCGTATATCGCGCAGCGCGGCCTGCCCGAGCATCCGGACGACCTGCTGAACCACGACCTGCTGTGCATCCTGAGCCGCAACGGCGGCGCCGCGCAATGGGTGCTGGAACGCGGCAAGACGCGCTGGGAGCGCCAGGTCACGGCGCGCCTGACGGCCAATTCGCCCGAGCTGCTGGCGCGTATCGCCTGCGGTGGGGCCGGCATCGCGGCCAGCTCCGACCTGTTCGTCGGACCAATGCTGAAGAAGGGCGAGCTGGTGCGCGTGCTGCCGGACTGGGATTTGCCGGCGGCGAACGGCTGGGCGGTGTTCCCAGGACGGCGGCTGATGCCGGCCAAGACCCGGGCTTTCCTGGACATGCTGGATGAGGCCTGTTGTGCAAGGGTGCGGCAGCAGGCGGAGAGCAGGGCAGCGTGAATAGGGCAACAGGAGCTGTTAACAGATGTGTTCGTTCACGATAACGCCTGTTGGCGTTAAGGTTAAGGTTCCGTCCGTTTTCAGTCCGTTGAAGTTGTAGATCTCTTTTGTGGCATTCATTCGACACCTATACCAGCCTGCAAGCACCAGTAGGGGGCGAACTGCACTTCGCACTCCTGCGTCGCTGATATGCTGCTTAGTTCGGACCGGGTTTGTATGCGGTGACGGGATTCTAACTGTCATCGGTGTCGTAAGCGCGCACTAAATAACCGCCAGATTTTTGCGATCTCCTAGTTACTCATGCGATTAGCGGGCGCGTGAATCCGCGTCAGAATTTAGTTAGGGTGCTCTCAAGTGACCAACTATGTCGTATAACTTGGGTTTCGTGTCAGCATCCATATTGCTGCTGGGTTGAAAAAATAGTAACCTAGCTGTAAAAATCGGGGGGGGCGATGTCGAAGGCTTATGAATCGTGGACCGCAACGAAGTTTCAGTTCGTTGCTGAGAATTTGGCGGACAAGCTTCCAGGTTTTCGGAAGCCGCAGCTTGCAGCGCTTCATCTGGCACTCGGCAGTTTGATTACGTTTGATTCGTCGAATGCGACGATGAATTTGATCATGCCTACTGGCACCGGAAAGACCGATACGATCTTTGCCATGATTATCGCTGCTGCGATGGAGCGTACGCTCATTTTGGTCCCGTCAGATAGTTTGCGTGAGCAGATGGGCGGTAGGCTTATGAGCTTGGAGAAGTTACGCGCGATTGGAGCTATTGGAGAGGCTGTATTGTCTCCCAATGTCTACCTGATGAAAGGCCGTCTAACGGAGACTGAAATTGAACAATTCAAGAATTTTGACGTTATTATTGCGACGCCAAATTCGCTGCATCAGCTTCCAGATGTTTTATTGAAGCGTGTTGCGACGTTGTGCAGCCATCTAATCATTGACGAAGCCCACCATGTAGCTGCCCACACTTGGACGCGAGTAAGAGAATCATTTATTGGGAAGCCCGTGTTCCAGTTCACGGCTACACCTTTTCGTAACGATGGCCAGAGGCTTGGCGGAAGAACGATCTACAACTATTCCCTAAGTCAAGCTCAAAAAGACGGGTATTTCCAAAGTATCGAATTCCATCCGGTTAGGGAATACGATCCAAGACGAGCTGACAAAGCTGTTGCGGATAAAGCGCTGGCTCTTCTTGATGACGACCTAGCCAAAGGTTATGATCATCTGCTTATGGTGCGTGCCAAAACCAAAAAGCGAGCTTCAAGCTTGTTCGAATTATACGAGAACAGGTCCGATCTCTCGCCAGTTCTCTTGTACAGTGGTCTAAAGAACCTAGAGAAAATTGTTGAGGAAGTCAAGGCAAAGAAGCATCGGGTCATCGTTTGTGTTGATATGCTTGGTGAAGGTTTTGATCTGCCGGAGTTGAAGATCGCAGCACTGCACGATCAACATCTTAGCCCAGCGGTAACATTGCAATTCATTGGCCGTTTGACCCGTGTAAGCAATAAGCTTGGCCCTGCTAAATTCGTCGCGAACTTAGCGAATCAAAGGATTGACCAGGAGATGGCTGCACTCTACAACGAAGACGCGGATTGGAGTTCGGTGATTCGCGAGGTTGCGGAGGAAAAGGTCGCTCGGGAATTAGAAGAAGAGCAGTTCGCTGCACAGTTTTCGAGCAAACCCGAAGAATTCGACCTGTTAGCTTTAAATCCTGTGCCAAAGGTCAGCGCATCTGCTTTTAAGCTGGAGCCTAAAGACTGGTCACCTAAACGCATGAAAGACGCGCTATTCGCTGGCGAAGAGGTAACATATTCGAACGTGAATGACGATGGGAATTTGGTTCTGTTGGTAACCCGCGCTTATCGCAAGGTCGAGTGGGCCAAAACGAGAGAAATCAGTCAGCTAGTCTGGATCCTGTACGCCGCTTACTACTGTGAAGCTCATAAAATTATGTTCGTCCATTGTTCAGGGGAGGACAGGCAAGCGAACGTTTTTTATAAATTGTTAGCTCCAAAAGCGACAAGAATTTCGGGCGATCCTGTGTTTAGGATTTTAGGCGGCTTTTCAATGTTGAAGTTGCAAAACGTTGGTTTGTCACGGATGAGTGACAATCTGAGGTTTACAATGCACGTTGGTCGTGACATAAACAACATCATTCATGAGCTTGAGCAAGGTACTTCTACCAAATCAAACATTTTTGCTGTTGGGTTCGATAATGGTATCCAGTCAACCGCAGGCTGTTCACATAAAGGTAAGATATGGAAAATGGACTCGGGGTCCATTCAGCAATGGATCAAGTGGTGCAATCATATAGCGGGCCGTTTATCGGATGATTCTATCGATACAAATCGTATACTTGAGAACGTCGTAAGATCGGAACTGATCAAAGACAAATGGCCGGAAGGGGTTTTCTTTGCTGACTGGCCTGATGAAGTATACATCGAAGATGAATCGCGCCGATACATCAATGTTGGTGTAGACGAGTATGCATTAACTGACTTAGTGATAGACCTTCCGAGGCGTGTATCGGACTCTGAATTGGCTGTGGCGATTTTTACTGAAAGAGATGGTAGCCGGGTAGATGTGGCCGATGTACACCTGAGGTTGCATGGCGACAATTACATAGTCAGTGCTGGAGGAGCGAGATTTGTCTACAAGAATGGTAGCAACGTTACGCTAGCGGAATATCTGGAGGAAAACCCCTTGCGACTGCTGTGCGTCGATGGCTCATTATTGTTTGGGAATTATCGTGCATTCTCAAAGTCGTTGCAGAATTCGAAATTGCCTATAAGTAATCTTGTTGGGTGGGATTGGGGCGTTACGCCTATTAATGTTGAGTCGATGGGGCGTAGTGCTAACTTGGCGACCGTACAAGGCTTTACCTATTCGAGCATCAAAGACAATTATTCGATAGTGTTTAATGATGACGGGGCTGGCGAGGTGGCTGATCTTGTATGTATTAACGAGACGAAGATGGAAATCGAGGTCGATCTGTATCACTGCAAATACTGCTCAAGCGACGCAGGACCGGGAGCGCGCGTAGCTGATACTTATGAAGTTAGTGGGCAGGCATCCCGTTCGGTGAAATGGAACAATAACGGAAGTGCATTGTTCGAAAGACTTTTGGATCGTTACCAAGATGGATTGGCTAAGGGATTTAACAGGTTGCTGAAGGGAGATAACCGCGAGCTTGATCTGCTGAGGAATAAGTGCCGGGATAAGCGGGTAGTTTTGCGCTTCAACATCGTCCAGCCGGCAATCGCGCGTTCTAAGGTGTCTGAAGAGCAGTTGCGGGTACTTGGCTCAAGCTACGCTTTTATTAAGGCGACGACGGGACAAGAGTTGAAGGTTATTGTCAACAAGAAATAGCTCAGATCTTTCCTGAACCCCGACGGCCGTGCGCAATGTCGGAACACGGCAAGACGCGCTGGGAGCGCCAGGTCACGGCGCGCCTAACGGCGAATTCGCCCGAGCTGCTGGCGCGCATCGCCTGCGGCGGGGCATCGCGGCCAGCTCCGACCTGTTCGGGGGACCGATGCTGAAGAAGGAGGAACTGGTGCGCGTGCTGCTGGACTGGGACTTGCCGGCGGCGACCGGCTGTGCGGTGTTCCCGCGCCGGCGCGTGATGCCGGCCAAGACCCGGGCCTTCCTCGACATGCTGGACGAGGCCTGCTGCGCGTGGGTGCTGCAGCAGACGGAGAGCAGGGCGGCTTGAGCAACACATCGATCATTATGACATCGTCGAGCCCCATGCGAACCCCTGCAAGCGAACTGAACGAAATTCTGCTGGAGCGCTATCTGGGCGCGCTGGGCATCACAGAACTAGTGCGTATCGCGCAGGAAGAGAAAGCAGGAAAGCTTTCCGGCTTATTTCTCCCGGCAGTCGATGATGCCTATTTGGAAAGCAAAGTTCGCGTGATGCTGATAGGGCAGGAAACACGCGGATGGGGCAAGGGACTGGGCAAACTCGCTGCACAGGAACACACGCTGCAAACGCTGCGTACTTATGTGCAAGCCCAGATGGATGTCTATCGAAAGTTTTCGCCTACCGCTCCGGCCAAGTCGAGGTTCAGGCAGTTTCATGACAAACTCCACGCGAGTCTTGCGATGCACGTTGCCGTGGATCGAAGGGCCGTATTCTGGGGAAATCTGCTATGCCTTAGCCTGAACGGCGGCTCGCCGCGCAAGGCGTCGGAAATGGAAGCAATCGCCGCGATATCGAAAAAGCTCCTGGCTATTCAGTTCGAAGTCCTGAGCCCGGACCTAGTCGTCTTCGGAACAGGATACGGATACGACAAGTTCCTGAGGAATCAGATCGGCGCTTACACAACGCTTCCTGGTCTGAAGCCCAGGCATTACTGGCCGTTCGAGGTCCATCATCCACGATTCAAAGCGTGGCGCGTTCGCCATCCGCGCCGGCTGACGGTGGACATCAAACAGGAACTTTTGCGTGCCGTTCTCAGTTGTGCCGCTTTGCATGCCGCGGACAATCAAATGGCGGTCGCGTACTGAGACCGCCGGCCAATGCGTCACGCGTTTCGGGGGCCCATGAAATCCCCCATCATCTCCCCCAGCCGCACCGAACGCTCCGGCGCCCACTCCGGATTAAAAGTGATGTTGTTCTGCTTGAACAGCATGACGATGGTGGAGCCGAGCAGGAAGCGGCCCATCTCTTCGCCCTTCTTCAGCACGATGTTCTGGTCGAGGTAGGACCACTCGCTGATCTTCTGCGGGCGCTTCGGATTCACCACGCCGTGCCACACGGTCGCCATGCTGCCGACGATGGTCGCGCCGACCAGCACCATCACGAAGGGGCCGTACTGCTCGGACTCGAACACGCAGACCACGCGCTCGTTGCGGGCGAACAGGTTGGGCACGCCGCGCGCGGTGGTCGGGTTCACCGAGAACAGGGCGCCCGGCACATAGATCATGCGCGTCAGGCGGCCGTCGCAGGGCATGTGCAGGCGGTGGTAATCCTTCGGCGACAGGTAGAGGTTGGCGAAGCTGCCGTGCTGGAACTGTTTCGCCAGCTCGGCGTCCCCGCCCACCAGCTCGGTGGTGGTGAAGCGGTGGCCCTTGGCCTGCAGGATGTGGTGGTCGTCGATCGCGCCGAACTGGCTGATCGCGCCGTCGACCGGGCAGACGAAGGCGGCATCCGCCAGCGGCCGCACGCCTGCCTTGAGCGGACGGGTGAAGAAATCGTTGAAGCTGGTGTAGCTCGCGATGTCCGAATTCTCGGCTTCTTCCATGTTGACGCCGTACTTGCCGACGAACCAGCGGATCAGCCTGGTTGTCATCGAGCCGCCCTTGGCCCCGGCGACGCGGCCGGCGAAGGTCGTCAGGCGCTGCTTGGGCATCAGGTATTGGGGCAGGACTTTAAGGCGATCGGACACGGTAGAACCTCGAATGAAAGATGGCTGATTATAACGGGCGGCCCGGACAAAGGAACAGCGTTGCATTCTGACATCATTTTTGGTATGCATGCATACGGATTTGATGCATGCATATCAAAAATAATTCCGTATTGGCAATGAAAGGCCGGCGAACTGAAGGACAATGGCGGTCCATTTCAACTATGAACAGATTGACATGCCAGCCGCTTTCCCATTTCGTTTAAGTCTTGTCGCTACCGCCATTGCAGCCGTGATGGCGCCCGTCCATGCGCAGCAGGCGCCGGTGTCCACCGATAATAAGCCTCTAGAGGCATCCCCGAAAATCCAGCAGGTCGAAGTCAAGGGCGCTGCCGCAGCCTACGATCCGCGCCGCGACGACACCGCCAGCAAGATCGTCGTCAATAACGAGGAGATCGTCAAATACGGCGATACCAATGTGCTCGACGTGCTCAAGCGCGTGCCGGGCGTGACCATCAGCAGCAGCGGCCGCGGCGGCGAAATCCGCATGCGCGGCCTCGGCAACGGCTACACCCAGGTCCTGATCAACGGCGAACGCGCGCCCCAGGGCTTCGACATCAGCTCGCTGTCGCCGGACGTGATCGAGCGCATCGAGGTGCTGCGCGCCGCCAGCGCCGAGTTCTCGACCCAGTCGATCGCCGGCACCGTCAACATCGTCCTGAAGAAGGCGGTCAAGGCGGCGCAGCGCGAGCTGAAGGTCGGCTACGGCCACGGCGCCGCCCAAAACAGCCCTACGGTGAACCTGCAGCTGGCCGACAAGCTGGGCAAGCTGTCCTACTCGTTCGCGGCGAACGGCTTCCAGAACCGCTTCACCAACGACCCGGAGACGATCGAAATCTTCGTCAACACCGCCGGCGTCGTGACCGGCCTGCGCCAGAACGAAACGCCGCAGGACGCCCGCATCAGCGTAGTCAACCTGACGCCGCGCCTGAATTACACCTTCGAGAACGGCGACACGCTGACCTCGCAAACTTTTGCCAACTGGGCAAACTTCTTCCAGGCCGAGATGGGCAGCGTCGATACCCTGGTGGGCCCGATCCCGGCCTACCCGCGCCTCGAACAGCGCATGACCAACCACAATCACGTGTTCCGCGAAGAGCTGAACTGGGTCCACAAATTCGAATCCGGCGCCAAGCTGGACGCCAAGCTGAGCGGCCAGTACGTCGGCGCCGACAACGCGATGTACCGCTTCGGCAGCGGCAATGCGGCGGCGAGGCCGCTGAGCGCCTTCATCAAGTCGGACGTCGTCGTGCGCGGATGGAGCTCGACCGGCAAATACACGAGCAGCCGCTTCGAAGGCCATGCGCTGGCCTTCGGCTGGGACGGCGGCTACCAGACCAGCATTGATTCCCGCCGCGAGCGCGCTGCCGCCGCGCCGGACGTACCGCTGCCGGGCGGCGACGAAGCCTACGACGCCAAGATCTCGCGTCTGGCCGTGTATGGCCAGGACGAGTGGAACGTGACGCCGGCCTGGTCGGTGTACCTGGGCGCGCGCTGGGAGGGCATCCGCACCTCGACCGCCGGCAATACCTACAGCGAAATCAAGAACAGCACCTCGGTCCTGAGTCCTGTAGCGCAGACCCTGTACAAGCTGCCGGGCACCAAGGGCGACCAGGTGCGCCTGGCCGTCACCCGTACCTACAAGGCGCCGGGCCAGCAGCAGATCATCCCGCACCGCTTCACCTCGGTGAACAACAGCCAGACCGAACCGGATCAGATCGGCAACCCGAACCTGAAGCCGGAACTGGCGCTGGGCATCGACGCCTCCTACGAGCATTACTGGGCCGAAGGCGCGCTGCTGTCGGCCAGCGTGTCGAGCCGCCGGATCACCGATTACACCCGCAATTTGGTCAGCTTCGACGGCGCGCGCTGGATCTCGGCGCCGACCAACAGCGGCGATGCCCGTACCTATGGCCTCGAACTGGAAGCGAAGTTCCCGCTGAAAGCCGTGATCGAGACCACGACCAACCTCGACCTGCGCGCCAGCGTCTCGCGCAACTGGTCGACGGTGAGTTCGGTGCCGGGCCCGGACAACCGCCTGGACGGCCAGACCCCGCTGTCGGCTACCCTGGGCGCGGATTACAAGACCGGCCCGCTGACCCTGGGCGGCAGCTACGTCTTCAAGAACGGCGGCTTCGTACGCGTGTCGGGCAACCAGATCAGCTACCAGTCGGTGCGGCGCGACCTGGATCTGTACGGGCTGTGGAAGTTCAACTCCAAGCTGCAGCTGCGCGTGGCGACCTCGAACCTGCTGGCGCAGGACACGATCAGCCAGAGCAGCTACACGACGCCTGGCGTGGGTACCCAGACCAGCCGGACGCTGAATCCTGTGCATCGCAGTGTGCGGGCGACGCTGGAGATGAAGTTCTGAGCAAGTACTGAGCAGCTCAAGAATAAGCTTGTCTTGAAAATGCTTTAGGCTTAAAGTATCTGCCGGTACTCACCGACCGATCCTTTCTCCGGAGCGCTTCATGACAAGCTCGTCCGCAGTAGAAACACCGTACTCGGCCCACGTCGACACCTTCGCGCGGGACCACCTTCCGCCACGCGACCAGTGGCCGGACCTCATCGTCGACCTTCCCGAACTCCAGTACCCGCCACGCCTGAACTGCGTGGCCGAGCTGGTGGATGCCCACGTGTCCGCCGGGCGCGGCAACCGCATCGCCGTCGTGGGCGAACACCTGCGCTGGACTTATGCCGAACTGCAGAACCAGGTCGACCGCATCGCCCACGTGCTGCGCACCGACATGGGCCTGGTGCCCGGCAACCGGGTACTGCTGCGGGGCGCCAACTGCCCGACGATGGCGGCCAGCGTGCTGGCGGTGCTGAAGGCCGGGCTGGTGGCAGTGCCGACGATGCCGCTGCTGCGTGCGCGCGAGCTGGGCGTCATCCTCGACAAGGCGCAGGTGAACGTGGTGCTGTGCGCGCGGGCGCTGGCTAGTGAGCTGGAACAGGTGGCGGGCGAGCGGCCAGTCATGCTCTTCGACGATCCGGACAATGCCGGGAGCCTCGAAGCGCGGATGGCAGATCACACGGCGCCATTCGCGCCGGTGGACACCGCGGCCGACGACGTCTGCCTGATCAGCTTCACCTCGGGCACGACCGGCATCCCCAAAGGCACGATGCACTTCCACCGCGACATCCTCGCGATCTGCGACTGCTTCCCGCGCTACACGCTGCAGGCGCGCGAAGACGACATCTTCATCGGCACGCCGCCGCTGGCCTTCACCTTCGGCCTGGGCGGGCTGCTGCTGTTCCCGCTGCGCTTCGGCGCGGCCGGCGTGCTGCTCGAGAAGCTGACGCCGGAAGGCCTGCTGGCGGCGATCGAGCGCTACCAGGCCACCGTGTGCTTCACGGCGCCGACCTTCTACCGCCAGATGACGCCCCTGGTCCCTCGATACGATCTGGGCTCGCTGCAGAAATGCGTGTCGGCCGGCGAGGCGCTGCCGCTGGCCACGCGCGACGCCTGGAAAGCGGCCACCGGCATCGCCATGATCGACGGGATCGGCGCCACCGAGATCCTGCACATCTTCATCTCCGCCAGCGGCGCCGACATCCGGCCCGGCGCGACCGGCAAGCCGGTGCCGGGTTACCGCGCCTGCATTCTCGACGACCAGGGCAAACCGGTGGGGCCGGGCATCGTCGGGCGCCTGGCAGTCAAAGGCCCGACCGGCTGCCGCTACCTGGCCGACGAACGCCAGCGCAACTACGTGCTGAACGGCTGGAACCTGACCGGCGACGCCTACGAGATGGACGCCGATGGCTACTTCTACTACCGCTCGCGCACCGATGACATGATCATCTCGGCCGGCTACAACATCGCCGGCGCCGAGGTCGAAGACGTGCTGCTGCGCCATCCGGCGGTGGCCGAGTGCGGCGTGGTCGGCCGCGCCGACGAGGAGCGCGGGCAGATCGTCGAAGCGCACGTGGTGCTGAAGCCGGGCTTCGAAGCTTCGCCGGAGATGGTGCGCGCGCTGCAGGCCTACGCCAAGGAGAACATCGCGCCCTACAAATACCCGCGCGCCGTGCGCTTTACCGACAAGCTGCCGCGCACCGAGACCGGCAAGCTGCAGCGCTTCAAATTACGCGAGATGTGACCGTATGAACATCGTTTGCATAGGCGGCGGACCGGCCGGCCTGTATTTCGCCCTGCTGATGAAAAAGCAGAATCCTGCACATCGCATTGTGGTGGTCGAGCGCAACCGGCCCTACGACACCTTCGGCTGGGGCGTGGTGTTTTCCGACCAGACCCTGGGCAAGCTGGTGGAAAGCGACGAGCCGACTGCGCGTTCCATCCTGCAGGCCTTCAACCACTGGGACGACATCGACGTCTTCTACAAGGGCAGCCGCGTCACCTCGGGCGGCCACGGCTTCTGCGGCATCGCCCGCAAGCGCCTGCTGAACATCCTGCAGCAGCGCTGCGAGGAACTGGGCGTGGAGCTGGTGTTCGAGACCGTCGTGGAGGACGACCAGGCCGTCGCCGCCCGCTACGGTGCCGATATGGTGATCGCCGCCGATGGCCTCAACAGCCGCATCCGTACACGCTACGCGGACGATTACCGCCCTACGGTGGAGACCCGGCGCTGCCGCTTCGTCTGGCTCGGCACGAAGAAGAAGTTCGACGCCTTTACCTTCGTGTTCAAGGAGACGGCATTCGGCTGGTTCCAGGCCCACATCTACCAGTTCGACGGCGATACCTCGACCTTCATCGTCGAGACCCCGGAAGACGTGTGGCGCAAGGCCGGCCTGTCCGACATGCCGCAGGAAGAGGGCATCGCCTTCTGCGAACGCTTGTTCGCCGAGCACCTGGATGGGCATGCGCTGATGTCGAATGCGGGCCACCTGCGCGGATCAAGCATCTGGATTGCCTTCCCGCGCATCGTTTGCGAACAGTGGGTGCACTGGAACGGCGACCTTCCCGTCGTGCTGATGGGCGATGCAGCGCATACCGCGCACTTCTCGATCGGCTCCGGCACCAAGCTGGCGCTGGAAGATGCGATCGAGCTGGCGCGCTGTTTTGCTTCGCACGAAGGGGACATGCGGGGCGCCCTGGATGCCTACCAGGCCAGCCGCTCGGTCGAGGTGCTGAAGATCCAATCGGCGGCGCGCAATTCGATGGAGTGGTTCGAAAACGTCGAACGCTACAGCGCGTTGGAAGCCCCACAATTCGCCTATTCGATGCTGACCCGCAGCCAGCGCATCTCGCACGAGAACCTGCGCCTGCGCGACCCCGGCTATGTGGCGGCCTTCGAAGACTGGTTCGCCAAGCAGGCTTGCGCCCAGGCCGGTGTACCGCTGCCTGCGGGCGCGCACGTCCCGCCGATGCTGACGCCTTACCGCGTGCGCGAGCTGGTGCTGAAGAACCGCATCCTGGTCTCGCCGATGGCGCAGTATTCGGCGGTCGACGGCGTGCCCGGCGATTTCCACCTGGTGCACCTGGGCGCGCGTGCGCTGGGCGGGGCCGCCATGGTTTTCGCCGAGATGACCTGCGTGTCGGCCGACGGCCGCATCACCCCGAGCTGTCCGGGCATATATGCGCCCGAACATACCGCGGCGTGGAAGCGCATCGTCGATTTCGTGCACGGCCAGACCGACGCCAAGATCGCGCTGCAGCTGGGCCACGCCGGACCGAAGGGCTCGACGCGCGCGATGTGGGATGGGATCGACCAGCCGCTGCCCTTCGATAACTGGCCGCTGATAGCAGCCTCTGAGCAGCAATACCTGCCCGGCGTCTCGCAGATGGCGCGCGAAGCCACGGCAGCGGACCTGGACCGGGTCGAATCCGACTTCGTGCGCGCCACGCTGGCCGCCGATGAAGCGGGATTCGACTGGATCGAGCTGCATTGCGCGCACGGCTATCTGCTGTCGTCCTTCATCTCGCCGCTGACCAACCGCCGCGGCGACGCATACGGCGGGAGTCTTGAAAGCCGCTGCCGCTATCCTCTGCGCGTGTTCCGCGCGATGCGCGCAGTGTGGCCGGCGCATAAGCCGATGAGCGTGCGGATCTCGGCCCACGACTGGGTCGAGGGCGGCATCACGCCGGAAGATGCGGTCGCCATCGCGCGCCTGTTCAAGGCCGCCGGGGCCGACATGATCGACTGTTCGTCCGGCCAGGTCAGCAAGCAGGAGAAGCCGGTCTTCGGCCGCATGTACCAGACGCCGTTCGCGGATCGCATCCGCAACGAGGCCGGCATTCCGACGATTGCGGTCGGTTCGATCTTCGAAGCCGACCACGCCAACAGCATCATCGCCGCCGGCCGCGCGGACCTGTGCGCGGTCGGCCGGCCGCACCTGGCGGATCCGGCCTGGACCCTGCACGAAGCGGCGAAGATCGGCTTCACCGCCATCGCCTGGCCGAAGCAGTACCTGGCCGGCAAGGCCCAGCTGGAACGCAACCTGGTGCGCGAGCGCCAGCTGGCGGCGGCAAATACAGGCCTGTCGCCGCAGCAGGTCGCGGCACGGCTGCTGGAGGGATGATGGACACACTCGCAGGCAAACATGCGGTGGTGACCGGGGCCAGCCGGGGCATCGGGCTGGCGATCGCGCGCAGGCTGCTGGCGCAGGGCGCCCGCGTCACGCTGATGGCGCGCGACGCTGCCGGGCTGGATGCCGCGGCGCGGGAACTCGGCGGCGGGGTCGCCTGGCAGACGATGGACGTGACCGATCCGGCCAGCGTGGCACAGGCCTTCGCACTGGCCGGCGCCGTGGACATCCTGGTCAACAATGCCGGCCAGGCCGCATCCAGCCCCTTCATGCGCACGGATGCAGCGATGTGGCAGCGCATGCTGGACGCGAACCTGAGCGGCGCCTACCACTGCATCCAGGCTGCGCTGCCGGCCATGCTGGAGGCGGGCTGGGGGCGCATCGTCAACGTTGCTTCGACGGCCGGCCTCACGGGCTACCGTTATGTCGCCGCCTACTGCGCCGCCAAGCACGGCCTGGTCGGCCTCACACGCGCGCTGGCACTGGAGCTGGCGACGAAGGGCGTCACCGTGAACGCCGTCTGCCCGGGCTATACAGAGACCGACATCGTGCAGGAGGCCGTCGCCAACATCGTGCGCAAGACCGGCCGCTCGGAAGAAGAGGCCCGCGCCGAGCTGGCGTCGAACAATCCGCAGGGACGGCTGGTGCAGCCGGACGAAGTCGCGCATGCGGTGGCGATGCTGTGCATGCCGGCGGCTTCGGCCATGAACGGCCAGGCGATCGCGGTGGCCGGCGGGGAGGTCATGTGAAGCACGAGGATATGGATGCAAATCGTCAAGCCCCGCTTGACCTGAGCACGCGCCTGACCGGCGAGCATCATCAGGCGCTCAAGCTGTGGCTGCGCATGCTGTCCTGCACGGTGCGCGTCGAGGACGAGATCCGCAGCCGCCTGCGCACCAGCTTCGGCATCACGCTGCCGCGCTTCGACCTGATGGCGCAGCTGGAGCGTCACCCGGACGGCCTGCGCATGGGCGAGCTCTCGAAGCGCATGATGGTCACCGGTGGCAACGTCACCGGCATCGTCGACCAGCTCGAGAAGGAAGGACTGGTGGAGCGGGTCGCCGATCCGCAGGACAAGCGCGCCTTCGTGGTCCGGCTCACAAAGGCAGGACGGCGTGCGTTTGCCGAGATGGCCGCCGTCCATGAAGGCTGGGTGGCCGAACTGTTCGCCGGCATTCCCGGCACGGACAAGGCGACGATGATTACGCTGCTGGACGCGATGAAGCAGCAGCTGAACGACAACAAGGAGTAAAACATGCGACACCTAGCCGGCGAAGCCCATTCGCTGCCGCGCAACCGCAACACCCTGGCCAGCTACCGCGCCGAAAACTTCCTGTACGAGGCGGTCGACGGCGTGGCCACCATCACGCTGCATCGGCCGGAGCGCAAGAACCCGCTGACCTTCGACTCGTATGCCGAGCTGCGCGACCTGTTCCGCGCACTGGCCTATGCGGACGACGTCAAGGCGGTAGTGATCGCCGGCGCGGGTGGCAATTTCTGTTCGGGCGGCGACGTCCACGAGATCATCGGCCCGCTCACCAAGCTGGACATGCCCGGCCTGCTGGCCTTTACCCGCATGACCGGCGACACCGTCAAGGCGATGCGCGCCTGCCCGCAGCCGATCATCGCGGCCGTGGACGGCATCTGCGCCGGCGCCGGCGCGATCCTGGCGATGGCCTCCGACCTGCGCCTGGCCAGCACGCGCGCGAAAACCGCCTTCCTGTTCGCCCGCGTCGGCCTGGCCGGCTGCGACATGGGCGCCTGTTCGATCCTGCCGCGCCTGATCGGCCAGGGCCGCGCGGCGGAGCTGCTGTACACCGGACGCGCGATGTCGGCCGAGGAGGGCGAGCGCTGGGGCTTCTTCAATCGCCTGTGCGCACCCGAAGAGGTGCTGGCCGAGGCGCAGGGCTTGGCGCGCAGCCTGGCCGAGGGCCCGACCTTCGCCCACGGCATGACCAAGAAGATGCTGCAGCAGGAGTGGAACATGGGCGTCGACGAAGCCATCGAGGCCGAGGCCCAGGCGCAGGCGATCTGCATGGCGACCAACGATTTCCACCGCGCCTATCACGCCTTCGTAGCGAAGCAGAAGCCGGTATTCGAAGGAGACTGATATGGCCGATAAATCCTATCTGACCTGGCCCTTCTTCGAGGGCCGCCACGCCGACCTCGAAGCAGCACTCGATCGCTGGGCGGCCGAGCACGTGCGTGGTTTGCACAGCCAAGACGTGGACGCCGATTGCCGCCAGCTGGTGCGCCTGCTGGGCGAGGGCGGCTGGCTGCGCCATGCGATCGCCGGAGACGAAGATGGAAAAGGTGCGGCGATCGACACCCGCGCCATCTGCCTGATCCGCGAGACGCTGGCGCGCCACAATGGCCTCGCCGATTTCGCCTTCGCCATGCAGGGCCTGGGCTCGGGCGCGATCAGCCTGTTCGGCACGGACGCCCAGCGCGAGCACTACCTGCCGCGTGTCGCGCGCGGCGAGGCGATTGCGGCCTTCGCGCTGTCCGAACCGGGCGCCGGCTCCGACGTCGCGGCGATGGAATGCGCGGCGCGGCAGGACGGCGACGACTATGTCCTCGACGGTGAGAAGACCTGGATCTCGAACGGCGGCATCGCCGACTTTTACGTGGTGTTCGCGCGCACGGGCGAGGCGCTGGGGGCGCGCGGCATCAGCGCCTTCATCGTCGATGCCGGCACGCCGGGCTTCGAGATCGCCGAGCGCATCGACGTGATCGCGCCCCATCCGCTGGCGCGCCTGCGTTTCGAGGGCTGCCGGGTGCCGGCTTCGCAGCGCATCGGCGAAGCGGGGCAGGGCTTCAAGGTGGCGATGGCGACGCTGGACGTGTTCCGCACTTCGGTCGCGGCCGCAGCGCTGGGTTTTGCGCGCCGCGCCTTCGACGAAGCGCTGGCGCACGCGAGCTCGCGCCGGATGTTCGGCGGCGTGTTGTCGGACTTCCAGCTCACGCAGGCGAAGCTGGCGCAGATGGCCACGCAGATCGACGCCAGCGCGCTGCTGACCTACCGCGCCGCCTGGCAGCGCGACCGCGGCGCCAAGGTGACGAAGGAAGCGGCAATGGCGAAGATGACGGCGACCGAATCGGCGCAGCAGGTCATCGACGCGGCGGTGCAGATGTTCGGCGGCCTGGGCGTCGTCAGCGGCCACCCGGCCGAACAGCTCTACCGCGAAATCCGCGCGCTGCGCATCTACGAGGGCGCCACCGAGGTGCAGCAACTGATCATCGCGCGTGAACTGCTGCGCGAAGCGAAGGAGTCGGCATGATGGACATACTTCAACCGCCGGGCTGGCCGCGCCCGCGCGGCTATTCGAACGGCGTCGCGGCCAGCGGCCGCCAGGTGTTCGTGAGCGGGATGATCGGCTGGAACGCCGACGGGCGCTTCGAGAGCGACGATTTCGGTTTGCAGGCGCGACAAGCCTTGCTGAACGTGGTCGCCGTGCTGCTCGAGGCCGATGCGCGGCCCGAGCATATCGTGCGCATGACCTGGTATGTGGTGGACAAGCGCGAGTACTTGGCCGCGTCTGAAGTACTCGGCGCGGCGTATCGCGAGATCATCGGACGGCATTATCCGGCGATGACGGCGGTGCAGGTGAGCGCCCTGATCGAGGATCGGGCGCGGGTGGAGATCGAAGTTACTGCCGTGGTGCCGGCGGCTTGATGCTCTCGGCTTCGCAACGCAGGTAGAAGAAGCGCTGAACCAGGGCGCTTTGATTCGCCGGATCGAACGCCGCCAGCCGCCGCTTGCCGTAACGGCTGTCGACGATCGCCAGTGCCTGGACAACGGGATTGCAGTGCTCCAGCATTTCTTCCACCGTCATGCTGAGGCTGGAGAACAAGTCCTTGTTGACGGCTTCCAGCAGCATGAAACCCTTTGCATCCACTTCTGGCCATGCTCGGGCATATGCCTCGCCCACCGTGGCGCCGTTTGCCCGATGTCCAGAAACCACATCGCTTAACGTGGACAGATAGCTGAGTGAGCCGGCGTTGAAGATCTGCTCCTTACCGAGGGTGATCCAGAACTCGCCTTCCTGATCGTGAGAATGGCGGTAGCGAGTCTGATGGAAGTCGATCATGCCGGCGACACTCGTTGCGATACGCGCCTTCAATTGCGTTTTAAGTTGTGACCACTGCATCCAGCGCGCATCCTTTCCTGTCGCATTCTCAACGGACGTTATTGCCCAATACGGTCCCACCCGCGGTCCCATAATAATACGGTCCATTCAGCGAAGACCCATCCGCATAGGTCTGCACCACCTGCGAAGTCCAGTTCGAGGTATTGAATGTCGCATTGGCCCTGAAGCTGTACTGCGGCGCCGCCGGATACGGCGACGGCTTGCCCGGCTGCCCGCTCAGCCGATACACCTGGATCCCGCTGTTGTCGACCAGCGGAAAGCCCGATGTGCATTGCGTAGGCGCGCCGGTGTATTTGACAAAGTAGGCCGAATTTTGCGCCGTGTAGAGCGAGGTGGTGTTCTCGGGGTTGTACGGGTTGACCGCCAGCTCGGCCTTCGCCGCGCCCGGCGCGCCGGAGACCAGCACCGCGGTCTCTTCGTCGATGCCGATGCCGGCCACGTCGTTGTAATTGGTCACGCCGCCGGTGCAGCCGTTGCCGATCCGCGCCACGAAGGAGAACAGGCGCCCGAGCCGGTCGCGCGTATTGAAGTGGGTGTCGGTGATGGTCTTGCTGAGCGTCGGCACGTTCACGAACGGTCCTGTCTGCACGAACTTCTTCGACGAGGTGTTCAGCGGGTCGATCGTGATGAACTTGTTGAAGGGATTGCTCAGGGCTTCCGACGAATCCACCGCGCCGTTCAGGGCCGCGAACGCATATTGCCCGAGCATCGCAGTGCCGGCGCTGGTGCCGCCGACCGGAATGCCGGCCGTGACGGCCTTCTGGATCAGGTTCGCCAGCGAGGTGCTTTGCCAGTAATTGTAGTAATCGGCCTGGTCGCCGCCGGCGATGAAGATGGCGTTGGCGCGGCCGACGACTTTCAGCACCTGCGGATCTTCGGCGGCGGCGCGGCTGTTGACGATCAGGGTTTCGACGGAGGTCACGCCGAGGTCGATGCCGCCCACCATTTCGTAATTGCGCGGCGTGGTGGTATCGACCTGCCCGAGCCGGCTGTAGACGTAGGGGTTGTAGGCGTCGGTGCCGGTCGCGCGGATGATGACGAAGCGGCCGCCGGTCGCCTTCGTGATGCCGGCCCGCGCGATCATCCAGCGGAAGGCTTCGCCGACGTCGTAGCCGCCGCCCACCAGCGCAATCGACGGACTGCAGGCGCCCTGGGCACAGGACAGCGGTTTGGCGCTGACGTTCGCTGCTTCCGGATTGCCGAGATAGGTGTAGGTAACCGCCTTGGCAGCGGAAGCGGCGTTCGAGGCCAGCAGGATTGCGGCGACAGACAGGGCGTGGTGACGGAACTTCATGGAGCCTCCGGCGAAATGAATGCTGATGGGTGAGCTTGCCTGGACAGGCTACATGAGCATGGCGAATCCGGCATTAAAAAAATGCTCACACCTTGCGCTTCATGCCAAACGCATGGCAACCGCGCCACAGGCGATCAGAAACACGGCCAGCAGGCGTCCGCGCCCGACGCGCTCGCGCAGGAACAGGGCCGCGATCGCGGTGGCGAACAGGATCGAGGTTTCGCGCAGCGCGGCGATGGCCGCCACCGGCGCCAGCGTCATCGCCCACAAGGCAATCCCGTAGGAAGCGACGGTGCTGACGCCGCCCACCGGCAGCAGCAGCGGGCGGGCCCGCGCGGCCTGCGCGAGCTGGCGCACCCGCCCACGCGCGCTCCATGCCGTCAGCGCGAAGCCGGTCAGCAGGAAGATCCACATCGTGTAGGCGGCCGGTGCGCCCGAGCGGCGCACGCCGGCGCCGTCGATCATCGTGTACAGCGCGATCACGCAGGCGGTCAGCAGCGCGAACACGGTCGAGCGGCGCTGCGTGGCGGCGCCGGCGGCCTGCGGCGCGCGTGCCAGCCCCATCGCCAGGACACCGCCGCAGATCAGGCACATGGCCAGCCACTGGCCGGGGCGCAGGGTCTCGCCGGTCAGCGGGCCGTTGATCAGGGCGACCAGCAGCGGCGCGCTGCCGCGCATCAGCGGATAGGCATGGCTCATGTCGCCGCTGCGGTAGGCTTCGATCAGCAGCAGGTAGTAGGCGCACTGGGTGGCGCTGGAGGCGGCGATGAAGGGCCAGCTCTCCGGCGCCGGCGCGGTCAGGAAGGGCAGCAGGCAGGCGCTGGCCAGCGCGCCGCCCAGCACCACCAGCACGGTGGCCGGCAGCGGGTCGGTCGGGGCATCGCCCTTGCCGCGCGCCTTTACCAGCGCGTTCCAGGTCGCGTGCAGCAGCGCGGCGCCCAGCACCGCCGCGATGACCTGGGCCGGGATTCCCGCCGTCACGCTTTGACCGGGGCCTGATCGTGGGCGCGGAAGTACCGCGTTGCCACGAAAATCGCCAGCGCCTGCATGCCGGCGCACAGGAAGAAGGGACCGCCGACGCGCCAGTCCTGCGGCGGCAGGTGGCTGGTGGCGCGCAGCAGGTAGGCGCCGAGCAGCGGCATCAGGATTACGCCCAGGCTGCCGACCGATTGCAGGGAGCCCATCAGCTCGCCCTGTTCGCCGGTCCCGGTGGTCTTCGAGATGATGCCCTGCAGCGCCGGGCCTGCGGCGAAGGCCAGCAGGTTACCCAGGATGAAGACGTACATCATCCAGCCCTGGGTGGCGAGGCCGTACAGCAGGTAGGTGATGGCCCCGGAGGCCAGGCCGAGCAGCGACAGGCGGACCTCGCCGAAGCGCCGGATCAGGATCGACAGCAGGCCCGCCTGCACCACGATGCTGGCGATGCCGACGCAGAACATGGCGATGCCGTTGTCGCGCGGGGTCCAGTCGAAGCGGAAGGTGGTGTACAGCACCCAGGTCGACTGCAGCATCATCTGGGCGAAGGTGACCAGGGTGTAGACCACGACCAGGCCGCGGATCTCGCGCCGTTTGACGAGGCGCGCCAGGCCGCCGAAGGGGTGGATGTCCGACAGGCGGAACGGCTTGCGCCGGCCGGGCGCCAGCGACTCCGGCACCGCGAAATAACCGTAGACGAAGTTGGCGGCCGACAGCCCGGCGGCGACATAGAAGGGCAGGTGCAGCGAGACGTTGCCGAGCAGGCCGCCCAGCACCGGGCCGCACACGAAACCCATGCCGAAAGCGGCGCCGATCTTGCCGAAGCTTTTGGCGCGGTCTTCCGGGCCGGTCACGTCCGATGCGTAGGCCGAGGCCACCGACATGCTGGCCGACGAGGCGCCGCCGATCACGCGGCCGATGAACAGGCAGGCCAGGTTCGGCGCCCAGGCCGTGGCCAGGAAGTTGATGCACATGCCGCCCATCGAATACAGCAGGATGGGCCGGCGCCCGAGGCGGTCGCTGGCGGCGCCGACCATCGGCATGAACAGGAACTGCATCAGCCCGAACACCGCCGCCAGCACGCCGTACCAGACGGCCTGCTGTTCGCGGCCGTGGACGAATTCGCCGACCAGGGCCGGCAGCACCGGCACGATCAGGCCGATGCCCAGCATGTCGATGAACACGCAGATCAGGACGAAGTTCAGGTTGCCGGCCGAGGGCCTGGCGAGGGTCGCTGTGCTATCCATTCATCTATGGTAGCACTGTTGACTGTCAATTAATGTCAGGAGCCGTGGAGGTCGTCAGGCGCCGCTCCACTCGGCCGCAAACGCCTTGCGGAAGTCCGTCAGCACGGCCAGCCGCTGCTCGCCCAGGCGGCGCCCGGCAGCGGTCTGCATCATGCCCGGCAGGCGCGCCAGCTTGACGACGATATGGTCGAGCGAATAGGCCTGGTCGTCGAGCGGACGCGCGGTCGCCAGCGGATCGCTGCCGTGCGCCAGGCCGGTGCCCATCTTGCCGCCGACGTAGAACATGCGCGCCAGCCCGACCAGGCCGAGGCCGTCGAGGCGGTCGGCGTCCTGCACGATCTGCGCTTCCAGCGTGCGCGGCGCAATCGCGGCCGAGAAGCTGTGGGCTTCGATGGCGTGAGCGACGGCGTCCAGTTTATCGGCCGGGAAGCCGAGCGCCGGCAGCTTCTCGCACGCCAGTTCGGCAGAGCGGCGCGAGGCCCGGGCGCGGGCCGGGTCGTTCTTCGGCAGGTTGACCAGGTCGTGCAGGTAGCAGGCGGCCAGCACTACCAGTACGTCGGCCTGCGGGTAATCGGCCAACAGGGATTGCGCAGTGCGCCAGACGCGGTCGAGGTGGCTGGCGTCGTGGGCGCCGTCGAGGTCGCCGGCGGCGCATTCGTGGGCGAGGGCTTTGAAGCGGGTACGCCAGGCGTCGAGTTCAGGGGTGTTTTGTTGCATCGGTGTCGGGAATGGTTGAAACGTCGAACGCGCGTTGCGACAGCGCATCCGCCTGTTGGTTCTTGTGGCGCGGCACCCAGCGCAGCGTGAGGCCGTCGATCTGCGCCATCAGGGCGCGCGCATGGCTGCGGTATGTCTGCAGGGACGGCGCGGCGAGCAGGTCCGGGCCGCTCACGTCGCCGATCACGACCTGGCTGTCGCCGTAGACAGTGAGGCCGGCTGCGCCGCGCGCCACGGCCGCGTCCAGCAGGGCGATCAGGGCGCGGTATTCGGCTTCGCTGCTGTTGCCGTAGCCGGCCGCCTGCGAGATCTCGACCGCGCCATCCGGGCCTTCCAGGCGGGCGCCGATGCTGCAACGGCCGGGATTCGGCCGCGCCGAGCCGTCGAACCAGGCGCGCCAGGGGGTTGCCGTCCCCTCGTGGCGCCGGGCCAGGTGCAGGCGCTTCTGTTCGCGCAGGGCATCGCGCGCGGCGCTGCGCTCGGCCTGGGCCTGCTGGTCCGCGCTGCGGGCCTCGACCAGGGCGGCCAGCCCGGCCTGGCCGGCCTTCAGTTCGAGCGTGCGGCGCAGCGCCTGCTCGTCGCTGAGGTCTTGGGCGCTTGCAAGGCGCCGGCTGGCCGCCCGTTCGGCCTTGTAGGCAATCTGTTGAAGACGGTAATGCTCAATCATGCCGACAGGATACCTTAGAAGCCCCTGAAATAAAAAAGCGCCGGCAAAGCGGCGCTGTCAAAGGGAAATCAGGTGGGCCGATCAGCGGCGCCAGGCGTTGTCCGGACGGCGATCGTAGCGGTTGGGCACGCCGTCGCCGTCGCGGTCGCGGTCATAGCGGTTCGGGATGCCGTCGCGGTCTTCGTCCCCGCGTCCGCCGCGGCGGCCGTGCTCGTAGCGGTCGGGGATGCCGTCGCGGTCGCGGTCCCAGCCGCGGCGGGCTTCGTAGCGGTCCGGAATGCCGTCACGGTCGCGGTCGCGGTAGCCGCGGTCATAACCGCCGCCGCCGTACGGGCTCCAGCGCGCCGGCTGCATGTACCAGCCGCCATTGCCCTGGTACCAGGCCGGGGCGTTGTAGACATAGCCCGGACGTTCGGCGACCCAGTAGCCGGGTGCCCAGACGTGGCGATGGCCATTCCAGTTCCAGTAGCCCGGCGCCCAGACATAGCCGTGGCGCGGCGCCGGGATGCGTTCGTAGACGGGTGCCGGCGGTGCGCTGCCGATGTAGAGGCTGACGTTGCTCGCGGCAAGCGAGGGCAAGGGCGCGGCGGCTGCGCCGGCGAGGATCAGGGCTGCAAGGGTAAGGGTGCGTTTCATGTTCGGTCTCCAGTCCGGTGCGGATCAAGATGTTTTACGACGATTCCACTATAGCCCGCTAAAACACGGCTGTGCGCGTCTGAAAGACCTTCTTACAACTGATACAGAATGGGGCCGTTCGCCGATGCTCGGCTGCCACATCGCGTGCGGAAAGGGACGTGAGTCGTCCTGCGCGGCCGGAAGGCCCGGGAGAGGTGAAAGAAAACGGAAGGGAAAGCGGAGGGAGATGGGGGCGGGCATTCAAACGGCCGCGGGGGCAATCCGGCGGGGATGCCGGTGCCGCCCGCGGGCGCCGGAGATCAAGTACGGCTCCCGGCGCGTTCAGCCTGCAGCGAAGCACGTTTTTCGGCGTCGCTCATGCGCTTGGCGCTGACGTGAACGACCGGGATGTTCGGCTGCACAGCCACTTGGACCTGGGCCGGGACGCTGGCCTGGGCCGGCGGGATCGCATCGATGGCAACGCTGGCGACGCCGGCAACGCTGAGCGAGAACAGGAAAGCGGCTTCCATGTTTTTGAGGATGTTCATGGTATTTCTCCTTTGCGGTTGGGTGGTAAATCGTGTTTCGATGTGTGCACTGTATCCAAGCGCTCCTCGCGGCTCCAGCGGCTTGCGACAGGACGCCAAAAAAGCGGGATGAAATGCGAAAAACCGCCGCCGAAGCCGCGCATTTTCAGTCGCCCCCAGCTAGTCACGCTCGACAATGACGCGGCAGGAGGATGGGATGATCGGGACGGTGTTCGGGCTACTCGCAGCGGGGCCGGCGCGCTGGCGGCGCGCACGCAACCTGCGGGCGGGACAGGCGGCAGCGCGCACGCGTGCGCCCTCGCGTTCGCCGGTCCGCGCCCAGACTGCGGCGCCGAACATGCCGGACGTGCCGGCGCGTCCGGCGGCCTTGCGCTGGCTAGTTGCGGCCTGCTGCCTGGCGGCGCTGCTGGGCGCGGTCGCGATCGGCGTGCATGCGCGCTGGATCGCGGCCGCGGGCGAGGCTGCCGCCGCCGGGCCGGCCGGCTTGAGCGCGCTGCAGCCCGTACTGCCGGGTGCGGCGTTCACGGTGCCGTCCGGACCAGCAGTTGTCTTGGCGCCCCACGGCGATGCCGCGCTGCTGATCCTGTCGGGCCTGCGCGCCGAGCCGGCCCAGCGCATCGACCTGTGCAGCCAGATGGCGGACCCGGCGCGCGGCCGCCTGCTGCCGCTGCGGATCGGCTACCGCTTCGACGAGGTCGCCGCGCTGGCGGCGCGCAATGCCACGGCGAGCACGCCGGTGGCGCTGCGCAACGTCGTGCTGGCCGACGAGGCCATGCCGCGCGTGCAGATCGGCGGCAGCGCGGCGGCGCCCGGCTTGCGCTGGGAAGGCTATCCGGCGCGCTGGACCGGCGATGCCGGCAGCATCTTCCAGGCCGCCGCCGGCGGGCAGGCGCAGCTGGGGCGCCAGGGCTGGCTGCTGTGGGACCACAAGGCGCTGCGCATCCTGCGCCGCTCGAGCAGCAGCTGCGCGTCGGGCGAGCTGGTGCTGCAGCTGTTCCGTCCGGCAGCCGAGCCGCGCATTCAGCTAAACCAGCGTGCTTTGCTGCTGGCCTTCCCCGCACAGGGCGCTCCGCTGGAAGCCTGGCTGGCGCCCGGCGCTTACACGGTGCCATCCATGCCGGCGCCGGCGATGGAAGACCGCCGCCTGTTCGATGCGCTGGCCGCACGCGGCCTGGTGCGCCTGGGTGCGGACGGTCTGGCCGAGCTGGCGCCGCCCGACCTGGCCGCCTGGCGCGCGCAGGGCCGCACCGGCTGGGACCAGGCTGCCGTCGACGCCGATGCGCAGCGCCTGCTCGAACGCCTGTATCGCCACGCCGACGGCGACTTCGTGCGCGAACAGGTCCGCATCTTCAACAGCGAGCGCCGCCTGCTGGCCTGGCGCCTGCGCCCGGCGGCGGGCGATGGGAGGGCGGCCGGCGACGAGCTTGGCCGCGATGCGGCGCGCTGGCGCATCGAAGCCGGCGGCGCGCCGGCCCCGCTGGCACGCGACCTGCCGGCGGCGGCCACGCGGCTGTTCGCGCGCCTGCCGCAGGGCTGGGGCGAATGGCAGCGCGTGGCAGCCTGGCCGCTCGGCGCGCAGTCGGCGCGGCTGCGCCTGGCCCTGCCGGCACCCGCGCGGTCCGGCGACACGCTGCAGCTGATGCTGGTCGGGCGCCTGGCCGGCCTCAGCGGCGCGCAGCTGCGTGCCGCCAGCCCGGCGTGCGGCGGACGCGCCTGCACCGATGCTCACGAGGTGCAGGTGCTCGACCTCGCTCTCGATCCGGGCGCGCGCGAGCTGATTCTGGACGCCGCGCCGCTGGCCATGGACGCGCTGGCGTCGCCCGGCGATACGCGCTACCGCCATGTGGTGCTGAAGGACGGGCAGCTGGCCTGGCAGGCGCTGCCGGCCGGGCAGGGCGCGCGCGCCGGCGCCCGGGCCGAGGTTGCGCTGGCGGACCGACACGGCCGCAGTCTGTGGATCGACGGCGCGCCGAGCGAAGCCGCGCGCGCCGCCGGCTTGGCGCCGCTGCTGGGCGTGCAGGCCGGGCATGCCAACAGCGTGGCCGGGATGCTGGCGCGCCTGCCCGGCGCCGGCAGCCACCGGGCCGCGCTCACGATCGACCTGGATCTACAGGCGCAGGCGCAGGGCGCGCTCGACTGCATCGCCATGCGCCGCGGCAGCTGGGACGGCCGCCGCTGTCTGGGGGGCAGCGCAGTCCCGGGCGGACGCCAGGCCGGCATGGTCATCCTGGACGCCGGCAGCGGCGAAGTACTGGCCGCTGCCGGCGCCGGGGCGGGGCAGGTCGACGCGTCCAACTGGCAGGAAGCGCGCGACTTCGACCGCATCGACCCGGCCGCCAGCCCGCTGCGCCTGCCGGCCTTCCAGCACGACGGCGGCGCCGAACGCAGCCCCGGCTCGACCTTCAAGATCGTCAGCGCGCTCGGGCTGGAACTGGCGGCGCGCCAGGATCCGCGCCTGGAAAGCCTGCTGGCCGGCGCGCCGCTGGCCGACATTAACGCCGCCGCCGCGGCGCGCGGCTACGACTTTCGCACCGAGGCGTCCACCTATCCGGTCGACGGCCGTGCGCGCATCACCAACTTCCGCGACCAGGGCCTGGACCGCCGCGCTCAGGATGGCCGCCTGGGCCTGCAGCAGGCGCTGACCTACAGCCTGAATACCTGGTTCGCCTGGACCGGCGAACTGTCCGACCGCAGCCTGCTGGGCCGGCCCGAGGGCGGCGCCCCCGACCTTCAGCCTTTGAGCCCGGCGGCGCTGGACAATGTGCGGCCGATCGTCGCAATGGCGCGCCGGCTCGGCTTCGGCCAGGCGCTGCGGCTGGACGGCGGCCTGCTGCCGGCGGACTACGCCTGGTCGGCCTGGGACGCGCTGCAGGCCAGCCCCAGCGGCATCGATCCCGTGCATACCCGCCATGAGCTGCGCCAGATGGCGATCGGTCTGCGCATGCAGGCCACGCCGCTGCAGATGGCGCTGGTGGCGGCGTCGGTCGGCGAAGGCAAGGTCGTCACGCCGCGCCTGCTGGCCAGCCTGGACGGGCGCCAGGCGGCATCGCTGGAGGGATCGGCGCTGGACGTGCGCCTGGACCGCATCCGCGCCGGCATGAAGGGCGTGATCGATACCGGCACCGCCGCTGGCGCTTTCCGCAGCCCGGACCTGATGAAGGTGCGCCAGGGCCTGTACGGCAAGACCGGCACCGCCCCGGTCGGGGACGGCGACCTGGCCACGGTCTGGTTCACCGGCTGGCTGGAACCCGGCAGCCTGCCCGGCCAGACCCGGCGCCTGGCCTTCGCCGTGTTCGTCAGCCGCTCGGAGGAAACCGGCGGCGCCCATGCCGCGCCGGTGGTGGCTGCCGTGCTGCGCGCCATGCAGGAAGCCAAACGCGCGCCGTAGGGCGAATTGAAGGGTAAATGCGGTCCATCAGCGCGCCTCGCTTTTGTGTTTGTATGGCATCATTTGCTGAACACACGAAAGAGGAAGGTATGCGTCTGCCGGGAACCCGGTATCAGGAGCCAGGTTGGGAGGAGGTGCGCAAGCTGCTGGGGCAATGCTCGCTGGCGGCCCTGCGCACCCTGGACCCCGCGCGCCTGCTCGATGCGTCGGCATCGCAGGACACGCTGGCCGGATACGTCGAGCATACCGGCGAGCGTCTGCGCCACACGCGCCACAGCGCCCGCGCGCAGGCCGCCGGCAACAGCTATGGCGACACGGTGCTGGAACTGGCGCTCGGCCTGCTGTACGAACTGCAGGCCCGCCCCGCCGACTGGCAGGCCTTCTGTGCGGCGATTGCGGGCGAGCATGCGCGCATCGAAGGATTCTGGGTCGACACCGGCGGCGAAGCGCTGCTGCGCAAGAAGCTGAACGACATGTACGCGGTCCTGCGCGACAAGGTCGACGCCGACAACTACCAGGCCGCCTGCGGCCGCCCCTGCAGCCCGAACCGGATCTACGCCTACCGCATGCTGGACACGGCCTACGGCGAGATCGCGCGCCTGTTCGCCGCTTGGGAACAGCACCGCGCCCAGGTCGGCGCCATCCTCGGCCGCGAGCTGCAGGGCACGCCCATCGAAGTGCGCCAGCTGCGCACCATTGCCGACTGCCGCGCCGAATGGCTGCTGCGCTGGAGCGAAACCCTGGAAGCCTTCGGCGGCGGCGTGGGGCCGCTGCACACGCGCTCGAAGCGCTTTGCAAATCTTAAAACGTCGCCCGACAAAATAGCCGGGATGCTGCGCGAGATCGGCAACTACGAAGCGCTGTCCTCGAACCAGGACCGCGACTGGCTGCAGGATCGCGACGATGCCGCGCTGTGGATGGACGATTATTGGCGCGTGCTGCAGGAATCGGAGGCGGCGGCGACACCCGGTCCGGACCTGATCCTGGAAGCGCGCGAGGACGGGCTGGAGGCCGAGGATGCTTTAGCGCTTGAACCGGCGCCCGAACCGGCGCCTGAAACGCCGCGTGATCCGCAACTGGAAGCCCTGGCCGCCGCGGTTTCACTCCCCCCCGGCTACATGCAGGCAGCGGGCGAGGCCGAAGCGCGCGCCGGCTGGGTGGCGCGCGAACTGGCCGCCGATGGACTGGCCGTGCGCCTGGCGGTGTATGCGAAGCTGCTCGGACCGGGCGACGAATCCTATCCGGACGCCTGGCGCGACCCCGCCAGCGGCGAGCTGCCGACCATGCAGCAGCTGGCCGGCCTGGCCCGGGTATCGCTGCCGACGCTGCGCAAGCGGCGCGATGCCGCGATCGCCCGCCTGGAAGCGGCAACCACGAGGAGAAGGTGATGAACACGAAAACCGCAGCGCAGGAGACGATGGACCGGCGCCTGCAGGAACGCCTGCTGCTGGACCGCCGCGTCGAGGGCGACCGCCTGGTGCTGGGCGATGCGACGCTGCTCGCGGCGCTGGACGGCAGCCGGCCGCTGACCGCCGGCGAGCGCGCGGCGCTGCAGGCGTCGCCGCTGACCATGCGCCGCCTGCGCCAGCTGGCCATCGAGCGGCGCATGCGGGAGGCGCCGCCGGTGCGTTCCGCAAGCGGCTGGCATGGCAGCCATGGCCGCTTGCGCGCCGCCAGCAGCGGCGACCTTGAGACCCTGCGCACCGACGACGGCTGGTTCACCCTGCACCTGGTGCAGCAAGGCGAGGGCTGGCGCGCGATCCTGCAGCTGGCCGCCGATGCGCCCTTTGCCGCGGATCTGCTGGCGGCGCGCGCGCCCTTGCGGGTGCGCGATGGCGCCGGCCGCACGATTCTTGAGGGTAGACTGGATGCGGACGGCGAATGCGAAGCGGCCTGGCCGTTCGCGAGCGCACCGGCAGTCCACCTGCAGGCGGCCGATGCCGCTTTCAGCGTCGAGCCAATACAGCAGTGAGGACATGATGCTGGGATTCTTCAAGCGCGCCGCACCTCCCGCCGAAGCCTGTGAACTGGGCCGGCGCGTGGTCGCGCTGGCGGTGCCGGCGGGCAGTGCACCGCCGTCCGGCTGCCAGGCCGTGGTGGTCGGCACGGACGGCCGCACCCGGCGCCTGCAGGCCGCCCGCAAGATCGAGGCGCGCGACGGCGAGACGGCCTACGCCTTCCATCCCGGTCCCTACACGGCCGACCTGCAGCCGTTCGAGGCCGCGCCGGAAATCGGCCTGCGCACCAGCTTCGCCATCGATGCGCCGGACCCGCAGGCTTCCCAGCAGCGTTTCGACCTCTACCTGGCGGCCGAGGTGTCGGGCCGGCTCGAACTGGCGGCGCTGGCGGCGGCCGTCGAGGCCGCGCTGCGCCACGAACTGGCGACCGGCGGACTGGATCTGCCGCCTTGCACCACCCTGGACGAGTGGAACGCCTTCCGCCAGGGCCTGAACCAGCTGCTCTACATGCGCTTCGGCTTGACCGTCGACGATTGCGTGCCGGTCGACCTGGGCGAGACGCGCGACTATGCGGCTGCGCTGGCGGCGCGTGCTGCGGCGCCAGCCGAACCTTTCGTACCGACGGCGCCGGCAGTGCAGCCGAGCGTCAAGGCCTTGAACGAGCGCTTCGACCCGGCGGTCGAGGATGCGAAAGCGCTGCGCCGCCTGTTCCTCGAATTGCCCTGCCTGATGTGCGGCCTGCGCCTGGCGGCGATGCCGGCCGCATGCGAGCAGTTCCAGCGCCAGCAGGCCTTGCTGCAGCGGCTGGACCTGGTGTCGGTGGGCGTCAACGCGATGCCGGCGCTGGCGCTGGCAGCGCCGGGCCAGGCCTTGCCGGCCGAGGAACAGCTGCGCCGCGCGCGCCACAGCCGGCGCGCCTGCGTCTCGCTGGACGAGGCCTGGGCGCTGCTGGCGCGCCTGCGCCAGGCCGGCGAGGCCGCGCTGCCCCAGCTCTACGGCGAGGCCGAACGCATCGTCGCCAACCTGGAAGCCGATTGGGCCGAACGGCGCAGCGTGACCGGCGATGAGGAGGCGGCGGCATGAATGCCATTCCCGATACCGTGCAATGCCGCTGCCCGCTGGCCGACGGCTCGGTGCTGACGCTGACCGCGACGCGCCGTCCGCGCCTGAACCGCGCCGAAGTGAAATGCAGCGTGCCCGAGGATGCGCGCCTGGCCGAGCGCATGCAGCAGGTGCTGCGCCTGGCGCGCCTGACCGAAGCGGGCTTCGATACCCGCGATCAGGTCGTGCTCAGCCTGGACCGCCGCCCGCCCGAGGGCGAGCGCGGCTGGGAACTGGCGGCCGTGCTGGCCGACCGCAGCGTGCGCGGCCTGCTGCGCCCGAACGCCGCACTGCTTGCCAACGGCTGGTCCGACGAATGGGAGCGCGGCCGCGTGGCCGGCCACACGCTGGGCGCCGCGCCGGCCGGCGGGGTCCTGTTGGGCGGTCCCGACGGCCTGCCGCATCTCGGCCTGCTCAGCGGCCACGCCGATCCCGGCGCGGCCGTGTCCACTGCGCGCGCCTGGTTCCCGCTGCACAGCGGCGAGGCAGGCGGGATGGGCTGGGTCGAGGTCAGCGTGCATCCGCTGGCGAAGGAGACTGGCGCGGAGCTGCAGGAAGAGGAGCAGACCATCGCCGTACCGGGCCAGGACGCGGCGCGCCAGCTGGCCGTGCGCCAGGTCCTGTGCGGCGCGCGCCACTTCGACGGCCGCGCACTGGGCCGCTGGCGCAGCGTGGTGCGCTTCGGCGGGGATGAATTTGCCGGCCGCTCCTGGGAGCTGGCCTTGGTGATGGCGGACCGCCTGGCGCGCGGGCGCGAGTTCGTGCCGCGCGGCCGCCTGATCGCCAGCGGCGCGTCGAACGCCTGGCATGCGGGGCAGGTCGATGCGGTCGAAGGCATCGCGGCCAAGTGTGCGCTGCTGCTGCGCGAAGCCGGGCCGGGCGACCGCATCCTGCTGCCGCGCGCCGGGCAGGCGCAGCTGCCGGAGGGTTTTGCGGAACAGCTCCGCATGCAGGGCGCGAGCATGGCCTGCGTCGAGCGGATCGGCATCATCTAGGAATTTGAACAGCGCGCACGATTGTCATGCGTGGAACGGGCGCCGCCGCCGGCTGCTAGAATCGTCCGGCTGCCGAGTGCTTGAAGAAGTTGGAGAAGGAGCAGGTCATGTTGAAGATGTTCGGAATCGGCGGTAGCGCCTGTCCCCGCTGCGACAGCGGGAATACCGGTTCGGCGGCGTATTGCGCCGGCTGCGGCCTGCTGCTGGGCGCGCCGCGCCACAAGCCGGTGCTGGTCGATAACCGTTGGGCGCCGGGGCCGGACGAACTGGCGGTGTTCTTCGGCGTGCGCGAGCTGTCCGGCATCTTCGTCAAGACCCTGCACGTGCCGGCCACTGCCCGCGCCTACATCCTGCAGGGCGAGCAGGCCACTGAGGTGCCGCAGGGCGAATACGAGATCGAAGGCTTCTTCACGCGTTTGAACAACCTGCTGCGCGACCAGCATGCCGAGATCCTGGTGACGCGCAGCGGCGCCCTGCCGGTCGAATTTTCGCTCGACGGCCTGGCCACCTGCGAGCACCTGCAGGTCGACGCCACGCTCACGCTGTCGCTGAAGATCGAGAACGTTCCGGCCTTCGCCCGCCACTTCATGACCATGCCCGGCACGATCAAGGATGAGCAGCTGCGCGAGCTGATCGCGCCGCAGGTGACGCAACTGGCGCGGGAATTCATCGCTGCGCGCTCGCTGCGCGACATGGCGGGCCGGCAGGAACTGCGCCTGGAGCTCGACCAGCACCTGCATGGCGGTCTGGCGCTGCTGTTGTCGCAGTACGGGCTGGCGGTGGTGCGGGTCGATACGATCGCCCTCAAGCACGACAAGTTCGACGCCAACCGGGCACGCATCGGCACGCTGTGGCTGGCCGCCGACGAGCAGCGCGTGCGCCTCGAGCACAGCAAGCATATCGACGAGCTGTACAACGAGCAGGAGTGGCACCGCATCCGCCGCGAGGAACAGGAAATCCGCCTGCGCCACCGCCGCGCCGAGCTGCGCCAGGACGAGAGCCTGGAGCGCGCCGGCCTGTCGCTCAAGAACGCCGAGCGCGCCCAGGCGATCCGCGGCCGCCAGATCGAGCTGTACGGCCGCATCGTCGAATCGCGCACGCGCAAGCAGGCGATCGAGCGCGGCGCCGTCGATGCGGTGGCGGCGCTCGAACACGAGCTGGCCGGCAAGCGCGGCGCGCGCCAGGACGAAGCGGCGCAATGGCAGCAGACCCGCGAGCTGGCCAAAATCCGCCTGCGCACCGAGCTCGAAGTGGCCCAGCAGGACGCGGCGCAGTCGCGCGCCATCGCCCAGCAGCGCTTCGCCCACCAGCTGCTGCAGCAGCAGATCCGCAACAAGATCGAGCAGGCGCGCGGCATCGAGGACGCCAGCCGCCAGCGCGCCGAGCTGGCCCGCCTGCACGAAGCCGAACAGGCGGCGGCGCGGCGCGAGCGCGAGATCGACGACGAAGAACATGCGGCGCGCCTGAAGCTGCTGCAGCTGGAAAATGCCGCGCACCGGCGCGAAGCCGAGCGCGTGCTCGAATGGCAGGATGCGCAGGCAGAGGGGCGCCTGTCGCTGGACGCCGAGCAGGTGCGCCAGCAGCTCGACAACCTGCGCCGCGAGGGCGCATCGAAGGACGCGCTGGCCCAGCACGAGAAGCTGCTGCGCACCATCGAGGCCGATGCCATCGCCGCGCGCAACGAGCGCGAAGGCCTGCGCGAACAGCGCGAGCACGAGCTGGCGCTGGCGCGGGCGGAGATCGAGCGCGCGCAGGCGCTGGGCGGCCTCGACGACAGCGCCAAGGTCGCGCTGGTGGCGCCCGCCAACGCGGCGCTGCTGGCCGACGTGATGAAGACCCGCGTGCATGCCGACATGAGCGCCGAGCAGCTGGCGGCCCTGGCCGGCGTGGTCGGCGCGGCGAATACCGATGCCTGGCGCCTCGCGCAAGAGCAGGTGGAACAGGAACGCGCCCGCCGCGACGCCCAGGAAGAGCGCGAGCGCCGCCACCAGCTGGAGCTGCTGGCGCTGCAGAACGACGTCAACAAGACGGCGCTGGCGAGCCAGGCGCAACTGGGCGCCGGCGTGGCGGGAGCGCTGGCCGGTGCTGTGCATGCTTGCCGCCACCAGGACGCGCATCCGCACGACCGCTACTGCGGCGCTTGCGGCGCACCGCTGCCGGCCCGGGGATGATGCAGACCGCGATCGACAAGCTGCGCGAACTGCGCGCCCTGCACGAAGACGGCCTGCTGAGCCGCCAGGAGTTCGACAGCCGCAAGAATGCCATTCTCGACGCCGCCTATGCGCCGCCGCTGGCCGACGGCCCGGTTGCGCCGCCAGTGCCGATCAACCGCGGCACCGAAATCGGCCTGATGGCCGGCCAGGAAGTCGGTCCCTTCGAGCGCCGCTACCGGCTCGACCGTTTGATCGCGCATGGCGGCATGGGCCAGGTCTGGCAGGCGACCGACCTCGCCACCCAGGCGGAACTGGGCCACAGCGCCCAGGTCGCGCTGAAGATCCTGCCGCCCCAGCTGACCCAGCACACGGCGCACGCGCGCCTGCTGATCGAGGAAGCGGCGCGCGCCCGCCAGCTGGCGCATGAGCACATCGTACGGGTCTACGACTGGGCCCAGGACCCGGCCACTTCGAGCTATTTCATCATCATGGAATACCTGGAAGGCGAGGACCTCGACAGCCTGCTGGCGCGCGAGGGCCGGCTGGACCTGGTGCGCACGCTGGGCCTGCTGCGGCCGGTAGCGGCGGCCCTCGACCATGCCTGGGAGCGCCATCACCTGGTCCACCGCGACATCAAGCCCGCCAACGTCTTCCTGACAGCCCGCGGCGAGGTCAAGCTGCTCGATTTCGGCATCGCCGCACGCGCCCGCGGCAGCGGCGCGGGCGGCAACGCTTCGATCGAAGCGCCGGCCAGCTCCGGCACCGCCGGCTACCGCGCGCCGGAAGCCGGCGAGGGGAAAGTTGCAGGCCGGGAAGCGCCGAGCCGCGGCCTGGACGTGCACGCGGTGGCCGCGATGATCTACCGGATGCTGAGCGGGCGCCTGCCCTTCGGCGACGGCCAGGCCGGGCGCAGCATCCCCGATCGTCCGGAAGGGCTGATTGATGCGCAGTGGGCTGCCTTGCAGGCCGGCTTTGCGGCCAGCGCCGCCGAGCGTCCGGGCAGCGTGCGCGAACTGCTCGACCGGTTGGAGCAGGCACCGGCGCCTGCACCGGTTCCGGAAGAGCCGCAAGTGGAAGCGCAGCAGGAAGCCGGCCAGGCGCAAGAAGCCGAACGCGAAGCCGCCGCCGAACAGGCCCGGCGCCAGGTCCAGGAAGCGGCCCGCAAGCGCATCGAAGCCGAGGCCAGGGCCGCGGCCCAGGCGGCGGCGCAGGCAGCAGTCGAGCGCCAGCGCGGTGAGCAACTGAGACAAGAGAAGCTGGCGCGCCTGGCCGCCGAGGAAGCCCGCCGCGTGCGCAAGGAAGAGCTGCGCCGCCAGCTGGCCGAGCGCCGCGCGCTGGAATCGGAAAAGGCGCGCCAGGAATCCGAACAGGCCCAGCGCAAGCTGGCCCAGGCCAGAGCTGCCGCGGCCTACCTCGCCCAGCAGCAGCGCGCCCGCGCCGAGCAGGCGGCCCGCAACCATGCCGAACTCGAGGTCATGCTGCCGACCCCGGCCAGCCCGGTCGCCGACCTCGAAGGCGTGCTGCGCGACCGCTTCCTGGACGGTGAAGACAAGGGCCCGGAACTGGTGCTGCTGCCGACCGGCCGCTTCCAGATGGGCTCTCCCGAGCATGAGCGCAAGATCGCGATGGCGGCCGGATCGCAGAAGGGCTGGCTGGCGCGTGAGCTGCCCCAGCACTGGGTCGGCATCGAAAAGCCGGTCGCGATGGGACGCTATCCGGTCACAGTCGGCGAATGGCGCGTGTTCGCGCGCGCCACCGGCTGGCAGCAGAGCGGCGAGGTGAACTGGGAGTCGCCCGGCTTCGCGCAGACCGACGCCCATCCGGTGGTCGGCGTCAACTGGTACGACGCGATCGAATACGTGCGCTGGCTGTCCGAGGCGACCGGGCGCAGCTACCGCCTGCCCAGCGAAGCCGAGTGGGAATACGCCTGCCGCGCCGGAACCAGGACTGCGTTCAGCTTCGGCGATACCATCTCCACCGACCAGGCCAACTACGACGGCAATTTCACCTACAACGGCGGCGCCCGCGGCGCCTACCGCCGCGGCACGACCCCGGCCGGGATGTTCCCGCCGAACGCCTGGGGCCTGTACGACATGCACGGCAACGTGTGGGAATGGGTGCAGGACGTGGTGCACGACAATTACGAAGGCGCGCCGCTCGACGGCAGCGCCTGGGAAGAGGGCGGCGACCAGGCCCGCCGCATCCTGCGCGGCGGTTCCTGGCTGTACAACCCGCGCTATCTGCGCTCGGCGCTGCGCAACGGGTTTTCGAGCGCGCTGTCGAACGACATCGTCGGCTTCAGGGTCGTGCGCGAATTGCTGTGAGCCTGCGCTGCGCCACGCGGTTTATGCAAGTGGAATAATCGGTCGCATGATCTCAGTGACTGGGGGGTTGTCATGCGTATTCCGGACGATATCCGCATTCCCATCATCGTGTTTTCGCTGCAGGCGGTGCTGCTGACCGGCGCGGCCCTGGTCTTCCTGGTGCTGCGCCCGTAAGAAATCAGGCGCGCGACAGCTGGCGCGCTGCGCGGCGGTCGGCGCCGCGGGCGGCCCGGTAGTCGGGATAGGGCGCCGCCGTGAAACGTACCCGACCGTGGAAACCGGCCAGGCGCTTGAGTGCGGCCGTGGGGCTCAGCGGGGTGTCCGCGCCGCTGGTGGGGTCGCGGTGCCAGAAGCCGCCATCGCGGTGGAACAGTTGCGGCAGCGCGGCTGCGCGTGGCAATGCGCCGCCTGGCGTCATGGTCGGCGCAGTGTCGGGCGCCAGCAGCACGATGCATTCGGCCGCACCACCGCCATCGACGCGGTGCAGGACCACCGCATGCGGCAGCAGCGCCGTCACCACCAAGGTCACGACGCCCTTGATGCTGGCCGTCAGTTCGATGCGCATGCCCAGCCGCAGCGGCGCCGGGCTGTGCTTGCCGGGCCAGACGCCGTCCAGCAGCACGCCGTAGCGCGACAGGTCTTCGATCTCGAAACCCTGGCGGCTTGGGCGGATGACGGCGTGGCGCGCCGAGATGCGCCGCGTCAGGCCCTCGTGGTCCGGACCGTGCTCGCCGTAATGGCAGAGCAGCACGTCGGCTTCGGCGTCCAGCAGGCTGCCGTTCGGTCCCGCTTCCATGCGGCCCAGCACCCATTCGTCGAGGGCGAACAGGCGCAGGTGGCGCTGCATGCCCGCATCCGGTTCCGCATACACGAGGCAGGCCTGGGATGCCGGACAGGGGTGCAGCGGGCGCGTGGCGGGCAGGTCGATCTCGATCAGGTCTTCGTCCCAGGCGATGGTCGGCAGCGCCAGGTCGATCTTGCCCCGCTGCGTGCCTGACTGCGCGCCGAACTGCAGCTGGGCGATCGAGGCATTGCGGGCGTCGATGGCGATATCGAGCGGGCCGGCGGCATCGAGGCCGTGCAGGCGCGCGATCGCACCGTCGTCGGCATGGATGCGCACGTTCTTGCGTGCGTTCAGGTAGGTCTGGTGGATCTCGGCCAGCGAGGCGTCCGCGCGCGGCACCAGCAGCACCATGGTGGCGACCCAGGTGCGGTTGCGGCCGTGCTGCGGATCGCGCGCGTGCAGTTCGACGTCGACCCGGTACTGGCCGTGTTCGCGGCCGCGCGAGGAGAACTCGACCACCAGCGGACGCCAGTCGCCGCGCAGGCTGCGCGTGAAGGTCTGCCAGCCGCCGCCTTGGGGCAGCAGCGCCGATTGCAGCAGCAGGGTCAGTTCAAGGGGCGCATCGTCCGGCATGCCGCGCAGTTCGAGCCGGATCGCCTGGCGGCCGCCGGCTGCGCGCGGGTCGAAGCCGCTGATGTGCAGGTGCGGCCGGGCGTCTTCACGCGTCGGCGCAGTTGCGGCGCCGGGACGGATGGCGTCGCGGCCGGCGCGGACGGATTGCAGCATGGCGAAGCTGGAGCCCAGCGCATCGCCCGCCGTGGCCGGCGCCGAAGCCGGCTGCCCATGCCCATGCGCGCAGGCCTGCTCGCCAGGCATGATCCAGGCGGTACAGTGCGGATGTTCCAGGCTGCTGCAGCGTTTCATGGTCGGCGGGATCGGCTTGCTTGCGTCGGGATGAGCTTACGCGATTCTACGCTGAGCCGGCGCGCGGCATGCATCGTTCGGCAAGATTTTTTGCTAAAAAGCATCAAATTCCCGGCAGCACGGTTTCGTCGCGCGATGCCTGGCCCGACATCGCATCCCGCGTACGTAGCAGTACCGCGGTCACGTTGTCCGGGTAGAAGAAGGCCGGCGGATGCGATTCGTAGGCGCGCAGCAGGGTCGCGAGCATGCCGGCCGCATCCAGCCTTCCGCCCAGCAGCTGCGGCCACTGGCCGACCCAGCCGTAGGGATCGGAGCAGGACCACAGGCCGTCGGTGGCCAGCAGGTAGGTCGCGTCCGGGCGCAGCGCGACGGGGCGCCGGTCCGGCAGGGCGCACAGCCAGGACGGCAGGTTCAGCGGCGTCAGCTCGAACAGCGGATCGTTCAGCTGTGCCGGATTGGCGAAGGCATTGCCGAGGATGAAGGCTTGCGAGACCTGCGGCCGGTGCTCGCCGTGCACCTGCTGCCACCATTCCTGCTCGCCCAGCAGGCCGCCCATTGCGAAGGCGGTGGCCGGCACGTGGTCGACGGTCAGCGGCGCCACGCGCGCACGGGTAATCTCGTACAGGCGCGAATCGCCGACGTGATAGAGGATCGGGTCCCGGCCTTCCGGCAGCTCCAGCATGGTGAGCGTGGTGCCCGGCCGCGGTCCCGCACCGGCGATCTGGGCGAAATGGCGCTGCAGCTCGGCGTGCAGGCCGTCCAGGCGGCGCGCCAGCTCGGCCGCCGATTCGCAGGGCGGGATCGCCAGCAGGCCGGCCACCACGGCTTCCGCTGCTTCGCGTCCGTGGCCATGTCCACCCATCCCGTCCAGCACCGCGATGCGGCCATGGCCCTGGCGCCAGCGCGCCAGCTGGCGGCGCTGCGGCTGCTGGTTCTGCAGCCAGACGGCCATGCCGCCGCTGTCGATCAGCAGCAGATTGTCCTGGTTTTCTTCGCGCACGCGCGGCCCGGCGCCCAGCCGCGATGCGGCAGCCACGTCGAGCGCGCCGAAGCGCAGGGAGGAAGCGATCAGGCCTTCGGGAGTCTGCATGCCCTTACTCTAACCGCAAATGACAAAAAGCCAAGCGACGATTAGCGGCCATTTTCCCTTACACTTGCTTGACCATGCCGATCCGCGCTCTCACCCCCGACGACATTCCCGCCTGCGCCGCACTGCTGCGCGGCGCCGCGCAGGCGTTCATCCTGCACGAATCGACGCCCGAAGGCAGCGCCGCCTTCCTGGCCGGACAGGGCGAGGAAGCCATGCGCGGCTTCTTCGCCAACGGCTACGTGTACCACGGCCTCGAGGTGGACGGCGTGCTGGCCGGCCTCATCGCCGTACGCGAGCGCAGCCATGTCTACAGCCTGTACGTGGACAGCCGCTACCACCGGCGCGGCATCGCGCGCAGACTGTGGGAGACGGCGCGCGATGCAGCACTTGACCCGGCGCTGGGGCCCGCTCACCCCGGCGCCTTCACCGTGAATGCCTCGAACCATGCCTTGCCCTTCTACGCCGCGCTGGGCTTCGTGCCTACCGCGCCGACCCAGGAAGGCATCGTGCGCTACAACCCGATGCGCCTAGTTGTCTCCGGCGGCGGCGTCGCCGACCGGGACCGCGCCCTCGTCGACCCGGCGTAGCCACAGGCTGCTGGCCCAGCCTTCCACCGTGCGTCCCTTGTAGTGGGCGCGAATCTGCAGCCAGTCGCCGTCGGCCAGGCCGGTGGGCGTGACCAGGGTCCCGGGCGGCAGCACCGCCAGGCGCGGGGCGCCGGTCGCTTTCGCCGCACGCAGGTTCAGGTCGTCGATGACGCGGTAGCGCGCCGGGGCCGGCGCGTGCACCGGCGCCGGCATCGGCGTCATCAAGGGCATGGCGTCGGCAGTGCGCGGCCGGGCCGGCATCAGCGCGGCGAACAGCACGCAGAACAGCAGCCCGAACGCCAGCGTGCCGCCGCCCGCCAGCGCGAGGTTGCCCGCGGTCGGACGGCGCCACCAGCGGCGCGGGCTCAGGCAGCCGGCCAGCACCAGCGTCAGCGCCAGTCCCAGCGCATAGGCGGCCACGGTCGCGGCCTGGGTCGGTGCGCTCATCGTCATCGCGCTCATCGTCGGCGCTCAGGCGTCGAAACGCAGCACGTAATGGCCAGCGACCAGGTGGTGGCCAGTCGGCAGCAGGTAGGGCTGCTCCGGCGTGGCCTCGCCGATTGCGGCCACGAAGCGCAGCTGTTCGTCGAGGTGGTACAGGGCCTGGGTCGCGCTGGCGCGGGCGATGCGGTAGCCGTCCGGCGCGGCCTCGAAGCTGAAGGCATTGCGCGACAGGCCGAGACGGTCGGCGCTCGAGGGCGCCGCGCCGCTTGCCACCCGCAGGAAGCGCGGCGAATCGAGCACGCGCAGCGCGGCCAGCATCGGCGCGCTGCGGCCGAACAGGAAGCGCGCGCCCGGCGCCACCGGCATCACGGGCGCCTGCGGCAGGCGCAGCAGGCCGAGGTAGCGGTCTGCCATCTCGGGTGCGGCCGCCAGCAGCTCGACCCGGGCGCCGTCGAAGGGGCTGAAGGCGCTCGGCGCCGCGACCGGCTGGCGGCCGGCGCTGGTGACGGCGTGCACGGTGTCGCTGTCGTCGATGGCGAAGCCGAGCACCGCATCGGCGCCCGGCGCGGACGGCGCCAAGGCGCGGTTCAGGCCGATCTCGAGCGCCTGGGCGCCGGTTTCGCGGTAGCGCGACAGGCGCGGCAGGGCCAGCGCCGCCAGCGCCACCCGCTGGCGCGCCACCGGCGCATAGGTGGCGTCGAACTCCGGACTGCCGGCCGCAGGCGCCGGTTTCGCGGCCACGGGGACAGCCGTCATGTCGGCTGCCAGCGCCTGCCGCGGCTTCCAGACGGCCGGGCGTGCAGAAGGCGCGGCCGGCGCACGCGAAGGTGCAGGCATAGGCGCGGAGACCGGTGCGGGGATGGGCGCGGCGGCGCGGACCGGCACGGACGGCGTGGCGGCGCTGCGCGCGCCCGGCGCCGGCGTGATGCGCAGCAGCAGGCGCAGCGGCGCACCGCCCGCATCGACGCCGCCGCGGCGCGAGCGGATCGTGTAGTAGCCCCCTGGCTGGTCCCAGCTGCATTCGAAGGCATCCTTGGGCCGCACCTGGACCTCGACCGGCGCATCCGGGCCGTCGTTGATCAGGAGGATGGCGCCCTCGGCGCCGAAGGGCCAGCCCGGCGCCACGTGGGTGGCTTCGTGCTCGTCGTGCCCGATCAGGGTCAGGCGCTGGTTCGGGTAGATCGGGCAGACCGTCTTCCATACGGCGCTGTCGCGCGAAACGCTGACCGTGTACTGGACCTTCTCGCCAGGCGCCGGCAGGTAGACGGCGTGGCCGAAGCGGACTTCGACTTCGCCCGGCGCCAGGTCTTCATCGCCGACCACGTGGTAGCGCACCTCGTCGCCTTTCAACAGGTCGCCGAAGTCCTTCTGGTGCAGCGCCGCCAGGCCCTCGGCCAGGTCGCGCACGCGGGCGCCGCGCGTGAGGTGGCGGTCGTCGTCGACTTCTTCCTGCGGCAGCGCCAGCGTCACGTGCGCGAAGCAGCGGGTAGCGGCGCGCCCGCGCTGCTCGCGCGGCGCGCGCTCGAGCAGGTCGCGCAGCAGCGGACGGCGCGAGAACAGGGCCAGCCCGGGCGCCTGCCAGATCGCCTCGGGGCTGAACACATCGTTGATCCGGGCTAGGGTTTCGTGCTGCACGTAGACTGGCATGATTCGTTCTCCTTCATGGATGTTCGGGTTCGCTGGCGACGCCGACAGCTAGCAGGGGGCAGATGAAAAACAGCAGGTGCGAGCCGCCGGCCGACAGGAAGCTCATGGGCTGGCCCATGATCGGGAAGATCGCGAGGTTGGTGCCCCACGAGAGCAGGAAGTGGCCGGCGACGAAGGCTGCGCCGCCGCACAGCAGGAAGCAGCGGAAGCGCCCCAGCCAGGCCAGGCGGAAGTCGCGCGCCGCGCCGGCCGCCAGCCAGCAGCGCACGGCCGTGTGCAGCAGCCCGGCCAGGAACAGCGCCTGCAGCATCCACAGCAGCAGGGCCGCGGCCAGGCCATGGCGGGTCAGGAAGAAGGAGGGCGCGAAGTCGTCCTGCACGGCGGGGATGCGCAGCGCCGCGCCCGCATCCTGGCCCAGCGCCGCCAGGCCGAACAGGTGGTCGGCGCCGAGCCAGCCGCCGCCGGCGATGGCCTGGGCGCCCAGCAGCAGCTGCTGGCCGGTGTGCGGATGCGAGCCCGGATCGAGCCAGACCATGAAGCGGTCGGCATAAAAATTCCAGCGCGCGAACTCGCCCGGACCGGCGGCGCGCAGCAGCACGATGCCGGCTACCGCCGCCAGTGCGGCGGCGAGCACGCCGGCGGCCAGCAGCAGCCGGCCGCCGGCCAGCGCAAAGGCCAGCGCCATCGCGCAGCCCCATACGGTCAGCAGGATGAGCGGCGAATAATCGTCGACCTGCACCAGCGCCACCGCCAGCAGCACCAGGAACAGCAGGGCCGGCGCGCCCAGGCGCAGCACGCGCAGCAGGACGCCGCCGGGCGCCGGCTGGGCGCCGGTCGCCAGCGCCAGGCAGTGGGCGGTGAGCGCCGCCAGGGCCAGCTTGGCGAATTCCACCGGCTGCAGGTCGAACACACCGGTCTCGTCGCCGAAGGCCACCTGCAGCAGCAGTAACAGCAGGGCGATGCCGCTCAGGACCAGCAGGCCGAATTCCAGGCGCGCCTGCGGCAGCGGCCGCGCATCGCGCAGCGGGCGCAGGGCGCGCAGCAGGCCGATGGCCCCGGCGCCGATCGCCAGCAGCGAGGCGGTCTTGCCGGCGTGGCGCAGCCAGGAAGATTCGGGCGCGCCCAGACCCAGTTCGAGCTGGGACAGCAGGCCGGCCGCCAGCAGCACCGCGGCGCTGGCGGCCAGTGAACGACCGCCGGCCAGCCACAGACACCACAGCGCGGCCCAGGCCACCAGCAGATGGATGCCGATGCCGGCCGGGGCGCCGCTTTTCTGCAGGTAGAGCAGCACCATGCCGGCGCCCGCCACCAGCAGGGCGCCGATTGCGCCGAGGGTAGAGCTGCGTCCGAGCCGGCGCGCGGCGCCGCTCAGCAGCAGGGCAGCGCCGGCCGCCGCGCCGAGACCGCCCAGCAGCGCGAGCGCCAGCCAGGCCTGGTCCGTCAGCTGCCAGTGCGCGCGCCGCGTCCACGACCAGCTGACGCCCTCGGGCAGGCGCAGCTGGGCTTCGCGGTAGAGCGCGATGTGGGACAGCGGCTGGAAGTGCAGCAGGTCGCCGTTGCGTTCGAGGAGCAGGCGCGTGCGGCCCAGCTGCAGGTTTGAGGCGCCATCGAGCGGTTCTTCGCGTTCCGCCAGCAGGACGGCATCGTGTGCGCTGCCGGCGGCCTGTAACAGCAGGGGCGCCTGCCGGGCGCCGGCGCCCTCCAGCAGCAGCATGCCTTCCGGCGTCGCCTTGAGGATCGCACCCGGCGCCGGAACGCTGGCGATGGCGATGCGGTTGCCGCAATCGAGGTTGCCGCCGAAGACCAGCGGCCGCGCGATGCCGAGACCGGATGGCAGCCAGCGGTTCCAGGCGCCCACCAGGCGTGCCGCCAGCCGCGTGTCCGGGCAGTCCGGCTGGGGCAGGCCGCCGCGCAGCAGGGTGGCGCCGTCGTACTGCCAGTGGGTGCCGCCGCGCGAGAAGGCGAGGTTGCCGGCATCGAGCGCCTGCACCGCAAACATGGACGCGCCGAGCTGGAAGTTCTGTCCCTGGGCCAGCAGCACGCTGCCGCTGCGGTGCTTGACGTCGCCGCGCTGGACTTGCAGCGCCGACTGGCCGGCGGACGCTGCCCACCAGTTGCCGGCGCCATCGCGGCGCAGCCGCAAACGCGCGCCATCCGACGATGGCAGGCCGAGCGCGGCGCCGTCCAGCACCGTGTCCCTGCCGGCTTGCAGCGCGACCGCGACCCGGGACGGCATCCACGCGTCGGGCGCGCGCAGCAGGCAGAGCAGCTGGAGTGCGCACAGCAGCAGGAGCAGGGCGGCGCTCAGCATGCGCCAGCTGCCGAGGCGGACACGCGGCCGGGTACCGCCCTCGTTTCGAACGCCACGCGCGCCGGCGCGGAACACCGCGGCGCCGTTCACGCCGCGCTCCGCAAGGTCTCGACGCCGCCGCAGTTTTCGGCCGCGCCACGCGCATGTTCGATCAGACGGCTGATCTCGAGCGCGTGGCGCGGCCGCTGCTCCGGACGCGGCGCCAGCAGGGCGCGCAGCAACCTGAGGGCCGCCTCGCCGGCAGCGGCGCCCGCCGTGGCGCCCTCAAGGCCGGCATGGTGCAGGAACAGCGCCGCTTCGTCGGGCGCGAGGATGGCCGGGACGTCGCCGCCGTGCTGCCTTCGCAGCGCCGCCGCGCCGTCCAGGCCGTGCTCGCGCCAGGCGGCCCCGCAGGCGCTGCAGAAGCGCAGCATGGCGCCGGTGACGATGTGGAAGAGCAGGGCGCCGAGCGCGAAATAATCGCTGCGCGCGTCGGTGACATGGCGGCCATCGGCGCCGGGGAAAAACTGTTCGGGCGCCTGCCAGCTGGCGGTGCCTGCATACGAGTGCGCGGCGCGGTCGAGCAGGGGACGGTTGGTGCCGAAATCGGCCAGTTTCAGGGCGCCGTGGCCGTCGACCAGCAGGTTCGCCGGCTTGAGGTCGAGGTGGCGCCAGCCGTACTGGTGGACCTTGGCCAGGGCCTGGTTGATTTGCGCCGTCCAGTCCAGCGCCTGGGCGAAGGAGGGCGCCTGGCCGCATGCGCGCAGCCCGTCGAGATGGCGGCCGAGGTCGCCGGCCAGCAGTTCCAGCGCCATCGCCGGCTGTCCGAGATGCTCGCCGCTGTCGAGCAGGCGCACGATGTGGCGCTGGTCCCAGGGCCGCAGCGCGCGCAGGAAGGCGATTTCCGCTGCCAGGCAGGCGGTCCAGCGCGCGCGCTGCGGCGGCAGGGCCCGCGCCATCTGTTCCGTGTTGACGAGCTTGAGGACGGCAGGCTGGCCGCCGGCGCAGGGCAGCGCATGCCACAGCACGCCGTAACTGGAGCTGGCCAGCGGTTCGTGCAGGCGCCAGGCGCCGACCGTCAGGGTGATGATGTCGCCCGCTTCGAGCATGTGTCCTCCCGTCGATGGCGGCACAGGCGCCGCCGCCCTTGCCTAGCGGGGGGGAGAGAGAAAACGCGGACGAAAAAAAACCGCGCCGGAGCGCGGTTCTTTGCAGCAGGAAACGATTAGCGGCGATGACCCCAGCCGCCGTGGTCGCGGCCGCCACGGTCATGGTCGCCGTAGTAGCGACCGCCGCGGTCGTAGTAATGGCCGCGGTCGTAATAGGGGCGCGACTCCACATAGACCGGACGCGATTCGACGTACACCGGACGCGGTTCGTAGTAGTAGCGCGGACGCGATTCCACGTACACGGCGGCCGGCGCCGGCTGGTAGTAGTTACCTGAGTAGTAGCTGTTCGAGTAGCCGTAATTGCCGCGGTCGCGGTAGTAATAATCGTCGTTCGTGCGCACCGAGTTGCCCACCGCTGCGCCGATTGCTGCGCCGACCAGCGCGCCATCGCGGCCTCCCGCGCTGCCACCGATGGCTGCGCCTGCCAGCGCACCGACCACAGTGTTTGCTCCCCGGTCTTGAGCCATTGCCGTGGAGGACACGGCGGCCGCGGCCAGGAGTACCGCACCAAAGCATTTTTTGTTCAACATGGCTTTTTCCTTAGCCTCAACGGGGATCTGGATGATCGCAACGACGCCAGGCATGAACGTACTATAGTCCCGGCCGGCGACGCTGCCACGCGTTAATACAGATTCTTACACCTGCATCAGGGCGCGTAACATTTCGCACACGCAGTACTTGCAGTCGGTCGCGCCCGCCCCATCTAGCAGGGGTCCTTACTTCCATAGACCTTCCATGGCGCGCCGACGTTCCTCTATTTCCGTACTAGCCATCCTGGTGCTGGTGCACCTGTATATCGGCCTGCGCCTGGTGCCCGGCATGGACCTCGGTCTGTTGGGCATGCTGATCGGCATTGTTTTGCTGGCGCTGTCGGCCGTGCTGGTGCGCATCGGCCTGGTGGCGCCCAGCCTGCGCCGCAGCCGCTGGTCCGGTCCGCTGGCCTGGACCGGCCTGCTGGCCATGGGTTTCTTTTCCTCGCTGCTGGTGCTGACCTTCCTGCGCGACGTGGCTTTGCTGGTGCTGACGCTGGCCGGGGCCGGCAGCCCGGCCATCACCCACGACAGCGCGCTCGCCGTGCCGCTGCTGGCCTTGCTGGTGACCGCCATCGGTTTCATCAATGCCCGCCGTCTTGCGCGCGTGGTGAAGGTCGACGTGCCCATCGTCGGCCTGCCGCAGGAGCTGGCCGGCTACGCCATCGCCCAGATTTCCGACATCCACGTCGGCCCGACCATCAAGCGCACCTACCTGAACGCGATCGTTACCAAGGTCAACTCCTTGAAACCCGATGCCATCGCGGTGACCGGCGACCTGGTCGACGGCAGCGTGCAGCGCCTGGCCATGCATACCGCGCCCCTTGGACGGCTGGCGGCGCCGGACGGCGTCTTCTTTGTCACGGGCAACCACGAATACTATTCCGGCGCCGAGCAGTGGATCGCAGAGGTGCGCCGCCTGGGCCTGCGCGTGCTGCTGAACGAGCACGTGATCCGCCGCCGCGGCCAGGCTTCGCTGATGATCGCCGGCGTCACCGACTACACGGCCCAGCATTTCAACCCGGCGCACAGGAGCGATCCGCAGCAGGCCGCCGCCGGCGCGCCCGACGACGTGGCCGTGAAAGTCTTGCTGGCGCACCAGCCGCGCAGCGCGCCGGCCGCCGCCGATGCCGGCTTCGATCTGCAGCTGTCCGGGCATACCCACGGTGGCCAGTTCTTCCCCTGGAACTTCTTCGTCCCGCTGCAACAGCCCTTCGTGGCCGGGCTGAATCGCGTGCGTTCGTTGTGGGTGTATACCAGCCGCGGCACCGGTTACTGGGGACCGCCGAAGCGTTTCGGCGCGCCGTCCGAGATCACCCTGGTGCGCCTGGTGCCGGCTTGACGGACTGGCAATCATGTATTTACCGCAATAAATTTCCTAAGACGGCGGCGATTGCGTTATTGTTTCAGTCATTTCGACCCGAACCAAAGGACAAACGCATGAGCCGCCGTATCTGCCTTCCCGCCCTGACTCTTGTTGCTGCCAGCCTGCTCGGCGGCTTCGCGACTGCCGCGCAACCGGGCAACGACCCGGCCGCGCTGGCCAAGGTGCGCGACACGGCCATGCAGAACGACTATCCCTACCAGCGCCTCGAAGACCTGACCGACCTGGTCGGCCCGCGCCTGTCCGGTTCCGCCGGCGCCGCCGCCGCAGTCACGCAAGTGGCCGAGGAGCTGCGCAAGCTGGGCGCCAAGGTCACGCTGCAGCCGGTCAAGGTGCCGCACTGGGTGCGCGGCGTCGAGACCGGCGAGGTCGTCGACTACAAGGGCCGTCCGTCCGGCGTGAGCCAGAAAGTCGTGCTGACCGCGCTCGGCGGTTCGGGCGCGACCCCGGCGGCCGGCATCACGTCCGAAGTCATCGTCGTGCGCAGCTTCGACGAGCTGAAGGCGCGCGCGGCCGAGGTGAAGGGCCGCATCGTGCTGTTCGACGTGCCCTTCGACCAGAACATGGCCGACCGCGGCCTGGCCGGCACGGCTTACGGCCATGCGGTGGCCTTCCGCGGCGCCGGTCCGCGCATGGCGGCCGAGATGGGCGCGTCGGCGGCACTGGTACGCGCCGTCGGCGGCGCCGCCTACCGCATCGTCCATACCGGCGCCACCAACCTGCCGGCTGACAAGCGCATCCCGGCGGCCGCGATCACCATCGAGGATTCGATGCTGATCGCGCGCCTGTCCAAGCGCGGCCCGGTGAAGCTGCACCTGACCCTGACCCCGCAGACCCTGCCGGATGCCGACAGCTTCAACGTCATCGCCGACTGGCCCGGCACCGACAAGGCCGACGAGATCGTGCTGGTGTCCGGCCACCTCGATTCCTGGGACCTGGCTACCGGCGCCAACGACGATGCCTCGGGCGTGGTCAGCGCCATGGGCGTGATCGATACGCTGCGCAAGCTCGACTACCGTCCGCGCCGCACCATCCGCGTGGTGGCGTGGATGAACGAAGAGAACGGCGGCCGTGGCGGCAAGGGCTACGACGACGCCAATAAAGCGGTGGCCGAAAAGCATTTCGCCGCCTACGAAGACGACAACGGCTCGGGCCGCCCGTTCGGCTTGCGCGCCGGCATCGGCCTGCAGTCGGCCAAGCTGATGGCGCCGCTGCAGGCTGCGCTGTATCCGATCGGCGCCGGCGCCTTCCGCCGCGAGGACGTCATCGGCGCGGGCGATCTGCACGACCTCGAAAGCACGGGCGTGCCGAGCTTCGAACCCTGGATCGATTCGGCCAACTACTTCAACTACCACCATACGCCGGCCGATACCTTCGACAAGGTCGACCCCGACAACCTGCGCCGCCACGCCGCCGTGATGGCGACGACGGCCTGGTTCCTGGCCAACATGGATCAAGCGATCGGCCGTTCGAACGTGGCGGCGCCCGCAGCCGCTAACGCCGCCAAATAACAGGACCGGACCTCGCGGCAGCGGCTGGCTCAGCTGCTGCCGATGCGCCGCACGGCGCGCGCATGGCCGCGGAAGGGGCGGCCGTACACGGTCTGGATACCGCTGGCGAAGTTCTGTCCCCACACCAGCTGCGGCCGTGTATCGTGCTGCTCGCTCGACCAGTACCAGACGCGGTCGAAGCGCTCGCGCAGATTGGCGAACAGCAGGGCGAGTTCGCGCCGGGTGGGCAGATCGCCTTCCTGCGAGCCCGCCCATTCGCGTGCAGTCGGCCAGCTGACATCGGAAACGTCGTCCGGCAGCAGCACCAGGTGGTAGTCCGTTTCGCCGTCCTTGCCCAGGATCAGGCCCGCATAAGCCTCGCCTTCCTTGAGCATCTCTTGAATTCTTAAGTATTCACCCATCGCTTCGTCTCCGCTGTGTGCTTCGGTCTGTGTAATAAGACCGTGTTCACACCGGGTCAGTTTCCGCGCGCAATACGACGTAGCTCATAACATGGTGCGCGCAAGCTGATCCGTGCTGCCTGGGTGTACGTGCAATTGTTAAATAAAAGTCATTTCGTGCCGTGCTCAATGATTCGACGTTTGCAATTGTCGATTCGTAAGCGCTTGATTTTGCGTGTGAAATTTTTATCAATCCTTATTCGCAACAAGAAATTTTCTTTAAAAAAGATTGAACTTAGGAAGTTTCCTTGGCTCAAAGGGTTATCTTCACTTTTGCTTCAAGGAACTTTCCAGATGAAAAAACTCGCTACCTTCGCTTCCGCCTTCCGTATCAACGCGCTGCTGTCCTGCAGCGCCGCCGTCCTCCTGGCCTCGGCCCCGGCTGCCAACGCCATGACGACAACCCCGGCCACCACTTATAACTACTACGTCTCGCCGACCGGTTCGGACACCGCCGCCGGCACCAAGGCAGCGCCGTTCAAGACCCTGGCCCGCGCAGCGAAGGCAGCGACCGCCGCCAACACCACCGTCTGGGTTGCACCGGGCACCTACGCCGGCGGCATCAAGACCACCGCCAACGGCACCGCCGCCGGCCGCATCTACTGGGTCTCGACCACCAAGTGGGGCGCCAAGATCGTGCCGCCGACCAGCTCGAGCAACAACAACGCCTGGGACAACCGTGGCAACTACGTCAGCATCATCGGCTTCGATATCGACGGCACGAATTCCGGCAGCGGCACCAAGTGGACCCACGGCATCTACACCGGCGGTTCCTACGGCATGATTTCGGATAACCATATCCACCACCTGGCCCAGAGCGTGGCCTGCACCAGCGCCGGCGGTTCGGCAATCGGCGTGGACAGCTACTACCACGGCGTCAAGACCGACGTGATCAGCAACGTCGTCAACGACATCGGCCCGGCCGGCTGCACTTATGTCCAGGGTATCTATTTCTCGACCTCGGGCACCATCAAGAACAACCTCGTGTACCGCGTGGGTGCGGTCGCGATCCACCTGTGGCATGACGCCACCGACGTGATCATCACCAACAATACCGTGACCAGCTCGAACTTCGGCATGGTGGTGGGCGGCGGCGACTTCTATTACACCAGCGCCGGTGCGAACAATGTCTATGTTGCGAACAACATCGTGTACGACAACAAGTACGGCATCTCGGAGCAGGGCACGACCGGCAAGAACAACAAGTACGTGAACAACCTGGTTTATCAGAACCCGTCGTACAACATCTCGCTGCGTAACGGCCTGGTTGCTACCGGCACCATCAGCTCGGCCCCGCTGCTCAAGGCCTACTCGAAGACCGCGGCCACGCCGGACTTCCACCTGACCAGCAGCTCGCCGGCGATCGGCCGCGGCACCGCGACCAACGCCTACGCGACCGACCTGGACGGCAAGCCGCGTAACGCCACCACCGGTTACGACGTCGGCGCCTACCAGCACTAATCGGTACTAACCCCGTTTTTCTCTCCCGGCCGGGCTCCCTGGCTGGCCGGGTTCAGCCCGCACATCGCAAGGTGTGCGGGTTTTTTAATTGTTACGCCGGTTTGTCTGAAACCAGCGCGTCAATTACCGGATTTAACAATTGTCTGTTTATAAGTTGTTGATTCTACTCAGCAATATTCCTGGCAATTTGGTTACTATGAGAAATTTTTTTTCAAAAAGATTGAACTAAGGAAGTTTCCTTGCGTCAAAGGGTTATCTTCACTTTTTGCTTCAAGGACTTTTTAGATGAAAAAACTCGCTACCTTTGCCTCGGACTTCCGTATCAACGCCTTGCTGTGCTGCAGCGCCGCCGTTCTCCTCACCGCCTGCGGTGGTGGCATGACCGATAGTGCCCAGCAATCGCAGACCGCTGCCAACCTCACCAGCAGCGCCGACCAGTCCGCCGCAAATGTTGCCGCCACGACGCCCAACGCTGCCGATGCAGCCAGCGCCGAGACGACCGAAGCCGCTGCAAGCGCAAGCAGCTTCGAGCTGAGCGGTTACACCGGCGCCCCGGCATCGACCGGCGCCACCCAGGCAGAAGCCCCGGCCGACGGCGCTCCGCGCCTGCTGGCTTCGATTTCGGCGTCCGCCCCGACGCTGAGCGCCGTCACCACGACCCCGGCCACTACCTATAACTACTACGTCTCGCCGACCGGCTCGGACACCGCCGCCGGCACCAAGGCTGCACCGTTCAAGACCCTGGCACGTGCGGCGAAGGCCGCGACCAAGGCCAGCACCACCGTCTGGGTTGCTCCGGGCACCTACGCCGGCGGCATCAAGACCACCGCGAACGGCACCGCGGCCGGCCGCATCTACTGGGTCTCGACCACCAAGTGGGGCGCCAAGATCGTGCCGCCGACCAGCTCGAGCAACAACAACGCCTGGGACAACCGCGGCAACTACGTCAGCATCATCGGCTTCGACGTGGACGGCACCAACTCGGGTTCGGGCACCAAGTGGACCCACGGTATCTACACCGGCGGCTCCTACGGCATGATCCAGGATAACCACATCCACCATATCGCCCGCAGCGTGGCCTGCACCAGCGCCGGCGGCTCGGCGATCGGCGTGGACAGCTACTACCACGGCGTGAAGTCGGACATCGTCAGCAACGTCGTCAACGACATCGGCCCGGCCGGCTGCACCTATGTCCAGGGTATCTACGTGAGCACCTCGGGCACCATCAAGAACAACCTGGTGTACCGCGTAGGCGCGGTGGGCATCCACCTGTGGCACGACGCGACCGACGTGGTCATCACCAACAACACCGTGACCAGCTCGAACTTCGGCATGGTGGTGGGCGGCGGCGACTTCTACTACACCAGCGCCGGTGCGAACAACGTCTACGTGGCCAACAACATCATCTACGACAACAAGTACGGCATCTCGGAGCAGGGTACGACCGGCAAGAACAACAAGTACGTGAACAACCTGGTTTATCAGAACCCGTCGTACAACATCTCGCTGCGTAACGGCCTGGTCGCCACCGGCACCATCAGCTCGAACCCGCTGTTCAAGGCCTACTCGAAGACCGCCGCCACGCCGGACTTCCACCTGACCAGCAGCTCGCCGGCGATCGGCCGCGGCACCGCGACCAATGCCTACCCGACCGACCTGGACGGCAAGCCGCGTAACGCTTCGACCGGTTACGACCTCGGCGCCTATCAACACTAAGCAGCACCCCAAGCAGCAGCAAGACCTTTGATTCACGCGTCCGCGGCAAGCCGCTGCGGACTCCCTTTGCCTCCCGCATTGTCACGGCCCTTTTTAGTTGCCGCGGGGGCGCTTATGCACCTAAGGAATGTAGAATGAAAAAGCAAGCTTCGTTTTCCCCGGCCCTCCGTATCAACGCACTGCTGTGCTGCAGCGCCGCTGTTCTCCTGAGCGCTTGCGGCGGCGGTAACGCCGACCTCGGCGCCGCCGCGAACAGCCAGACCGCCGCCGCCATCACCAGCAGCGTCGACGCCGCCGGCGGCAGCGCCGTGGAACCGAACGCGACCGATGCAGCTGCTGCGCAGGCATCGAGCGCCCCGGCCAGCTTCACCATGCAGGGCTACGACGGCCAGCCGGCCTCGACCCAGCCGCGTCTGCTGGCCAGCATCACTTCGTCGGCCACCGCCGGCACCCCGGCCCAGCAGGTGACCGAGCTGTACCGCACCCTGCTCAAGCGCGAGCCGGATTCGGCTGGCCTGACGTTCTGGAGCAATGCGGTCGCGTCCGGCGTGCCGATCAGCCAGGTCGAAGCCGAGTTCAAGGCCAGCCAGGAATACATCAACCTGCAGGCAGCCACCGGCACCGTGACCGCCGCCGCGACGACGACCCCGGCCACCACCTATAACTACTACGTCTCGCCGACCGGCTCGGACACCGCCGCCGGCACCAAGGCTGCACCGTTCAAGACCCTGGCACGTGCGGCGAAGGCCGCGACCAAGGCCAGCACCACCGTCTGGGTTGCTCCGGGCACCTACGCCGGCGGCATCAAGACCACCGCGAACGGCACCGCGGCCGGCCGCATCTACTGGGTCTCGACCACCAAGTGGGGCGCCAAGATCGTGCCGCCGACCAGCTCGAGCAACAACAACGCCTGGGACAACCGCGGCAACTACGTCAGCATCATCGGCTTCGACGTGGACGGCACCAACTCGGGTTCGGGCACCAAGTGGACCCACGGTATCTACACCGGCGGCTCCTACGGCATGATCCAGGATAACCACATCCACCATATCGCCCGCAGCGTGGCCTGCACCAGCGCCGGCGGCTCGGCGATCGGCGTGGACAGCTACTACCACGGCGTGAAGTCGGACATCGTCAGCAACGTCGTCAACGACATCGGCCCGGCCGGCTGCACCTATGTCCAGGGTATCTACGTGAGCACCTCGGGCACCATCAAGAACAACCTGGTGTACCGCGTAGGCGCGGTGGGCATCCACCTGTGGCACGACGCGACCGACGTGGTCATCACCAACAACACCGTGACCAGCTCGAACTTCGGCATGGTGGTGGGCGGCGGCGACTTCTACTACACCAGCGCCGGTGCGAACAACGTCTACGTGGCCAACAACATCATCTACGACAACAAGTACGGCATCTCGGAGCAGGGTACGACCGGCAAGAACAACAAGTACGTGAACAACCTGGTTTATCAGAACCCGTCGTACAACATCTCGCTGCGTAACGGCCTGGTCGCCACCGGCACCATCAGCTCGAACCCGCTGTTCAAGGCTTACTCGAAGACCACCGCCACGCCGGACTTCCACCTGACCAGCAGCTCGCCGGCAATCGGCCGCGGCACCGCGACCAACGCCTACCCGACCGACCTGGACGGCAAGCCGCGCAATGCTTCGACCGGTTACGACATCGGCGCATACCAGCACTAATCGCCAGTCAGTAGTCAGAAAGTTTTGCTCTCCCGGCCGGGCTCCCTGGCTGGCCGGGTTCGGCCCGCACATCGCAAGGTGTGCGGGCCTTTTTATTCGTCGTCTTCGTCGTCGATCGGCAGGGCGATCTGCGGGCCGTGGGCGCTGGCGTTGTTGACCTTCTTGCTGACCTTGTGCCAGTCGAAGTCCCCGGCCGGCACGGCGGCATGGCGCGCCAGTTCGAGCGCCTGCTGCGGGCTGAGGGAAGGCGAGAGCCACAGCTCGGCGTCTTCCCGGGACAGGACCACCGGGCGGCGGTCGTGGATGTCGAGCATGCCGCCGGACGCGTCGTCGGTGACCAGCACGAAGCCGGACTCGGCGCGGTTTTCCTCGAAGGGGCCGAAGTTGGCCAGCGCCAGCAGGAACAGCGGGGCGTGGTCCTTGCGGTGGATGTGCCAGGGCTGCTTGTGGCCTTTCTCGCCGGTCCATTCGTACCAGCCCTCGGCCGGCACGATGCCGCGCCCGTTCTTCATCAGGCGCGACCAGTAGCTGCCGGTGAGCTTTTCGAGGCGGGCGTTGATCGCGATCGGGATCTTGCCCTCGGCCCATTTGGGGCGGTAGCTCCAGAACACGTCGTCGACACGGTGCTCGCCGTCCTGCATGTGCAGCACGGGGCGATAGGTGCCCGGCGCCGCATTCGTCGTCGGCGCGGATTCGCTGTCGAATACCGCGTCCGCCCAGCCGAAGGCACTGGCGTAATGGCGCGCGGTCTGGCTCTGGTCAAATCGTCCACACATGGCCCGATCCTACCGCAGTTGCCGCAAACAGGTCGTCCGTTAGCCGAGCAGTCCGGCGCGGCGGGCCAGCGGAATCCGTGACAGCGTCCAGCTGCAGGCCAGCGACAGCAGGAACACCAGCAACACGTAGCGCAGACCGCCGGCCGGTCCGGCGTCGATGCCGGGCAGCCCGCGCAGGCCGTCGACGAACAGGTAATGCGAAGCATAGATGCCCAGCACCAGCGGACCGAGCGCCGCCAGCACCGCGATCCGCGCCGGCCGCGGGTCCGACAGCGCGATCATGGCGACGCCCACGCCGAAGGGCCAGGTGCCGATCACGTAATCCTGCGCCATGCCGGTACCCCAGTAACGGTGCAGCCAAGCGACTTCGCCCAGCTGCAGCAGCAATCCGCCGGCAGCGAGCAGGGCGCCGGTGGCGGCCCACGACGGCTGCGGGCCGCGCCGCTGCAGTGCGTGGCCGGTCGCGAACATCAGCAGGCTGAAAAAGGGACCGTTACGCAGGTTGAAAGCGGTGTGAAAGCCGAGCGGGGTATCGGCATAGGCCTTGCCGGCCAGGCCGACCGCGTACAGCGCAATGGCCAGCACGAACAGGCTGCGTTCCAGCCGCCGCGACAGCAGGGCGCCGCTGAGCAGCGCCGCGGCCGCCAGCGCAGGCAGGAACCACAGGTGGACCTTGCTGCCCTGTAGCAGCAGGGTGGCGTAGCCGCCGTGCCGGGCCGCCCAGCGCGCGCTCCAGTCGGCGATCGCACCGGCCACGCCGAGCCGGCCGATGGTCGCCAGTTCGGCGGCCAGGAAGTAAACGGCGCACCAGGCGGCAAACAACAGCAGCACCCGCTTTGCCAGCTTGAGCGAACAAATCAGGTAATCGTCGCGGCCATGGCATTTCGCCGACCAGAAATAGCCGGACAAAATGAAGAACAGCGGAACGGCAAAGCGCTCCACCTGGTTCAGGAATAAAGCGGCATCGAAGGCAGTCCCGACGGCGCCGGGGCCTTCGTGCCGGGCGGTGTGCAGGGCGATGACCGCAAGGATCGCCAGCACCCGGAACACATCGACGGCTTGAAATTGAGACATGGCCCGATCTTAACTGCCGCAAGAAAAATGTGCCCTGGAATCGTGCTTGCAGACTGGCTGTGCGACTAGGCTGACGTTACGACGGGCGTTTGCTTACCCACGTCGGCCCTTGTGACGGCGGAAGGCGTCCCAACTTCCTATCATGTTTCGTCAAGCAGTCTCCGTGCTTCTTTGTGTCTCCACCTCAGTGACGGCTGAGTTAGATGCCGCTGTTCGCATTCGCGACAGCGGCTTTTTTTTCAGGAGCCGCGGGCGGGTTTGGCAGGGATGCTGCAGGCGCGGCTGCAGCGCTGGTACTTGTCTTCGCACACCCCGTAGCGCTCCGATTGCCGCTTGTGGAAGCTGGCACTGGCGGCAGCGCGTTCCTGTTCCGACTGGCCCTGGATGTGGCCGGCGGTATTCGCAAACGGATTCTTGTCTTCGGGGCCGCGCTCGAGCAGGTCGTCGTTGCCGGTGGCCTTGCGCGCGGTCGCCCGGCATTCCTGGCGTTCGCTGCCGCACATGGATTTGCAAAAGCCCGCATCGTCGGCCGCGTGCGCGGCAGGCAGAGCGGCGGCGAAAAGTGCGGCGAGGGCGAAGGCGCGGATCATGCGAAGTCTCCTGACAAGATACGGATCCCGTCCGTGCGTTTGCAGGCGGGCCGAGGCAGGCGTATGCTGTGCTTACAACATTCCTACAAATGGAGACTATCATGAAAATGCGTTTTGCTTCAGTGCATCTTCCGCACCTGCCAGCACGCTTCCATGGTCCATTGCGCTTCGGCAGCCGCTGGCGCGGCCACGAGCTGGCGCTGCGGGTGTGCCAGGTCGCCGTGTTCGCTGTCCTCGCGGTGCTCGGCGGGCAGGTGGTGGCCCAGATCATCCGCTATATCGTGCGGGCGTTTTCGGCTTAGTTTTCCATTCAGAGACGGATCGTTATCTCGATCTTCTCGGAAGCTATACCCAAGGACTCGGCGAGCTTGCGCTTGGTCTCTGCGATCGCCCGGGCGAAGCTGGGCGTCTTGCCCTCGGCAGCGTCCGCCTGCGCCGGATACGAAGCGGCGCTTTCCGCCACCTGTGAAGATGCGGGATTGTTCAGCAGCTGCTGCCAGGTCAGCTCGTCCGGGTTCAGCTGCAGCCGGCGGAACAGTTCGGCGGTTTCGAGATAGGCGACGGGAAAGCGCTGGTTCTTGGCCAGCAGCTGCCAGGCGCCGGGGATGTGAACCAGGGCATAGGTCTCGAATTCAATCGTTATCCTGGCCGCGTGCGCCGATGGTTTGGTGCTCTTGATGCGCGCGATCAGGAAGGCGACGCCATGTTCGAAATCCATGGCCGCCCACTGTTCGCGGCGGTTCCTGACGCAGACCAGGTATTGCGCCGCCTCCACACGGATGGGGCTGGCGGTCCAGTGGCCGCAGCCGCCGTCCTCGCGCATCCGCCGCAAATCCTTTCCTGTGTAGACGATGACGCTTTCCATGGCTCTTCCGGTTCGAGTTGACTCGACATTACTGATTTGAGGATAGCCAGACTTGAGCGTGCGCATCCTGCCCACGCATGGGCTTGCTTTCTATCGTCAGTTAACCAGCATCCATGGTCTTGCTCCCCGTTGATATCGCTCAGCGGGGCGTTGGCAACTTACGGTTCAGGCCGTCTGTCCAATCGAGTGTGTGGGAAGAAGCACACGATATGCACCGGGCAGCATGCCGGATCAGACAAGTCACCCGAAGGATAGACAAATGGATACCCTTGCCATACTCGGCCAGTTCATGGCCATACTCGAAGAAAAGCATTACGCAGCCGTCGTGCTGGCCCTGCTCCTGCTGATTACCAGGACCAGGCTGGGGCCGCCGAAAGGCTGAGGCCGCGTAGACGGGCCCGATCTATCGCAGTGCTATCGCTTTGAGTTCCGTTACAGGGGCAGCGCCGTCTCGTACTTCACTTCGCGCAAGGCGACACTGGTATTCACCTGCGATACCCCGTTCAGCTTGACCAGCACGTTGTGCAGGAAGTCGTGGTAGGCATCCATGTCGGCCACGACCACCTTCACCAAGTAATCCGAGGTGCCGGTGGTTTCGTAGCACTCGACCACTTCCGGCCGCATGCGCATGGTCTGTTCGAACTGCTCGACCACGCCCTCGGCATGGCGCAGCAGCGATACGTGCAGCAGGCAGACCACCGACAGGCCCAGCTTGCGGCGGTCGAGCAGGGCGGTGTAGCGCAGGATATAGCCGTTGTCCTCCAGCTCCTTCTGGCGCCGCCAGCAGGGACTGGCCGACATGCCGATTTTTTCCGCCAGTTCGTTGGACGAGATCCTGCCGTCCTTTTGCAGCTCGACGAGAATTTTCATGGATGCTGCATCGATCGAATGATTTTTCATCTTTTTGGCTGAAACCAGACAAGTTCTTGCAATTCTAGTGCCGAAAGATAAAAAGATAGAAAAAATCTTTCGTGGCGCACGGCCTATGCTGTCTCATCATTTGCACATACATTATAAAAAAATGAACGACATGACGCGCCCCGCGCCGGTCGGGCTGGCAGACCCCGACTACGCACTCGACGACAACCTGACCCGCACCCAGGGCCGGGTCTTCCTGACCGGCACCCAGGCCCTGGTGCGCCTGCTGTGCATGCAAAAACAGCTGGATGAAGCCCGAGGCCTGGACACGGCCGGCTTCGTCAGCGGCTACCGCGGTTCGCCGCTCGGCGCCGTCGATCAGGAACTGTGGCGCGCCAAGAAGCTGCTGGCGGAACGCCATGTCGAATTCCTCCCCGCCATTAACGAGGAACTGGGCGCGACGGCGGTCATGGGCTCGCAGCAGGTCGAAGCCAACCCGACCCGCAAGGTCGATGGCGTATTCGCGATGTGGTACGGCAAAGGGCCGGGCGTCGACCGCGCCGGCGATGCGCTCAAGCACGGCCACGTCTACGGTTCATCGCCGCACGGCGGGGTGCTGGCCATCCTCGGCGACGACCACGGCTGCGTGTCCTCGTCGATGCCGCACCAGAGCGAGCAGGCGCTGATCGCCTGGGGCATGCCCGTCATCAATCCGGCCAACATCCAGGAATACCTGGAATTCGGCCTGTACGGCTGGGCGCTGTCGCGCTATACCGGCGCCTGGTGCGGCTTCAAGGCCATCTCCGAAACGGTCGAAGGCGGCGCGGTGGTCGAACTGCCGGCGATGCCGCGCTATGCCGAGCCCACCGATTACGTGCCGCCGCCCGACGGCCTGCACAACCGCTGGCCGGACCTGCCGGGACTGGCGCTGGAGCAGCGCGTGGCGGCCAAGCTGGAAGCGGTGCAGGCCTTCGCGCGAGCCAATTCGATCGACCGCCTGGTCGTGCCGGCGCCGGGCGCCACGATTGGCATCATCGGCGCCGGCAAGGCCTATCTGGACCTGATCGAAGCGCTGGAGCGCATGGACTTGAGCGTCGAGCGCCTGGCCGAGCTGGGCGTGCGCCTGTACAAGCCGGGCCTGAGCTATCCGCTGGAGCGCACGCGCCTGGCCGATTTCGCGCTCGGGCTGCAGGAGATCCTGGTGGTCGAAGAGAAGGGCCCCGTGATCGAGCAGCAGGTCAAGAACCTGTTCTACAACCTGCCTGCGGACCAGCGCCCGGCCGTGATCGGCAAGACCGACCGTGACGGTGCGCCGCTGCTGTCCGCGCTGGGCGAGCTGCGTCCCTCGCGCATCGCGCCTGTGCTGGTGCGCTGGCTCGGTGAAAAATATCCTGCCTTGGATTTGCACCGTTTCCTTCCCGACTTCTGCGCCGCCGAGCTGCCCTTCAACCCGGCGGAAGGCAAGCGACGCACGCCATATTTCTGCTCGGGCTGCCCGCACAATACCTCGACCCGCGTGCCGGAAGGCAGCCGCGCGCTGGCCGGCATCGGCTGCCACTTCATGGCGACCTGGATGCAGCGCGACACCTATTACCTGTCGCAGATGGGCGGCGAGGGCGTCAGCTGGGCCGGCACCTCGCCCTTCGTCGGCGAACCTCACATCTTCCAGAACCTGGGCGACGGCACCTTTTACCATTCGGGCTCGCTGGCGATCCGCCAGAGCGTGGCTGCCGGCACCAACATCACCTACAAGATCCTCTACAACGACGCGGTGGCGATGACCGGCGGGCAGCCGGTGGACGGCACCCTGTCGGTGCCGCAGATCCTGCAGCAGGTGATCAGCGAGGGCGTGAAAAAGGCCGTGGTGGTCACCGACTATCCGGACAACTACGAAGGCGTGACGCTGCCGGAAGGCGTCACCGTGCACCACCGCGGCGAACTCGATGCGATCCAGCGCCAGCTGCGCGAGATCCGCGGCACGACGGTGCTGGTGTACGACCAGACCTGCGCCGCCGAGAAGCGCCGCCGCCGCAAGAAGAACAAGCCGGACAACATCGTGTTCCCGGACCCGGCGCGCCGCATGGTGATCAATCCGTCGGTCTGCGAAGGCTGCGGCGATTGCGGGGTGCAGTCGAACTGCCTGTCCATCCTGCCGCTGGAGACGGAGCTGGGCCGCAAGCGCCAGATCGAGCAGTCGTCCTGCAACAAGGACTATTCCTGCGTCGAAGGCTTCTGCCCGAGCTTCGTCTCGGTGCTGGGCGGGACGCTGCGCAAACCGGCGGGCGTGAAAATGTCGCTGGCCGACCTCGAAGCCGCGCTGCAGAAGCATCCGCTGCCGGCTCCGCACGCGCTCGACAAACCCTTCGAAATCCTGGTGGCCGGCGTCGGCGGCACCGGCGTGGTCACCGTCGGCGCGCTGATCACGATGGCCGCGCACCTGGAGGGCAAGGGCGCCTCTACGCTGGACTTCATGGGCTTCGCGCAGAAGGGCGGCGCGGTGCTGTCCCACGTACGCGTGGCGTCGGCGCCGGCGCGCCTGCACCAGGTGCGCATCGACCTGCGCCAGGCCGACGCGGTGTTCGCCTGCGACCTGGTGGTGGCCGCGATGCCGGACGGCCTGGCCGTGATCCGCAACGGCCATACCCGCGTGGTGGCCAACGAATACGAGATCCCGACCGCCGACTTCACGCGCGACCGCGACGCCGAGGTCGACCGCGAAGGCCTGCTCGGCAAGCTGGGCGCCGCCGCCGGGGATGCGAACCTGCTGCGCCTGAACGCGCAGGCCATGGCCGGACGCTTCCTCGGCGACACCATCGGCAGCAATATCCTGCTGATGGGCTATGCCTGGCAGCAGGGGCTGGTGCCGGTCGGCCTGCCGGCGCTGATGCGGGCCATCGAACTGAATGCCGTCGCCGTCGACATGAACAAGCGCGCCTTCACGCTGGGCCGCCTGCTGGCCGCCGACCAGGATGCGCTGGACCGCATGGCGCAGCCGGCCCAGGTGATCCAGTTCGCGGCGCCGAAGTCGCTGGACGAACTGGTGGCCTTCCGCGTCGACTGGCTGACGCGCTACCAGGATGCGGCCTATGCGGCCCAGTACGCGCAAGCGGTCGCCGCGGTCGAAGGGCGCGAAGTGGCGCTCGAAGGCGAGGCATCGGCACGCCGCGTGGCCAAGGCGGTGGCGCGCAACCTGTTCAAGGTCATGGCTTACAAGGACGAGTACGAGGTGGCGCGCCTGCACGCCGACCCGGCCTTCCGCGCGCAGATCGCTTCCCAGTTTGACGGCGACTACAAGCTGGCCTTCCACCTGGCGCCGCCGCTGCTGGCGCGCAAGAAGCCCGGTTCGGATGTGCCGGCGAAGATGACATTCGGCGCCTGGCTGTTGCCGGCCTTCGGCGTGCTGGCGCGTTTCAAGGGCTTGCGCGGCACCGCCCTCGACCCCTTCGGCTACACCCGCGAACGCAGGAACGAGCGTCTGCTGCGCGACCGCTACCTGGCCTTCTCACGCGAACTGGCGGGCAGCCTGCGCGCCGACAACCGTGACGCGGCGCTGAAGCTGGCGCAGCTGCCGGACCAGGTGCGCGGCTATGGCCACATCAAGCAGGCGGCCATGGACAGGTTCGACGCGCAGTGGCGGGAACTGGCCGCCGCTTATCGCAACGAGCACGTCGTGGAGCTGAAGCGTCGGGCATAATGTCGTGCATTTGCACAGGAGACTACCGATGTTTCAGACCGATCTGCTGATTGCCGGCGCGGCCAGAGCTGCCTCGAACGGCGCCAGCTTCGAACGCTTCGACCCATCCACCGGCGCGTTGGCGACCCGCGCCGCCGCCGCCACGCTCGACGACTGCGATGCCGCAGCAGCAGCCGCGCGCGCAGCCTTCCCGGCTTGGGCGGCAATGGCGCCGGGCGCCCGCCGCGCGCTGCTGCTGGCCGCCGCCGACCGCATGGAAGCCCTGCGCGGCCAGTTCGTCGAGGCGGCCGTGAGCGAAGTCGGCGGGGCGCCGGGCTGGTACCACTTCAACGTCACCCTGGCCGCCAACATGCTGCGCGAGGCGGCATCGATGACGACCCAGATCGGCGGCGAAGTGATTCCTTCCGATGTGCCGGGATCGCTGGCGATGGGCGTGCGCCAGCCCTGCGGCGTGGTGCTCGGCATCGCGCCCTGGAACGCACCGATCATCCTCGGTACGCGCGCGCTGGCGATGCCGCTCGCCTGCGGCAATACCGTGATCCTGAAAGCCTCCGAGCTGTGCCCGGCCGTGCACCGCCTGATCGCCCAGGTCTTCGTCGATGCCGGCTTCCCGCCGGGCGTGGTCAACCTGGTCTCGAATGCCCAGGACGATGCGCCGCAGATCGTCGAACGCCTGATCGCGCACCCCGCGGTCCGCCGCGTCAACTTTACCGGCTCGACCAGGGTAGGGCGCATCGTCGCCCAGCACGCGGCCAGCCACCTCAAGCCAGTGCTGCTGGAACTGGGCGGCAAGAACCCGATCCTGGTGCTGGACGACGCCGACCTCGATGCGGCCGTCGACGCCGCCGCCTTCAGCGCCTTCTTCAACCAGGGACAGATCTGCATGTCGGCCGACCGCATCCTGGTCGACCGCAAGGTGGCGGCCGTCTTCATCGACAAGCTGGCGGCGAAGACCGCCACCCTGCGGGCTGCACACGCCGATGCGCCGCTGGCCGGCATGGTGGACCCGGCGGCCGCGGCGCGCGTGGCGGCGATGCTGCAGGATGCACGCGAGCGCGGCGCCACGGTGACGCAGAACAGCGCACAGCAAGGCGCCATCGACGGCAACCTACTGCAGCCGGCCATCGTCGACGGTGTCACGCCCGACATGCGGGTCTGGCATGAAGAGTCCTTCGGCCCGATCGTGTCCGTAATCCGCTTCGATACCGACGAAGAGGCGATCCGGCTGGCCAACGACAGCGAATACGGCTTGACCTCGAGCGTGTTCTCGCGCGATATCGGGCGCGCGATGGCCGTGGCGCAGCGGATCGAGTCCGGCATCTGCCACATCAACGGCCCGACCGTGCACGACGAGGCGCAGATGCCTTTCGGCGGCGTCAAGGGCAGCGGCTACGGGCGCTTCGGCGGCAAGGCGGCGATCGCGGAATTTACCGACCTGCGCTGGATCACCGTGCAGACCGGAGCGCGCCATTATCCGATCTGATGCCGATCCGACAGGCTTACTGGAAACGCAAGAACTAACACTGTCGCCGTCGCCCGTAGTACAATCCGGGCCGGCGCGGGCATGGCGAAATTGGTAGACGCATCAGACTTAAAATCTGCCGCCGCGAGGCGTGCCGGTTCGATTCCGGCTGCCCGCACCACATCACCCATTCATTTGGGGCCTTGCATGGTGTAG